>JAEEGG010003954.1_pt1 | contig 36338 bp, 10 predicted proteins | sample 9134161 | NCBI WGS metagenome assembly JAEEGG01 (sample SAMN16246543, study PRJNA631951) | gut metagenome | biome: gut microbiome; feature: rumen; material: CR-attached | host: Bos | place: Iran: Karaj | collected 2018-10
CCCATCGTTATTCGTGTTTTGTAGCAGAAACAAAGGTAACGAAAAAGGCTGGAACCTCCTCGGAGATTTCAGCCTGTTTTTTATCTCAACTCCCTAAAGCTTTAGCGGACACCAATAATATGAAATCCTTGGTTTGCACAAGCATGTCCATTCGTCCATCAGAGGTGTGGCGTTCCACGTTGGTATAAAACCCCAACATCTTGAAAACAAGGCTAGTGACATTGTGGAAATATAGTTCGGTGTCTCCATGATCTGATAATCTTGACCGGCAAATAAAGCCTCAAGGCGCGGCATGAACTTTTCACAGACTTCCGCGAAGCGATAATCCATGGAAATATCCATCAAAATGCTTTAGGGTTTGTTGCAGCGGCGATGTCTTTTATTATTTTTATCACAATTAATTTGAACAAAATAAAAAAAAATTTTATTTTTGCAACCTATAAAATTTTAAGTTTGCCAAACAAATTCATTTAAGTAGATGAGAAGAATTAGTTTACAGAAAAGGCAGGATAATTTGGCCGTCAGCAGTCAGCCATCACCAGTCAGCCTTGGTGCTAATGAGCTGATAGCTGACGGCTTATAGCTTACAGCTAAGAAGCTTATAATAGTTTTGAACAGTTACTTATACAATTAATACAAACTAAAATTAAATCTGATGAAAGCTAAAACTTTACAATTCGGAAAGGCGTTGCGTGTCGCCTTGTTCGTCCTGATGCTGGGTGCGGCAGGAATGACGAAAGCGTATGCGGATGGTTTCGTGTCCGTTAGCCCTTCAGGACATGGAATCAGATATGAAATCATCAATGCTGACTTGAAAACAGTTAGGACTGTTAGGTATTATGTTAACGACCACCCCTATAGTTATCAAGGTAGTGTAATCATTCCAAGTAGCGTGGTTTACCAAAATGATACATATACGGTAATTGAAATAGGAAGTAACACTTTCAAAGACCAATCATTAATGACAAGTGTGGACATCCCCAATACAGTGACGACTATTGGGTGGCAAGCGTTTTACAATTGTACTGGACTTACTGGTACACTAACTATTGGAGAATCAGTTGTTAGCGTTAATTCTGGAGCTTTTAGCCACACGAACTACTCTGTGTTGAATTACAATGCCATTCGTATGTGTACCAATGAATATGGAGATGTATGTAATTATTCTGCACCTGGACCAAATCATGGTGATGAGGAAAATGGTTGGCTCGGATATTGTCCGTTACTTACTACATTGAACATAGGTGAACAAGTTCAAGTTCTTCCATCTAATGTTTTCTCCTATTGCAAATTCTCTGGCCAACTCATCTTGCCTGATTCATTAACTGTTATTGGGAATTATGCTTTTTATGGTTGTCAACAATTATCTGGGACTTTATCAATACCAGAAAAGGTGCGTAAAATTGGAAAATCAGCGTTTTATGGATGTGAGGGTTTAACCGAATTAGTTTTTAATGCAACTGATTTCCAGGGTAGTACAAGTTGCTATGACACTTCGTTTCCCGGGTTATATGGAGAAAATGAAACGTTTGGAGCCTGTCCGTTGTTGAAAACACTTCTTATTGGTGAAGAGGTTTCCACTATCACTACTTCTTTGTTTAAGAATTGTTATTTTGAGGAAGCTGTTGTTATCCCCAACTCTGTGACCACTATTGGGAATCAGGCTTTTTCAGGTTGTACAGGCATAACAGAATTAACTATCGGAGAAGGTGTGACTTCAATTGGAGTAAGTGCTTTTAAAGAATGCACAAACCTTGAAACAGTATACTACAATGCCATCAGCTGTAATTATGCTAACTCTTCTTCTTATCCATTTGACAACTGCCCTTCATTGACAACATTAATTATAGGTGATGAAGTGGAAACTCTTCCAAATAACGCCTTTAAATCTTGCTCTTTCGCAGGGGAGATTGTGATACCCAATTCCGTCACTGAAATTGGAAGTTCCGCATTCTATGGTTGTACAAATATTACCAGTGTGACTATCGGTGAGGGTGTGACTAGAACTACTGGTCAGATGTTCAGAGATTGTACAAATCTTACCTCCGTAACCTACAATGCTGTGAATTGCACAAATTGGAGTAGCTATTATATTTGGGACGGTTGCACTTCGTTGACCACCTTGACCATCGGGCCAAATGTCCAGTACCTTCCTGGCCGCATTTTTGAGGGATGTTCATTTACTGGTGAATTGACTCTTCCGAATTCACTAGTTACCATTGGCGAAAAAGCCTTTAATGGCTGTTCTGGTTTCACAGGCGACCTCATCATCCCCGACAATGTGACGACCATTGGTGGAAATGCTTTCAACGGATGCACGGGTTTCACTGGGGATTTGACTATTGGAGATGCAGTGGAAACCATTGGCGAATATGCCTTTGCAAACTGTTCGGGTCTTACGGGTGCATTGACCATCGGAGAGTCGTTTAATCATTTTGAGGGCACGTGGGGCAAAGCATTCGACAACTGTTCCAATTTGACGGTGCTGAACTACAATGCCATAAACGCCACCTTGGGCGGAGGGTACTGGCTCAACAATTGTACCTCGTTGACCACTTTGAATATTGGTCCCAATGTACAGGTGATACCTGAAAATGCATTTTTAGGTTTGAATTTCTCGAATGATATTGTGATTCCAAACGCTGTGACCACTATTGAATATCATGCCTTCCACAATTGCGACAGCATTACAAGCATCACCATCGGGGAAGGAGTGACCACATTGGCAAGCTGGGCTATTGAGGATTGTGATAATCTTGCCGTAGTGAACTATAATGCAGTGAACTGCAACGTGGGTAACACAAGCGTTGGGAGAACGTGGCTTGGTAATAGTAATCCTTCGTTGACCACGCTCAATATCGGCGAGCACGTGCAGTCCATATTCAAAGGCGCGTTTCGCGACAGGCCTTTCACCAACAATCTCGTGCTGCCCAATTCGTTGGAAAGCATCGGCGAAGAGGCTTTCTACCATTGCACAGGCTTCACTGGCAGTCTGGTTATACCGAATTCGGTGACGAGCATCGGGAAAAACGCCTTCTACCAATGCACTGGCTTTACGGGTGACCTTGTCATAGGTGATGGCGTGACAACCATCGAAGAAAAAACTTTCTACCAATGCAGTGGCTTTACGGGAACTTTGACGTTGGGTTCATCAATAGAGACCATCGGGAGAGAGGCATTCAAAGAATGTTCTGGATTCACGGGCGACCTGACCATCCCTGATTCCGTAACCACTTTGGGTTGGTGTTGTTTTTATGGCTGCTCCGGTTTTGACGGTGCGCTCACCGTGGGTGAGTCAGTAACTACAATTGATTCGGGACCTTTTAACTATTGTTCTGGGTTGACTGCTTTGAATTACAATGCCATCAATGTTACCAACATACCAAGTAGCTGGATTGGCAATTGTAACGCTCTAACCACTTTGACCATAGGCGAGAACGTACAGACTATTTTTGAAAAGGCTTTTGAGAATCATCCAAGTTTCACAGGCGATCTCGTGATTCCCAATTCGGTGGTCTCGATAGGGAATTGTGCTTTCAAGAACTGCTCGGGCTTCACGGGTACATTAGACCTTGGATCGTTTGTAGAAACCATTGGAGAAGAGGCTTTTCATGATTGTACGGGCTTCACCGGCAGCCTCATTTTGCCCGACAGCTTGACAGCCATAGGTAATAAAGCTTTCAGAAACTGCCATAGCTTCACGGGCGACCTTGTCATCCCCAACAGCGTTGAAACCATCGGGAACGATGCTTTTTGGGATTGTTATGGCATGGACGGCAGCCTTACCATTGGTGTTTTTGTGACGAGTATTGGCGCTAATTCTTTCAGGTACACCAAATTCCATACCTTGAACTACAATGCCATAAACGCTACTTTGACAGACAACTCATGGTTGAACGACTGTAATTTGCTGACAACCTTGAATATCGGTGATCAGGTTCAGGTAATTCCCAATTACGCCTTTAAAAACCGAAACAGATTCACAGGAAACCTTGTTCTGCCCAACTCTCTTGTCACCATTGAAAAGGAAGCTTTCTACGGCGACCATAACTTTACGGGCGACCTCGTGATTCCCAACAATGTGACTTCAATCGGAGACCATGCTTTCTCTAACTGTGATGGTTTCAATGGAACGCTTTCTTTGTCCAACACACTTGAAACCATAGGAGAATATGCTTTCGATGGGTGCAAAAACATGACTGGTAGTTTGACACTGCCCAATTCGATTGACACCATAGGTATTTACGCTTTTAGTAATTGTTATGGATTCAATGGAACCCTTCAGCTCCCCGATGGACTCAATACCATCGAAAAAAGAGCTTTCAACAACTGCCGTGGTTTTATCGGAGATCTCGTGATTCCCAATTCGGTAACCATAATAAAGGAAGGAGCATTCCAAGACTGCTATGGGTTTGATGGAACCTTGACATTGTCAGACTCATTGAGCACCATCGAAAAAGAAGCATTCAGAAATTGCAACAAACTCAAAGGCTATTTGGTTATTCCGAATTCGGTAGTTTCTATTGGAAACAGTGTGTTCTATAGTTGTAATGGTTTCGACCGAACACTTATCATAGGGAATTCCGTGGACACCATTGGGAATTATGCGTTTGAAAACTGCCGCAATTTCCAATCCATGAAAACAAAGAACGTGACGCCTCCAGGTATTACAGGTAACACGTTTAACAATTGGGACAAGACAAAGCCTGTTTACATCCCTTGTGGCACCTATGCGGCTTATTCATCAGCAAATTATTGGAGCGACTTCTCGAATTTCCAGGAGCAGATCGCGTCTGACATTTTTGTTTATTCGTCAAATCCATCTTTCGGGACGGTTTCGGTCACACAACAACCTACTTGCGACGATAGTGAGGCTGTGGTGACTGCTTTTCCCAATGATGGCTATGCACTTGGCAATTGGACAGAGAATGGCGAGGTGGTATCCACTGAAAACCCCTACACCTTCAATCTGACAGGGGATAGGATTCTAATAGCCAACTTTTATTGTGAAATTTCGACGGCCTATAGTCCCGTACAAGGCGGTACGGTGGCGGGTGCGGGAGCCTATGCCGTAGGCGACACCTGCACTTTGACTGCTTATCCTGCTGAAGACTTCGAGTTTGTCCAATGGAGAGAAGAGGGAGTAACCGTTTCCACAGAGGCAAGTTATTCATTCCAAGTGACAGGTCCGAGGGAAATCGTGGCTGTGTTCTCTGCAATTGGAAGGCTGCCAGGGTTGCTCTACGGTAAGTTCAGCGTGGGCGAAAACACACAGGTCTGTTTCTCGCAAGGCAACCTCCAGTACATCGGCAGTTCGCCTTCACCCTACTGGAAATTTGCCGATAACCAGTGGGATTACTTTGGCACCTCCCAAGGCAGTAGTGACGAAGACATCGACCGCGACTTGTTTGGCTGGGGTACCAGTGGCTACAACCATGGCGCCACGTGTTATCAACCATGGTCTACCAACACGAGCAATGACAATTACTACGCATACGGTTCGCCGGACTACGATTTGCACGACCAAACGGGACAAGCTGACTGGGGCTTCAATGCCATAAGCAACGGAGGCAATCAAGAGAACTATTGGCGTTCTCTGACAAAAGATGAGTGGACCTACCTACTGAATACACGTGTCACCAATTCGGGTATTCGTTGGGCTAAAGCCATAGTAAATAATGTCAATGGTATGGTGCTGTTACCCGACAATTGGTCGGATTCCATATACCATTTGAACAATGTCAATGGAGGCAATTACGGCAACAATGTCATTTCGATCACTGACTGGATAGGGATTTTGGAGGCCAATGGTGCCGTGTTTTTGCCCGCTGTGGGCTATCGTCCCGGAACTTCAGTCGGCTATTCTGGCAACAATGGTGACTATTGGACGACAACCAAAAATAATAACAACAATGCCTATCATGTAAACTTCAATTCATATAACTATAGTCCTGCGATGAGCAGCCCTCGCCACCAAGGTAGAAGTGTACGCCTTGCCAAAACATTATCTTCTTTGATACAAGCCACAGTCAATCCTGTCGAAGGCGGCACCGTGACAGGCGCAGGCACCTATGTGGAAGGAACCACTTGCACCCTCACAGCCACTGCCAACGAGGGCTTCATTTTCCTCAATTGGACGGAGGACAATGAAGTCATTTCCAATGATGCCGTGTACAGCTTCATAGTTTCGGGTGACAGGTGTTTGGTGGCGAATTTTGTGGAAGGAGAATACTCGTGTGACATCATTTTCAATTTATCCAGCGACTGGGATAGTTGGGATAATTATTTGGTGGTGACCGATGAAAACGGCATCCCGCAGTATCTACTCTTCGATGGTGAGGAATCCATCTACACCCTTTCGTTTTTGACGGGTAGCCACGTCACCTTGACTTTGATTTCAGGAGAGTACCCTGAAGGATGTTCCTGCACGGTGAGTTATGCCAATGGCAATTTGATTTATCACGGTGAAAACTTGAATGAGAATTTCAATTATGGATTTGATGCGGATTGTAATACTGCACCAGTTGGCAATATTGTCTTTGCCGACCCCCTTGTCAAATCCATCTGTGTATCCCATTGGGATACCAGTGGAGACGGTGAACTGAACTATACCGAAGCCGCCATGGTGACAAGCATAGGAATAGTGTTTACTCAAGAGGCTATCATCTCATTTAATGAATTGCAGTATTTCACAGCGCTTACCTCATTGGAACCCAGGGCTTTTTATAACTGCAGCAGCTTGACCTCCATTACCATTCCAAATAACGTAGCATCGATTGACTCTATTGCTTTTTCGGGTTGTAGCAGTATGAACTCAATTACCGTCCTTGCCGAAACGCCGCCTACTTTGGGCAGTCGGGCTTTCCGTGGCGTCCCCATTGGCATCCCTGTTCATGTTCCCTGCGGCACTCTTGGTGCTTATCAGTCTGCTTCGGGGTGGAACAGCTTCACCAACTTCCAGGAAGACTGTGGCCAAATCGTTACCCAGACCATCGATCTGGAAACTGGCTGGAACTGGATCAGCACGTACATCGAAGTGGACAATCCCATAGCGATGCTCCAGATGGTGGAGACGGGTCTCGGCGGTTACGGTGTACAGATCAAGAACAGCCAAGTCAACACGGAATACGATTCCGAGTGGGGCTGGTTCGGTGATTTGGACGACGTGGGAATGACCAATGAGCAGATGTATGCAATCAATGTCAGCGCCCCCTGCACGGTGAACGTGGAAGGCACACCCGCCAATCCCTCGAACCATCCCATCACCATCGTTCACGGATGGAACTGGATCGGTTTTCCCAGCGGTGTTGCCATAAGCCTTGAAGACGCCTTTGCCAATTTCGCCCAAGAAGGAGACAAGATCAAGAACAGAATAACCCAAATAGAATACGATCCTGAATGGGGCTGGTTTGGCGACTTCGAGACGCTTGAGCCTGGCCAGGGCTACATGTACTATTCCGCTAGCAGTACACCGAGGACGCTAATCATCCACGCAGGTGCAAAATAGCCCAATCAACCTTGACTGAAAGAAAAACGACCGCTCTCGGAGGAGGGCGGCCGTTTTGTCGTCAATTCCCGTCAGATTTTTTTTCCAATGCATTTTGTGCAAAAGAAAAAATCCCTAACTTTGTCCCCAAACAACCCCAAACAATATGAAAAAGAGAATCCTTGCCCTGATAATGCTTCTCGTGACAGCTACATTCGCCGCAGAAGCCAACCCTATTGACATGACCACCGCACGTGAGGTAGCCATAAAGTTTATGAACGCCAATGCAAAAGCCCCGTTGCGCGGCGTGGAAGACCTCCAATTGGTGACCACATACAACATCTCTCGTGGCGACGCGGCTTTCTATATCTTCAACACACCGAATGGCTTCGTTATCGTCTCTGCCAACGACTGCGCTATGCCCATTCTGGGCTATTCAGACGAGAGCCAATTTAGCCAGAACGACATTCCTATCCAATTGCAGGATTACCTGCAAGACTTTGTCGGACAAATCCAATACGGCATCGAGAACCACCTTGAAGCCGATGAAGTTACGGCACGGCAATGGGAGTTGGTTCGGTCTATCGGTCGTCTCACCGAGCAAAGAGCCACTACAGCGGTTGCACCTTTGCTGACCGACACGTGGAATCAGGGCTGTTATTACAATGCAAAGTGCCCAGAGGATTCAAACGGGCCTTGTGGTCGTGTATATACAGGTTGCGTTGCTACTTCTTTCGCACAGATTATGCACTATTGGGGCTATCCTGTTACAGGAAGGGGGTCGCATACCTATAAACCTGCGAGATATCCCCAACAAACAGCCAATTTCGGTGCTACCACATACGACTGGGCAAATATGCCTGATAGTTTGACTTCCTCATCCACCTCTGCCCAGATTGATGCAGTGGCAACGCTGATGTGGCATTGTGGTGTGGCCATCAATATGAATTACGGCCCGAATGGTTCTGGCGCATACCCCATTAATGTCGCAACAGCATTAGTTAATTATTTTGGTTATTCTACTGAATTGTCAATGATTTACAGGATCAATTTTACTGATGAGAATTGGTTGGTTAGGATGAAAGGCTGTCTTGATTTGAGTTGCCCAATTCATTATTCTGGATATGATTCATATGGTGGTGTAGGACACGCCTTTGTCTGTGATGGCTATGACACTAATGACCTGCTGCATTTCAACTGGGGGTGGGGTGGCTCCTATAATGGCTATTTTTCCATTAGTGCCATGAATGCGGCGAGTTATGCCTTTACAGTAAACAATGCAGCTATCGTCAACATTCATCCAGACTGCACTTCAGGCACTACCTATCAGATAACGGCTGTGACTGACCCTTCAGATGGAGGAGCTGTTAGCGGTGCAGGTACATACGATTGTGGTGAGGTTTGCACCCTGACTGCAACAGTCGCAGAAGGTTATGCCTTCGACAATTGGACCAAAGACGGTGCAGTGGCTTCATGTTTTCCCACATATGAACTGTTTGCTACCGATTCTGCCGAGTATGTAGCGAATTTCCGACAAATTGACGGATTCTTAATAGGTGAAGCAGCCCACGACAACGCCAATCTTCCAGCCTATAATTACCTGTCCTTGTCAGAGCAAATCTATACCGCTGAAGAGTTAGGTATGGAAGCCGGTGAAATCTCCAGCGTGTCCTTCTTCAACACGGGTTACTCTAATGCTCGTAGTTTCTCCATCTACCTAGTCAATACTGCCAAAACGGCATTTGAGAGTTCAACGGACTGGATTAGCGTAGAAGAAGCTGACTTGGTGTTTAGTGGCGATGTCACTTTGGCTTCAAAAGATTGGACGACCATCTATTTCGATACACTTTTCAATTATGATGGCACATCCAATATTGCCTTGATTATTGACGACAACAAGAACGATTTTAACCCAAGTACAAAATGCCGTACGTTCAATACTGATGAGAACCAAGCCTTATACATTAATGGTTCAGGAACCAACTACGACCCGTACAATCCCACAGGCTATACAGGTACGCTGATGTCGGAGAAGAACCAAATCATTCTCGGGATACCGAGTTATGAATACACGGTAACCGTTATAGCTAGTCCTGAAGAAGGCGGTGTGGTGAGTGGTGGTGGAGACTTGTATTATTACGGGCAACCCGTACCCATCAGTGCCTTTACCAATGAAGGTTATGTGTTCTACAAATGGACAAGAAATGATGAAGTAATCTCTTGCCTTTCCTCTGATTATGTTCGTGCGACCGAAACTGCCGAGTGCGTGGCTAATTTCCAACAAGTGGACGGCATAGCGATTGGTGAAGCAACCAAAGCCAATCCATATCTTCCGACCTTTAACAAGCTGTCCTTGTCAGAGCAAATCTACACTGTAGAAGAGCTAGGAATGGAAGCAGGTGAAATCTCCAGCGTGTCCTTCTTCAACGTGGGTTCCATGAGTACCCGTAATTTATCTATTTATATGATTAATACGGCAAAGACTGCATTCGATAGCCCTACGGACTGGATTAGCGTAGAAGAAGCTGACTTGGTATTTAGCGGTGATGTCGCCATGGTTTCAAAAGATTGGACAACCATTTATTTTAATACACCTTTCAATTATGATGGCACATCCAATATTGCCTTGATTATTGACGACAACAAGAACGGTTTTAACTCAAGTACAAAATGCCGTACGTTCAATGCTGATGAGAACCAAGCCTTATACATTAATGGTTCAGGAACCGACTACGACCCGTACAATCCCACAGGCTATACAGGTACGCTGATGTCGGAGAAGAACCAAATCATTCTCGGGATACCGAGTTATGATTATACAGTGATGGTCACGGCGAATCCTGCAGCCGGAGGCGCGGTGAGTGGAGGAGGAGGGTTGTATTACTATGGTCAGCCCATACCCATTAATGCCATACCCAATGAGGGTTATGTGTTCAATAGTTGGACAAAGAATGATGAAGTAGTTTCTTATTTTCCCTTTAATTATGTTCCTGTGACTGAAACTGCTGAATACGTGGCGAATTTTCAACGTATGGATGGTATTTCAATTGGGGAGAATGCAGCCAGCACTAGTTCATATGTTCCTACTTCATGTAATACTCGTTATGCCCTAACACAACAAATCTATACGGCCGAAGAGATGGGTAATGAAACGTGTAGTATTTATAGTGCTGCTTTCTTCAACACGGGTTTAGCCAGGACTCGTCAACTCTCAGTTTATATGGTCAATACTGATAAAATGGTATTTGAGAGTTCTTCGGACTGGATTAGTGTTGAGGAGGGAGATTTGGTGTTCAGCGGCAATGTCACTTTTGCTGCTGAAGATTGGACGACTATCTATTTCAATACGCCTTTCAATTATGATGGCACATCCAATGTTGCATTGATTATGGATGACAATACCAATTTAAATTTGAGTAGTTTTAAATTTCGCACGTTCGATGCGGCTGGGAACCAAGTCCTTCGCGTTTATCAAAATAATGTAAACTATGATCCGTATAATCCTAATGGCTATTCAGGTCGGTTAATGTCAGTGAAAAACCAGGTTGTTTTTGGCATAGAAGCAGGCTTGCCTCAAGTGCAGCAGAGCATCGAATTGGTTGAAGGCTGGAACGGGATCAGCACCTACATCGAAGTGGACAATTCCATAGCGATGCTCCAGATGGTGGAGACGGGTCTCGGCGGTTACGGTATACAGATTAAGAACAGCCAAGTCAACACAGAATACGATTCTGAGTGGGGCTGGTTCGGTGATTTGGACGACGTGGGAATGACCAATGAGCAGATGTATGCAATCAATGTCAGCGCCCCCTGCACGGTGACCTTGGAAGGAACACCCGCCAATCCCGCGAACCATCCCATCACCATCGTTCACGGATGGAACTGGATCGGTTTTCCCAGCGGTATTGCCATAAGCCTTGAAGACGCCTTTGCCAATTTCGCCCAAGAAGGAGACAAGATCAAGAACAGAGTAACCCAAATCGAATACGATCCTGAATGGGGCTGGTTTGGCGACTTCGAGACGCTTGAGCCTGGCCAGGGCTATATGTACTATTCCGCTAGCAGTACACCTAGGACGCTAATCATCCACGCAGGCGCAAAATAGGCTCAACCAGCCTTAATTGAAAGTAAAACGGCCGCTCTCGGAGGAGGGTGGTCGTTTTTTGTTTTTGGATGGTACTTAAGGAATCATTTTCCATTCCTCAATCCACCGCGTAGTGGAGGAGAAGTTCACACCGATTTTATAGAGTTTGCGCGAATCCATTTCAAAAGGTTTAGCATATTGCTTTTCCTCGATTTGCGCCAAAGCCTCATCGGCAGATTTATCCATCTTGAATTCCAAGATATAAATGTAGTCCTTAGTCTGCATGAGCATGTCCATACGTCCATCACTGGTGTGACGCTCCACGTCAATATAAAAACTGAGTTTTTCCAGTTTTTCTAAAGCCAATTACCCGTTTTTTACGCATTGCAAACTATTTTTTACGCAATGTCGAATTTCCACTCTATTTTTTACGCGTTGCAAACGATCTTTTTGACCGAATGAAAGACCAATATGAGAAATGATGGTGAAATTTGAACACAAATTCATTGTTAAAACAAAAATATGCGAATAAAACATTTACAACTGAAAAGGGCGGTTACAGCCGTCCTGCTCGTCCTGTTGCTGAGTGCGATGGGACTGACGAATGCCATGGCCCAAAGCTTTACTGTGGGCAGTTTTAATTATTCCATTAATGAAGATGGAACAACAGTAACTTTGATAAGTCATGTGGATGGACAAAACGCAACGGGTACGCTCACCATCCCTGCGAGTGTGGTTTACAATACCTTTAACTATCCCGTGACCGCGATTGGAAGTTATGCTTTCGACGGTTGTACGGGTCTCACAGGCGACCTTTTCGTAGGCAATGCTGTGGAAACGATAGGCCAAGATGCTTTTTACGGTTGCTCGGGATTCACGGGCGATCTTCATTTGGGTAATAATGTGACGACAGTGGGTGACTATGCTTTCTACGGTTGCTCGGGATTCTCAGGAGAATTAATAATTGATCATGAACTTGCATCGGTAGGTGCCAGTGCCTTCAATAACTGTTACAATTTGACAGGCGGTGCATCGGTAGTGCTTACGGGTAGGATAGGAGGATCTGCTTTTTACAATTGTACTGGAATCACTTCAGTGACCATAGGCGATGCCGTAACTGCCATTCCATCAAGGGCATTCTTTGGTTGCAGTAACCTTGCAACGGTAACCATTGGTGAAGGGGTTACTACTGTTGCAGGATATTCCTTTTGGAATTGTCCTTCCATTACTACGGTGAACTTTAACGCGACGGATTGCACTTCAATGAACACAACTTCGGGTAATCGTCGTTACTCCGTTTTCCACATCGACAACAGTAATAATAGCCCCACTCCAATTGTGACTTTGAATATTGGCGAAAATGTTACACGGATTCCTACCGCTGCTTTTAATAACAGTCCCAATATGACGGGGGTATATTTTGCTGGCAGTGTTGCCCAGTGGTGTGGGATAACTTTTGAATCCAATCCTCTTAATGAGGGACATTATCTTTATATCAATGGGGCTTTAGTGACCGCATTGACCATTCCCCAAGGAGTAACTGCCATTCCTGACAATGCTTTTTCTGGTGGTAGTTGCATCACGTCGCTCAATATTTCCAATTCCGTGACCTCAATAGGTGCCAGTGCCTTTTATAATTGCACTGGTATGGTTTCGGCCACCATTCCCAATTCAGTGACTGACATAGGCACTAGTGCATTCTATGGTTGTAGTAGCCTCAATTCGGTTATCATCCCCAATTCAGTGACTACCATTAGTAGTTCTACATTTTATGGTTGCAACAGCCTTGTTTCGGTTACGCTTCCCAATTCAGTGACCACGATAAACAGTTCTGCTTTCTATGGTTGTAGCAGTCTTGCTTCGATAACCATCCCCGATTCCGTGACCACGATAGACTATTATGCTTTTAATGGATGCAGTGGCCTTTCTTCAGTTACCTTGGGTAATTCTATAGAATCCATAGGTTATGGGGCATTCTATAATTGTAGTGGCCTGACAGCAGTGTATTACACTGGCACTTTGGCTCAATGGTGTGGAATAACCTTTAGTTCGGAAAATTCAAATCCTCTTTATTATGGACACAACCTCTACATCAATGGCGCCTTGGTAACGAATTTGACCATTCCTGAGGGAGTGACAGCCATTCCTAATTATGCGTTTTGTTGTGGCACCTGCATCAACACGGTCAACATTCCCAGTTCAGTGACTTCTTTCGGAGAGTATGCGTTTTCTAATTGCTCTGGCATAGCAGTACACTTTTCTGGCACCATAGCCCAATGGTGCGGCATAACATTTGCAAATAACAGTTCCAATCCGCTCAAAGATGGGGCATTATATATAGACGGTACTTTGGTGACGAACTTGGTGATACCTTACGGTGTGACCGTCATTAATCCCTATGCATTTTGCTCCTGCACTGGCATTATCGGGACACTCACGCTTCCCAATTCATTGAATACGATTGGTGATTATGCTTTTCAAGGTTGCGCTGGCATTATCGGGACACTCACACTCCCCAACTCATTGAATACGATTGGTAGTTATGCTTTTCAAGGTTGCACTGGCTTCACGGGCTCGCTGACCATTCCGAATTCCGTGACCACAATTGGAAGTGAGACTTTCAAAAATTGCAGCGGCTTCACGGGTTCCTTGACCCTTGGCACCAACTTGAACTCATTAACGTATTCTACTTTCCAAGGTTGTACTGGATTTACTATAATGAACTACAATGCTACGGATTGCTATTTTAATGGATATTTAAATTTTGTTCCATTTGAGGGCATGACTTCACTGACGGCATTGAACATAGGCAGCAATGTTCAATCGCTTGCTCATATAAAGTTCAATGGTTGTGGCAGCGTGAATTCTATCAATGTGTTGGCTGAGACACCGCCTACGATTACCTCATTTACCATCACTTTTGAGGGTATGAGTGCCTCTATCCCTGTTACCGTTCCTTGTGGCACATTGAGTGCCTATCAGAATGCTACGGGCTGGAACAGTTTCACCAACATTCGCGATGCCTGCGAACTTTTGACCTATTCCATTAATGACGACGGTGTTTCGGTGACCGTCACTGGCCACGTGGACGGCACGGCTGCCACAGGCCCGCTTGTCATCCCTGAGGCCAAGACCATCAATGGTGTAACTTATACCGTGACCGGAATAGGAAACAACGCCTTCAGCGGATGCTCTGGCCTTACAGGTGATTTGGTCATTCCGAATACCGTAACCGCCATTGGAAATAGTGCTTTCCAGAGTTGTGGCGGCTTTACAGGCAGTTTGACCATTGGAAATTCTGTGACCACGATTGGAAACAATGCCTTCAGAAATTGCATGGGTTTCACGGGCAGCCTTGTCATCCCTGATTCCGTGACTTCAATCGGAGGTTATACTTTCATGAATTGTACAGGTTTCACGGGCAATCTGATTATTGGCAACTCTGTAACTACAATAGGCCCTCTGGCTTTTGCCTGTCAATATGGCGGAAATTATTCTGGCAGCCTTGTCATCCCGAACTCTGTGACTACCATCGGAAATGGCGCTTTCATGAACTGCAGCGGTTTAACGGGCAACCTTGACATCCCAAGTTCCATAACCTCAATGAGTAGTGCTTTTAACGGTTGCAGTGGTTTCACCTCGATAACGTTGCATTGGGTCATTCCCATCAGCGGTTCAGTTGGTAGCGTGAATTATGATATTCCTCTCATCGTTCCCTGCGGTTCGGCGAGCCTATACAGGTACAATCCGAACTGGAGAAACTTCAGCGACATTCAGGAGGACTGTTCAGGCCTGTATTCGGTGTCGGCTACAGCCAACCCAACGGAGGGCGGCAGCGTCGTCTTTAGGACAGTAGGGGAGACGCTACTTTCCGACTCCTTTGAGGAATACACCGTCGGCAACACAATTGCCACCGAAGCTGTCGCCGCCGGCCATGACTGGTGGAGCACATGGGATAGCAACCCGGGAGGTGAAAAAGATGGCCTTGTTGCTGAATACGATGGCTCGCAGTGTGGCCACTTCACCTACGGCAATGACCAGATACTGTTTCTCGGCAACAAGGAAAGCGGCATTTACGACCTTGAATTCGACGTCCTTGTGCCAGACGGGAAAAACGCCTATTTCAGCATTTTGCACCAATTCGACAACGGATCCGCAAACGAGGCAGTAAAGTTCCACCTCCATGTGACAAATAGTTATGATCCGGATTTGACACCCGGTCAAGGAATTGTCACGGTGGGCTATAGCACTAGATTGACGTACATTCCTTGTGTTTATGATGCTTGGATGCATTTCCGCGTGCATATTGATATCGATGCCGACCTTGCGCGTTTCTACTATACCAATTCTGGAGAGGAAGAAATGTTCCTGTGCCAATGGCAGTGGAGTTTAGGTGGCCAGTCAGGTGACGGCACCTTGGCGGCAATGGATTTCTGGCCGCCTAAAGATGCTGAAACATCCGAGTATTATGTTGACAATATCAGCCTGAAGCAGCTTGGCGATGGGACTTCAAAAGGATACGATGCCAATATCCAAATCGTTTCCGAAGAGGCTTCCAACGAGCGTGGTGCCGTTAGGACAAGCAAGTACTTTGCTCCTAGTTCTATTTGCACATTGACCGCCATACCCGACGAAAACTATGTGTTCACCAATTGGACAAAAGATGGCGAGGAAGTTTCAACAGAAGCTGTTTATAGTTTCATTGTGACAGAAGATGCATCTTTTATGGCTAACTTCGAGCAAAGCAGCATCACTCAAGAAATTTTCTTGTCTCAAGGCTGGAACTGGATCAGCACCTACATCGAAGTGGACAATCCCATAGCGATGCTCCAGATGGTGGAGACGGGTCTCGGCGGTTACGGTATCCAGATCAAGAGCAGCGAAGTCAACACGGAATACGATTCCGAGTGGGGCTGGTTCGGTGATTTGGACGACGTGGGAATGACCAATGAGCAGATGTATGCAATCAATGTCAGCGCCCCCTGCACGGTGACCGTGGAAGGCACACCCGCCAATCCCTCGAACCATCCCATCACCATCGTTCACGGATGGAACTGGATCGGTTTTCCCAGCGGTGTTGCCATAAGCCTTGAAGATGCCTTTGCAGGCTTTGCCCAAGAAGGAGACAAGATCAAGAACAGAGTAACCCAAATCGAATACGATCCTGAATGGGGATGGTTCGGTGACTTCGAGACGCTTGAACCTGGCCAAGGCTACATGTACTATTCCTCCAGGAATACGCCGAGGACACTGGTCTTCCCGGTGGGGGCGAAATAGTCCATTCATAACTGAACGCCAAACGGCCGCTCTCTGTTGAGGGTGGCCGTTTGTTTTAGGAGTTGCATATCCGACTTCTGTATACGTGGCTTTTTTCCCTGGTTTATTTCTGCTTAATCAGAAACTGTTCATTCAAATCCAAAAGCAAAAACATCGCGTTTTATCGGATGGACAATAATAATTCCTTATATTTGCGGCCGACAAAAACAAAAGTTTCACCAACCCCCGCCAATGAACAAATAACTTCCCTGAGACATGGTTAAAACAATAACACTATTAAAACCGATAGATTATGCAATTTAAAAATTTACAACTAAAAAGAATCTTGCGCAGTTTCTTGCTCATCCTGCTGTTAAGTGTAGCAGAATTGACGAAAGCGCAGACCGAGAACATCACTTTTGCTGATGCCACCGTGAAAGCCTATTGCGTGGCCAATTGGGACACTAACGGCGATGAAGAACTAAGCTATGACGAAGCCGCTGCGGTGACGAACTTGGACGGCGTGTTCATGTTTGACGGAGATATAGCTTCCTTCGATGAGCTGCAGTTCTTCACAGGTTTGACATCCTTTGGCGAAGATGAGTTTAACTCATGCACTAACCTCGTCTCCATCACCATCCCCAATGCTGTGACTTCCATAGGAAGTTATGCGTTTTCCGATTGTAGCAGTCTGGCATCAATTACCTCTTATGCCTGTACACCACCAACTTTGGGCAGTAATGTCTTCGATAATGTGCCCTCCATTGTGGTCTTCAATGTGCCTTGCCACACCGCTGCATTGTACCAGGCAGCTGACGGATGGAGCGACTTCTCTTATTATGAGGAGTTTGAATATGGTTTATGCCCCATCGTTTTCGCTGATGACAATGTAGAAGCCATTTGCGTGGCGCATTGGGACACCAACGGCGACGGTGAGCTGAGCTATGCCGAAGCCGCCGCAGTGAACAACTTAGGTACCTATTTCAAAAGCACCGCCATCACCTCGTTTGAGGAACTTGAATACTTCACAAGTTTGACCTCACTGCCTAATACAGCCTTCTATGGATGTACCAGTCTTGTCTCGATAGCTCTACCGTCTTCGGTCTCGGCATTAGGCAATGGCTCGTTCTACAATTGCACCAACTTGGACACAATGACCGTATATGCCGAAACACCACCTGCTGTGGGAACCAATGCGTTTAAGAATGTGCCGACCACTATGGTTGTTCAGGTGCTTTGTGAAGCTTATGACGCATACCTTACCGCAAGCGGTTGGAGCGGGTTCACTAATATACAAGGATTTGGACCAATGTGCACCATTGCTTTTGCCGATGCCAATGTGAAAGCCCTCTGCGTGGCCAATTGGGACACCGATAACGATGGCGAACTGAGCTATGCCGAAGCCGCAGCTGTGACCGATTTGGGACAGGTGTTTAAAAGTAACAGAACCATTACATCTTTCAACGAACTGCAATATTTTACTGGGTTGACCTCGATAGGCAATAGCGCTTTCTTGAATTGCTCCAGCCTGACTTCTGTAGAAATACCGAATTCCGTGACCTCGATAGGCTATTGGGCTTTCTATTATTGCACTAGCCTGACCTCTGTAGAGATACCGAATTCCGTGACTTCCATCGTTAGCGATGCGTTTTATTTTTGCACAGGCTTAACGTCTATTGAAATTCCCAATTCCGTGACCTCGATAGGAACAAATCCATTTACAGGTTGCCGAGGTTTGGAGCAAATCGTGGTGGCTTCGGACAATGCCTATTTTGATTCAAGAGAGAACTGCAACGCCATCATCAAAACCAGCACCAATGCATTGGTAACGGGTTGCAAAAACACGGTGATTCCAAATTCCGTGACCTCGATAGGCAGTTCCGCATTCTATAATTGCACTGGCCTAACTTCTATAACAATAGGAAATTCGATTAGTACGATCGGTAGTACTGCTTTCTATGCCTGCAATCGTTTGAATTCTATTACAGTGCTTGCCGAAACACCGCCTTCTCTTTATATTCATCCTAATAATCCTTCGTTATATTCATTTGCTAGTGTTCCTCAAAACATTCCGGTTTTTGTCCCCTGTGATGCTTTGGAAGACTATCAAACGGCGAGTGGTTGGAGAGATTTCACCAATTTTATAGGTTTGTGTTCTGGCGAAGTATCTGTAATGGTTAATCCGTCTGAGGGCGGTATGGTTACTGGCGATGGATATTATTCTAGTGGTGAAATCTGCGTTTTGACAGCAACGCCAAACGAAGGCTTTAGTTTTGCAAACTGGATGGAAAACGGAAGAGTCATTTCAACGAATCCGGTTTGTTCTATTTATGCTCACCCCACCACAATAGTGGCCAATTTCTGTTCCCACAGTCCGATTGTTTTTGCGGATAACACCGTAAAAGCCCTTTGCGTGGCCAATTGGGACACTAACGGCGATGGCGAGCTGAGCTATGCTGAAGCTGCCAGGGTGACGAGCTTGGGAGAAGTATTCAAAAACGATTCTTCAATCACATCATTCAATGAATTACAGTATTTTATTAACCTGACCACAATCAATAGTTACGCTTTCTATTCTTGCACCGGCTTGACTTCTATAATAATAGGAAATTCGGTGAATAGAATAGACAGCTATGCTTTCTCTAATTGCAATCTTTTGAATTCTATGACAGTGTTGGCCGAAACACCGCCTACTCTTTATTATTCATATAGTGATTCTCCATTTTCTAATGTTCCCAAAGACATTCCGGTTTATGTCCCCTGTGATGCTTTGGAAGATTACCAAGCGGCGAGTGGTTGGAGAGATTTCACCAATTTTATAGGTTTGTGTTCTGGCGAAGTTTCCGTGACGGTCTATCCGTCAGCAGGTGGTACGGTTACTGGCGCAGGATACTATACTGGCGGTGAACTCTGCGTTTTGACAGCAATGCCAAACGAAGGCTACAGTTTTCTAAACTGGATGGAAAACGGAAGTGTCATTTCAACGGATCCGGTTTGCTCTTTCTATGCTCACCCCACCACAATCATCGCCAATTTCTGTTCCGACAGTCCAATTGTTTTTGCGGATAACACCGTAAAAGCCCTTTGTGTGGCCAATTGGGACACTAACGGCGATGGCGAGCTGAGCTATGCTGAAGCTGCCAGAGTGACGAGCTTGGGAGAGGTGTTCAAAAACAATTCCTCGATTTCATCATTTAACGAATTTCAATATTTTATAGGATTGACTTCGATTGATGAAGAAGCATTCTCTCATTGCAGCAACTTGACTTCCATCGAAATCCCCCATACTGTATCTTATATTGGTTCAGACGCGTTTTTTTATTGCTCTGGCTTGACTTCAATTACCGTTTGGGCAGAAAATCCTCCTACCTTGCAAGGTATAGTACCAATAGATGATTGGAAAGAAGGATGGATTGGAAGTGGTTGGGTTTTTGATGGTGTAGACGATGCTATCCCCGTCTATGTGCCATGCAATGCAGTAGAGGCCTACCAAAACGATGGCGAATGGAACCTGTTCACTAACATCATAGGAATGTGCTCCGGCCATGTTGTGGTGACGGTCAATTCGTCTGAAGGCGGTACGGTTACCGGTGGAGGGTATTATGACGGTGGTGACATTTGTGTATTGACAGCAACACCAAACGAAGGCTTTAGTTTTGCAAACTGGATGGAAAACGGAAGAATCATTTCAAGAGATCCGGTTTACTCTTTCCATGCCCATCCTACTACAATCATCGCCAATTTCTATTCTAATAGTCCCATCGTCTTTGCTGACCCTGCTGTAAAAGCCCTTTGCGTAGCCAATTGGGACACTAACGGCGACGGTGAATTGAGCTATGCTGAAGCTGCCGAAGTGACAGATTTAGGAACAGTATTCAAAAACAATTCCTCAATTTCATCATTTAATGAACTACAATATTTTATAAGTTTGGTTTCGATAGATAGAGAAACATTCTCATATTGCAGCAACTTGACTTCAATTGTAATTCCTAATTCTGCGACTTCCATTGAATACCGTGCGTTCTATGGATGCAGTAGATTGACTTCAATAGAAATTCCCAATGCTGTGACTTCAATCGATAACTTAGCATTCTATGGTTGCAGCGGATTGGAACAAATTATTGTGGATTCTGAAAACACGATTTATGACTCCCGAGGAAACAGCAACGCCATCATCGAAACCGAAACTAACAAATTGGTGATAGGTTGTAAGAACACCATCATTCCAAATTCCGTTACTTCTATCGGTAACTATGCGTTTTATCTGTGTAGCGGCTTGACTTCGATTGAAATCCCCAATTCTGTGACTTCGATAGGTTATGGCGCTTTCTGGGGTTGCAGTGGTCTAACCTCGATTGAAATCCCTAATTCCATGACTTCCATCGACAGTTATGCGTTTAGAGGTTGTAGTGGCTTGACTTCAATGACTGTTTTGGCGGACAACCCACCTGCAATAACAAATAATACTTTCCAAAATGTCCCCAAATCCATTCCGGTCTATGTTCCCTGCGGAAGCGTGGAAGCTTACCAGTCAGCAGAATATTGGAGCCAGTTCACCAATATTCAGGAAAGCTGTTCGCAACAAACCATCACGCTTGCTGAAGGCTGGAACTGGTTCAGCACGTACGTCGAAGTGGACAATCCCGTAACGATGCTCCAAATGGTGGAAACGAGCCTTGGCGAGAACGGCATACAGATCAAGAGCAGTCTGGTCAACACAGAATACGGCTCCGAGTGGGGTTGGTTCGGCGATTTGGACGACGTGGGTATGACGAACGAGCAGATGTACTTGATTTTGGTCAGCGCTCCCTGCACGCTGAGTGTGGATGGAACTCCAGCCAATCCAGCCAACCATCCCATCACCATCGTTCACGGATGGAACTGGATAGGCTTCCCAAGTGCTGTGGCTATGAGCCTAGAAGACGCCTTTGCTGGTTTTGCCCAGGAAGGAGACAGAATCAAGAACAGCGGCAGCCAGATCGAATACGACCCAGAATGGGGATGGTATGGTGATTTCGAGACGCTTGAGCCTGGCCAAGGCTATATGTACTATTCCGCGAGCAACACGCCCAGGACGTTGGTCTTCCCAACTGTTGCGAAATAGTCCATTCATAACTGAACGCCAAACGGCCGCTCTCGGAAGAGGGTGGCCGTTTTTTTTGTATTGCTTGCCCCAAACAGTTATTTCACTTTAATTTTGAGTAAAACATAGATAATGGAATTTTATTCCTAACTTTGAAGCGATTTTAAATGCAATTATTAACCCCAAAACATAGGACAATGAACAGATTTCTACCCAAAGCGGCTCTCCTGCTTGCCATGGTGCTAAGCATGTTTGGGATGAGAGCCAACCCCGTTAACCTGAACACCGCCCGTGAGGTTGCGATGAAATTCATGAATACCAATACGAGAACGTCCTTGCGAGGTGCGGACGAACTACAATTGGTGAGTACGTACACCATCAACCGTGGCGATGCAGCCTTTTACGTCTTCAACACGCCTGCTGGTTTTGTCATCATCTCGGCTGATGACTGCGCCACACCCATCCTGGGCTATTCCGATGAAGGGCAGTTTGACGTGAACAACATTCCGATTCAACTGCAGGATTATCTGCAAGGCTTTGTGGAACAAATCCAATATGGCATAGAGAACCATTTGGAAGCCGATGAACAGACGGCTCAGCAATGGGAGTTGGTGAGAGCCACAGGGAGTTTGTCCGATAATCGCTCTAATCAAGCGGTGGAACCCCTGATAACTACAATATGGGGCCAAAGCTGTTATTATAATGACCTGTGTCCTGAAGATGATTTAGGAGATTGTGGCCATGTTCTCACAGGTTGCGTGGCTACTGCAATGGCTCAAATCATGCGCTATTGGGGCTATCCAACCAATGGAGGGGGATTGCACACCTATAACCTTAATAACTATTCTCAACAGACAGCCGATTTTGGTGCTACCACATACGATTGGGCTAACATGCCCGATGACTTGTTTGATTATCCAACCACTCAAACGGAAATCAACGCAGTGGCCACCCTGATGTGGCATTGTGGGGTCGCCATTGATATGTTTTATGGTCCACAAGAGTCTGGGGCGTTTTCTGTTGATGTCGTTCCTGCTTTAGTGGGATATTTCGGCTATTCTGATGATTTGTCTTTAGTTGATAGAGAAGACTATAGCTATTCGGAATGGCTAGCTATCATAAAGAACAATCTTGATTTGGGATATCCAGTTTATTATAGTGGTAGTGATGAAGGAGGATTGGGTGGTCATGCCTTCGTTTGTGATGGCTATAGCACAAACAATCAGTTACACTTCAATTGGGGTTGGGAAGGCTATTGTAATGGATATTATTCCCTTGGTGCATTGAATCCAAGTATCTATGCTTACAATCTTGGGAATAATGCTATCATTAACATTCACCCTGGATGTACATCTGGAACTGTCTATCAGGTTTCTGCCATGTCCAACCTGTCAGATGAAGGAACTGTCATCGGCAGTGGCAGTTACAGCTGTGGTGAGTCCTGTACGCTTATGGCAACACCGAATGAGGGTTATGTGTTTGATTATTGGACAAAGGATGGTGAGGTGGTTTCATACCTTCCAATATACAACTTGTGTGTGACCGAGACGGCAGATTATATTGCTCATTTTCAACAGATTGATGGCATAGTAGTAGGAGATGCCAATTCTTCTAATCCATCGCTTCCGACTTATTCTAGTTATTCATTGTCACAGCAAATCTACACTGCCGATGAATTGGGTGGTGAAGCTTGTGAAATCATAAGTGTGTCGTTTTTCAACACAACAAGATACACTACAACACGTAACTTAACCCTCTATTTGGTCAATACTGACAAGACAGCATTTGAAAGCAACACCGATTGGATTACCATAACGGAGGCGGATGGGGTGTTTAGTGGTAGTGTCACTATGCTTGCCAAAGATTGGACGACCATTTATTTCAATATGCCGTTCAATTATGATGGTTTGTCAAATCTTGCTTTGATTGTGGACGATAATACTAATAGTTTGAATTATGGTAAAATATACTGTCGCACCTTTGATACCGATGAAAACCAGGCCATTTGTGTTTCTGGACAGGGTCCAAATTTCAATCCATATAATCCTACCAATTATACAGGAACACGTCTGTCTGTAAAAAACCAAATTGTCTTTGGCTATGCAAGATACTATCCGGTAACTTTCTTATCCAATCCTTTAGAGGGCGGTACGGTTATTGGGGATGAAGGTCCGTATTATTATGGTCAGCCTGTCGCTCTCAATGCCACAGCTAACGAGAATTATGTCTTCAATACATGGACAAAAAACGATGAAATAGTCTCTTGTTTTTCTACAGATAGTGTTCCAGTGACCGAAACGACCGAATTCGTGGCCAATTTCCAACAGATTAATGGCGTTGCCGTCGGAGATGCAATTTCCACCAATTCGTTTCTCCCGACCAATTCATATTATTCTTTGACGCAACAGATTTATACCGTTGAAGAGCTGGGGACAGAGGCTCGCGAAATTATAAGCGTGTCGTTTTTCAATACAGGACAAGCCCGAACCCGAAATTTCACTATCTATCTGGTCAATACCGACAAGACAGCGTTTGATAGCACTACCGATTGGATTACCGTCACGGAGGCGGATCAATTGTTCAGTGGTAGTGTGAATATGGCCGCCAGAAGTTGGAATACCATATACTTCGGCACGCCTTTCATCTATGATGGATTGTCGAATGTTGCTTTGATTGTGGATGACAATACATATAGTAATAATAACGGTAATATTAGTTGCCGAACAATTGCAATGAATGAAACCCAGGCTATCCGCATTTGTGGTTCAAGCCCAAATTACGACCCGTTCAATCCATCTGGATATTCAGGCACACTTATGTCGGAAAAGAATCAAGTTGTCTTTGGTTTCCCCGATTACAATCTGACTGTGACTGCCATGTCCAATCCTGATGAAGGAGGCACCATAAGTGGGGGAGAAGGCCTCTATTATCAAGGTCAAACCTGCACGCTGACCGCTACAGCCAATGAAGGCTATTGTTTCTACAATTGGACTGTAGATGGCACCGTAGTTTCTTCAGATGCTACCTATTCCTTCCCAGTCACGGGCAATATGAATCTTGTGGCAAATTTCGGTTCGCCGTTAAATATCATTGCAACAGCCAATCCAGAAGAAGGAGGGGTGGTGAGCGGAGGCGGAAGTTATGGTTATTCCCAAACCTGCACCCTTTCCGCTACCCACAATAACGGCTATGTGTTTTCGAAATGGACTAAAAATAACACCACCCTTTCGTATCTCTCCAATTACAGCTTCACCGTTACCGCTGATGCCGAATATGTGGCAGAATTCCAGCATGTTGATGGCATAGCCGTAGGAGATGCAACTTCCGACAATCCTTTGCTTCCTACTTATTCATACTATCCCTATTCTTTGTCAGAACAGATTTATACAGCTGATGAGTTGGGGGGTGAAGCCTGTGAAATATCAAGCGTGTCGTTTTTCAACGCTGGTGGGTACGAGAATCGGGAATTCACTATATATTTGGTTAGTACAGATAAGGTCGCCTTTGAAAACTCTTCTGACTGGATTCCCGTTACTGAAGCAGATGCGGTATTCAATGGCAGAGTTACTATGTCGGCCAAAAATTGGACAACTATCAATTTCTCAAGACCATTTTCGTATGATGGATTGTCCAATATTGCTTTAATTGTGGATGACAACATAGGTTGGGGCTATTCTGGGGTAAAGTGTCGCACATTTGATACGAATGAAAGTCAAGCCATTAGAGTTTCTGGATCAGGAACGAATTACGACCCGCTTGACCCTGCTGGCTATGTGGGTTCGCTCATGTCGGTAAAGAACCAAGTCATTTTTGGCTTCCCAAGTTATGACTGTGCTTTGAATGTTTCGGCCAATCCTGAAGAAGGCGGTACGGTGAGCGGAGGAGGCATGTATTATTCGGGTCAGTCCGTTCCCATAACGGCCACAGCCAACGAAGGATATGTGTTCGACTATTGGACAAAGAATGGGTATTCATATCCGGTTTCCTGCCTTTCCACATACAATGTATCCATAAATGGAAATGCTGACTATGTTGCAAATTTCCATCAGGTGGATGGAATTGCCATTGGTGATGCAACCAACAATTGTTATTCTCTTCCGTCGTGTTCCAGTTTTTCCATGTCGCAACAAATCTACACTGCCGAAGAAATTAATTCCGAAGCTTGCGAAATCTCGAACATTTCATTTTTCTATTTTGAGGGTTTTTATACGCCTAGTAGGTTTACGGTTTATTTGGTCAGTACCAACAAGACGTCTTTTGAAAGTAATACGGACTGGATTACTGTCACAGAAGCAGATAAGGTTTTCAGCGGCAGTGTTACCGCGATTGCCGGCAACTGGATGACTGTCTGTTTTGAAACGCCATTCTCGTATGACGGGTTGTCCAATCTTGCTCTGATTATTGTTGACAACACGGGCCTTGATACATATTGGAGCAGCCGTACATTCGGTACAGGAGAAAGTCAAGCCATTCTGGTTTCCGGTACTGGAATGGTCTATGACCCATATCATCCAAACAGCTATGAGGGAACGCTCATGTGGGAAAAGAACCAGGTCATTTTTGGTATTCCGAATTACGAGGATGAATACACGGTGAGCGTCATGGCCAATCCTGAAGAGGGCGGCACCGTAGGTGGTGGTGGCTTGTATTATTATGGCCAGTCTGTTCCCATTACCGCAACAGCCAACGAAGGCTATGTGTTCAATTATTGGACAAAAGACGATGAAGTTGTCTCTTGCCTTTCCACAGCCCATGTTTCAGTGACGGAGAATTCCGAATATGTGGCGAATTTCCAACAAATGGATGGGACAATCGTGGGAGAGGCGACCTACAACAGTTACCTTCTTCCGACTTCAAATTGTTATTCTTATTCTCTTTCACAGCAGATATACACAGCCGATGAGTTGAATCTAAATGCATGTGATATTTCCAGCATTTCGTTCTTTAATTCTAGTGGTTACATCGGACGTGAGTTATCAATCTACATAGTACATACTGACAAGAGCTCTTTTGAGAGCAATACTGACTGGATTGCTGTCACTGAGGCAGATCAAGTGTATAACGGCACATGCTCGTTTAGATATGGTTGGTCAACCATTTATTTTCCTACGCCTTTTGCATACGATGGCACCTCCAACATAGCCATTGTGGTCAATGACAAAACTGGAGAATACATTGATTGGGAATGGGGCTGGGATTGGGTCGCGTCTTTTAGGACCTTTGATGCTGATGGCACTCAAGCTATTCTCTGTTCTGATTTTGAGAGCAATTTTGACCCAAATAATTCTTCAAGTTACTCTGGTATACTTATGAGGGAAAAGAACGAGATTGTTTTCGGCATTGCGAGTTACCAATACACGGTGTGTGTTTCTGCCAATCCTATTGAGGGTGGTACAGTGAGTGGGGGCGGAGGCTTGTATTTTTACGGCCAACCCATACCTATTACTGCAACAGCCAATGAGGGCTATGTGTTCAACTATTGGACACGAAACGGTTGGCTGGCCTCATACTATTCCTCGGATATAGTTTCAGTAACAGGTAATTCTGAATATGTAGCGAATTTCCAACAAATGGATGGAATAGTCGTAGGAGAATCGACTAGCGATAATTATTCTCTTCCGGCTTCATCTTATCCTTATTCATTGTCGCAGCAGATTTATACAGCTGGGGAACTGAATGTTGAGGATTGTGAAATCTCCAGCGTGTCATTCTTCAACACGAGTTATTCCGATTGTACACGTGAAATGACGATTTATATGGTGCATACCAACAAGATGTCTTTTGAAGACAACATGGATTGGATTACGGTGACGGAATCGGATATAGTGTTCGACGGCACAGTCTTCATGAATGGAAGCGGTTGGTCGACCATTTATTTCAATACGCCTTTTGCCTACGATGGTTTTTCCAATATAGCTATGATGGTTTACGGCAAAACCGGTGAATGGAGTTGTAGCGTTTCTTGTCGTACCTATGAAACAGGAGGCACACAAGCCATGTATTATGAAGATTCTGACGTTATAGACCCGTACAATCTTTTTGGATTTGACGGTGTTTGGGGGTGGGGTTGTTATGGTACACTTCTGTCGGAGAAGAACCAGGTGGTCTTCGGCACCCCACCTACTACAGAAGAACAGACCTTCAATCTGTCCCAAGGTTGGAACTGGTTCAGCACGTACATCGAGGTGGACGATCCCGTGACGATGCTCCAGATGGTGGAAGAGAGCTTGGGCGAGAATGGTATAATTATCAAGAACAGCCTAGTCAACACGGAATATGACTCCGAATGGGGCTGGTTCGGCGATTTGGACGACGTGGGCATGACGAACGAGCAGATGTACATGATTCATGTCAGTGGTCCTTGTACGTTCACTTTGGAAGGCACACCCGCCAATCCTGCCAACCATCCCATCACCATCGTTCACGGATGGAACTGGATTGGCTTCCCGAGCGGTGTGGCTATGAGCCTTGAAGATGCCTTTGCCGGTTTTGCCCAAGAAGGAGACAAGATTAAGAACAGTGGAGCCCAGATCGAATACGACCCAGAATGGGGATGGTGGGGCGATTTTGAGACACTGGAGCCTGGCCAAGGCTATATATACTATTCCGCGAGCAACACGCCAAGGACGTTGGTCTTCCCATCAGGTGCAAAATAGTCCATTCATAACTAAACGCCAAACGGCCGCTCTCGGGAGAGGGCGGCCGTTTTTGTTGTTTGCTTTGCTTTTGTTTCGCTTGCAGTGACGCGGAGTGAATGAAAAACTCGTCTATTTGTCCTCGTAATGCCCGTAGCTTCTAAGCACAAGGACAAGGATGTCCTCTTCAAAAATGCGATAAACAAGTCGGTGCTTCTTTGTAATCTCACGGCTCCATCGGCCTTCAGGTTTGCCTTTTAGCGGCTCGGGATGTCCCAAGCCTGTTTTGGGATGTTCTTTCAATTCGTCAATGAACCGCACAGCCTTGGCAAAGACTTTCGGCTCACTCTTTTCCAGTCTTGCCAGTCCCTCGCGGGCTTCGGTGGTGAAATCAATGTTGTACATCAGAGTCCGCTCCTCCTAAGCATCTCTGATACTGACTCGTTTGGTAACAAACGGACGCATTGTCCCTGCCTGTACTCTTCTTCGCCACGTTCCAGGCTGGCCATGAATTCTTCTTTCGATACTAAGGTCTTATCTTCCTTGGTAGCAGCCAATTTCTTGGCATATTTCAAGAGTTTCATCATCAGTCCTTCATCGTCAGCAATCTCGCTCATAGTGCGAAACAATTCCGCATTTATCTGTACAGCTGTCATTATCCTAACTTTTTTGTTTTCGCCTGCAAAAATAATACATTTTCCCTAAAACCGCTATAGTGATTACAAAAACCCTAACTTGTCAATCCATTAATTCCGTTTTAAGTGGGGCAGGGGGGATTCAAACAACAACTCTCAACTCTAAACGAAAAAACTTGCAAATTCCAAAAACACTCCCTAACTTTGCCCAATCTTTAAATCTTTGAATTTTAAATTTTGAATCATTGAATCTTGAAATTAGAAATCCTGAAATAATGAAAAGCTATAAGCTATAAGCCGTAAGCTCAGTTGCTACCAAGCTAAAAGCTAACGGCTAACAGCTAAAAGCCAATTTTTAAATCTTTGAATCTTAAATCTTTAAATACAAAACATTATGCGTAAAAACCTACTAAAACAATTGATCCTGGCACTCCTTCTGACCGCCGCAGTGCCCACCCTTACCGCCCAGGTGCATGTGGGCGATATCCTCTGCGAGGGCAACCTGATTTATCCGCCTTCTACTTATCCCGTCTCTGGTGCCACCGCCATAGGCGTGATTTTCTATGTGGACGACACTGGGCTACACGGATGGGCCGTGGCCTTGCAGGATGCGGGAAGCTACAAATGGGGCAAGAAAGACTCGGACACTCCTCTGCCCAACTATACTAACAAACGACAGGCCATCTACGACCTCGACGGCTACACCAATACCCTCATCGTGCGCCAGCACAACAGTGACCATCCCGCCTTTTATGCCATTAATTTCGATAACGGCTGGTATGTACCGGCCATCGGACAGCTCAACTACCTCTATAGCAATATCATAGAAGTAAATAAAAGCCTTTCTGTTGCAGGAGGTACCAAGTTTTCGACAAGTTGGACCTATTGGTCTTCCACAGAGTGTAACTCTATTTTCGCATGGTTTTTGAAATCCTCCGGTGATTTGGCCATAGGCACCTACAATAACGGCGGTGGCTATATCTCCTACTACGACCACAAGGATACGGCTTTTCGTGTTAGAGGCGTGAGAAATTTCTAACCATAGTCCCAATTAAAAGCCGTTTGTTATGAAAACGAGTTACAAACTACCGTTTCGGTGGCTGGTGTTGGCGGTGTGGCTGCTATGTGGGCTGTCGGTGTCACTACGGGCGGAGCATGTCCGCACTGAGGATGCACGGCGAGCCGCTTTTACCTTCCTGCGAAGCTGTGGCGCAAGGTGCAGCGATGCCTCCGAATTGACGGACGTTAGCGAGGCCTTGGGCTTCAGCCACCTCTATGCATTCAACGGCAGCAAAGGCTATGTGGTGCTTGCTGCTGATAATCGGGTGAGTCCCGTGCTATGCTTTTCGGAAGACGGGCATATTGACGCGACGCATCTGCCAGAAGGCCTGAGAATGATGTTGGAGGACTATGACTGGCAGTTGCAAAAGGTCATAGAGCAACGTGTCGAGCCCACCGAGGAGATCCGTGGCTATTGGAATAGTCTCTTCGCGGGGAATATGGAGCAAACACGTGAGTCCATCAACTTGTCGTGGCAGACAGAATGGGGCATCGATGATCCTTTCAATCTACAGTGTCCCTATAATGATGCTGCAGGCTTTAGGTGTACGACAGGTTCAGTGGCTACGGCTATGGCCAGTTTGATGAAATTTTGGGAACATCCCAAGCAGGGAAAAGGAGACCATCGCAATACTTATAATGGAGGATATGGAACGTTGTATGCCAATTTTGGGGAGACCCAGTACGATTGGGGGAACATGATCAACCATTACTTCATTTCCAACGAGGCGCAAAAGGCGGCCGTGTCGATGCTCATGTATCACTGCGGCGTTAGCGTGGACATGCGCTATGACTACATGAGTTGGGTAACTGGCCATTTTGGAAGCTACTTGTATCGCACGGATTTTAACAATAAAATACAGAATGCCTTGGTGAACAACTTTTACTATCAATGCGACCAACTCAAAAGCAAGGATTATTATAGCGACGAGCAATGGATTCAAATGATTAAGGATGCGCTTTCAGCCGACCCGCCGCGCCCCATTCTTTATGGTGCCTCTGAGAACGAAAGTAACCATACGGAAGGTTTTGTGTGTCATGGATGGAAGAACGTGTTGGGCACAGACTTCATTTATCTTGACTGCGGAAAGATGGTTGGTAGTGTATGGTGTCGTATTAATGAGATGTATGTATTACCGTTGGGGAATTATTACAATTACAGCCAATGTGCCTATTTTAACGTCCTTCCTGACAGTGCGAACATATCAGTAAATGTCTCGTTGCCTTCGTGGGGAACCGTGACAGGTGCAGGAAAATATCCCAAAGGAAACACGGTTACTTTACATGCCCAACCCAAGGATGGAAGACATTTTCATAGATGGACGCGCACCGACTCCTATGGAAACACCATACAGGTGTCAACCTCGCCCGACCTCACCTTCAAAGTGGATCACGACGAGACTTATACTGCGGAGTTTGATCCAGACCAGATTCATATCACGGTCGTTGTGGATCCTGTTGATGGCGGAACCGCAACTGGGACAGGCATCTACGGTTATGACACCGAATGCCATTTCCATGCGGAACCCAATGTTGGTTATGCCTTTTTGGGTTGGTATGAGTTGGTTGATGGTAGGGATTATTGCTGGAGTACTAATCCCGACTTTACACAACTAGTTCATTATGACAAGACCGTCACTGCCCGCTTTGTGGCCACCGATTACACCGTTACCCTTTCTCCAGTGCCATTCTATTCTTCGGGAACGGTGTCAGGTGCTGGCACCTTTCCTGCCAACTCCATCGTGACGGTGACGGCCACGCCCACCTCAGGCCACCATTTCAGCGGATGGGTGGAGAATGGAACTTTGGTCAGCAACAGTCCTACCTATACCTTCACTCTCCGAAGTGATCGCAACCTATTAGCTATCTTAAGTATCGGCACGCCGTCGAGCTCAGGCAACTTTGGCAGCGTGGTCACTAACGCCGATGGCAGTCAGGGCGTGATTTTCCATGTTGATGCTACGGGAGTAGGGTGGATGGTGGCCATGGATGACGCCTCAGAAGGATGTCAATGGGGGCCTTCCACCAACGTCCAACTCTTGCCCGACCGCGCTTGCAATGGCTTGGTTGCCTTGGAAGACCTTTCGGGTTTCAGGAACACGGGCCTCATCAGGACAGAACTCGGCACCGACAACGACTACGCGGCCTCGCAAGTGAATTTCGACCACGGCTGGTACCTGCCTTCGGCAGGACAACTGCGCATGCTTTACTCCGCCTTGCCTTTCGTGGATTCCGTGTTGTATCAACATGGAGGCACCACCATCAGTGAGGATACCTATTGGAGCAGCACTGAATATTCCAGCTCCAATGCGGCTTCGCCCATGTTCACCATGAGCAATTCTGCCAAGACTTCCAACCTACGGGTAAGGGCCATTCGAAACTACTATTCGCCTCAGGACAATATGATAATCGCCATTCCCGATAGTCCCACTCGCGGCTATGTGTCGGTTTATAACAATGGTGTGTATTCCTACGGTGACAATGCGGCAGTGGTGGCCAATCCCAAGCCAGGATACCTCTTCGATCACTGGTCGGAGGAGGGCTTGCCTGTGTCGTACAACCACATTTATACGTTCACTTTTACCCATAGTCGCCGACTGACAGCCCACTTTGTAGCCTCGGGTGGCATCGGCACCATGGTACACAACGCCGACGGCAGCGAAGGTGTGGTGTTTTATGTGAACCCCGAGGGCACCGAAGGCCTGATGGTGGCTTTGGAGGATGCCTCCGAAGGTTGTCAGTGGGGTCCTGCAACCAACGTCATGACTTTGACTGACCGGCCGATTAACGACATTCGTGCTTTGGAGGATGTTGCGGGCTATCGCAACACGGGCATCATCAGGGCATCACAAGGCAACGATTCCACGTTTGCAGCAGGCAAGGTGGATTTCGAAAATGGCTGGTATCTGCCAGCGTCGGGCGAGTTGCGGAAACTCTATGCCGCCTTGCCCTTGATAGAAACGGCTTTGGTCAGGGCAGGAGGCCAAACTTTGACAGAAGATACCTATTGGAGCAGCACGGAGTATTCCACCTCTAGTGCTTCGACACCCATGTTCAGTATGGGCAGCAGCTCAAAGACTTCTTCGTTGCGTGTGAGGGCTATCAGACGTTTCCTGACTTCCGGTACAAGTTCGATTTTGGCGAAATCTTGTGACACTATCAAGGGGACCGTCACGGGTTCAGGCAATTATGACTTGAATACTACTGTGACGGTTACCGCCCAACCGAAGCCTGGCTATCTCTTTGACCATTGGTCGGAAGACGGCTTGACGGTGTCGTTTGATGCGCAATATCAATTCCCCTTCACCAGAAACCGCACTTTGGTGGCAAATTTCATTTTGTCGGGCACCATTGGTAGCATCGTTAACAATGCCGATGGCAGCCAGGGCGTGGTGTTCTATCAGAACGCCGAAGGCACTGAGGGCTGGATGGTAGCATTGACTGATGTTTCTGAGGGCTGTACATGGGGACCGACCACCAACATCAACGCGCTGCGCGACTATCCCAATGGAGGTCTCTCTGTGATGGAAGACTTGTCGGGATACGCCAATACGGATGTCATCAGGAGAGTCAATGGCACCAACAACGATTATGCGGCCAGCTTGGTTGACTTCGACAATGGCTGGTATTTGCCCTCTGCCGGACAACTGCGCAAGCTCTATGCTGTCTTGCCGCAGATTGAGCAATCCCTCTTGGATGCTGGTGGCACGCTTTTGACCGAAGATTCCTATTGGAGCAGCACCGAGTGTTCTGCGTCGAATGCCTATTGCCCGATGTTTGCTACAAGCACTTCGAATAAGGCTTCCTCGTTGCGGGTCAGAGCCATCAGGAGTTTCATCATCTCCGATGTCAATGCAGTGGCGGTCAGACCCAATAATCCAGCATACGGCAGTGTGAGTGGGGGAGGTACCTACTCCTACGGAGCCACAGTAACCGTTTCGGCTACACCTGCAAGCAATTACGTCTTTGACCACTGGGCTGAAGATGGTTGTGTGGTTTCCTACAACTCGAACTATAGCTTTGTTTTTACCAGGACGCGTTCTTTGGAGGCTGTTTTCGTGAAGGAGAACAGTATAGGCAGCATTGTACATAACGCTGACGGTACAATGGGTGTAATATTCTACACCTATCCTTCGGGCATTGGCGGCCTGATGGTGGCTTTGGAAGATGTCTCGGAGGGATGCCCTTGGGGCCTCAACGAGGACATTACCATCATGGACAACCAGTCGCCGAGTGCGGTCATGGACCTGTTGAACGACATGTGTGGCAAGAGCAATACGAATAGGATTCGCGAATGGTACAGTGGCAACACAAACTATGCAGCATGCAAGACTGACTTTGCCAACGGCTGGTATCTGCCTTCGGCGGGACAGCTGCGTAAACTATATGCTGTCTTGCCTGAGATTGAGCGAGCTATCGTTGATGCCGGTGGCACCACTTTGACGGAGGATGCTTACTGGAGCAGTACGGAGCAGTCGGCTGGCAAAGCTTGGACACCTATGTTTGCCATGAGTTCCACGAACAAGACAAGCAATTGCCGAGTCAGAGCCATCCGCAGCCTTACTGAATCGGAGACCATTTTAGCCAATGTGAACATTGTGGATGCTGGCACTGTTATGGGTACCGGCCTGTACGACTACGGACAGCCTTGTACTTTGAAGGCTCAGGCCAACGAAAGTTACGCTTTCCTCAACTGGACGTGTGATGGTTCGGTGGTTTCCACTGATATGGAATACAGCTTTACGGTTTTGGGAAACCAGACCTATACTGCCAACTTTGTCGCCAATAGCTGTAACATCACTACAGCCATGAGTCCTGCTAATAGTGGTACGGTTACTGGTGCTGGTGTTTATGCGATAGGTTCTACTTGTGCTTTATCGGCCACGCCCAATACAGGATACACCTTCTCTAATTGGACCAAAGGCGACAATCAGGTTTCCACACAATCCACTTACAGCTTCACGGTGACTGAGTCGGCCCAATACACGGCTCATTTTGTCATCAACAGCTATGCGGTCAATGCCACAGCTTCCCCCGAAGTGGGCGGCACGGTGTCGGGCGCACATTCCTATACCTATGGTTCTACTGCAACCTTGACGGCCACGCCTGCAGAGGGCTACACTTTCGTGAGCTGGACAGAGAATGGGGCGGTAGTCTCCACATCATCCACTTATCAGTTCGTGGTGAGTGGGAATAGAACATTGCAGGCCAACTTCAATGCCAACACCTATTCGGTCACGGCCATTGCCCTTCCTTCAAATGGAGGCACGATTATAGGTGACGGAGGCTATGACTATGGAACTACAGCTACGCTGACAGCTTATGCCAATGGTGGTTATGTGTTTTTCTGCTGGTTTGAAGATGAGGATGTGTTGTCGTTTGATTCATCGGTGTCGTTTGAGGTGACCGAGGATCATTTGATTTATGCCGTGTTTGTGGAAAACGAGAACAACATCACGCAAACGATTAATCTTGCTCAAGGCTGGAACTGGATCAGCACCTACATCGAAGTGGACGATCCTGTAACGATGCTCCAGATGGTGGAGACGGGTCTCGGCGGTTACGGTGTACAGATCAAGAACAGCCAAGTCAACACGGAATTCGATTCCGAGTGGGGCTGGTTCGGTGATTTGGACGACGTGGGAATGACCAATGAGCAGATGTACGCAATCAAAGTCATCGCCCCCTGCACGGTGACCGTGGAAGGCACACCCGCTAATCCCGCGAATCATCCCATCACAATCAATCAAGGTTGGAATTGGATTGGATTCCCCAGCAGCGTGGCCATCAGCCTTGAAGATGCCTTTGCAGGCTTTGCCCAAGAAGGGGATAAGATTAAGAACAGAGTAACCCAAATCGAATACGATCCTGAATGGGGCTGGTATGGCGACTTTGAGACGCTTGAACCTGGCCAAGGCTACATGTACTATTCCGCCAGCAATACGCCGAGGACACTGGTCTTCCCGGTGGGGGTGAAATAGGCAAAATCAGCCTCAACTTAAACACAAAACGGCCGCTCTCGTATGTGGGTGGCCGTTTTGTGCAGCACATTGCGAAGCAAATAGGAGCTCCCAGACTTTTTTCGACAAAAATAACCATA
>JAEEGG010003955.1_pt1 | contig 36336 bp, 34 predicted proteins | sample 9134161 | NCBI WGS metagenome assembly JAEEGG01 (sample SAMN16246543, study PRJNA631951) | gut metagenome | biome: gut microbiome; feature: rumen; material: CR-attached | host: Bos | place: Iran: Karaj | collected 2018-10
ACACGGATTTTCAGTCCGATGCTCTACCAACTGAGCTAAGGCACCATTGTGTCAAACAGCAATCCTTTCGTTTGCGGGTGCAAAGGTACAAATAAAAAGTGAAAAGATAGAAGTGAAAAATGAAAAATGTTATTCTGTTAACTCTTTTTAAGAATCAGCACTTTCCTCTTTTCACTTTATTCTCTTTACATCTACAGTGGATTCCATCCTTGAGCTTTGAGCTCAAACTCCTGATTATCACGGGTTACGAGCACTCGGCCGAACTTCTCCTCTGTGATATGACCGATGAGTTTTATGCCTTCCATCTGTTCTATCTTCTCATGATCGCCGATAGGCACAGTAAACAGCAGTTCGTAGTCTTCGCCGCCATTAAGGGCACAGGTAGTGACGTTCATGTTCATCTCCTCTGCCATGACTGCCGTCTGGTAGTCGATGGGGATATTCTTCTCGTAGATACGGCACCCCACACCCGACTGCTTACAGATATGCATGAGCTCAGAGGAGAGTCCATCACTGATGTCCATCATCGCTGTTGGCTTGATGCCAGCCTCCCGGAGCTTCTCAATGATGTCACCGCGAGCCTCTGTTTGCAGTTGGCGTTGCAACAGGTACTCCTTACCACTGAAATCGGGCTGGAAGTTGAATGTTGAAAGTTGAGAGTTGAGTGTTGAGACTTTATTCTCGTCTCCAGCGGCCTTGGCCTCGGCGATTTTTTTCTGAATGTCGTTGATCTGACCGTAGTACACGCTCTTCTCTCGCTCCAAGAGTTGAAGCCCCATATATGCAGCACCGAGATCGCCACTGACACAGACGAGATCGGTATTCTTCGCACCGTTGCGGTAGACAATATCCTCCTTGCGGGCCTCGCCGATGCAAGTGATGCTGATAGCCATACCAGTATAGGAAGAGGTGGTGTCGCCACCAACAATGTCTACGTTCCATTTGTCGCAGGCCAGCTTCAAACCAGCATAGAACTCCTCCATATCCTCAACGGTAAATCGCTTGCTAATGGCTAATGAAACGGTAATCTGTCGGGGCGTGCCGTTCATGGCAAACACGTCGCTGATGTTAACCATAGCACTCTTATAGCCAAGATGCTTCAGGTCGATGTAAGTCAGGTCGAAGTGTACGCCTTCCATCAGCAAGTCGGTTGTAACAAGCACTTCCTTGTCGGGGTAGGAAAGTACGGCGCAGTCATCGCCAACGCCGTATTTTGTACTCTCGTTTTTCGTCTCTATGTCTTTGGTCAAACGGTCAATCAGACCGAATTCACCTAACTTTGCTATCTCCATTAATACTTCAAACTTCCTCTAACTCCTTTTAATCATCTCTCTCATGATCTCTGTCATCAGCGGCTGAGCCTTGTTGGCTGCCTCCTGCACTTCCTCATGACTTACCTCAACGGGTACATCAAAGCCGCCAAGGTCGGTAATAACAGATACACCAAAGGTGCGAATGCCACAGTGATGGGCCACAATTACCTCAGGAACGGTAGACATGCCAACGGCATCGCCACCGAGGATGCGATACATCCGATACTCTGCTGGTGTCTCGAAAGTTGGTCCCTGTACACCAACGTATACACCATGTTGTACCTTAATGCCCTTTTCAGCAGCAATTGCATCGGCCTGAGCCACCAAACTAAGGTCGTATGGCTCGTGCATATCGGGGAAACGTGGTCCTGTTGGCATGTTCTTACCACGTAGCGGATGCTCAGGGAAGAAATTAATATGATCGGTAATGATCATCAGATCGCCAATCTGGAATTCAGGATTCATGCCGCCTGCTGCGTTGGATACGAAGAGGGTCTTGATGCCCAACTCGTACATCACACGAATGGGGAACGTTACTTCCTTCATCGAATAGCCTTCGTAGAAGTGGAAACGGCCCTGCATGGCCATGATATCCACACCGCCCAACTTTCCGAAAATCAATTTTCCACTATGGCCTTCTACGGTAGATACTGGGAAATTGGGAATATCCTGATAGTTGAATTCGTAGGTGTCAGATATTTCGGAAGCTAATTGTCCGAGGCCTGTCCCCAGCACGATCGCTGTCTTTGGGGTTGTTGTCATCCTTGTCTTTAGCCAGGATGCAGTTTCTTGAATTCTTTCGTACATATCCAATGATTCTGTTGTTAAACTTCTCTTTCTCTTCATCAAAAATGAACTTAATTTTCAGTGGCAGCATGTAAAGGGCTGCTTTCACTTCATCGCTCAGTCCCTCAACACCTTTCAGTCGCACCGAATCTTTTTCTGTTGTAATGATCAGTTTGGGAGAGGGCAGGGCTGCGAATGCCTCGTTGATACGAAGTATATCCTTTGGCTTGAAGCTATGATGATCGGCAAAGGTGAGTGGGGTAATTTTGCTGGTATGGGGCTCCAGGTCGTGAATCAACTGTTCAGGCGAGGCAATACCTGTCAGAAGCAGTATGTTCTGATCACCCAGTGTCTCTATCGTGCCTGGTGATGCTGTATTTGCCTCTTTGAAGATAGGCTGAAGGGCATCGTAATCGAGAGTTGTGAAGTAGAGTTGCTGGTAAGGATAGAGCTTCATCTGTTTGGTGAGCACACGGAACTCCATCGGGTTCAGATCCTTCGGGCATTTTGTGATAATTACGATATCAGCCCTATCCTTTGCCTTTAAGGGTTCACGCATTCTACCGGCAGGTAACAACTCGTCGTAGATGATCTGACGGTGGTAGTCGACGAGCAGGATACTGATGCCTGGTTTGACATAACGGTGCTGGAAAGCATCGTCGAGCAGGATGACATCGATCTTCTCTGTTGTCAGATTATCTTCTGTCAGTTTTCTGATTCCCCGTGTACGCTTCTTGTCTACAGCCACTTCCACTTCGGGGAACTTCTGCTTCATCTGGTAGGGTTCATCACCGATATCCTTCATAGGTGTCTCGCTCGTGGCCAGGATAAAGCCATGACTCTTACGTTTGTAGCCTCTGCTGAGGATGGCGGTACGCGCCAGATCCTTCAGCAGACGGGCAAGATATTCTACATGGGGCGTCTTACCCGTACCGCCAACGGTGATGTTGCCGACAGAGATAACTGGTATGTCGAAGGCACGGCTCTTCAGGACACCCATCTCAAAGAGGGTGTTCCTGAAGCCTACCACGAAACCGTAAATCCAACTCAACGGCCGAAGACTCTTACGGATTGTAATGAAATCCCCTTCCACTATCTACTTATCACTTTTAACTATTCACTATTCACTTCTTACTTCACTCTCACGTCGTCCAGTAACTTAGCCTGAATCAGACTGTTATTGTTCCTCAGGTCGTTGCTGATCTGCATGAACGGCTCATACATATCACCGAGCAGAGCCCTCAACTCTTTCTGAATCTGACTATCGAGGTAGTTGCCTTTCTTCTCGTTATCGCTGGCCAAGAACTGATCCATCCAACTGGTCTTACCAGGATAAGATTGGGTGTAATATTCCTTAACTTTAGCCAGTTCGGCAGCCTTTTTCACGGCATCGTCCAGACTGCCAAGTTTGTCGACGAGCTTGATGTTGAGGGCATCAGTAGCGAGCCATACACGACCTTGACCGATGGAATCAACCTGTGCGGGTTTCATTCCACGCCCCTCAGACACGATGTCGAGGAACTGCTGGTAACCGTGATCGATATATACCTGTAAATGCTGCATGATCTCTGCATTGTCCTTACCAAGCACAAGGTCGGTCTCATAGTCGGTGAACTTGTTGGTGGTCACACCGTCGAAAGTCACGCCGAGCTTGTCTGTAACAAGTCCGCTGAGGTTAGGGATAAGTCCAAAGATACCGATACTGCCAGTAACGGTGGTTGGCTCAGCAAAGATATAGTTGGCAGGCGAGCTGATCCAGTAACCGCCAGAGGCAGCCATGCCACCCATAGAAACTACAACAGGTTTCTTCTCCTTCAGCAATTTGATGGCATGACGGATCTGTTCAGAGGCAACAGCACTGCCACCGCCAGAGTTCACACGGAACACCACAGCTTTGATATCATCGTCGTCGGCCAGTTTACGCAGGTCTTCTGCAGTGCTCTTACCAACAATACTATGTCCACCACCGCTCAGCAGGTTCATCTCCTCGCTGTCCACGATACTTCCGTAAGCATAGTAAACGGCAATCTTCTCACCGTTATTCTTTTCCTTCGACTTCACGTCGAGCATCTCAGAGAGCGATACCTGATTGATATCGTCTTTTGCGTCGATCTTCAGACGAGTCTTGATCTCTGCTTTCAGCTCTTCTGGGAACATCACCTTATCTATGAGCTTGGCAGCCACATAGTCCTTTGTTTCAGCAAAGGCCATCACACTGTCGTTAGCCAACTGGTTCAGATCTTCAGCCTTTACCTTACGACTCTCAGCCATCTCCTTCAGCCAGTAGTTCCAAATACCATTCAGGTAAGCAGTGCGCTGCTCACGGTCGTATTCGCTCATACCTGTCTGGGTCTCGCTCTCTACGTAGCTCTTGTATTTACCTACCTTGGCTACCTGGTACTTGATACCAAGTTTGTCGTAGAGGCCCTTATAGTATTCGCCCTTACCGCCAAGACCCTTGAAGTCGATGCTACCGTGATCGTTCAGATAGATGTTATCTGCCACCGTAGCTACATAATACGAGGCCTGGTAGTACTGGTCGGCATAGGCCACGATCCACTTACCGCTCTTCTTGAAGTCCTTCAGGGCATCACGCAACTGCTGGGCAGTGGCTGGCGCGTCGAAGCCTAATGAACCGCCTTCCAGATAGATACCCTTGATGTTGTCGTTATCCTTAGCTTTACGAATGGCGCGGATCATGTCGTCCAGACCCACTGAACTCATGTCGTCCAGACCCATGAATTCGTCGAATGGCGTCTCTTCTTCTGAGCGCTCACTGATAGAGCCGTTGAGATTAATCACGAAGACAGAGTTGTCTTTTACCTTAGTTGATGCCGAATCACCGGCAAGCATTCCTACTAACGAGATCATAAAGAAGAATCCCGCGATTACCAGAAAAATTGCAATACCACAGATGGTGGCAAGCGTCATTTTTAAAAATTGTTTCATATGGTTGGTTGTTGTATAATGTTACGTAACAGAATGCAAAGGTACAACAAAAAAGTGAATAGTGAATAGTAAATAGTGAAAAATTTGGTGTTTTAAGTTTTTTTACTTAACTTTGCCGCGAAAAAACTAATCTTAGTAAGAATGAAACAGACTATTTTATGGACCGTGTTAGTATTGACTGTTGCTACATCGGCCCTCGGTAAAAAGAAAACAAAGACAGTAGACTTGTGGCCAGACGGAACGGAGATCCCTGCATGGTTTCATGATACGACAAGGGTTGACCTCTCTGGTTTGAAGCGCTATGTGGTAACCGACTATGGTGTAGATCGCTGGACTGATGGTGTGCAGACGCAAGAGTTACAGGCTGTTATTGACAAATGTGCCGCTGAAGGTGGCGGGGTCGTCGTGATTCCTCGTGGTACTTTCTTGAGCGGTTCATTGTTCTTTAAACCCAAGACCCATCTCCTGATAGAGGAGGGAGGCGAGTTGAAGGGTTCCGACCGCATCCGAGACTTCAAGATCGTGAAGACCCGTATGGAAGGACAGACGCTTGACTACTTCGCTGCCTTGGTGAATGCTGATGGTGTCGATGGTTTTACAATCACTGGTCCTGGTACCATCAACGGTAATGGACAGAAGTACTGGGAGGAGTTCTGGATTCGTCGCAAGTATAATCCCCAGTGTACGAACTTAGAAGCGATGCGTCCTCGTAACGTGTACATCTCTAATAGTAAGAATGTCACTGTTCAGGATGTGAAAATCATTAACTCGCCTTTCTGGACGAATCATCTCTACCGTTGTGAGAACATTCGCTATCTCGGCTGTTTCATCTTTGCCCCGACGGAGAATGTAACCCCGGTTGATCCCAAGCGTGGCGGCCCCAGTACGGATGCCATCGATATCGATGTCTGTACCAATGTGCTCATTCATGGTTGTTATATGCATGTCAACGATGATGCCGTCGTACTGAAGGGCGGTAAGGGTACGTGGGCAGACAAGAACCCTGACAACGGCCCTTGCAGGAATATCATCATCGAAGACTGCACCTACGGCAAGGTGCATGGCTGTTTGACACTGGGTTCCGAGAGTCTCGACGATCACAACGTCATCCTCCGTCGTATCGACGTGAAGGCGGCTACCCGTGTGCTCTGGCTGAAGATGCGTCCTGATACGCCACAGCACTATGAATATGTCTGTGTAGAGGATATCAAAGGTCAGTGTGGCTCATTTCTTGTGGTTCGTCCCTGGACACAGTTCTTCAAGCCCGAAGATCGTGAGGATATGCCGCTCTCGCAGTGCAATAACATCTACATCCGCAATATCGACATGAAGTGCAAGAATTTCTTCGATGTGGGTAAGTCGGATAAGTATCGTCTGGTGGACTTCTCCTTCGAGAATGTCAAAGTCAGTGACGAGAAGGATGCCTTTGATGCCAGTGTGATTGAGAACACAACCGTCAAGAATGTCATGATTAACGGCACAAGTCGCTGACAAGTTGGCAGAGCTTAGTTTACAGTTTACGGTTTACAGTTTACAATTTACAGATTGGCACGGTTTTGGCTGACAAAATGGCGAGGCAGTTGAAAGATTGCTTCGCCTATATATTAAATAAGGTATAACATTAAAATATTAAAGTAATTATGAACATCAAACCATTAGCAGACCGTGTGTTGGTATTGCCAGCACCTGCAGAAGAGAAGATTGGTGGTATCATCATTCCTGATACCGCAAAGGAAAAACCCCTTCACGGAACAATCAAGGCCGTAGGACAGGGCACAAAGGATGAAGCAATGATTCTGAAAGAGGGTGATGAAGTGCTCTACGGAAAGTATTCTGGCACTGAACTCGAGTTCGAGGGTACCAAGTATTTGATGATGCGTCAGTCTGACGTTTTAGCAGTCATCGAGAAATAATTATCATTTATCATTTATTAATTATCATTTAGCGCGAAACGCGCATTAAGATTATGGCAAAGGATATTAAATTCAATATTGACGCCCGCGATGCTATGAAGCAGGGCGTTGACCAGTTGGCAAATGCAGTAAAGGTAACACTCGGTCCTAAGGGCCGCAATGTGGTTATCGAGAAGAAGTTCGGTGCTCCTCAGATCACTAAGGACGGTGTGACCGTTGCTAAGGAGATTGAACTCGAGGATAAGTTTGAGAATACAGGTGCACAGCTCGTAAAGAGCGTGGCTTCTAAGACTGGCGACGATGCTGGTGATGGTACCACCACCGCTACCATCCTCGCACAGGCTATCGTTTCTGAGGGTCTGAAGAATGTCACCGCAGGTGCTAATCCTATGGACCTGAAGCGTGGTATCGATAAGGCTGTGAAGGCTGTGACTGAGCACATCGCCAAGAGCGCTGAACAGGTAGGCGACAACTACGACAAGATTGAGCAGGTGGCTACTGTATCTGCCAACAACGATAAGGAGATAGGTGAACTGCTGGCTGAGGCTATGCGCAAGGTCTCTAAGGATGGTGTCATCACCATCGAGGAGAGCAAGAGCCGCGATACACACATCGGTGTGGTAGAGGGTATGCAGTTCGACCGTGGTTATCTGTCAGCTTACTTCATCACCGACAGTGAGAAGATGGAGTGCGTGATGGAGAATCCTTATATCCTCATCTACGACAAGAAGATTTCTAACATCAAGGATTTCCTGCCCATTCTGCAGCCTGCTGCTGAGAGCGGACGCCCCTTGCTGGTGATCGCTGAGGATGTTGACTCTGAGGCACTGACCACACTCGTGGTGAACCGTCTGCGTGGTGGTCTGAAGATCTGTGCTGTGAAGGCTCCTGGCTTCGGCGATCGTCGTAAGGCTATGCTCGAGGATATCGCTACCCTGACTGGTGGTGTGGTGATCAGCGAGGAGAAGGGCTTGAAGCTTGAGCAGGCTACACTCGAGATGCTGGGTACTTGCGATAAGGTAACTGTTTCTAAGGACAACACCACCATTGTGAATGGTGCTGGCGACAAGCAGGCCATCCAGGATCGTATTGCTCAGATTAAAAAGGAGATTGAGGTGACTACCTCTTCTTACGATAAGGAGAAACTGCAGGAGCGTCTGGCTAAGTTGGCTGGTGGTGTAGCTGTGCTCTATGTCGGTGCCAACTCTGAGGTTGAGATGAAGGAGAAGAAAGATCGTGTGGATGATGCTCTTTGTGCTACCCGTGCAGCCATCGAGGAAGGTGTGGTTGCCGGTGGTGGTACCACTTACATCCGTGCTCAGGAGGCTCTGGCCAGTCTGAAGGGCGATAATGCCGACGAGCAGACAGGTATCAACATCATCTGTCGCGCTATTGAGGAGCCATTGCGTCAGATTGCCGTCAATGGTGGTGCTGAGGGTGCAGTTGTTGTTCAGAAGGTTCGCGAGGGAAAGGGCGACTTCGGTTTCAATGCCCGCACCGATGTCTACGAGGATCTGCGTGAGGCAGGTGTCATCGATCCGGCCAAGGTAGCTCGTGTGGCTCTGGAGAACGCCGCTTCTATCGCCGGTATGTTCCTGACCACGGAGTGTTTGATCTGTGATAAGCCTGAGAAGGAACCCGCTATGCCGATGGGCGGTGCCCCAGGTATGGGAGGTATGATGTAATCATTTGAGTATCGATTATACGAAGCAGAATAATATAATTTTGCTAAGTTAGCATAACAAATTAGGGGATGGAACTGTGTGTCCATCCCCTTTTTGTGGTATTTTTGTTCGTATAAACCGTTTTTTTATGCAAAAACCTTGGTCATTATTCAGAATCATCGTAATTTTGCACCGTGCAATAGAATTTTCTGTTTGTGCAATAAAGTATTAGAGACTTTCGAGTAAAAGATATTTTTTTGATTTGTTTTAGTAGATTAGTTTTTAAGTAGTTTGTTTTTTTGAAACCGGTTGTCGTGAGACAGTCGGTTTTTTATGCAAACTTTTGTGCCTTTTGAGCCTTCGGCGCGAAGATAGTCAACATCTCAGAAATGAAAATAAATCATAATTTATTTTGCATTTCATTCGTTTTGCACTATCTTTGCACCAAAACAAGCCGATGAGAAGTTTGGTTCTATCCATAATATGCCTGCTATCCCTCTCTGTTTCAGCCCAGAAACAGAGTCAGCAGTATCGTCCAAATCTCACCAGCTTCATCTGCGAAAACGGTGAAAACCGCTATACCAGAGCTCTTTACGGCTCACCAACCGACTGGCGTCTGGAGACTTCCGATCGTCCTATCTTCGCTGTCTTGAAGAAAGGGCATCATCGTAATATCCGTTTCGTGTTCGAGAAGGATGGCGTGTCGTACCCCTTGGAGTCTACTGACTATTGTAAAGCTACTTATGTCGATGGTCAACGGGAATATGTGTTGCGCGATCCACGTTGGGATGTGGGGATCGTGAGGATTGATGTGGTGGCTATGCCTGATCGTGAGGCTGCCGTCTGGCGTATCGCCTCACCGCAGATACAGGGAACACTGCGTGTCATCGTTTGTGAGGTTGCAGAACCCAAACTGTCTCGTAATGGTGATATCGGTGTTGACAAACCAGGATGTCTGGAGGCGGCAGGCGCACCGCTTCAGGAGTTGACAACCTCCTTCGGCAAACATAAGACCCTCTATCTCTCTGTTGAACTCGACCAAGTGCGTGAGTTGAAGGCCAAACAGGGTAGGGCGGACTACCTACGCGCCCGTCAGCATTTCAGAGAACTGTCAGAGCGCATCTATTTCCAGACGCCCGATCCCTATATCAACACCTTAGGCAGTGCCTTGTCATTGGCCGCTGATGGCGACTGGGACGGACAGACGTGGTTGCATGGCTGTATCGGTTGGCGTATGCCTTTGGCAGGCTGGCGTGCTGGTTATCTGGGTGACGTGCTGGGTTGGAACGATCGCGCCATCTCCCATTTCGATGCCTATGCCAAGAGTCAGGTAACGACTGTCGCGCCCGTCATTCCCCATCCCTCGCAGGATTCCACCCAGAATCTTGCCCGTGCTGAGAAGAAATGGGGTACGCAGATGTATTCCAATGGCTATATCTGTCGTAATCCGGAGCGCAACGACCAGATGCACCACTACGACATGAACCTGAACTACATCGACGAACTGCTCTGGCACTTCCAGTACGATGCTGATCCTGCCTATATGCGGAAGATGTGGCCTGTCATCACTTCGCACCTCGCTTGGGAGAAACGCAACTACGACCCTGATGACGATCATCTCTACGATGCCTATTGCTGCATCTGGGCCAGCGATGCCCTTTATTATAATGGTGGGGCTGTGACGCATAGCTCAGCCTATAACTATCGTGGCAATAAACTCGCAGCACGTATTGCTGAGCTCATCGGTGAGGATCCGACCCCTTATCAGACAGAAGCCGATGCCATCCTTCAGGCGCTGAACGAACGCCTCTGGATGCCGCAGAAGGGTGTCTGGGCAGAATACCAGGATGCAATGGGCTTGAAACGTCTGCACGATCATCCTGCCGTATGGAGCATCTATACGCCGATCGACTGTGGCGCCTGCACACCCGAGCAGGCTTACGAGGCCACCAGATACATCGATGAGCATATCCCGCATATTCCGGTTTGCACGGGGGCTAGCTCTGGCTTGTGTACCATCTCGACATCCGACTGGCTCCCATACAGCTGGAGCATCAACAATGTAGCTGCTGCCGAGGTGATGCATACCGCCTTAGCCTATTTCGAGGCGGGCCGTGCTGACGATGGTTATCGGCTGATGAAAGCCAACATTCTGGATCAGATGTACTACGGACAGTCACCTGCCAACTTCGGACAGATCAGTCAGTACGATGCAGCCCGCGGTGAGTGCTATCGCGACTTCGGCGACTGTATCGGTATCAGTAGCCGTACGCTGTTGCAGGGGCTCTTTGGCATTATTCCGCAGTCGCTTGACGGTCAGTGTGTTATCCGTCCTGGATTCCCAGTAGAGTGGGAGAGTGCCAGCGTGAAAACACCCTACCTGGAATATACGTTTACACGTAAGGATGGACGCGATGTCTATGAGATTACTCAGCACTTCCGTCAGCCTCTGAAAATCGTGCTGAGACAGAATCTGGGCAATGGACAGTATCGTGATATCGAAGGCACCAGCGAGGAACATCAAGTCATAACCTCTCCCAGCCTCCCCAAAGGGGAGGAGTGCCTGGCGGAGTCAGATACCTATCCCTCGATTTCCTCCCCTGACGAACTCCAAGTCAATCTCTCCAAGCATCTCCGCCCACAGAAGATCGACAAGTTCTTCAACTCCGAGGTCGACGATATCTTCAAGAACAAATACCTGAGTCCTCGTCCGCAGACTACGACCCTCCAGATACCCGTGCAAGGCATCGGTGAGTGGTGCCATCCGCAACAGACGGCCGAGATCAACGACTCCGTCTTCCGTACGTTCATCAAGAACGGCGAGTTCAATGTGGCAGGTGTACCTTTCCTGACCCCCGCTGTAGGACCCAACATTATCTACACCTCGCTCTGGGACAACTATCCCGACGAGGTAACGATTCCCCTGAAGGTAAAGAGAAAGATCGAGAGTGCCTACCTGCTGATGGCTGGCTCTACCAACCATATGCAGAGCCGCATTGACAACGGACTCGTCATCGCCACCTATACCGATGGCACGCAAGACACGCTCGCCCTGCGCAACCCCGACAACTGGTGCCCTATTGAACAGGATTACTATATCGACGGCAAAGCCTTCCAGGCGCCAGAGCCCCGTCCTTATCGTGTCTGCTTAGGCACGGGCGATGTGAGCCGTGACTTAGGGAAGGTGCTGAATATCCAAGGCGTCTACGGACGTGAGATTCCAGGCGGTGCTGCCCAGATGCTCCGCATGCCGCTCAACCGTCATAAGCGTCTGAAGTCGCTCACCCTCCGCACCCTCTCTAACGACGTGGTGATCGGAATAATGGGAATTACGCTACAGTAATTATCTGTAAACCGTAAACAGTAAACTGTAAACATAAAATATAATGCAGAAACTCTTAGAACTCTACAAACAGTGGAAAGGCGCTGAGCCCGCGAATGTGCAGGAACTGCCTGGTGCAGGCAGCAACCGCACCTACTACCGCTTGACCGATACCGACGGACAGTCTGTGATCGGTGTGATCGGTACCAGTCGCGACGAAGACCACGCTTTCATCTATCTTACCGAACACTTTAACCGTCGCAAACTGCCTGTGCCGAAGGTGCTCGCTGCCAGCGACGACGAGTTGCGCTATATCCAGACCGATCTCGGCAGTACCTCACTCTTCGACGCCATCCGAGGCGGACGAGAGGCTGGCGGACGTTATACGCTGAAGGAGCAGGAACTGCTGCGGCGTACCATCCGTGAACTGCCGAATATCCAGATTCGTGGTGCCCGCGGACTCGACTACTCCAACTGCTACCCGCAGGCAGAGTTCAATGTCGACAGTGTGCTCTTCGATCTGAACTACTTCAAATACTGTTTCCTGAAGGCTACGGAGATCGATTTCCATGAGCTGAAGCTCGAAGCCGACTTCCGTCTCTTCGCCAAGGATCTCACCAACGACGAATATGCCGTTGGCGACTGTTTCCTCTATCGCGACTTCCAGGCTCGTAACATCATGCTGAGCGGGAAGGAACAGACGCCTTATTTCATCGACTACCAGGGTGGACGCAAGGGACCGTACTACTACGACCTTGCCTCGTTCCTCTGGCAAGCCTCCGCCCGCTATCCCCACAAACTTCGCCGCGAGCTGGTCTACGAATACTACAACTCGTTGAAGAACTACACAGAAGTGCCGCCTGTGCGCCATTTCGCCAACCGCCTCTCGCTCTTCGTACTCTTCCGTACATTGCAGGTGCTGGGCGCTTATGGTTTCCGCGGTTATTTCGAGCAGAAGAAACACTTCATCGAGTCCATCCCGCCCGCCATCCAGAACCTCCGAGAGCTGATAGAAGTAGGTGGGGGCTTCCATTACCCCTATCTCATGGAAATCCTCCGCCAGCTCACCGAGCTCCCGCAGTTCCAGCAGATAGAAGCCACCGCTAAGCGAGCCGATGGTTACAAGACCACCGATCTCAACCCCTACAAACAACATCCGCAAGACGGTCCGGCCACCTTCTCGAAGTACGATGCACAGGGCCCGTTGGTGGTCAAGGTGTTCAGTTTCTCCTATGGCAAGGGCATTCCCGAGGATGAATCAGGCAATGGCGGCGGCTATGTGTTCGACTGTCGTAGCACCCATAACCCAGGCCGTTACGAACCCTATAAGAAAGTGACGGGCCTCGACGAATCCGTTATCCGCTTCCTCGAAGACGACGGTGAGATCCTCACCTTCCTCGACAGCGTCTACAAGCTTGCCGATGCCCATGTGCGCCGTTATATCCAGCGTGGTTTCACCTCGTTGATGTTCTGTTTCGGTTGTACGGGTGGTCAGCACCGCAGTGTCTACTCCGCCCAGCACCTTGCCGAACACATCCACGAGAAATTCGGCATCGAAGTCCGCATCTGCCACCGCGAGCAAGGCATCACGCAAGTGCTCGAAGCAGTCGGAAACAAGTAAAAACGTAATAAACCAAGAACATGATGTATATGAAAAAGGTAATGATGCGAATGGTGGTAGTGGCCGTGATGACGCTGACCACATACACCACAGCTGCTGCACAGGATATCTATAGCGGCAGTACCAGTCTGGTGACAATCGACCAAGAGTGGGAGGGCGAGACACTGAGCGGCGTGGAAAACGGTACCATCTATGCCATGCTTGAAAGCTTCAACAAGCGTTGGCCCACGTGGATGATTACCTGTGCCCTGAAAACCATGAAGAAAGGTATGCGCCTGGAACGCTATGGCGACAGGCTGCCAACGGTCTTCTGCGATCTCCCCAACGGATGGGTCGATGTGGCTACAAGCGTCATGGGCGCAGAGTTTATGAACTCGTGCTACTGGAGGCGCTCCAACGGGCATCACTTGCTGGGCATCTACTTCGGCAAGCCCGTATCTCCCACGCTCCACTTCGTATGTTTCTACGACTACGATCCTCAGAATCACACGCTGACCCCCGAGACGCATATCATCGACGGGTTCCGTACCACCGAAGATGCCAAGTTCTACTATCAACTGCCCCAGCATGGTAAGGACATGATCGTCATAGAAGACGGTCCGCGCGGCCACATCATTCACACCTTCAAGTGGGATGGCATGAAACCCGTGTACTCCAAGTCCGAGGTACAGGAGGATTTTGCCGATGGCGATCATTGCGATGAAGACGAAGAATAGTACGGTATGATATCTCACTCCACGATTGTTCTCATACTGATCATTGGCCTGCTGGTATCGGGGCTGTTTGGTACGGTGACGCTCTCAAACATCTTAGCCGTCTGTGCGATGAAGTTCAAGAAAGAGGCGAAGTTGTTGCGTGAGGAAGGCCAGTTGCCAAAAGCCGACTCGAAGGCATCAAAGGCCAAGATCTGCAAGATAGCCGGCATCGCCTTCACCGTTTGCTCCATCCTGTTGCTGGCCGCGCTTATCTACTATCTTTACAGAACCATCGGCCACGACATCTACGAGTTGTTCTTTCAATAAAAATCAATAATTAATATTGTAGTTTATGAAACAAAGATTATTTTTACTGGTGGTGTTGATGACATGCGTGGCGGCGATGGGCTTTGCGCAGGATATCAGGAACTCCAACAATTCGTTGATCGCCAGGATTTCTTCTGATGGCGAGGTGAGGAACTCCAACAACAGCCTCATTGCCCGAATCAGTAGCTCGGGTGATATCCGCGATTCCAACAACCATCTGATAGCGAAACTCGACGGGAGTACGGTCAGGAACGCCAACAACTCTTTGCTGGGGTATATCAACTCCGACGGCACGGTGAGAAACAGCTACAACTCTTTGCTGGGGCGTGTGTACGACGACGGTACCGTCAGAAACTCCAACAACAGTCTCATAGGCTACGCCCGCGGAGTCCCGATGAGATACGCCGCCCTCTATTTCTTCTTTAATCTGTTCTGAATTCAAACGATGCTTCATGCTTTTTGATCAAAATGGAAAACGAGTTAAGTAATTATCAATCGCGGCCTGCCAGACCGCCGATGCCCGACTCGCACATGGCACTGGCTATAGCGGCGACGGCATTCACGACGATGACCGTTTGTTGTCTGCCCGTCGGTATCTATGCGATCGCGCTGGCAAACAAGGTCGACAAGTTGTATTTTGCTGGTATGTATGCCGAAGCAGAAGAAACGTCCAATCGTGTTAAGACCTGGTCTATCGCCGGCATCATCCTTTCCGTCGTCACGTGGGTGCTCTATGTGATTCTCTGTATTGTCGGAGGTGTTATGTCTGAAATGTAAGTTTAATTATATAAAATAAGAAAACAATGGAAAATGTAGAAAATCCTGTCAATCAGGAGCAACAGAACGAGAAAAAAGGTGTGCTGACCATCAAATGGGAAGGCAAGTGGATGTTGATGGACTCAAAGCTTTTTCTGACGGCCAACGGAAAGAATCTTGGTATTTTCTCCTTTAAGAAAGGTTTTGTAACCACCATGCCACTCACATCGGAGTCGGTGGTGCTGACCATCCAGCACAATGTCAGGAACCAGTCATTTGGTTTTCCTGTGAACCCGTCGGAGAACTACACCTTAACCCTGACCTACGATCGTATGACCATCAGCTTCGGCTTCATGCTCTTCGATCAGAACGGCAAACGAGTTAAGTAAGAGGTCAATCCTTCACCAAAATGCCGCCAAGGATTCATCATCCAAGGCGGCCATTTTATTTAACCTTTAGAATAGGGAAAGATCTGACAATGTTTCTACAAAATAGTGAGACAACCCTTTCGACCTAAACCCTGAAAGATTTTCTGGAGCCCACTACGTTCCGATGCGATAAGGGCACCGTCGCGATTCACGACGGTGCCTACGGGATCCGCGGAATGTTCATCACAATAAAAATAAAGCCATCGACTCTGTTATGAGCGATGGCTTGTTGGGCTCGAAACGACCTTGAATGATTAGGGGAGAGTAGTAGGATCGGTTGGAAGGGCTACTCCGTGATCATAAATACCGGTTTGGGTAGTTGTTAAATTAGTAGGTGATCCAGCCGACCAACTGCTGCCATTATGAGTATACCAGGGTGTGGAAGAGCTAACATTGATGCTTCCGCCATAGAGAAATTTTCCATCATCATAAATGGCTTTTTCAGCGGTTCCTCCACCTAATGCCACGATAGTTCCACCGCCATAGTTGATAGTACAGGTTGTTGTGTTATCAGTTTTATAGCCCCAAATAGCAAAATTATTTGAAGCACCTCCAGAACCGCCCGTAACCCTGATAACACTGGTACAGGAGTTCATGGTGGTGAGATATTTATAGATAGCATAACCTCCAATTCCAGTGGCATTGGGATTGTCACCACCCTTAATCGTTATAGGACCAGACGAACCGTCGGCTGTCACAGTGCCCCCAACAGCATAACCTCCCTTGCAGCTGATATTTTGGGCATTCCCGCCTGTAATAATGATGGTGCCGGATCCTTTGAAAGTGGCGTCGCCATAGACGCCGTTACCACCATCTCCTACTATACAATCGCCACCATAGACTTCGACATTTGCAGTACCTTCAACCGTTAGGTTCCCAAAGATGCCATAACCACCCGTAGAAAAACCATCAGTACCTCCAACAGCTTTTACTTTAGTAGCATGAACGCCAACACCATTACCATTGACGCTAACATGGCCGTTGATACCTTTTCCACGATGGCCAGCGCCATCGCCAGCACCGGCATAGGCTTCTAATGTACCACCCGTAATGGTGATATTATTTTTGATACCATCACCACCACTGCCATTGGTGGACGTAGCGTTGCCACCAGTGGCTATAACCTTGCCACCATAGATGTGCGTTTTGGCATAAATACCATTTTTATATTTTCCTTTGCCTGTAGCTGTTAACTGACCACCATATATATATATATCATTATCTGTAGTAATGGCGTCCCAGTCTCCATCATCATCCCCCTTTACTGCAATTATCTTGCCTCCAAGCAATTCAAAGCCGGTGGAGATAATTGCAGAAGTCATTTTGCTGGTAAGCTTGATATCTCCGCCATGAATCTGCAATTTGTTAAAGTTGGTAAGGCTCGCTAAAGTACTTGCATTATTAACTACCAGCTGTCCGTTACCCTCGCCTCTGCCATAAATATAGCACTTCTTGCCATTGCCTTCTATGTAACCATTGATAGTTAGCTTGGCACCATCGCAGAGGATAAGATGGGTGTCGCCTGCCAGCGACACGATGCCGTCAATCGTCACGTCGGTACCATCTACGTAATACCATCCTGTCCAACTCTGATTGCCCGTCGCAGCGGTAATCTGATTACAATCTGTGCCGTCGGGTACTGAAACCTCGGCAAACGATACTGTCAGGAATGGATCGGTGCCGCTGATCGTACCTTGCTTGAAATTTCTAACACCAGTAATGGTTGGCGTGTCATCGGTTGTTGTGGGTGTCTGGGGCGTAGGATTACTACTCTCGCCGATAATGTCGTCGAGGGTTCCTCCGCAAGAGGTGAACACAAGGGGCATTGCTACCAGCAATGCACTGCCTAAGATGGATTTGATTGATAGTTGCATAATTTCGTTTTTTAGAATCTGGGGCAAAGATACGAATATTATCGATAAGTTCCATACATTTTAGGAGATTTCTGCATTTGGAGTAAAAAATAGCCTTGCTATGATTGCGGTCGCAGATCATCTGAGTGCGGCGAAACCAACCTCATTGCACACAAAAATAATCAGCGATCTCCATGTGGGGTCGCTGATTATTATATATGCAATGGAACTGAACCTTAAGGTGCGGGTACTTTTACAACGAGGCGGACAGATACGCCGTTACTACGATTGCCTTGACCACCGGAAAAATCCCCACCGTTTGATTTGAAGCGTATGTAGTGAGAGCTGATCGCAGTCGAACCACTACTACTCGTTGACGACCAATAGCGGCCCTCAACGCTGACAGCAGAAACCGCTGACAGATATCGGTGGCCCGCAGCAGGCAGGAAAACGCAACCCTTAGCGGCAAGAGCAGCCCATTGGGCTGTAGTACACATGGTACCCCAGTTGCTCCAGCCATTAATGGTGCCCCAGTTGGTAGCCTCTTCGTTTGCTATCGTTACGCCATCAGGGAACAATATCAAGCCGTGCACTTCAGTACCATCGGTGTTGATGGTGGCCTGGGTAAAGCGGGCATTATCTGTGCCATTGACGGTGGATGATGTACGGCAGTTTGTGCCTGGATTAGGAGCAGGAGAAGGAGGATTCGGCCCCAAAAGCCACTCCCACTCAGCTTTGGTCAACGTGCGCCAGCCTGTGCCGATGGTGGTGCCCCAGTCGGACTTTAAGTTTTCTTCGCCCACACCATAGTTATCGGTAGAGGTTGCAAAATTAGATGTGCCATCGCCGTCATAGCAAATACCATGCATAGCGGCATTTCCTTGAGAGCCTAGATCACCTGACCAAGTAGTATTCGATTCGCCTACCCAGCCGAACAGGTCGACAGTTCCATTGGCAGAAACAGTTCCGAAGCCATTGACTCTATTATTGGCGGGTTCATTGCCAATATAGTCCCACTGGTTCGTAGCGAAGGTCCACGTCCAGTCGTCTACACCTAGATTATCTGTCTTAGCCTGCAGGTTACCCTGAGCAAACTGGATTTGGTCGCCAATGGCATTAATTGTGAACTTGCCCGACAGCAGACCGACATAAACGGTGCATGTAGCCGTCACACCGCTACCATCCTTGGCAGTGGCAGTAATCGTGGCCGTACCAGCGGCTACACCGCTAATAGCACCGGTGTTTTCATCAACAGTGGCTGCATCGGTATTGTCGCTGCTCCAAGTAACGGTCTTGTCGGTAGCATCAGCAGGAGCAACAGCATCTACTGTAAGGGTCTCTGTGCCACCAATAAGAAGCGATGCATAAGTTTTGTTGAGTGTGATACTGGTTACAGCTACAGAAGTTGGTGTTTCAGGCGCGGGATTGTCCTGGACTCCGAGAATGTCTTCAAGGGCTCCATTACACGAGGTTAAGGACATTGAGAGGGCGAATAAGATTGCGCCTCCCAATAGGATTGGTCTAATTGATTTTTTCATTGTAGGTAATATTTAAATGATCATTGATAGTCTATTTTACGTCCATAACGAGACGAACGGAGCAACCAGTGCCACGGCCTATCTGGCCGCCTTCAGGATTCACCTCGGAGCTGTGGAAATTCATTACACAGGAGTAGTTCCAACTACTATACGTAGACGACCAATACCTGCCAGCACCGTCGATATCGCTGATCGTAACTCCCTCACGCTTGCCCGCAGCAGGCAGGAAGACACAGCCTGCGGCTGCCATCTTATCCCAATCGGCCGTGGTGTATTGATTGGCATCCCAACTTGTGTTGTCAGTTTTGTTAATGCCTGTAGGATCTGCTACACCATCAGGATGTGTGTAATTGTCGGGGAAAATAATGAGGCCATGAGTAGTATTAAACAGTTTAGCCTTGGCAAAGCGGGCATTATCGGTGCCTGAGATTGTATTTCCACTTTCGCGGGTTTTTAATACATATACCCATTCATCCTTGGTCAGCGTACGCCAGCCGTAGTTGGGCGTGTCGCCGCCATTGGTGATGAGTAGCGTGCCCCAATCGGATTTCAGGTTGTCGGTGTTGGAATCTACGCCGTAATCGCTTCCTGTGGCTAATTTGCTGATACCATACTTGGCGGGCGCATCCGTCAAAGTCTCGCTCGAGTTACCTACCCAGCCGAAGAGATCGATGGTGCCGGCGTCAGAAACCGAGCCGTTGCCATTGATGGCATTATTAGCTGCGGCATTACCAATATAATCCCACTGGTTCGTGGCAAACTGCCAAGTGCATGAGGAACCAGCCGAAGCAAAGACCGCTTGCAGATTACCCTGGGCGAACCTGACTTTCTTGTCGGCAGCGACAGAGAAAACACCTGTTAGCAAACCATGCGCGGATACATTCACGGTACATGTGGCCTTAACACCGCTGCCGTCGTTGGCGGTGGCAGTAATGATGGCTGTACCTATGGCTAGAGCCGTTACCTCACCATTATTAACGCTTGCCACAGCGGGGTTGTCGCTGCTCCAAGTCACGGTCTTGTCAGCGGCATTGTCTGGTTTAACAGTAGCCGTCAACGTGACTGCTGCATCACCCTTATTCTTGTTTAATGTGGTTTCATTGAGTGTGATACTCGTTACAGCTACATTGGTGGGGTTGTCCTGGGCGCCGAGAATATCTTCAAGGGCTCCATTACACGAGATTAAGCTCATGGAGAGGGCGAAGAGCGCTACGCCTCCATGAATCATAGATTTAATAGAATACTTCATAATAATTTAGTTTAATGTTGTGCCATTTTTAATTATTGATACTTCGGTTGCAAATTTAAGGAAATATCTTGGTATAGCAAAATTATTTCGGCAGAAAGTAAGGGTTTAACTGCTATTAACACTTCGTTCAGACCAGATAACTCTATTGATATAATTGACTTACTCATCATGCGGGTACAAAGGTACAACATCCTGTGGTTTTATTGACGACCATTGACGACTATCAGTGGCATTTAATATGTTAAGGAGTAGTTGGTCGTAATGTAACTGGTAGTTAGTAGTAATGTAACTACGGGTTAGTCGTAATGTAACTTACCGTCAGTCGGTCCTTGCTCTTTTCGCGCATGCGCGTATTTATTATTTTAAAATTATGCCCCTAAGGGGCATTAATTAATTATTAATTATTATTATGGCGGCATACAGGACTGTAAACAGAATTTGCTTGATGTATGCAAAGGTTTACGGGATTATTTTTGAAATAGTTGCTTTAAATTTTTATTAAAACGTCAATTCTTCGTACCTTTGCAACTTGAAAAGTTGCGAGGCTGCTCACGCAACCTCGCAGGCTTGCGGCTTGAATTACGAAATATAATATAAACAAAATATAGTAACATGATGAAAAAGAGTTATTTACATCTTGTGGGTGGGGCATTGCTCTGCCTTACAATGATGCTTGCCAGCTGTGGAAATGCTGACAACGCGTTAGAAGAGATTATTAACGGTGGTGGAGAAGGTGGTGGATCGTCGACTACAAAAACCTATCTTAAATGGGATGATGGAACACAAGCCCTAAAAGCTACGTCGTTTCCTGAAACTTACAAGACTATGACGGCTACAGAGACCACATGGAGTGGTACTTATATTGTAGAAGACAATATTTCCATCAATGAGGATGTTACCCTTGGTGGCGATGTAGATATCGTGCTCTGCGATGGCAAGACGCTGACCGTAAAGGCCAAGATCTCTGGTACTTACAACTTGAATATCTACGCCCAGAGCACTGACGTAGCTACTGCTGGTATATTGGATGTAGCGCCAACTGGCACAGCTGGAGGTGATGCTATCACTGTTAAAGACCTGCAGATACATGGCGGTACTTTTGAGGCTACAGGTGCTAAAAATACATTAACCTCAGGTACAGGCGGCTATGGAATAACAACCACAGGCAAAATAATCTTCTATGCAGGTAAAGTTACTGCTACTGGTGGTGATTCTACTAATGGAGCTAGCGATAACGGCGGACGTGGTATTTCTTGTGGAGGTAACGAAATAACAATCTATCAGGCAGAAGTTATTGCAACTGGTGGTAAGGCTTCCAATGGTACTGGTGGTTGGGGCATTTACTGTAATGGTGACTCCTCTGATCCACAGCTTACCATCAAGGGTGGTACTGTAAAAGCAACTGGTGGTGATGGAACTGACGCCGGATCCCGTGGAGTATATTGTAAGACGACTGTCGATAGTGGCAAATTATATGCTCAGGGGGGTAATAACACTAATACCCCAGGTTCGCCCAGTTATGGAATGTATGGTCCTCTGTACTTTGCAACAACTTTGACTTGTTCTGCAGGTACTACCGCAGAATGTACAGAGAAAACAAGTCTCGATCATAGCGAAACTGACACGATTGATGAGATTGCCTACCAATACATGAAAGTAGAATAGAAATGCATTAAAAAAATAGAATGATGGCAAGGAAATTTTTGTTTTTATCGGTCATAGTGCTGATGATTGCCAGCTGTGGAAATGCTGACAACGCGTTAGAAGAAATTATTAATGGTGGCACAACCCAAGAGGAAATAATTAAGTATGGTTTTAAGTTGACAGATCTTGATGGAGTTGACAGGACAGAAGCTGTTACTTCGCTGAAGATGTACAAGGCCGATGGTACACCGGTGGCTACTGCTGAAGTAAGCGCAGACCATAAGGTAACTATTACCAGTTCGGATCTTTCTGCTGCAGGAATTACTTCTGCTACTGATTTCTGGTTCGATGCTTCGATTGGCGGCCAAGCCTACGTTGCTAAGGTAAATATCGACCCGAAAGCCCTTAGCTCAGAGACCCCCAAGACACTGGCTATGGCTACCTTAGGTGACGTGATTCTTTCTGACGGTACGTTCGCTGCAAGGGGAAATAATCCTGAGGCTTTGGCCATGATTGCCTATTTGGGTGATCCTGGTAATGCTGATGCCAGCGGTTCCTACAGAGGTCTTGCCCTGGCGCTGAAGGATGCCATAACTGGAGGGATTCAAGATAAACATGTATGGCGTAATGAGACGGGTGGTTATTGCAATGAGAATGATTATAATAGTGAGGAGGGTGCAAAGGCTGACATGTGGGGTATTAGAAATACCGACATGTTAGTTACTGATGGTCATGATCACAAAGCAGCCACTGCAGCCAGAAACTACAATGGCGGCACTCATCCTACAGGAACAAGTGAATGGTTTCTGCCGAGTGCTGGTCAGTGGGATCTGATGATCACCGCTTCTGGTGGCTACACAGCCCTGCGTAGTAGCTTTGAAGACATTGATGGAGAAAATTTAAAATCAATTTATAATATTAGTAACACTCCTAATGCCGACTGTTACTGGACGTCTACTGAAATAGATAATAATTATGCATGGGCCTACAGCTTCTACGACAGCAGTTGGAAAAATCTTTTTAAAAACAGAAGTCTCTATGTTCGTGCAGCCATCGCTTTCTGATCTGTTGAGGACAGACGGCTTTTATGCATAGTTTATGAATTTATTAACGGTGGTGGTAATACGGCTCCGCAGGGAACCCCGCTGACGCTGGAGGCCAAGACAGCTGGAACCATCGTGGTTAAGAATCCACAAACTGGTATGAAGTATTCACTGAACGGCGGTGCTAAGACGGCTGTCACCTCTGACGCTATAACTGTTGCTGTTGGCGATAAAGTACAGTTCTATGGCTCTGGAATAACTGCTTATTATAGTGAAGATGGCGATCCTTCCAATGATACCGAGATTACAGGCGGTACAGCCGAATGTAGTATCTATGGCAACATCATGAGTCTTCTCTACGAGACGGACTTCGCTACTGCCACTGCGTTGACTGCGACCCAAACATTCCAATCACTATTCAAGGATAACGCCGGTTTGACCGATGCAAGCAACCTGCAGCTGCCTGCAACAAACCCTGGCTTCGAGTTGTTATAATGGTATGTTCGAGAATTGTACAGCTTTGAAAAAAGCATATGTGAAGGCTGCCTATTCAAATAATGGTCTCAGTGATCCGGATCCTCAATTTTGTTGTGCTTACATGTTCCAAGGCTGCACGGATGCCGCTACATCTACATTCTATAGTGATTATGCAGCAGGTTACCAAACCGCATTTTCTGCGACGCTCGGAAGTTGGCAGACAGCCGCTTACAAGTAATCTTTCTACCGAAAAAGATAAAGAAACAATAATCCCGCTAATTTCTGCAATTAGCGGGATATTTGTTTGCAGGGCACCGTCGGGAAACGCGACGGTGCTGTCGCTATCGGTTATTCGTAGGAAATCTTGGTTTTGTCTTCGATAGTTACCTCGCCACATGTGCCATCTCACTGGCCATTGCCGCTCTTTTCCTGCCCTGCATCGAGGACAACATCGGCAACATAGAACCTACTCAGGAGAACATTACCGCCCTTTGGGACAAGTTAGAGACGGAAAGCAAGCAGAAGGACCACTTCGAGCTCGACGACTTCAGCGGTACCAAGACGGAGACGATGACCATCTGGTATCTGTATAAGCAGATGACTACCGATGCCACCTTGACGGACGCCAAAAAGACGGCTGCCATCAAGTCGAACAAGTTGTACAACAGTGCTTGTATGCTGCTGAACGGCTATGCCAAGACTGACAGCTCGCTGAGCAAGTATACAGACTACTGGAAATAACGTATTTAAGGAAAAGATTATTTTTCTTGGGAAGGATTTGGTAGTTCGGGCAAATATTTGTAATTTCGCAGCCAAATATGAGATATAAGACTGATTATAACAGAGAGGGCGAGTACGACCATTACGTCGTAGAGGAGCCGATGCCGCTGTTAGAGTGGCTGTTGAAGTATGTGCCGCAGACGAAGACGAAGATCAAGGCGACGCTGCAGGGTAGGGGTATCCGTGTGAACGGCAAGACCGTGAGTCAGTTTGATTTCCCCTTAGAGCGTGGCATGAAGATTGCGGTGAGCAAGACCAAGCGCAACCAGCAGGGTTTTAAGAGTCGTTACGTGAACATCGTCTATGAGGACAAGTGGCTGATCGTGGTTGAGAAGGCCGTGGGCATTCTTTCGATGGCGGCAGGACATTCCTCGCTGAACGTGAAGTCGGTGCTCGACGATTATTTCAAGAAGTCGCGTCAGAAGTGTACGGCTCATGTGGTGCATCGTCTGGATCGAGATACGAGTGGACTGATGGTCTATGCGAAGGATATGGAGACGGAGCAGATATTAGAGCACAACTGGCACCAGATTGTGTACGACCGTCGCTATGTGGCTGTGTGCTCGGGCGAGATGGAGGACGACGAGGGTACGATAGCCAACTGGTTGAAGGATAATAAGGCGTACGTGACGTATTCGTCGCCTGTTGATAATGGGGGCAAGTATGCTGTGACGCATTTCCACGTATTGGCGCGCACCACGGAGCACTCGTTAGTGGAGTTTAAGTTGGAGACGGGACGTAAGAACCAGATCCGTGTGCACTCGGCTGATATGGGGCATCCCGTTTGTGGTGATTCGAAGTACGGCAATGGTGATGACCCGCTGCACCGGCTTTGTCTGCATGCGTGGCTGTTGTGCTTCCATCATCCAGTAACGGGTGAGCCGATGGAGTTTGAAACCCCCATTCCCTCAACCTTTAAACACCTTTTTAAGTAATGGATCAGAATTATATATACTATATACTGGTGCTGGTGGCACTGATAGTGGCCTTCTACGTGGTGAAGAAGGTGGCATCGTGTCTGATCAAGTCGGTGGTGGTGGCTATCATCATTGCTGTGCTGGCAGCCGTGTATTACCTCTATTTCATGTAGTCTCTTCGGCAAAGAGGCGTTCGAAGACTTCGCGCAGCTGTTGGGGCCGTGCGATGAGATTGCGTAGCTCGTTGAGCTTGCGCTCGTTGGGCGAGTTGGGTATCCACAGTTTGATATAGCCGTCTTTGGAGTATTTGCTGTCCATGTGCTCCTTGAAGCGTTTCCAGTGACCTTCCTTGTCGAGCTCGGGGTAGTTGACCAAGCCGAACTGGATGGTACGACGGATGACGACCTCAGGGTCGATGTCGCGATCGGCCTCGGCCACAATCTTTCCGTAGATGCTGCGTGGCGCCCTGCTGGCGGAGGCACGATGATCCTCAACGGCCTCTTTCATAATCTTAATCTGATCGGGGGAGAACCATTTCTTCAGACGGGCATCGGCAGCGAGGATCTTTCCGCTGGTGATATGATGGACGGCACGAGGGCCCGACATGCCGAGATCGTGATAGGCGGCAATGGTGTAGGCCATGTTGATATCGGCTCCGGTGGTCTTGACCAGTTCGAGCGAACTACGGATAACGCGGGTGACGTGCTCCATGTTATGGGCACGGTCGAAAGCGGCGTACTGAGGGAGTATCTGCGTCTCGATAAACTCCACTAAATCCAGGCTTGGCGTGTTGGTAATCATAAAAAGTATCGAATATTTTTGCAAATTTACGATTTTCTGATTACTTTTGCAAATAAATTTAGAAATATTATCATGGAAGAGGGAAAAATAAAGACTGATTCACTGAAGGCGTGGCTCTTGGCAGCCCGTCCGAAGACACTTTCGGGTGCTGCTGTACCTGTAATGATCGGCGTGGCGCTGGCCTGGGTGGATGCCCAGCAATATGAGGACGATCCGTTTAACTGGATTGCAGCGGTGCTCTGTCTGCTCTTCGCGTTCGTGATGCAGATAGACGCGAACTTCATCAACGACTTCTTCGACTTTGCCAACGGTACTGACGATGTGGAGACACGACTGGGGCCGAGAAGGGCCTGTGCGCAGGGCTGGGTGAAGTTGGAATCGATGAAGAAGGCCATAGCGCTGACCACCTGCTTTGCCTGCGTGGTGGGACTGCCGTTGGCGTGGTTTGGCGGACTGGAGATGATTTTAGTTGGTATCCTTTGTGTGGTGTTCGCCTTTCTTTATACCACCTTCTTCTCGTATCAGGGTCTGGGCGATGTGTTAGTGTTAGTGTTCTTTGGCATTATACCTGTATGCTGTACGTACTATGTGCAGCTGCACGAGTTTACCTGGCAGGTGTTCTTAGCGTCGTTGGCCTGCGGAATGGTGATTGATGCGCTGTTGATTATCAATAACTTCCGCGATCGCGACAATGACCGAGAGGCTGGGAAGAACACGATTATTGTGCGCTTAGGAGCCGAGGCAGGCTTACAGATCTACTTGGGTGTAGGTGTGGGCGCCATCATCCTTGGGGGCACCTTCTTGATGCACGGACATATCTTGGCGTTTATTCTGCCATTCCTGTATCTGTTGCTGCATGTGCTGACGTACCTGAAGATCAAGCGTATCTACCAAGGAAAAGCGCTGAATCTCTGCTTAGGAGAAACAGCGCGTAATATCTTTATCTACGGACTCTGCGTGAGTATCGGACTCTTGCTGGTTTAGTTGAAGAACGGCCAAGACACACCGAAGTGGATGATATCGCCATTGGTGGGATAGTGGGGCGTGAGGAAACGCATGCCGTTGCCTGAACCACTGTTCACGTGACTCATCATGATGAAGAAGCGTACGCTCTTCAGCTTCATATTCGCATACACATCGACGAAGGGATAGCCACCTAACTCTTTACGAATCTCCTTGTTCTGCTGCACAGCAAACTGGTTGAGCATCGGACAGAAGTCGGGCGCGTTATATTTAGAGAAATAGGTGACGTCGCCACCTAACTCGACATGGAGCACATGGGCAATCGTGAACTTCAGGTAGAGGTTGGAGAAGATGTTCCATGTTGGCAGGGGCAGCACTTCCTGTTTGCTGCTGTTCTGCCAGGTAATGACATTCTCCCAGTTCAAAGGACCGAGGTGGAAGTTCTGGTGCAACTGGGCCGTGAGCACACTGATCTCCTTGGACTCCTGATACACGCCTGCCGTCAGGTCCTTACGCAGGATGTTGCCTGTTGAGGAGCCTGTAGAATTCTCCATATTATAGCTCATGCCATAATAGGTATAGTTCTTGATGCCGTCGATAGCTACGCGCAACTTGGTATCTGTCTTGGGATAGCTGAACACACCTTCGATACGGGTACGCGCCTCGCGATCGATGTCGTCGAGATCCCACCAGAGATGCTTCGAGTGGAATTTGGCCACGAAGAAGGCAGGATAGGCACGATGGATATAGGCAGAGGCAGCCAACTGGACCGTATCGCCGAGGAGCGGGAAGTTGAGATCGGTACTGAAGTCAAGGAACAGATCGCCCGCATTAGGACCTACCACATAACTCTCGATCTCGCCATTGAAATGGAGGGTCTTGCCCTGTGTCTTACTGATCTGACCACCAATGGAGAGATCGCCCTCTGTCCATTTGTTCATGAAGGTAATGCCGTTCTCGATGTCGGGCAACTGGTACGTGTTGTTGTCGTAGGAGATAAATCCCTTCAGACCAGCCTTCATGTATTTATTGAAGCCTTCGAGCAGGGCGATGGCGAAGGTGTTCTTAATCTGTGTATGCTTCACCTGATCATAGATGGAGTCGTTACCGTAGTACAGTCCCTGATCGTAGAACGTATCGCGATAATAGCCATTGGGTGTCTGGTACGACTGGTAAATATGATTATGGTGGTTGAAGTCGAACGTGTGGATAAAGCTGGTGACAGGCACGTACTCGCGCTTCATGGTGGCATCGATAGAATCCTGAATGGCCTGGGCACGGTTCAGACTGTCGATGGCTGCCTGACCTTCTACCTTGATGCGGGTGGTATCGGCAGCCAGACTATCTACAGAAGCCTTTGTCGGCTCCTTGCCTGCAATGAGAGCGCCATCCGGACGACCACTGGGCTTCTTATCGTTACGGACATCGCGCCCCTTGGTACGAGAACCGTCAGTATTGGTGGCGTTGGCAGCCTCGCGTTGCTGCTTCTCCTTCTTCGATTCCTCAGCAAACTTACGGGCTTTAATCTCTTCCTCCGTCATCTTGACCTTCCGGTAGAAACCGATGTTATAGCGATGGGTAAATAACAGGTGCTGATGGTCGTTACGGTTCCAGTTCTGTGAGAGCACCGTAGGAATCTCGTCCTCAGCATAGTTGGTATCGAATGATTCGGGGTGGATGACGTATTCGTCGTTGGCGATACCACCATTTTCGGCTGCCTTCTGATGGGCGGCATTGAAGAACAGGTGCATGTTGTACCTGTCGCCCAGATAGGAGGCAAACAGCGTACCATTGAAGTGCGAGGTGCTTTGGTTGCTGAAGTAGCCACGAGCATAGGCGTAGTCGAGATCGAAGCCGACATTCAGGCGCTTGTTGGCATTGACACCAAACTTGGCATCGATATGGTCTTCACCATTGATCTTGTCGCCACAATTGTCGTAGAGCACACGGGTATAGGGCGAGAGCGTGTTCATAAACAGGAACTCGTCGGGATTCTTGGCCACAAAACTATAGGGCTGGGTGAACACGAAGGAATCGAACTCAGGACGATCGATGAAGATACGACTCAATCGGGCGGTGTAGTTACTGCCTGTGTGGTTATAATCTCCATACATGCCCTGATTGAAGGTGGTGTTCATGAAGAGATGCTGTAGGGTATCTGGCTCTGTAGGGTTGACATCGCCAAAACGCCTGTCGATTGTCCACGTGTAGAGTCCCTTTGGGATGACTTTATTGCGTGTGGTATCGTTGTTATGCGAGCTGAAGTTCTTGTTGGTAGAGCGCTGTGTCACGTTACCACTGGCATCGACCTGATTGAACGTATCCTGAATCCGATCCTGAGCCATAGAAGTGAAAAGAGAAAAATGAAAAGTGAGAAGTACCAACAGTACTCTCATTTTCCATCCCACCTTCGCTCCGTATATGAAATTTTTAGTTTTCAATTTTCAATTATCAATTTACTTAAACATTCGTAAGGATGACTCTGCGATCTTGAAGCACATTGAGACCATGATGATGTACAGTCCCATCTGATGTTTCTCCTCGTTCTTCGAAAGATAGAGTACCACACCAATAACAGCACCCAACATGAAGAGAATGTTGAGGATGTTGCGAACCACGTCCTTGTTCATTTCTGATCGTTCAGCAGGGTGGTAAACTTATTGAAAATGAAATCCTTGCGATCGATGGTCTTACGACGGAACTTACCAGAGATAGGATAGAGTTTGGTATGCTTCTTGTTAACAGCATATTTATCAGTAATCCACTCCTCGGCGCTGTAATGGATGGGCTTGCGATTGGTATCGTAGTCGTAGGCGATACGCGTTATCTTCACATTGGCATTACCCTCAGTACAGGTGATGAGAATCTGGTAATGGAACTTTGTCTGATCCAGAGAAAGGGCCGTGTTTTTAAACACCAGCCACTCGTGGAAGGCTGCACCTAACTCCATGTTGACGGAATCCTTGACGGCCACGATGCTATTCTCAAGCTGATTGGGCTCCTTGACCATCTTTGTGAGTTGCTTGAGCAGGATGTCGTAGATAGCCTTGGCCGACTTGCCTGGGGCTTTGATATCCATCTCCCAGCATACCTTTCCGTCAACCTCAGGTACGGCGTTTGGTAGCAGATATTTAGCATCAGGATTGTTCTCCTCTACAGGTTCCTGTTCAATTCTCTCCCAAGTGTTGTCTTGTGCAGCAGCCATCATTGGCAGCAGCATCAGCATTGCAATCAGTAACTTTTTCATATACTTATTTAATTATTTTGGGTGCAAAGGTACGAAAAAGAAGTGAAAAGTGAAAAGTGAAGCGTGAAAAGTTACAACTGCTCTACATTTATTAACTTTTTTACCTGCTCACTTTTCATTTTTCACTTTTCACTTCATCTCCAGTTCCTTCTGAAGTTTGATGATCTCATCACGATACTGGGCTGCCTGGAGGAAGTCGAGGTTCTTGGCAGCCTCCTTCATCAATCGGGTGGTCTCGGCAATGCTCTTCTCTAACTGAGGACGCGTCATACGTTCTACTATCGGGTCGGCTGCCATGGTGATATTCTGAAGCTCTGGCACAGTACGCTTGAGTTCCTTGATATCTGCACGATCTTCTTTCTTCAAGTTGCTGAATGTCAAGTTCTTGATGATCTGTTTGGGGGTGATATGGTGCTGTTCGTTGTAGCGCATCTGTTTCTCCCTGCGACGATTGGTCTCATCGATGGTGAGCTGCATGGAGGCCGTGATGGTATCGGCATACATGATGACCTTACCATTCACGTTTCGGGCTGCACGACCAGCAGTCTGCGTCAGACTGCGATGACTGCGCAGGAAACCTTCCTTATCGGCATCGAGGATGGCCACCAGAGATACCTCAGGCAAGTCCAGTCCCTCGCGCAGCAGGTTCACACCCACCAGCACATCGTACACGCCCTGTCTCAGGTCTGCCAGGATTTTTACGCGTTCGAGCGTGGCCACATCACTATGGATATAGGCTGTCTGCACCCCGTGATTCAACAGGTATTCACTGAGTTCTTCGGCCATTCGTTTGGTGAGCGTTGTCACCAGCACACGCTCATCACGATTCCTGCGGGTCAGAATCTCATCCATCAGATCGTCGATCTGGTTTTCACTGGGACGTACCTCTATCACAGGATCCAACAAGCCTGTAGGACGGATGACCTGCTCTACGACGATACCCTCTGCCTCTGCTAACTCGAAATCGGCTGGGGTAGCGCTGACGTAGATCACCTGATTCACCTCTTCCTGGAACTCTTCGAAACGCAGAGGTCGGTTATCGAACGCTGCGGGCAGACGGAAACCGTATTCTACGAGATTACTCTTACGACTGCGGTCGCCACCATACATACCTCCGATCTGTGGCACACTCACATGACTCTCGTCGATAAAAAGCAGGTAATCGTCTGGGAAGAAGTCCAACAGACAGTAGGGGCGCTCACCAGCCTTTCGTCCGTCGAAGTAGCGACTGTAGTTCTCAATGCCTGAGCAATGACCTAATTCCTTGATCATCTCCATATCATATTCCACGCGCTCCTTGATACGCTGGGCTTTGATAGGATCACCCTGCTCCTCGAAGAAAGCAATCTGTTTCGTCAGATCGTCCTGAATCTCATGAATAGCGATGTTCGTCTGCTCCTGTGAGGTCATGAAGAGATTGGCCGGGTAGAGCTTATAATCCTCGAAACGGGCCAGACGATCGAAGGTGACAGCATCCATCTCCTCGATGGCATCGATCTCATCATCCCAGAAGGTGACGCGTAGTATCACCTCGCTATAGGCCATCGCGATATCAACGGTATCGCCCTTGACGCGGAAATTGCCACGCTGGAGGTCGAGGTCGTTACGGACATAGAGCGACTGAACCAGTTTTCTTAACAGGGCATTGCGGTCGAGTTTCTGTCCGACGCGTAATACAATCACATTCTCCTGTAAGGCTATAGGGCTTCCCATACCATAGATACATGAAACCGAAGATACAACGACTACATCCTTTCTGCCTGATAATAAACTTGATACGGCAGATAGTCGTAAACGGTCTATCTCGTCGTTGATGGCAAGATCCTTTTCTATATAGGTATCTGTTGTAGGCAGGTAGGCTTCTGGCTGGTAGTAGTCATAATAGCTGACATAATACTCAACGGCATTCTCTGGGAAAAAGCCTTTCATCTCCTCATATAACTGGGCTGCGAGCGTCTTGTTATGACTCAGAATAAGGGTAGGGCGATTGATGTTGGCAATGACATTTGCCATTGTAAACGTCTTACCCGATCCGGTCACTCCCAACAGTACTTGCGCCTTATCGCCTCGCAGTACACCATCGGTCAGTTGTCTGATGGCTTCAGGCTGGTCGCCGGTAGCCTGATAGTCTGATGTAAGTATAAATTTTCCCATAACAGGGCACAAAGATACGAAAAAAATGATAAATGATAAATGATAAATGATAATTTTCATCAAAAAATTTTTGTTATTTGGCTGAAATGCACTAACTTTGCACCCCGAAATGAAGAAAGGTATCATTATACTCACATGTATGACACTTCTGTTGGGTGCTTGCTCAACGGAATTCAATAGTGTGTACAAGTACGGTGACGACACTCAGAGGTACGAGTTTGCTAAAGAGTGCTTTGCCATCGGAAAGTTCCAGCAGGCAGCCATACTTTTGACTGAACTGGTGACAGTCAAGAAAGGTTCCGACGAGGCACAGGAATGTCTGTATATGCTGGCTATGGCCCAGTATTGCAACCAGGACTATGCCGCTGCTTCAGAGACATTCAAGAAGTACTGCTCCAGCTATCCGCGTGGTCATTATGTGGAGTCGGCCTATTTCTATGTAGGGCAGTCGCTCTATGAGAGTTCTCCAGAACCACGTCTGGATCAGACACCTACCAATGGCGCTATCACGGCCTATCAGCAGTTTATGGATCTCTTTCCTGACTCCAAACTGCGTCCGCAAGCCCAGGAGAGACTCTATGAACTCTATGATAAGCTGATTCAGAAGGAATACCATTCTGCTGAGCTCTATTATAATCTTGGTGGTTACTTCGGTAATATCAATTCCAACGAGGAGAGTAACTATACGGCTTGTATCGTGACAGCCCAGAACTGTCTGAAGAATTTCCCCTATTGCAGTCTGCGCGAGGAGTTTATGGTACTCATCATGAAGAGCAAGTTCGAGTTGGCAGAGAATAGCTCTGAGGAGAAACGCATAGAGCGTTATCGTGATGCCGAGGACGAGTGCTATGGCTTCATCAACGAGTTTCCTGACTCGAAGAATGCTGCGCTTGCTGAGAAGTTCATCGTAAAATGTAAGAAAGTGACGAAGGATTGATTAAAATTGAAGATTGAAAAATAAAGCATAAAGATAAAAGATTAAAGAAATAGATATGGATTACAAGAAATCAAAAGCACCGGTTAATACCGTTACACGTAACATTATGGATCTCTGCGCTGAGACAGGTAACATCTACGAGAGTGTGGCCATCATCGGCAAGCGCGCTAATCAGATCAGTCTTCAGATCAAGGAAGACCTGTCTAAGAAGCTGGCAGAGTTCGCATCTTATAACGACTCCCTTGAGGAGGTCTTTGAGAACCGCGAGCAGATTGAAATCTCACGTTACTACGAGAAGCTGCCAAAGCCCTCACTCCTTGCTACGCAGGAGTTTGTAGAGGACAAGATCTACTGGCGTGATCCTTCTCGTGAGAATCTGGAGAACTAAGACATTTAACATTAAATATTAGATCTCAGTGATTCAGCGTAAGCAAACACTTTTTCTCTTGGCGGCCATTATTATGACCGTCATTTGTCTTTGTATGCAGATCGGTTCCTTCCAGGTAGCAGGACTGAGTGTGGCGCGTGTCTATAATTTGTGGTACACCGCCTTAGGTCAGCACCATTACGACACATGGCCCCTGATGGCTGTGCTGCTGCCTACGACCGCCATTGGCACCTATGCCATCTTCCTTTATCGCAACCGTAAGATACAGGCCATGTTTTGTCTCTTCAACGTGCTGCTGATTATTGGTTGGTATGTGTGCTTTTTTGTAGTTGGTCAGACCGTTGGCGACAAGTCGTGGGGCGCAGCAACTTTCCGTCCTTCATGGCCTGCAGCCCTTCCTGCAATTGCTCTCATCCTTTACCTCATGGCTCGTCGAGCCATCTTGGCTGATGAGAAACTTGTCCGTTCTTTAGATAGAATCAGATAACAAAGAAAGCCTCGCGATTTGCGAGGCTTCTTGTTTGTATAGGGTAGCGCCCTGCCATTGGCAGGACGTTTCCTTTTTACTTGTTCTTCAGTGCTGTGATGCTTTCTTTCAGGGCAGCAATCTTCTCCTCAGAGTCACTCTGCTTCTTGCGCTCAAGGGCTACCACAGCCTCAGGGGCATTGGCTACGAATCGCTCGTTGCTGAGCTTCTTCTTCACACCAGCGAGGAAGCCTTCGAGGTGCTGTAGCTGAGCCTCCATCTTGGCAATCTCAGCCTCTACGTCGATCATATCGCCCACAGGTACTGCGAACTCATAGGTGCCAACCATAAAGGCAGAAGCGGTGGGATCCTTCTCAACAACGATGTTGATAGCCTTCAGGTTGGCCATCTTGATGATGATATCATAGAAGTCCTCGAAGTCGTTGTTGTTGATGATCTGCAACTCAACCTGCTCCTTAGGAGCAATGTTCTTTGAACTACGAACCATACGCACACCAGAGACAATCTGCTTCACGTTCTCGATCTGAGCAGCGAGTGCATTATCCTCAGCTGTAGGAGCAGCAATCTCGAGTTTGTCGCGCATGATGCTCATTCCATCCTGACGATCGTAGAGATGCTGCCAGAGCTCCTCAGTGATAAACGGCATGAATGGGTGGAGCATCTTCAACAGGATCTCGAAGAACTCGAGGGTCTTATCGTAGGTGGCCTTGTCGATAGGCTGTGCCTCACCATTGATATAGGCAGGCTTCACCATCTCTAAATACCAGCTTGAGAATTCATCCCAGAAAAGTTTATATACAGCCATCAAGGCCTCAGAGATACGATACTTCTTGAAGAGATCGTCCACCTCGGCATTGGTCTGCTTCAGCTTGGCCTCAAACCAGGCCGTAGCGATCTTGCCAGCCTCTGACTGTTCGATATCAGCGACCTTCCAACCCTTCACGAGACGGAAGGCATTCCAAATCTTATTGTTGAAGTTACGGCCCTGTTCGCAGAGAGCTTCGTCGAAGAGGATATCGTTGCCAGCAGGTGCAGAGAGCATCATACCCATACGCACACCATCGGCACCGAACTTCTCGATGAGTTCGATAGGATCAGGCGAGTTGCCTAATGACTTCGACATCTTACGACCCAGCTTGTCGCGAACGATACCAGTGAAGTAAACGTTCTTGAAAGGCATGTCGCCAATGTACTCATAACCGGCCATAATCATACGGGCTACCCAGAAGAAAATGATATCCGGACCTGTTACGAGGTCTGAGGTGGGGTAATAGTACTTGATCTCCTCGTTGCCAGGCTTGTTGATGCCATCGAACAGCGAGATAGGCCACAGCCATGAAGAGAACCATGTGTCGAGGGCATCCTCGTCCTGCTTCAGATCACCCAACTGCAGGTTGGCATTCCCACTCTCCTTACGAGCCAGTTCCAGCGCCTTCTCTGCTGTCTCTGCTACTACAAACTTCTCATCCTCGTAGTAGTAGGCGGGAATTCTGTGACCCCACCACAGCTGACGAGAGATACACCAGTCCTGGATATTCTCCAGCCAGTTCTTATAAGTATTCTTGTACTTGGCAGGATAGAACTTCAACTCATCGTTCATCACTGGGGGCAGAGCGATATCGGCAAAATGCTTCATCGAGAGGAACCACTGCATAGAGAGACGTGGTTCGATGGCTGTATCAGGATTACGCTCCGAGTAACCTACCTTATTAACATAGTCCTCAATCTTCTCCATCAGACCTGCCTCCTGCAGATCCTTCGAGATCTGCTTACGACAGTCCATACGATCCATTCCTACGTAGATAGGACTCTGCTCGGAGATGGTACCATCGGGATTAAAGATGTCGATGGTCTCGAGGTTGTGGGTCTTACCCAGCATATAGTCGTTGGTGTCGTGGGCAGGTGTTACCTTCAAGCAACCTGTACCGAACTCGATATCCACATAACGATCCTCGATCACAGGAATCACACGGTTCACCAGAGGTACAATCACCTTGCGGCCCTTCAGCCACTGGTTCTTCGGATCCTTGGGGTTGATACACATAGCGGTATCACCCATGATGGTCTCAGGGCGTGTGGTAGCC
>JAEEGG010003960.1_pt1 | contig 36324 bp, 28 predicted proteins | sample 9134161 | NCBI WGS metagenome assembly JAEEGG01 (sample SAMN16246543, study PRJNA631951) | gut metagenome | biome: gut microbiome; feature: rumen; material: CR-attached | host: Bos | place: Iran: Karaj | collected 2018-10
GTTGTCTGTCCATGCGGCGAAATCTGTCCCGACGAAATTCTTGTCTCAGGCGTTTATTCGGATTGGCTCAAGCAAAGAGAAATTGTCGAAGTTCCCTGAATGGGAGATTCGTCTTTTGAACACATTGTCTAACGGCATTCCGACGATTGTCAGTATGGCGGCTCCTGATTATGCGCAGGAACTGACTTTTGAAAAACTGTTCATGTATTACGGTGCGAAGGGGGTTACGCTTCGAAAGGAAACTTTCAAGAAGTCACTTAGGTTCTTGACGGCTGACGGGCGTTACAACATTATGGCTTTATTGCTTTCAGATGCGAACGACATCCCGATTCGCGTGTCCGTTTTTAGTGGCAAGAGCAAGGCTGATACGCTTTTCTCGGTCAAGGAATATGGAAACTCTTGCATTCTGTATGCGATGGACAAGATTCTGGAATATGGTGATGCCATCAACATTATTCAGGCGGATGAACGTGGGCGAATTTCCGAGCGGAAGGATGTTCCACTTTTCGATTACGAGGCTTTCCACGAAGCGGTCTTGAACGCGTTTGTTCATAACAAGTGGCTGGGTCTGAATGCCCCTATGATAAGCGTCTTTACGGACCGCATAGAGATATTGTCGCATGGTGGGCTTGGGCTTGAGCAGGATGTGGACGGTTTTTACAAGGGCGTGAGCATCCCTGTAAACGAAATTCTTGCCTCGATTTTCTTGCAGCTGCGTCTGAGTGAGCGTTCTGGTCGCGGCGTGCCGAAAATTGTCGGGGCGTATGGCCGTGAATCTATTCGCATCGAGAAGAATTTTATCGTGGTGACGATTCCATTCAACAGGATTAACGTGACCCCGTTTGAATTGAATGAAGGTGTTGGTTCTGATGTCCCCAACGGTTCGCAAAATGGTTCGGTGAAAGGTTCGGTGAAAAGTTCGGTGAAAAGTTCGGTGAAAATTATTGAAATGATGAAAGAAAACCCTGAAATTACCATACCCATGATGGCAGAAATACTACACTTGACAACGAGAGCCATAGAAAAGAATGTTGCAAAGTTGCAGGCCAAAGGCTTTGTGAAACATGTGGGCCCCGCCAAAGGCGGTCATTGGGAGGTGATGAAATAACTCCAAAAAGCTCCGTTATAGCCCTATTTCGCCCTAAAATCGCCATTTTGCCTATTGCGCAGAAAAATAATGAATTTATTTTTACTGCATGGCGTTCAAGGAAGCCGACTTAGAGAAAGTGTTTATTGACCTCCTGGTTCAGGAGGGCTGCAAGTACGTGCCCGGCGAGGCGATTGCCCGTGGCGAGGGCGAGGTCTTGATTGAGCAGGACCTGCGCGACTACTTGCGCCGTCGCTACGATTCCGAGGGCATTACCGAGAACGAAATCCGTTCGGTTGTTTTGCAGTTGCGTTCGCTTCCGGCGAGTGCGCTCTACGAGAGCAACAAGAAGTTCTGCTCCTGGCTATCGAACGGCTTTATGCTCAAACGCGAGAACCCGAAGGACAAGGACATTCTCATTGAGCTTTTGGATTTTAGGCCGCTGGCTGAGCGTAGAAAGTCGGGTTTCGGTGTCGATGATGATGAAGAGGCGATGCCGCTGGCGGCCGACGTGGCGGCGAAATACTGTGCCGATTGCAATATCGTCAAGATTGTAAACCAATTTGAAATTGTCGGTTCCGAAAAGCGGATTCCCGACGCAATCCTTTTTGTGAACGGCTTGCCACTTGTGGTGTTTGAGTTCAAGAGTGCCGTGCGCGAAGAGGCGACGGTTTTCAACGCCTACGAACAGTTGACGGTGCGTTACCGCCGCGATATTCCGCAGCTGTTTGTCTATAACGCCTTCTGCGTGATTAGCGATGGTGTGAACAATCGGGCGGGCAGTTTCTTTGCCAAGTACGATTACTTTTATGCGTGGCGACGTGTGGAATTTGGCGACAGGCGAATCGAGGCCGAGGGCATCGAGAGCCTGTATTCCATGATTCAGGGGATGTTCAATCGCAAACGCCTGTTGGATATTTTCAAGAACTTCCAGTATTTCCCGGATAGCAGCAAAAAGGAGCAGAAGGTTCTGTGCCGTTATCCGCAATATTATGCGGCACGGTCTTTGTACGAAAACATTTGCAAAGCTCGCAAGCCGCATGGCGACGGCAGGGGCGGCACGTATTTTGGTGCGACGGGTTGCGGCAAGAGCTTTACGATGCTCTTCTTGACGCGACTGCTCATGAAGTCGCTGGAATTCAAGACGCCGACGATTGTGCTGATTACCGACCGCACCGATTTGGATGATCAACTTTCGGGGCTGTTTACGGCTTCCAAGAAGTATATCGGCGACGAGCGTGTTGAAAGCGTGGAGAGCCGTGCCGACCTGCGTGAAAAATTGCAGGGCCGCAAGAGCGGAGGCGTGTTCCTCACTACCATCCAGAAGTTCAGCGAAGATATTGAACTGCTGACCGACCGCGATAATGTAGTTTGTATTTCGGACGAAGCGCACCGCACGCAGACGAACCTGGACCAGAAAATTACCGTGACCGATAAGGGCGTCAAGACGAGTTTCGGTTTTGCGCGTTACCTGCACAATTCCTTGCCCAATGCGACTTACGTGGGCTTTACGGGCACGCCGATAGATGCGACGCTAGATGTGTTTGGCCCCGAGGTCGATATTTACACCATGACCGAATCGGTGAAGGACGGCATTACGGTGCCCATCGTTTATGAGGGCCGTGCCGCCAAGGTGGTTCTGAACAATTCCGTTCTCGAAGAGATTGAAAAGTATTACGAAGAAGCTGCGGAAGCGGGTGCCAACGAATACCAAATTGACCAGAGCAAACAGGATGTCGCGCAGATGGGCGTGATTCTCGGTGACCCCGACCGATTGAAGGCTGTGGCGAAGGATTTCGTGGCGCATTATGAGGCCCGCGTACAGGAAAAATCAACCGTTCGCGGCAAGGCGATGTTTGTTTGCTACAGTCGCCAGATTGCGTATGCATTGTACAAGAACATCTTGGGACTGCGTCCGGAATGGGGCGTGGCGAAAATCTGCGACGATGCGGAATTTGCAGGCGAGGCGACCGAACTTACCGACAAGGAAAAGCGGGAACTGAAACCGGTTGAAAAAATCAAGATGGTCATGACCCGCAACAAGGACGACGAAAAGGAACTTTATGACCTGCTCGGCGACAAGGACGCCCGCAAGGAACTGGACCGCCTTTTCAAACAGGAACGTTCCAACTTCAAGATTGCGATTGTCGTGGATATGTGGCTCACGGGTTTTGACGTCCCGTGTCTCGATGCCATTTACATTGACAAGCCGATTCAGCAGCATTCCCTGATTCAGACGATTTCCCGCGTGAACAGGACGTTTGCGGGCAAGGACAAGGGAATTGTCGTCGATTACATCGGCATCAAGCGCAAGATGAACCTGGCGCTAAAGCAATACGGAGCCGGTTCCGAGCAGAATGTAGAAGACATTACCGCAGCGATTACGGAATTCCGCAATCATCTGGATTTGCTTGACAAGTTGATGTACAAGTTCGATGCGTCGGCGTATTTCAACAGCACGGGCAACGGTGCAGAACTGAAAAAGTTGGAATGCCTCAAGCAGGCGCAGGAATTCGTGCAAACCACGAAGGAAAAGGAAGCCCGCTTTATGGGCCTCGCGAAACGCCTGAAGGCCGCATACGACATTTGCGTCGGCAACGAGGGAATCACGCAGGCCGAACGCGACCGTGCGCATTTCTACTTCGCAATTCGTTCCATTTTGCATAAACTCACCAAGGGCAATGCCCCCGATACCGCACAGATGAACGCCCGCGTGCGCGAGATGATTGCATCGGCGCTCCAGAGCGAAGGCGTGGAAGACGTTCTGCAGTTGAGCGATGCCGAAGCCGACCAGGCAAAACAGAACATCTTTGACGACGAATACCTGCAGCACATCAACCGCATCAAGCTGCCGAATACCAAAATCAAACTGCTGCAAATGCTCCTGCAAAAAGCCATTGGGCAAATTCGCAAAGTGAACAAGGTCAAGGGAGTCAACTTCACGCAGAAAATGCAACAGCTTGTGGAGCAGTACAACGACCGCACCGAACAAGACATCTTGAAAAGCGAAGTCTATGAAGAAATTGCCGAAACCTTGACCGACATGATTGTCCAAGTCCGCAAGGCGTTTACCGAAGGCGAAGAAAAAGGCCTCAGCTTCGAAGAAACTGCATTCTACGATATTCTAAAATCGCTCTGCGTCAAGTATCACTTTACCTATCCCGAAGACAAACTAATTGCACTCTCGAAACGCGTCAAGATTCTCGTTGACGAACAAGCCGCATACCCCGACTGGGACAAACGCGACGACATTAAATCCGCACTGAAAGTGGACCTGATAATCCTTCTCGATGAATTCGGCTACCCGCCCGTAGAACGCGACGAAGTCTATGGGGAAATCTTTGAACAGGCCGAGAATTTTAAGAAGGGAAGGTAGGAAAATATGGAACAGAAAGAAAAACGTGCTTTATCTGGTGCATTGTGCATTTAAGACGAAATAACTTATTGATGCTGACAAGGGAGATAAAGACGCTGTTCAAAAATGGCGATCGGAGAATGCAGATTTAATCGCCGAGTTGAGTGATATCGGTCAATTCAAAAAGTCTTCTTTTTACAGGCTACTGAAATATCAAAAGAATAATTTCTTGAGCCTGTTTTGCAAGCGGAAAATAATTGATTCGCAGAATCTTTGCTGAAAATATTGGGTGAATGTTCTATCTTTCTTAGCATGTCTGATTCGTCTAAAAACAAACCGTTTGCTATCGATGTAGAGGTTCCTGCCGATGTTGCCATGAACCGTGCCACGGCAGGCGGCTCTGCCCGCATCAAGCGTATGCGCGGTTGGCTGGGCGTGAAAAGCACTTCGTCGTTGGGCGGATACGATGATGAAGGCGGTGGCGTTGCTTATGGGGATGGCCACTCCGGCTGGAACCGGTAGCGTGCTTTTGTGGGTGGGGCAAGCTCCGCCCCAGTTGCATTTTTACCCCTAAACCTTATTCCCTAACAATATTTCTCTTGTCTTTTTTGCAAAGAACTGTTTATATTTATGTCATGGGGAAAATCTTATGGGGATCTTTAAATTTGTACATCTGCTGATTTTGGTTGCGATAATTCTTTTCGTGACGTTTTTTGTGCGTGACTGGATTGTTTTTTACCAGTGCGGTGCTGTGGAATCTTGCTTAAAAGATTCCAGTCACTACCAGCATATTGCAAAGTTCCTCGTCCCGGTTATCGCTGCCGTGATAACATTGTTTATTGGAAAAAAATCCGTTTGCACACGTGACCGCCTCTTGTTGCAGGCTGCATTTGCGATGATTATTTGTGCAGATGCCTGCTTTAAAATTTTTCATAATTACTTTATTCCACTTGAAGAAAATAAAGGTGAATTTATTTCGTTCGGAATTATATTTTTCATGTTGGCGCAACACTTGCTTATTTACCGTCATACGCGTGTGAGTGACACGGACCGGTCGTTTCCGTGGGTCTTGTTTTTCCCGTTTGCGGTGGCTGTTTCGATGGCCGTTCTTTATTTCTTCCGCATTTATGATTCGTTGTTGTTCTTTGCGTCTATCTCTTATGGACCGTTCTTGTTTTGTTCGTTGTTCGTTGCATGTAGGGTGCATTGCAAAAAATATTTCCCCAAGAGGAATGCTCGCTTGATTAAACGTGGCATGATTTGCTTTACGATTTGCGACCTTTTGACGGGGCTTTCTCTCATGACGGGTGCAGACCATTCTTCCAATGAGATTATGGCGGTCATAGCGAACAATTTTATCTGGTGCTTTTACACACCGGCCCTTCTTTTCCTTGCGTTGAGTGGCATTCGTCACAATGAGTAGTCGTTTGGATTGACATGTTGGCTTAAAATTCTATTATTTTCGCTGTTCAAAGAGGTTTTGATGATTATTGATTTAAAAGGTATGGAAACGACTGTGCTCCCGAACTTTAAGGGGGGCGAAAAGGAATACAAGGCAAAGATGTATTTCGACGGGACGACGCGCATTATGCACGGTACGCTTGAACCGGGTGCCTCCATCGGCTACCACAAGCACGAAACCAACAGCGAAATTATGTTTTTTGTAGCGGGCAAGGGCAAGGTGCTTTTCGATGACGGCGTGGAATACGTCGAGGCGGGGCAGTGCCATTTCTGCCCGAAGGGGCATTCCCACAGCTTGATAAACGAAGGTCCGGAAAATCTCGTGTTTTACGCTACGGTGCCGGAACTTGGATAAGAAAATGTTGCGAAAGCTAAGCTTGTTTGCAATGACGATTTTTAATTTATAGGAGATAAAATGTCTAAACTGATGCGTTCTATTTCGGGTATCCGCGGAATCGTGGGCGATACTCTCACTCCGCAGGTCTTGCAGAGCCATGTGCGCGCTTTCCTCGAAATCACAAAGGCGAAGCGTGTGGTGATTGGTCGCGACAGCCGCCCGACGGGAGAAGCAATTGTGCAGTTTGTTGCGGGCATTTGCCGCCTTTCCGGCGTGGATGTCGTAGATGTCGGGCTTTCGACGACTCCTACCGTGGAACTGTTGACGACGCATTTCAAGGCCGATGCCGGTATCATCATTACGGCAAGCCATAATCCGCTTGAATGGAACGCTCTCAAGTTCCTCAACAACAAGGGACTTTTCTTGGGGCCGGACGATGTGAAACAGCTCTTTGCTCTTGCGGACGCGAACCAGTTCACTTATCCTGACTACCATACCATGGGCAAGTACGAAGTCGCTCCGGATGCAGACGGTATCCATATTGAAGGAACTCTCAAGATTCCGTTCGTGGATGTCGAAGCTATTCGTGCAAAGCATTTCAAGGTCGCTGTCGATGCCGTGAACGGTGCCGGTAGCTTTATCGTGCCGCGTTTGCTGGAAGAGCTTGGCTGTGAAGTTGTCCGTGTCCATTGCAGCCCGGACGGAACGTTCCCGCGCGGTGCAGAACCGATTCCTGCAAATCTCGGCGACTTGCGCAATGCCGTGAAAGAGAACGGCTGTGCTGTCGGTTTCGCGGTTGACCCGGATGCGGACCGTTGTGCTCTCGTGAGCGGCGAAGGCAAGAGTATCGGCGAAGAATACACGCTTGCCATCGCTGTCGATGAAGTTCTTGCAAAGCAGAAGGGTGGCGTTTGCGTGAACCTTTCCACAAGCCGCATGAACGAAGATGTCGCGGCAAAGTACGGTTGCGAATTTAGCCGTGCCAAGGTGGGCGAAATCAACGTGAGCCTCCAGATGATTCAAAAAGGATGCGTCATCGGCGGCGAAGGCAACGGCGGCGTGATTCTGCCGGCACTCCATTACGGTCGCGATAGCCTTGTGGCTGCGGCGCTTGTGCTCAGCTGGATGGCCCGTCACGGCGGCGGCCCGGAAAAGTTCGTGGCCGAGAATCCGGCATACGTGATGCCGAAGAAAAAATTCGAACTCGGCGACAAGAAAGTTGCAGACATTCTCCAGAAGGTGATGGTCGAGTTCGTTGGATGGAAGAGCGACGAACGCGACGGTCTTTGGCTTGGCAAGGAAAAATCCTGGGTGCATGTGCGTGCAAGCAACACCGAACCTGTCATCCGCGTGATTGCCGAAGCCCCGACGGTCGTCGAAGCCGAAGCCCTCTGTGCTAGAGTCGAAAAACTGATTTAATAGGAAGTTGGCTGCGACTGGTAAGATTGCACTGCTTTTTACTCTTTCACCCCGGATTTATTCCGGGGTTCTTTTTTTAAAGTTAAATTTATACCCAATAAATAACAGTTTTTATTTTGCAATAAATGTATATTAAATAAAGTATGATTGGAATGAGCCGTTCGCAAATTTGTCGTGTTTTTATTTTATTTGCACTCCTTGTTACTTGTGCGGGAGCTATGAACGTGCAAGTCATCGAAGGGGAGAGCCGTGGCCCGCGTGACCTTTCTGCTAAAAAACTACGTGCGATGGCTATGGTCTATTTGGCGGAATTGGGATACGTTCCCAGTTTGGATATTGAAACGGTGGGAGTTTCTTTTTCGTCATCGGGCCCTGTGATGCATTTTATACGGATGAAAAAGTTTTTGCCGGATGGCCAGATTGAAACGGATTCCGTTGTGGTTGCGGAAGTGGATGAGGTTGACGACGCGGTGGAAACCATGCTTACAAAATCATTTGGATACGCCCCCAAAACTTACAAAGGCGAAAAAACATCCGAAGTGTTTCTTGTGGACCCCGAGTTTATCGGTATAGAAGACCATTTATCAGATGTTGTAACCAAAAGAACGGAACTGTCTCTTGAACAACAAGGATATAGGCTTTCAGAAGACCGCCATAAGGTACAACTTAAGACGATTCTGGTAAAACTGAAAGATGCTTATTGGCTGGGGATGATTCGTATGGAGGGTTCCAAGATTGTCAAGGGGGCGCATAAAAAGTTCATGCCGAGCGAAAATTTGCAAACCATTATTGATTCGTTGACGAACAAAGTTATGGATACGAATGTGGAACCCCATAGCCCCGATACCAAAGTAGTGGATTATGCGAATACCCACGAAGCGAGATGCCGTGCAACTTCCAGTGCGGAATCTGTCGATGGATTCTTTGCGGGTCTTGTTGTCGATCTTTTATGTTATCTTTCAGATTATATTGGATTAGGGGTGGCTGCAGGCGGCAAGGACCTTTATGGCGACTGGTATCCGAATTTGCGATTTGACTATATATGGGGCTTTTCGGAACACCATGTCTGGATTTTGGGCTTGGATTATGCAGGAACCTTCGGCCAAACTAAATCCAGGTGGGCGTTTGAATCCATCCACAGGTTCTCTCAGGCTAAGGGCGTATTCGTTGACCTTGTCTGGGGATGGGGTCGTGATAGGGAATACAAGGGCTGGTATATGGGCGGAGATGTCGGGTACAACTTAATTGCATCCGACTCCAAGGCCCATTGGCTATCTCTGATGGCGCGTTACGATTGGAACTTTGGCGAGTCTTTTACCAAAGGAAGCCGAATTTCGGTCAACTTGGTTTATAATCTCCGCGGTTATTTTAGCGACTGACGCTTTTTACTTTATCACACCAGATGCCATGTCATCCCGGCCTAAGGTCCCTGAGCCTGTCGAAGGGCCGGGTCAGTTTTTTAGAACTGCGTGATAAATTCCCAGGCGGTGGGTGTTGTCCACACCTTGCCGTCGTCGCTGGCGTTGTATGCGTGTTTACCGTCGAATGTGCACCACTTCACGGGGAAGCGCGGGTCGACAGTCTTGTAGTCGTAGCAAACGTGCTTGCCGCTGGTGTATTCCTCCGCCTCTTCGCCCCTGGCGTCGGTGAAGTTGCCGTCGGCGTCAGGTTTTCCGTTGTTCTTCAGGATCCTGTCGCGGGCACTGCGGCCGAGCTTGGGCGTACAAAGTTCGTCTCCCATGCCGACAGTCCCCATCCAGGCGATGGGGAGTCCCTTGTTCTTGGGCAAGTAAATCACTTGGTCCATCGTTGCAAATACCACCACGCCACGCAGGCGGTGCTGGAAATCCTGCGCAAGCGAATTAGAGAACATGGCTCCGAAACTGAACCCGATGGAGAACACGCGTGAAGTATCCACGCAGAGATTTTCGTTCAGGTAGGTGAGGAACTCGTCGAAGAAGATGTGGTCCTTGTCGTCCCCGCAACGCCATGGATTTTCCTTGCCGTTCTCGTCCGTGTATCCGTGCGGTGCCACAAAGATGGTGTTTTCCTTGGCCCCCTTTTGGTTGCGGAATCCGTAGTAGGCTTCCCTTGTTGCCACGTTCTTGGCGGAACCGCCCATGTAGTGCATGCCGAACACAAGGCGGTAGGGCTTGTTCTTGTCGTAATTCTCGGGCATGGTGAGGTAAATTTCGTGCTCGATGCCGCCGCCAGTGAATTTGAAGTTGTCTTTTAACGTATTGTCCTTGCCGCAGCCCTTGCTTGGAGTCGGTGCGTTGCCCATGGCGTAGCCGAACGCGTAAGTTTGCTCGCCGGGGGTTACGGGACTCGCCTTCTTGAGCTTCAAGGTTACCGTCGTGTCGAGGTTCGGAATTGCGACTTTCAGCGTGTCGAACCCGGAAGCTATGACACGGAGCGTGTCCCCGTCACCCGGTTTTAGCAAAGCCTTATGGCCACGCTTGTCGTAAGTTGCATCTGCGGTGGCGCTAAAACGGGAACCGTTCGCGGTGAACCGGACCGTTTCTATGGCGCTACCCACGCGGACCTTCGCAAAGTACGTGCCTTGGGCGGTCACGCCCTGCCTCAAATCGACCTGGCCCGAGCCGGACAAATCCTGGCGGAGAACACGGTTCCCCATTACGTCGAATATGCTCACCTGCACGGGGGCGTTGCTGCTCTGCGAAAAACGGAGCACCCCGTCGGAGATGCTGATGTGCCCGGGCTTGAAACTGCCGGAAGGCAAGGAAACCTCCTTCTTTTCGTAAGGCAAGGAAACCTCCTCCTTTTCGTGGAGGGTGAATTTGCCATCTTTATCAGTCTGGGTGGAATCTCCCTTGATGAGGAGTTTTACGAAGGCGTTCGAGACTGGAGCCCCGGCTTCGTCGGTTACGGTTCCGGCAAGCTTGAATGCCGAAGCCGTAGAAAACGCCGTTGCCAATACAACGGTGAATACTGAATAAAACACCCTTTTCATTGCGTACTCCTTTTCCAATCCCTCCACCAGCAATGTTAATTTGTTGATGCCTATCGAAACCAATATAAATCTCAAAAAAATGAATGTAACATAACAAGCAGCTTTTTTATTAAATGTTGTTGAGATTCTGACACCATTAAACAAAATATAGGCGGATTTATAGACGGATTTATAGGCAGATGCACGATTTATAATTGGATTCTCCCCACCTATATTCCATTTACTTGAGCGTTCATAGTAAGTTCGCACCATCGCCGTGTTAACTGCAATAGCAACAGATTTGTGTTTTTTTCAAGAATCGCCGCAATTTTGGAATAGAGGCATTTCTTCCTGAGATTGGACTTTATGAACCATACAGCCTCCATGTAGCTGCAAAAGCGGCGTCGGAAATTGCAAGCGGTTACTTTCCGCTCCGGGCGGCGGCGATCTCGGCGTTTATCTCGTCGAGCGTCATGCCAGCGGAACCGGCCTTCTCGGCATCGGCGGAAAGCTGTTGCATGGTACGGAGCATGCGGCTTGCAACCGGGTTCGCATTATAGAACATTCGCCTGTCATTCACGAACATCGTACGCAGCGGAGCATCAACGATATCAAGAAATTCTCGTGGAGTGACAACAAAACTGCAGGCCGGGAAATGCTTGATATTGCCCGTTACCAAGTACGCCCCATCGTCTCGCTTAGCCAGGACCACATTATAAAAGACAACGTCCTTTGGATCGGGGAGCACGACTCCACTTGGCGGAGCATCGACATTCAGGCTGTGCTTCAACAACTCGGAAATAACAGTCTCAACGGTTTCCTGCTCCAGATTGAATTTAGGACGCGCAAGAACTTCCCTGTATTCGACAAGAATCTCATTGTTCACAAGCGTGCAAACGCGGCCAGATAAAATTCTCTGAATAACCTGCAACACTGGCGATTGCGGAGACTTGGTGATCAAGGCGGACACAATGACATTAGTATCAATGACTGCATAAACCATGAGCCACCTCGGCTAAGTTACTTGCCTGCTCGATAAGCGGCGATCTCGGCCTCGATTTCTGCCTCGCTCATGCCTGCGGCGGGGCCTCGCTGGGCCTGCCTGCGCAATTCCATGAAGGCCCTCCATCCGGGATTGGCATCGTAAACGGCGGATGGCTCGCGCAGTTCGAACGGGATGCCCTTCACGGCGACGGCACGCTTGAAAAAGATGCGAATTGCCGTGGGAATGTCGATTCCCAGGTTTTCGAAAAGCTCGGCGGCCTCGTTCTTTAGTTCCTCGTCCACGCGGACCTGCAACACAGTAGTAGCCATATCAACCTCTATTCTATTACAAATATAATACAAAACATTACATCAGTCAAGCGCTAAATAGTATAATATAGGCAGATTTATAGACAGGTTTATAGGCAGATGCGCGATTTATAGCCCCCTTTATAGTGGCGCCCTCAGGGCGTTCCCCGGCCCAGGTCCCTGAGCTTGCCGATATATGATACTTGGCAACTTGTTGCCTTAGTAGAGTTAGGTTCGAAGGAGCAGGCCGGGTCGGGCTATATTTTAACGCGAAATCGGGAATTTAAATATGCTAGAAATCAGTATTCCAACCCCGATACTTATCATTTCGCAGGTCTTCGTCTTCCCATATTTCATGGGGCCATACGTAAAAGACTTCGCATTTGGCGTTGTCAACAATCTTCCGAATTATTCGGTAATCGTCTTTGTCACCTTCTTTTGATTTATCGACGACATCCCGTTCCAGCGCGAGTATCAGGCAATGAGGCGTTCCTGCGGGCTGGAACACGCGGCCCACTAGCGCACGGAAATGGCGGTCAACAAAATCCTGGAGTCGTTCTGCATAATCGGCATTTTGCCAGTCCAGCAAATATATGGCCCAGAAGTAATATTTCGTATTCAATAGCGTCAAGAAATTCCTGCGGAACTTCTCTCGGGCATCGCGTTTAAATTCTTCACGCAATGATGAACGCTTTGAGGTGTATGCCTTAAGCACGTACAAAAAGTTCACGTTATAGACTTGCAGCAGGAGCGTGTCGCGGTCGAAGAGGCGGTTTTCGAAATGGCGATTGCGGTTTTTCCACAATTCGTCCATCATCACCTTTTCAGCATCTTCTTTGTTCCCATCCCCCTTGCGGGCCAGCTGGATTAATTCATCTTTATAGTCTTCTCCCTTTACTTCTTCATTAAAGAAATAGGGCGATTTGAACTGCGAAGGCTCCTTATATTCCGGAAGTTCTCCACGAATAAAGAAATTCGGCGTGACGCTGTAGCCCTCCGTCAATTTATCGCGGTAACGCATCGGGCTGTCACCAGAACGGCTTGCCAGCAAATCATTGATATTGTACTGGATGATGTTCCTAGCGTATGTAAACTGCTTGTGGACAGAAGTTCCTTCGATATCATTCCCGTCCTTGTAATACTTGCTATCGCCAATGAACCAGATTTTCTGTTCTTCGTCAGCGAAAATGAGTTGACGATCCTTATAGAGGTGGTCCACTTCCTTGTTGTCTCTCTGCGATTTTAAGTACTGCATCTCGTGGGGCAAATCGTCACTCACCAGCTTGTCGATCATCGCCTCGAATACGTTGTTGTACTTGCTCGTGAGCAGGTATTCGCTGCTGTAATCGCTTGCGCTGAAGTTGCCGCCCCATTCGAAGAACGCCTTCACGATGTTATAGAGTTTCAGGAACTTGTCGGCAAAATACTTGTGCTTTATGCGGCGCAGTTCCACGAGGCCGCGGTGACCCAGCAGGCTGCGGAATTCATTCACCCGCATCGACACGTAGAATTCCGAATGCGGCATCTTAAAACCGAACGTCTCTTCGATGTAGTGCATCGCCGAAAAGTACAGCACCAGCAGGCGGTCGTCCAGGTCGAAAACCTTTTTCTTGTTTTCCAGTTCCATGTAGATGGGCGTATCGCCCTGCATAAAGGGCTGCGTATGCGCGACCGTACGGCGCCAGTCGATGCGGTTGTTGCCGCTGTGCTTGTTCTTGGCCGTGAACACAAACAGATTCTTGTTTTCGGCGTAGAACAGCTTCATCGCATTCATCACGTCGATGAGAGTCGGGGCAGCGGCATCGCTACCGAAACGGTGGACGTTCGGAGATTCTATAGCTCTGTCATTTGGATGCAGTTTCTGGTATTGCGCAATCGAGGAGCAGACCCACATCGAAAGGTTCGCGAGAAAGTCCTTGGGCGCACTTTCAAGAGCGAACTTCAAGTCACCTTTTACTTCTTTGCCAAACGCCTTGCCGCCCTCTTCCAAGAACACCTTGGGTAACACGAAAACGATTTTATCGTCGGAGTCCTTCGCGGAGCCCTTTGCGGACTTGTTGTAAAGATATCCTACGCCGTCCAGCACGAAATCGCTAGACTTGCTTTTTGTAACAAAACCCTTCGGCAAATCCCAATTACCGCCCTTCTTTTCTAGCGGAAGGACATCTTGCAGGAATTTTTCGCTATAGGCGAACTGTTCGAACAGGAAAATCATGCCTGTCAACTCTAGAAAATCAAGCTTTCATAGCTGCGGAGTAAACGGCCATTTCTTCGTGTACGGACTGGATGCTGCCATCAAGATAGGGGATACCCATATCCCCGTACAAGTTAATTAGCATTTCTTTCGATATGCCAAGTAGTTCTGCCGCGCGACCATGGGAGATTGTCAAATCTTGTATGTAGGGCAAAAGAATCAATGCATTACGAAGTAATTTGCTGCAACAGCCATTTGCCTCAACGAACGATTCCATCTCTTTGGGAACCTCAAATGCCAATGTGCCCATAGTCATCTTGAACTCCTATATCACCAATATAATATACAAAAACCGCAAAAGCAAATCCCAATTACCGCCCTTCTTTTCTAGCGGAAGGACGTCTTGCAGGAATTTTTCGCCATAAGCGAACTGTTCGAACAGGAAAATCATTTATTTCTCAATAATTTCCCAATGGCCATTCTTGCGAGCACCGACTCTACGGATAAGGCCAAGTTCCTGGAGTTTTTTCAAGTTCTCGCGAACAGTATCGCGATGCTTATTTGTTAACGACGCTAAATTATCGTAAGTATAATTGTTGCTTTCTTTAATCAAATCCAATAGAACTTGTTGCGTCTTATTTATAGGCGGATTTATAGGCGGATTTATAGGCGGATTTATAGGCGGATTTATAGGCGGATTCACCCCCCCTATATTCCATTTACTTGCAAGTTCCTTATACTGGTCGCTTGCACGGCATTCAACCGTAAGCCCGCCAAATTCGGCCTTTGGCTTAGGGAGCTTGGAATCAGTTTCTTCGCAAGCCAATTCGATATTGTAATAGCCGCGTCCCCAGCTTTCCACATAGCCGCTCTTAAAAAACACATTGGCGATATTGGGGTTACGCGGTTTAGAAACATGCTTTTTGAAAAGGTCCTTCACCTTCACTTCTTCCGGCATGTTGCCCGGGTTCCACATCCAAATACGGTCAGAATAAATCTTGATTTGGATAGGAGTCGTTTCAGCGTAATCCTTATGGACGACGGCGTTCAACAACAATTCCCTGAAAGCGTCGGGCGGGAAAAAGAACCGCTCCTGACGATTGATTCCCTCGTAACTCACCAACGCCTTCATGTATTTCGTGAAAATCAAGTCCATCGCCCGCTCGACCTGAATCAAAAGCGGTCCATGGATTTCGTCTTGGTACAAAATATCCGCTTCGGTCGCGAAAAAGCCAATCTTTATATACGCTCCCGTAACCCAGCTTTCCGAGTCAGGATGGAAACACATCATGGCCGCCCGTGTCAAATGGCTACCTTCGGTGCAGCGGAGATTCTGGAGAAGATTCTGCACCGAGACGCCGGCAGCCTTTTTATCGAGACGCTGCGATTCGACCGCCTTTTCCCTGAACAACTTTAGCGCTCCGTGATCCAACTCCTTCGTCGAAATTCCGGGAACAGGAACGGAATCCCAAGTGCGCCCCTGCATGAACAAAGTCAACCTGTTTATTTCGACACCGCTCAATTCTTGCACCGTGGAGCCTGAACGCTTGTAATAGCGGCCCCTGTAGCTAATCGGGACCGGATACTTGTCCACCTTGATTTCAAAGTAATCCAACCCACCAGCATTGAGCAGTCGCATCTCGCAAATGACGCCCATCGTGTTGCGAATCTTATTCGGAATATCTTCACTCAACTTATGAGCATTCTTAACACCACAAACATAGCCTTTATCGTCAACGCCGACAAAAAGCGACCCGCCTTCGGTATTCGCGAATGCGCAAATCCATTTCAGGTATTCATCTTGCCAAGACTGTTTAAATTCAGCGTATTGACATTCTTTAATCGAAACTTTCGTAGCCATACAGCCTCCATGTAGCCGCGTTCGCGGCTAGTTGATGTTAGAGGCGTCCCCTTTATCCCGAAAATCGAAATAAAAAAAGACGCATTTCTCCATTAGACGGAGAAACACGTCGGGCATTAATGTACCTAATATTCAGAATCTTGGCTAGGGGCTTAAGAAAATTTTACAGGGCGTTCCCCGCGCACGCGCGGGTCGGGCTATATCGCAAGGCGTCCCGTGCTCGCCTGCGGCACCCCCGCGCCGCTCTTGCAACGGAGCCGCGCAAGCGCGTCTCCGCCCCAAGGGGTCACTATCCCTAACGCGGAATCTTAATTCTGTTAGGGTTTCATTTTTCCATCAAGATCATTTTTTTCTACAAAGATCAAATAAGAAGGATTTAGAAATCAACTTAAACTTATGATAATAAGGCATATATGCATATTTGGGGGTTGGATCTTTTTTCATTCCATCAAACTCATAGACACCGCAAAAAACAACCCCGTTTTTGCTTTTTGCACCGAAAACCCTTTTAGGCCTTTTTGCCAATCGCATCATTTCTCGTTCATTTATATCCTTTTTGGTCGGATCTCCAAATCGGTCTGCGTACATTCGAAATTCTGAAAAATCTTCGGAAAAAACATTAAAATATTTCTCGACTCCCTTTTTCTTTTTGCCCTTCATTTTTTTCACATAGAGCGAATTTTTATTAAATACATAAAACTCATAACCATTTTGAGCCAATGCAGGATACTTATTTTTAGGATATCCTGGAGCATGATTATGGTAATCCTTTATATTTAGCATCACACCTATTAGCTCTTGTTTATTTTTAAAGATAACATCATCTGCTACAGACATTTCCTTTCTATTTTTATAAAAAGAAAATGGATCTAAATTCCAAACAGGTTTTATTTCACAACTTTCGTATTCTTTAACAATCAAATCAACAACCTTATTTACGCCCTGTTCAAATTCTTTTTCGATATACGGCTTAATTCTAATTTCTTTATACTTCATCCTTTGTGAGGCTTGCAATTGTTGTATCAAATCTAGTGTTCTTTCAACATCCGCTTTCTTACTTCTTTTACTCTCATGTTGTTGTTCATCTATTTCAATCCCTACAGCACAAAATGGGAAATAAAGGTCTATCAAAGCATATTTATGATCCTTAGCGTACGGTCTCAAAACGTAAGCTTGGAACTGAGGACGAACATTCCAAAAATCGTCGCCTAATTTTTGATGCAAGCGTTCCTTAATTGAAATAATCGCGTGAATTTCATGTTTCTTATGTTGATTTTTGGTTATTTGATCCGCCCAATAATTATGCTTATCATCATTATTCATATAATCCCTCTAAAAAGTTGCAATAGAAAAACTCATTTCTACAAGCGTTATTTCACTCTTTTAGCAATTTTCGGAGAATAGGCACTTATTGCAAGATTTCCTGAATCTACACCATCAAATGAATCGCGTGAGAAATCAGCAAGTTTGATATTTTTCAACGTCACCAGGTAATAATATTCCGCACTATATTGTCTATGCGGAATAAAACCATTTCCATCATTCATTTCTTTTAAGCGCTCAGCCAAATCCTTAACAGAAACCAATTCGGTTGATTCTATTTCCGCAAACCAGGGGTCAACATTAAATTTTTTCACCTCTGTTTCACCAGCATAGTCGCCTTTATGTCTTGCACAAAAATACTTTGCTTTGGAAATGTCTTTATGCAAAGGGTAAACATAGCCATCTCGTATGGCATGATAATAGAAATAGATTTTCTTATCTGATGAATAAAAGTGGGAATTCACATCACATTGGGGAATAAAATGATTGTCAATAAGCCACTCATGGTATTCATCGCGCAAGAAACCTATCATAAACAAATTTGAGTTTTCTATTGATGCTTTTGCGGGTGAATTTTCAGATGGTGATTCCGAAATCATCTTTTCAAAGTATTCGGTTCTTGCAATACGGCTTGAAGGATTGTCACAGAATGATATGATATCTTGAATAAACATTTTCAAGGCCGTTTCTCCCACTTCAGCATTGCCTGGACGTATAGCAAACGCACCTACACCGGGAAGAATCTCTTCATATACAGAGTAACGATTGTCTGCAATACTCATTCCTGGATATAAAACGAAACTTCCTACGGTGCTACGAATAGCATCGTTATAGGTATGCATTTTCAGAAGATCGCCCCTCTTATAAGTATTCGTTACGCTGTCATTTTTTTCATCCTCAATTTCTTTTTTAGTATTGTCGGGAGATGAATCTTTGTTAAAGAAATGATTTAAATTTTCCAAACGATATTTGGCATCAAAATGAATATAATGAACTTCTCCGTTCTTGACAGCCTCTTGTTCATTCTTAAAAATCTTAGGGAAAATTGCTATCGTATAATCAGGACGGAAAGGGCGAGAATAAGAACCTTCGTATTTCGTATTTTTAAAATCTTTACGTTCAAAAGTATAGTTGTAATAAAGATTTATTCTTAGATTTCCCTGCTCAAATCGCTCTACAGATTTACGTCCTTGCTGAAGAACTATGGAAAGTCCATCTTCATCTTTTACAAACGATTCTGTGCCATCATCAGCTCTTATAAGCCTGCAACCGTCGATTTCTTTAATAATTTTTCGAAGTTCAAAAAAAAGCCAGTATTCATATAATAATGCAGTATTCTTTGCTTCGCCAGAATAGACATCCTCTTTGCCCTTCCAATCGAGTTTTAAAGCAAGGTCCATCATGGAGTAGGCTTTGAAAATCTGCGAGTAACCTTCCCGTTTTTCAAGGACTTGGTTGTTTGAAGGCATTATGGTCAAATCCATCACATCGTTAAAGAAAGAATCATGCAAAATGTCTTCAATATACTCTCTTACAGTCCCGGCCTCTTTAGCGTACATCGACTTAGAATCAACATTTTTTGCTATATTTTCGCAAACCTCAAGAAATGCACTTAGAGCAAATTTCAAGAAACGATTCGCAGGGGTGTTAAAACTATCATATTTACGAGTCGTGGAGATTTCTGACGGTAGAAAGCTCCCATCTCCTAAATCATTCCATTCTCGAGCAAAAGAAAACGGACTCGTAAAAAACTTTTGCGAAATTACGCCGGTTCCCAAAGGCTTTAATTCATTTTCGCTCACAAGCTGTCTGTCTGGATTGCGTTTTACAAACGCAAAAAGACTTTCTAAATTTTCGGCATAACAAAATTGGCGTAAAAAAATGAATTGTTCTAGAGGTGTTTTGCTTTTTTTCTCAAAATCTTGAGAAAATACATGTGATGTAGGGCTAGTGTAATCAAGAAGAAGTGCCGCGCACTCTTCGGCAATTGCCTTGGTTAAATTTACATAATCATCTTTGTATGTTATTTTATCTGGAATAACTTCAAATGATAAATGATATTTCTCATTTTTTTCAAAGAAAATAGTTGTCTTGCCAAGATAATTTATAAATTGAAATACGAGTCTGTCGTCATCATCTCTTTCTATTTTTAGAAACTTATTGTCTTCATTGTTAAAATGAAGGTTAAAATCAGCGACTGATTCATCATTAGACTCTATGGAACATTGATACCGAATGGTTTCTTTCAAGTGAATCGGTTCAATATTTAATTCATCATCCCTAACATATTCAACATACGATTTTTCATTTGAAGCATCGTCTTTCAGAGAATAAAAAACGCAACTACTATCCGTTTTTATCGCGTTATCCCAATTAATAGAATGTTTCTTCCCTGCAGGAAAGATTTTCAAACAAAAAGGTCCACATTGATATTCAACAGCGGCGAATTTCATTCTTCGGTAAAACCATTATCGTTTTAGATGAAACTAGCGTATTGGAATCGCTCTAAACGATTTTTCATCTGGCGAATCTTCTCGCCGCACAAAGGAAGATTTTTCTCATCACAAATTTTTTGAAGATTATCTAACAATTCGCCAATTTGTTTTCGGTTGCCATGAATTTTTGGAAGTATTTTCTGCAAAATTTGAACATCCGCAATATTAGTAGCAGAAGGCGTTTCTCCTTCTGCTGTTTCATATGTAGCTATTGCATATAACCGAATTTCTTTTACGGTACGATACGCAAATTCAAAGTCGCATTTTTCAAGTTCTACATAGAAAGAGTCAAGAATAAGCTTGACTTTTTCGAGGGCCAAAGTCAAGTCGGCGGGAATGTCTTTGCAACGGATATCATTCGCCAATTGCAAAAAACCTTCGGCAATGCCTTCGTCAGCCAATTTTAATTCACTATCATTTGTGTTGCTAAGCAAATTTGCAAGGATATCTTTCTTTTCCGGCTTGAATTCAATAACATTTGCGCGATCAAGGACCTTCGGGCTAAACATGTATGTAGTTTCATCAATGTTTACGGTCCCTGTGATAAAAAGATTTTTTGGCATTTCTAAACGACCATAGTTAGGAAGGTCAAAGGAAACGCTCCTATCAGGATTGTTATAATCCTGTAACTCCATCATACTCAAAAAATCCGAAAAATAACGTTCAACATGAGAAAGATTCATCTCGTCTAAGATGAGGAAGAATGGAATCTCAGGATTTGCTACGGCCTGTTCTATAAAGCGAACAACGTCAGTTTTTACATAATCTCCAGCACCTTTATCAGCTAGAGGATTGTAATAGCCAAGAATTTTCGTATTATCGGTCCAATCAGCGCCAACGGGAACAAACAAACAATTGGTTGTTCCATCAATAATCTTTTTTTCAAGGTAACCGGCCAAACGCCTTGCTATTTGAGTTTTTCCTGTTCCTGAACATCCTGTTAAAATAACAAAGGGCTTTGCAAGCAGAGAATTGACATAACGAGTAAAATAAGATTTATCGCCAAAATCAGGAATTGTAAATTTCTGCGGAGTGCAAACGATATTTGGATGCGAGGCTGTTGCTATAATGTCTTTTATCATGACAGTCATTTCCTCAAATGAGACTACATTCCATTTTTCAAACAAATCATGAACTTTTTTTGTCGGTTCCCGATTTTGATAACCAACACGTCCATTATCAGGAAAAAAAACATCAAATTCATCGCGTCGTTGTTTGATGTATGAATTAATTCGCCCAGACAATTTTATTGATAAGTCGTCAAAAGCTTGACTAAAGCTTGTATATCCAAGGGCCTCCATAGCTCGCTTGTTAAATTTCGAAAAATAAAATCCAATGAGCGATTTCTTTTCATTTATGTCTTTGACGTCATTTTCTTCTGACATAATAAATTTTTTATAGTTACCCTGTATTTTGCCCATTTGTTCCGGAGAGAAAAAATTCGCAAATTGCTTTTGAGCGGCTTCGTCAACATTAAAAACGGCATTTAGCAAAGCATAAGCTTTTTTTGTTTCAACTTGAGAAAGCGCCTGATTCGGCTCCCATTTTGTAATTGGCCCTATGCCTATTATATCAAACGTTTCTGGAAATTGAACCAAATCGCCTCTTTTAATCGGTTTCGAAAAAAGCACCTTTATATCAACTTGAACTTTAAAATTCTTCCCTTCGAAGTCATACGGTAACTTAGATAAACATCCAACACCGACAAGCCCAGTTTCCCATGACGGTTTATCGCCGCCGAAAACAATAAAGATTATTTGTCCTATCGTTAATTTGTCTGAAAGAACATTGAGCCCGCCAAACTCAACAGACGTTTGTTTTTTTAAAACGGCATCAACAGAAGTAGGATCCTTTGTTTTTATTGTGAAGAAGGCTTCCTCCATATCAGATTCCTTATGATCAAACATTATTGTTTCGGTTCAAAGTCCATTAAATATATGCCATTGTTGTATTTCTTAAAAACAACCTTTGTCGTACCGTATTTTTCCAACATTTTTTTTGTTATGAATGTTCCGCTTGGAACCCCTAATTTTTTTCTAAAAAACTTTCCTAAAAGAGCATTGTTTTCTGCGGTATGAATTCCCTTATTACCAGCTTGCGCAATACGCATAAAAAATGGAGGGAAACCCTTTGGCACAACTTTAAACAATGGGTTGCTTCTTTCATAGGAATGTTTTTTTAAAGGGAAAAAACCGTCTATTTTATCAGAAGCATTGTAAGGGATATAGGCTTGATCCGGGTCTCTTCTAGTACCATTTTGCCTAATTCCCCAATTTAAGCCTGAACCATAACCAGTCTCTTTCCCATTTGCTTTTAAAAGAGATACTTCACAAATCGCCTCTGGTTTCTCGTGCTCAAACATTTCCCATGTTAAATTTTCAAGACACTCCTCATCATTATCCTCTTTTGATTGTTTTTTTTCAGAAAAAATGATTTTCTTTTTTATAGAAGGATCTATAGATGAAATCGTATCTTTTTTCAATAGTTCAAAATACTTATTAGCTTTGGTTGCATTGCAGATTACCATACATTCACGTCTTTTAGAGAACGCATTCTCTGAATAGTTTGCAGAACCGCAAAATGCTTTTACTGGAGAATTGTCTTTAAGCCACAAATACACTTTTGAATGAATGTCGGCCCCTAAATATTTGTATCTACAAATAAACTTTACCTTATTTTTCCCATTGTTTATATTATCAATTATACACTTAACTCTATTATGTTTTTTTTCTGTTAATGCGTTAGAATCAATCATGCCTAAAATCATTTCGACAGAAATGCTTTTGATCTTTCGATCTTTTGCCAAATCAGCAAGTTCAATCAAATGTTGAGAAATAAAATCTGTATCAGTATAACCAGTTATGATTTTCAACGATGTGCATCCATGCAAAGCTGGCTCAATAAGAATGGTTTCTTTCAGGTCCTTTGTATACATAAGCATTACCCTCTCATATTGGCCGTCATAGATTCATATGGAATGCCTGCTAAAGTTCTAAGGATTGCTTCAAATATCACTTTGGCACCCTTACAGGGAACAGCCATGCCTATTTGCTTTCGCACTGACTCTTTACTTCCTTCAAAAATATAATCGTCTGGGAAAGTCTGTAATCTAGCTCGTTCGCGATTAGTTAATGACCTAGGCTCTGTCCAGTGATAAATGTGCGTTCCGCCACCTCCGGAACCGGTCACCGTATAGGAAGGCTTTAGAGGATCAAGTCTTTTATATATCTGACTTATTTTTGCACCTCTTATGTTCAATTGCAATTCCGGGGGGAGATTGGCGGTAAACGCGTTCTGACCTGGAGCTATATGATTCAATCTTGCAATGACAATATCCGATTGCTTCGTTCTCTCGTTATTTGGAGCATCAGGCATAATTGGAGGATTTTCAATGGCATTTTGACAGGACACATCAACATCGTCATAAATATGACTTGACGGGATCTTGAATTCATACGGCAAGTCTTCCCTCACGCCAATAATGATTATTCTGTGGCGGGCTTGCGGCACACCATATTCTTCAAACTTGTAAAGATTGGGGTAAATGCGATAACCAGCATTTTTCATTGCTTTGAAGATCTTTTTTATCGCCTCTCCATCATTAGCATTTTTTAAACCGCCAACATTCTCTGCAAGGAAAAATTTGGGTTTAAATTCCTTTAAAACTTTTATGCCGTAAGTATACAAAGGTCCAAAAGTTCCTTTAACACCTTTTTGTTCTCCAACCACGCTGAAATCATTACAGGGAAAACCAAATGCAAGACAGTCTATTTCACCATACTGTCGAAATTCCTTTATATCATATTTACGAATATCGTAACAAATAACCGACTCAGGATTCTCAGGGCAAATATTACGGCGATACGTAGCACAAGTATCTTCATCGTAGTCGGTAGCCCATTGATGAACAACTTTGTAAGTTGAATCTTCTATAGTAGCCAACAACGCCCCCTTTGCAATTCCTCCCGGACCACAAAATAGCTCCCCTAAGCGAAGAGTGTGTTCTTGCATTGTTTCCTTTTTGGCCATGCTCTAATCCTTTTCTTTATAAGTTTTAATATAGATATTTCTAAATCCTTTTAAAACAAAAGTATTTTCACCTATATAATTCTATTATTGCAAAATGTTCGATTTTACACTTATATCAAATATGCCAGACGCTTTTAATAAACTTCTCTTTGACCACAACACGCAGTCCAACATACTTTTAGACAACAATTCAGAGTTTTCCATAGAAAGTCTTGTCAAGTTCCCTCAGGCATTCATTCAGCCCCATTTTCTATATTCATTAGACAATAAAAAAGCTCGTTGCAAAAAAAATGCCGAAGTGTTTACGCCTTCTTGGATGTGTAATATTCAGAACAACTTAATTGACAATCGCTGGTTCGGGCAAAATAATGTATTCAATAAAGAATTAAATAAAAAATGGATAACAAACACTCAAAAAATTCAATTTCCTGATAAAAAATTATGGCAGGAATACGTTTCCCTAAAAAGACTTGAAATTTGTTGCGGAGAAGCGCCCTATCTAGTGAGTCGCTACGATTCTGTAACCGGAGAGCCTATTTCAATCCCAGACAGAATAGGATTATTAGACCGTAAGCTCCGAATTATTAATGAAAATGCCCATTCAAAATCGGAATGGGAACAATTCGCATTAATCGCTTACAAAAGTGTTTATGGATACGAAAAAAACGGAACGAACTTATTGATAGCAAGGCTAAATCTTTTCTTCACATTTATTGAATATTATATCAATCATTTTGATAAAAAACCAACAGAAACCTTATTATCCAAGATATCTGACATTATTTCATGGAATCTATGGCAAATGAACGGCCTAAAGAAGAATGAGATGCCAGCAATTAAATTAATGGACTGGGACAACAATAAGACAGTCTCATTTGAATCACTATCCCTATAGTTCTTTCTGCAGATCTTTCCAATAGCGTTGTTTTCGTTGCCTTTTCAAATCCATTGGACGAATCATCGCTTCAATAAAGTTTATTTCTTTCCATGTCAATTTATACTTTGTATAAAGTTTTTCATCCGTCCATTTTTTGTTAAAATTTTGCACAGGAACAAATGAATACAGTTTTTTGGTCGCACTCTGAGAATTTTTCATCTGCATCGCCATAAATCTGAAAAACTTGGTAGAGATGTATAGCATGACATTCTCGCAAATTTTTTGCGATTTGAAAGGACCGATGAAATTAAATGTTTCACTACATGCTGTTCCCGGTTTTCCAAGAAATGGAATTCCTAATATTACATGCGGAATAAAGTCGCTACCATCACTTGAACGCGGAATGAACACCTTAAATTGATCTACGACATCTTTATTTTTTACAACAACATCTCGAGATGCATAGGATATGCCTTGATTTTCATAGATACGAATCCAATCCGATGAAGGTTTTTCCTTTTTACCATGAAAATATGTCGGCAAGCCAAAAGGAATTCGTCGACTCACAAACGAATCCATCGTTGGTTCTTTTAACTTTTTGACCTTTTTAATTATTGATAACGCTTCATTATAACGAATAAAAATTTTATCACCGTCATCGGCTAAGTTTCTTTTCTCTGAAACTCCCACATAGTCTCCAATATGAGTGGTAACGGAACAGGAACCACTATAGGAATTGTCAAATAATAGACAGCACACGCCACCCTTAATTTGAACGCCTTCAAAACAATCTATGGCAACAGGATAGTCATGTAATTCGCATAAAGATCGATTGTGAATCATTTCATCTCGAAAAGACTCCATTCCTTTGCCTCCCGAAAACCATCGAGCAGGAATTAGCAACGACACATAATCAGATTTCAGACTCAACGCCTGACGAGTAAAAACATCGTATATCGGATGCGCACTTATTCTGAACCCACCATCTTCTTCTTGGTAAGGCGGATTCCCTACAATTGCATTAAATTTCATAGTCGGAATGAAAAAAATTAGCCTTTTTTATGGCTGAGCATTGGAGACTAAGCGTTACTTCTTTCAAAAGCTGTCCCGAAACGCCTTTAAATCAGCGTAACATATTTTTTTTCGGCAGGTTTTGCCGTAAAATGACAAACTATAGATGAGCGGACTTATTAAGAACGGGTAAAGGAACTCTCCAGACTTAGGTACGGACATGGACTAACCTACAATTAAGCCGTTTTAACAGCTTCTAAAAGTTCTTCAAATAATTCATGATGGCACGCAATGCTTTTACGGATGGTTACAAAGTCCTTTTCTGTAAAGATAATATCACCTTTTTTCTTCGTGGCAAGGACTTCTTTACCTTTTATCATGACACTTTTAGAGTGTGCAAGATTGTTACGAATTTGTATGATATTCTCGTCATAGTCTTTGAAAATAAACTTCCTTGATATAGAAACCTTTCTCAGAATTTCATTGATCGTATGAGCTTTTTTCGATGAGTCAAAATCAAAGTTTGAAAGGATTTCCTCAATATTCTTTGCATTCATCCAAACATGCGTGCAATTTTTAGGGCATTCGCCTTTTTCTACAATAAATCCTTTTTCGTTGTCGTTTGCTTTAATGATGTCAACAAGGCCTTTTTTAACTTTTTTTAAAGTTGATTTTTGTATTTCCTTTATTATTTTATTTTTGAAATCCGTCCATTCCGTCGATGCGGGTCCCTTCTTAGAATAAAATTCTCGAATAATATCTTCCATCAAATTGTCAAGCTCGCTCACTTCGGCCATGACAAGACCGCGAAGGTTGTTCAAATCGTTCATCTTGCCAATTGTGAGCAAAATTAGATCTTTCATTTTTTTTAAAAGTTTGTCTTCCCATCTTGTTGTATTTTCAAAAAAGAACGAAACGCGGTCTAATTTTTTGTCCGGCAACTCGCTTTGCCCAGAATAAAACAGGACCTCCGTATTTACGCTATTGTCGCGAATAAATGAGATAAAGTCGTCACCGCGATCTTCATCGATATTGTAGTCAGAAAAAATAACATCATATTTTTCTGATTTCACAAATTCTTTTGCCGATTCCAAATCTTCACAAAAATCAATTTGTGGTTCAAAAAACAACGATTTAACGAATGTGCGCAAAGATTTTTCTTCTTTTGCAAAATCGTCCTTGAGGTCATCAACCCACAAGATCTTATACTTTAAACTCACTTCATCCCTCTTTTCGAAAAGTGTAATGTAAATTCAGCACCATTGCCTTTTTCCGATTGCGCTCCGACCGTTCCTGAAAAATCTGCTTCCATTATTGTTTTTACATGGTAGAGGCCTAAGCCACCTCCATCTGTTGTCGAAAATCGGTAATTAAAAATTTTGGACATATTTTCTTCAGGAATTCCAGCTCCATCATCACGATAAATCAAATCAATAAAATCGGAAGAATTTTTCCAATCAATGTAGATGTTTTTTGCATCGAATTTACTTGAGTTTGAGAGTAAATTGTCAATGATGATTATTATCTTGATTGCTTCAAATCTTGTCTCCCAGATAGCGTCGGTTTGCGCTACATGGAACGAAAATTCTTTATAACTTGTCTGGCAGAAGTTTTCAATATAATCATTGACAAACGCGATGAAATCTTTATTTATTTTATTCGCTCTTACATTGTAATTAACTTTGCTTACCAAACCCGAAATAGTTTCTACTTGCTGATTTAATAGGTATATATCATTTAGTTTGGCAACAATTGTGTCAATATCTTTATTTTTAGCAGCTTCCATTGCGTCATCAAGCGTAGAACGAATGCTGTGAGAAGTGTGTGTTATCGTATGTTGCAATGAAATAAGCTGTTTAACATCAGAATTGACGTCTGACGTCAAGAACATATTTTCTCGTTCAATCTGGGCGCTTTTTGCTTCGGCCCGCGCCTGTTGAGCTTTTGCATATTTAGCTTCATATTGTGCCTGATCCTTGGCGGCTTCTTCTTCACGCATTTTTGCTTCTGCTTCGTCAGCGCGTTTTTCTGCAGTCTCTTTTTCTTTTTGAAGTTTCTTTACTTTTTGTTTGATTGACTCGTAGGAATTGAGCCAATTACTGTCAACAACATTTTTAGCCAAATCATCAAGTTCATCTATGATCTGAGGATTTGCTTCATCAAATAATGAAGGATCGTCGAATATATTTATTAAATCTTTATTGTAATATTCAACTTCAATATTCTTGTCGAAAATCAAAGCTTTTATTAATTGAACAAAATCGATTTTACTCCCAAGATTTTCTTTTATTACAACTTCAGGGGATGATAAATTTTTATCATTTTTTAAAAGCTCACGGCTTTTATACGCCAATTCAACATTCTTGAAATATTCTTTTTTTAAAAAACCCTCACCCCACAAAACACCTACGACATAGCGTTCTAAGCGTCTATGAGCAGTATCAAAAAATTTTTTTAGTTGTAATGTCGCCTCAGATTCAATTAGACCACCATCTCTGCTAGAGACCTCTTTGAATTCATTAATATCATTTGATTGAACATCGACCCTTCCAAACAAATCTCTTGTTCCTAAAAAACGATTATAGCCTTGAGCGGCACGATGGTCCAATCCCCAGCTATCATCGCCATTGTTCCCGTATGGTAAGATTCTAAAACCATTACGGAATAGAAAAATGGAACCATATCCAACGAGATCTACATCCATTACTTTTTTAAAATTTATCTTCGCTGATTTGTTTAAAAAATAAAGACATATTTGGGCAGACGAAAGACTCTTGTATTTATTTTTTTCTTTTATTTTATAAACAATAACATCGCGATCCGTTAAAGTGGTTTCAATCGTTGTCCCATCTAATCGCACTTCAATTTTAGTTGTCTTTAAATTAATTACATCTAGAATGCTATTCTTTATAGTCCCATTAACAATCTTACTGTCATGAGTTTCTGTTAAATCTCTCGTTTTTTCGTTTTCGCAAATAATCTCTATTTCAAATCCTTGCGTTTCAGAAAAGGGATTAATTAATTTCTCAAGAGATCTTTTCAAATTCAGGATCTTGTCTCTATCCCATGCATCTCGCAAATCGGTAATTTCCAAAATTGTACCACTATTCTTTTTTTGCGGAAAAACAATTTTTTCAACGATTTGCTCATGATCAAATTTAACATCGTCTATTTTCTTTCTTTGATCTTTTTCAAATTTTTCCCAATCAATTCTTATTACATCATATAAATTATTTTTTTTTGTCTTTGTTTTTAACTCTAATTTTTTTCCTAAACGGTCGCAAGAGAAGCGACCAATGCCTTTTGCTCCAGCATAAAAGCGACGAATGTTATCACGATATGATTTTTGTTTATCATCATCTTCAGAGCCATCACGCTTTGCTGAAAAACCTATTTTCAACCATTTTTCGTCAATGTCTTTAATAGACATGCCCTTACCATTATCGGCAATAACAATTCTGTTATAATCAAATGTTATAACAACCTTTGATGCATACGCATCATATGAATTTTTTACCAATTCAAAAATGGCGATTTCATCACTTGTAATCAGATCTCTTCCAATAAGATCCTTAATCCCTGATGCAGCGCTAAAACTTTTTTTATCCATTCATCACCTCCATCAAGGCTCTCCCCACTTGTTCAGCAAACAAAGGCGGAACGGCGTTGCCAACCTGCGTATATCGGGGAACTTCTTTCTTTCTTAATTTACCACCTGAGGTGTATTTTCCCTTAAATTCAAACCAATCGGGGAAACTTTGAATTCGAGCTTGTTCGCGCACCGTAAGAATTCGCGGTTCTTCATAATGAACGAGTTCATCTGGGATTGATGTTATTGTCGGTGCTTGAGAATTTGCATCAAGGACCGTAACTCCACGTCTTTTCAGATTTTTGACGTATCCGTCATCGGGCGTTATTCGCTTACCTTTCGGAGCATTGTCCAACAAATCTTTATGCAACTGAAGAACAGCTGCAGAATGATTAACAAAACGATGACTGTCAACGGCGCCTTTATGATTTTGAAGAGTCCTACGCATCAGTTTTTGATATCCTGATTTAGCTTTGCCGTAAAGACCTGCCTGGAAGCGTTTCGTATCAGGGGACTGGCATGTGCCGTTCGCTTCCTCCAAATCGCCTATGGCATCTTGAATAGTCGTAGACTGCTTGATACCTTTTTCTCGGCAAAAACAACCTTTGTTATTCTCCAAGTGCTTAAAAACTTCGGAGGGATTTGAATCAAGCATTGCGACAAGGATAAATCTGCGCCGCTTTTGAGGAACACCATATTGAGAAACATCGATAACTTTAGAATCCGTATGGTAACCGAGTTTCCTAAGTTTTTTTATGACATAGGATGAATATTGGGATATTCGGCCCTTTTGACTTTGAAAATGAACTGTAAAACCATGAACATTTTCAAATATGAGCGCCTTAGGCTTAACCAATTTGACAAACCTTATGTACTGTTTGACAAGCATGTTTCGCGAATCACTTGTATTTCTTTTGCCAGCCAATGAGAATCCCTGGCACGGCGGCCCTCCGGCCACCAAATCCACTTGACCTTCTAGCTCACGAAGTTTGTCTTCGTTATCATCCAAAAATTTCTTGATATCGTGTTCTTTTACATCCAACCAATCGGGCCATTGAAAATGATGACCATGATCAATCAAGTTATATTTCAGTGTAGAGAATGCGTCTTTATTTTTTTCAATAGCGAATATGCCTTGCCAACCTGCGTTTTGCAAACCAACGGACAAGCCGCCGCACCCAGCGAATATGTCGATATAGCGCATTTACGCCTCCATGCCTTTCATGAGGTTGCCAGGCCTTTTGGCCTTGTTGTCAAGAAATGTTGAATGCATACAATATCTCAAGTTTAATATACATATTTTCACCATTTAGGTAAATAGGAACATCTTTTTTCGCTTACGTAGAGCCAGGGCGTTGCGGGGCCGGCGTTTGAGGCCCCGCAGAGGGGGTGTCCGGAAGACTTGCCCTGGACCCTATCGCTGCGCTCCAGGGTGACAGAAGGGCAAGGCTGCAGGCAGGGGGAGGCTTCCCCCTCCTTTATCCGTTCGGGTTGGCGAGGGCCGGGGTTGCTTTCCAGAATGCTTCCCGGAAAAAGGGGTTGCCTGCGAGCCTGTCCCTGATTTTGAGAATGTTCCTGTGGGCGAGTTCTATCAAGATGCAGTTCCGTTTTAAATTCAGCGCGGCTTCCCCCACGACGCCGCTGCCGGCGAAGGTGTCGAGCACGGTTTCGCCCTGCCTGGTCACGAACTGGAGGATTTTTTCGCACAGGGTCAGCGGGAGTTCGCTCTGGTGTATCTTATTCTTCCTTGCGACGGGCGGGATGTCGAACATGGCGGGGAGCATCTGCGCGGTGCCGCTCATGTACTGGGGCGTCCCAGTGTCCTTTGTCTTCTTGGCGTCGATGCGCAGGCTGCGCGCCTTGCCTTTCGAGAATATCATCACGTCCTGCGTGTTCTTGGACTTGCGCCCGGTATTGCTGACGAAGTTCCCCTTTTTCCAGGTGACTTTCGAGTAGTAGAGCAGCCCGCACTGTTCGGCGTATTTCTTGACCTGGTAGAGGTAGTCGTAGTTGTTCTCGTTTTCGGCGGGGAGGATTTCGACGAGGAAGCAGCCGTCCTTAAGCACGCGGGCTTTTTCCCTGAAGTCGTCGAGGGTGTACCTGAAGCAGTCGTACGTGGCAAAGTTGCGGTCGCCGCCCTTGTTGGACTTCTTGTCGAGCCATGGGTGGTCAGTCAGGATGCAGTCGATGGAGGAATCCTCGATCATAGAGAGGTCGCGGCCGTCGCCCTCTATCACGACGCAGCTTTCGTCGCCGTCGATTGTCCTGTACAGGCCTTTGGCGACACGCTCGAATTTTACGCCGAGGTTATCGTAGATGCGTGCGCGGACGGTTTCCCTGGGCTTGTCGGAGTTCTCGGAATAGGCGTCCTTGAGCGAGAATTCGCCCTTGTCCTTGAAACAGGAGTAGATGGTGTTTGCGAGTGATTTCATGGGTAGAAATATAGATCCTGCGGAGTGACAATTTGTGACATTTTAATGTTCAAAAAAATTGAGAAATCTCTTGACACGGGCCGCACGAGGATGTATATTTAGTGAACAAATGTTCTAGTGCTCAAAATTTCAAAAGTTGCGGTTTTACGCTTGTCCGCAGCGAAGGAGTGAAAAATGACGAAAAAGACTGAAATGTCGACCCCTGAACCAGTCGGGGGTGACAACAAAGGCGAAATTGTGATGTACCAGCCGGAAGGAGAGGTGCGGCTGGAAGTGCGCGTCGAGAACGAGACGGTGTGGCTGAACCGTCAACAATTGGCCATGTTGTTCAATCGTGATATTAAAACGATAGGCAAACACATCACGAATGCTTTGAAGGAAGAATGCCAAAATTCAGTTGTCGCAAAATTTGCGACAACTGCCGACGACGGGAAAAAATACCAAGTTGAGCATTATGATCTAGATATCATTTTGTCTGTGGGTTATCGCGTAAAGTCGGCAAATGGCATAAAATTCCGCCGTTGGGCAAGCCATGTTTTGAAGGACTACATGCTCAAGGGCTATGCCGTGAACCAGCGGAAGATTGCGACGGATTTGCAGATTGCGGACCGTCTGCATGAACAGCGGCAACTCATCGAGAGCCAGGGCGCAGAAATCGCGGATGTCCGGAAGTCTATTGCCGAACAGGATTCTCGCCTTTCCGCGGTCGAGCAACGAATAGATTTCTTCGTGAATGCGGCGCAGGCGCCAACCGGCGGCATTCTCGCGACAGGAACCCGTTTCGACGGGCTCGTATTGATTGCGGATCTCGTAAAGTCTGCCAAGCGTTCCGTGGTGTTCATCGACCCGTTCGCCACCATCGAGGTGTTGAAATTTGCCGCAATGCGTGCGAAGGGCGTGCAGGCGGTTGTTTATTCGGCGCGCATCACCCCAGAGTTCAGGGCAGCTGCGGATTTGCACAAAAAGCAGTATCCCGGCCTGGATTTAAAGACAATGCGCACGATTCACGACCGTTTCTTGCTCGTCGACGACAAGGTGTATCACTTCGGGGCGAGCTTTAAGGATATGGGCAATGAGATGACAGCATTCAGCGTCCTGGACTTCGTGACCCCCGCAGAAGTCATCGAGAAAATCCAGGAGAGCATGAAAGGGAGGTGAGTTGCCTTTTTCGTCGAAATTAAGTATATTAATGGTGAACTGGTCGAAGGACCCAGGTTCAACCTAATTAGGCGGGCAGACTGACCCGCTTTTTTTGTTTTTAAAACGCGGTGTTCCCCGCTCAGGTTGACATGAGCTGTATGACATCGTTCCCGTCAAAGTCCGTGCCGAAGGCTTGCCGGTAGCTCGATTCCAGCGCCTCTCCGGGGGTGCAGTTTTCCCTGAACAGGACCATGCCGCTGTCCAGGCATTCCATGTCAAGCTCGCCGTCGGTGTCGATGCTTTCCGGCCGGAACGTGGACCATAGGCAATAGTCGGTGAACCCTTCCCGAATGTCTTCTTTGAGCAGGTTGTCGCCGGTGCCCGCCTGGACTTTCAGGAACGCCTTTGCGCTCTTGACCCATGCGAGTATCGCGCCGCCGAACGTGTCGTTTTCCATAGTGCCTCCGCCCCGAAAGATAGATAATGCTAGCGACAGAAAATGACATGGCAAATAAGTATATTGTTACGTGAAAAGTTCACCAAATGTGAATTTTGGAGGAATTAACGCTTTTTTTGACCAGATCGTAACAAATACTTGACTTTTTTGCCGAAATTAGGTATATTAATAGTGAACTGGTCGAAAGACCCAGGTTCAACCTAACTAGGCGGGCAGACTGACCCGCCATTTTTATTGGGGAGCGATAGTGAATAGCCTTAGCATTTTTGTGGATGAAAGCGGAGATTTTGGTGCCTACAACCATATCACGCCCTATTACATAATCACGATGATCCTTCATGACCAGTCTATGGACATTTCCGAGCAGGTTAGCAACCTAGACGCGAAGGTTCACTCCTTGGGTTATGGTGAAAAATTCGCCATTCACACAGCTCCGCTAATCCGCCGAGAAGAAATTTACGCGAACGAGCCTCCCAATAAAAGGAGAGCCCTTTTTGCAAGTCTCTTCTTTTTCACGATGAGGAGCCCGATTCAATACAGAACATTCGTCTTTGAAAAGAAATCATTTAATGACGCCTTTTCGCTAGAAGGGCAAATGGCTAAAGTTTTGTCTTCATTCATTCGAGACAATCTTGCTTTTTTCCAAAAATTTGACGATGTCGTTTTGTATTACGATAACGGGCAGACCGAGCTGAACCGCATCTTGAATTTCGCGATGTCCACGGAACTTTCGACTTATTCGTATAGAAAAGTCTTACCCATTGACTACAAATTGTTCCAAGTTGCAGACTTAATTTGCACTCTCAAACTGCTTGACTTAAAATGCGAACATGGTGAGTTATCCAGATCGGAGCAATTGATATTCCATAGCAAGCGTGAATTGAGAAAACAGTTCATAAAGCCGCTTCAAAAGAAAATGTTCCCTGTTTAATTTAAACCACTCAAATTCGAGGGGGTTACGCTCTTTAGACCGACTTTGTGTCGTAGAGATTTTGGACAATCCTTATATCCATTTTTTTTCCTCACTTTTGGTTAATGGTTTTTATTTCAGCAACTGCCAAACGCCTTTTACCTTGGAATGTTCGGAATTTATGTAGCCGAGTTCTTTCAGGTCGTTTATGGCCCGTAATACAGTACTTTCGCTCACACCAAGATTATCGATAAGCCAAGAATACTTCGCTTTCGGATTGAGTTTTAATGCTTTGAAAACGTCCTCCACTATTTTCGATGGAAACACAGGAACCTTTATTTTTGTCCCTTTTCGTGTCCTTTTTTTTGTCCCTTTTTGTGACGGTTTTTTTGACGGTTTTTCGTTGGCGACCACGATATTGCGGTAATCGTTCACGTTCGGGACGTGTCGCCCAATCGGGGTAATCCACCACGGATTCTTCGCGCAACGCGCTGACAGGTATGGGGCGCCTGTTTGCAATGATCGTCTTGATGAATGTGTCGAGTTCTGGCAGTTGCGGAATTAGAAAACAAAAAACTCCACCAAGCTGGTGGAGAATTAGAGAAGCAACTCACCCTTCCCCAAACCCTTCCAGCACTTTATACAGCAGGGTGTAAAGCGTCTTGGCTTCGGTGTCGGAGAGGTTCACGCAGCTGGCCATGGACTTAGGGACGCTTGCGGCCTTGCGCTTGAGCGATTCGCCTTCGGCGGTGAGGCTTACCGAGAGGCAGCGCTCGTCGCTCTGTTCGCGGGTGCGCTGGATGTAGCCCTTGGCCTCGAGCTTTTTCAAAAGCGGGGTGAGCGTGCCGGAATCGAGAAACAGCTTTTTGCCGAGTTCCGAGACGTTGCACTTCTTTTCTTCCCACAGCACGAGCATCACTATGTACTGCGTGTACGTGAGGTCGAGCGGTTCCAGGTACGGGGCGTAGCGGCGCGTAATCTCCTTGGACGCGGCATACAGCGGGAAGCACAGCTGGTTTTCGAGTTTTAGCTGGGGGCAGTTCACGGCAGCTCCTAGAGCAGCTTTTCGACGCAGGCGCGCACGGCGTCCATGTCGGCGGTGGGCTCGAAGCGCGCGACCACGTTGCCTTCGCGGTCCACCACGAACTTGGTGAAGTTCCACTTGATGTCGGGATTATTCTTGTAGTCCTTGTCGATGCTCTTGAGGAGTACTGCCATGGCGGCGGCCTTTACGCCAAAGCCGAATCCTTCGAAACCCTTCTGCGATTTCAGGTAGGTGTAGAGCGGCAGTTCGTCGGGGCCGTTCACGTCGGACTTTTTCATTTGCGGGAATTCGGTGCCGTAGTTGAGCGTGCAGAATTCGTGGATTTCTTCGTCGGTGCCGGGAGTCTGGCCCTTGAACTGGTTGCAGGGAACATCGATGACTTCAAAACCCTTGTCGTGGAAATCGGAATACATCTGTTCGATCGGCTTGTAGTGCGGGGTAAAGCCGCAGCCGGTCGCGGTGTTCACGATGAGCATCACCTTGCCCTTGAAGTTTGCGAGCGGGACCTGGTTGCCCTTGCCGTCGGTGAGCGTGAAATCGTAGATGGTTGCCATAATGAGCCTCCGTTTTTTATGAATGTCGGCGCTTGGTTGCACCGTATTTCATTGCATTTTGTTTGGTCGAGTTTGATTGTATACAATTAAATTTTATAAAATTTATTGCCGAAAGTCAATAGGTTTAAGCAAAAAAAAATGATTTTTCTCGCGATTTTTCTATTTTTACGCCCATGAAACGCATAGAAGTCGTGGCAGGCATCATTTGCGCGGATCCTTTCGGGAATCCGGCTGAGCCTCGCACGCCAGGCGTTCGGTTTTTTGCCACGCAGCGCGGGTACGGCGACTACAAGGACGGCTGGGAATTCCCGGGTGGCAAGGTGGAACCCGGCGAAACCCCGCAGCAGGCCCTGATTCGCGAACTAAAAGAAGAACTCGCCATCGACGTGAGCGTTGGCGAGTTTATATGTACCGTCGACTACGACTACCCGGCCTTCCACCTGACCATGCACTGCTTCTACTGTGCAATCGCGGGCGGAACAACGCCAGAACTGCTGGAACA
>JAEEGG010003962.1_pt1 | contig 36321 bp, 31 predicted proteins | sample 9134161 | NCBI WGS metagenome assembly JAEEGG01 (sample SAMN16246543, study PRJNA631951) | gut metagenome | biome: gut microbiome; feature: rumen; material: CR-attached | host: Bos | place: Iran: Karaj | collected 2018-10
CAAGTTATAAAATAAAATTTTTGATAACCCTGTTCCCACCATAAAAAAGCATACCGTGCGACCTTCCCCTGTCAAGGGGGATAAACCACCCTTGACAGTTCAAGCCTGCACGGAAAAAATAACAACGAGGCGGGAACAGGGCTTTTCTTCTTCTGTTTTTTTGTTGATTTTATGGACAAAATGCTTGACATTTCTTACTATATGTAGTATAATATATATAGAAAAGAAAGGAGTGACATTATGGATATGAATAATTACATCGCATTGAAGTGGTATATGGACAAGGAAGAAGAAAAGAAAAAGAAAAAGGTATATGACTGTTACCAGTGCCTGAATCGGGATTGCCCGCATCGTAACGCTTACCGCAGACTGCCAAGGGAAGAAGGCGGATTGGGGTTGTGTGAACGCCTGACAGGTAAGTATACGGGTGTGTAAAGGAGGTTCTGCTATGGCAAAAACAGCAGTCAACAGATGTCCTGTCTGTGGTGGACGGGTCTATATCGTGATGAATGCCCCTGTCGGGATTGATATCGACAAGGATGGGGAACACAGGGCAACTTATACGGAAAATGAAACAAGGGATATGGTGAGGATGCAAATCCATTACGGGAATCCCTATGAGTGCCGTTGTTATGATTGCGGAAGAGAAGATTTCGAAGTAAAACTCGTCCGTGATGTACACGGGGTGGAACAGTTCCATATTACATATGAATGGGATGATTAACAAAAAAGGACTCCTATCAACAGCAGAACAAGTTCTGCTGTTGATTTTATAGTAAAAATGCACTTATTTTGTTGACATTATGGACATTTTGTGATATAATAAAAGTAAGGAAAAACAGTGTGGATAAAGGAAAGAAAGAGGTAACGATATGGATAAAAAGACGGTTCGTACAATACATCTTGGCGATATCATATTAGGCAAGAAAATCAGTGTCGGCGACCCCTGTTACGGGGTTGATGAAGGTACTGTCCGTATCAGTAATATGTTGGAAGGGAAATATCACGTGTATAACCGTATCCACGACAGGGGTTGGTCATCCGTTGTCCGTCGCCTTATGCTTGTTCATGAGGATTACGAGCAGGATGTGGATGTAAAAGACGATTCAAGTTCTGCTGTCTTCAGCAGCAAACATCCCCATCGTGTGCGTGGTCGGTTTGGTGTGGACAGTGGAATGGCTGGGGTCTTTGACCTTGAATATCTGCAAAACAGCTATACAGGAAATGATTTCGGACCGACGGATGCCCCGCCTGAAATATGGAGCTGGTATCGAAAGGTCGCAGAGCTTACACTGGATGAAAAAAGTAAAGCATTTGCAGGGGTCATGGATAACCGCTGTGCTGTATCTTCCTCTGGAACAGGTGATGGGGAATACGACTGCTATGCTTTTACCCATACGGATGAAACTACAGGCAAGAAGAACGTGGTTGCCGTACTGCTTGATTTCAGTATGTAAACCACAGGAATGACAAATTCGGCAAAGGAGGAATCCAAATGTTTTCAGTAAACATAAAACTGTTACGCAAACAACATGGTTACACAAGTCAATATGTGGCAGAAAACCTGTGCATCAATCCCAGCACTTACAGGTCTTATGAAGCTATGCATTTCTGTCCTGAAAACGTCCTTGTCAAAATAGCGGATTTTTATAACGTGCCACTGGACATGCTTCTCCGCACCAATGATTTGACAGGCAGACAATATGATGGAAGGGATGTTCTTGCCAAGATGGTTGGCAAAAAGATATCCCTGAAGTTCGAAAAACCTGAAGACGGGAAATACAGTGTTACTGTTTCGGACAGCACGTTCAAAGAAACCATTCAGGTGTCAAGTATCGGCGATTTGGTCGCAAAGCTGGGAAAAGGGTTAAAAGAGAGGACTGCCAGTATGAACGTGTCCGCACGGAAGAAAAAACGTCTGCCCCGAAAACCTGCCGTGATTGAACCTCCCCCACTTCTATAAGTGGGGGATTCTTGAGAAGTTTGATACATGGACTAACGCCCGACAGACATATCCCAAAAGAGTTAGCTGTCAGGATACCCTTATTCTTAATGGGCTGTCCAAAAGCCCTTTACACAGTTCTTCGAAATCGAAGTTCTGCTTACTTTTGCAAAGTATGTTTGATGCCCCGTTGACATCAGCATTTGCAATTCTGCCATCGGCAAACCGATACAGTCCATGCTGGACACGCTTACCACTGAATACACCAGTATATACATATTATATGACAAAAGAAAACAGTTGGCAAGATTATCTATGTTGTTTTATAGATTGAGCGGACATCGAACCTGCTCAATCTACTGCCATTCATCTCCCACATAAGATGAAGGAGTCTTCTGGCAAGGGTGATAAAAAAGGAGAATAATATGATTTTCCCTTCTTATGTACATAAAGCATTAACTATGCTGGAAAATAATAATGGGGAAGCCTATGTGGTCGGAGGCGCTGTCCGTGATATCCTTATGGGTCGTAAACCCCATGATTATGACATTACGACCAGCCTTGTCCCTGAACAGGTAATCCAATGTCTTACAGATAACGGGATTCCTGTCGTTAAGGAACTGGGTAATAATTTTGGTGTAGTAACAGGAGTTTTTGAGGGAAATCCTGTTGAAATAGCAACTTACCGTACGGACCATTATGATTCTGACGATGCCCACCGTCCTGCTTCCGTTTCTTTCTGTACAAGCCTGCAGGAAGACCTTGCACGCCGTGATTTTACCATAAACGCTATGGCTATGGATAAAAACGGCATGCTGGTTGACCCGTTCGGGGGAAAAGAAGATATTGAAAAGAAACATCTCCGCCCTGTAGGAAGAGCGGAAGACCGTTACCGTGAAGATGCGCTCCGTATGTACCGTGCCTGCCGTTTTTCCGCCCAGCTGGGGTTTGTTTATACGGAAAACGGGAAAAGCATAACAGGTTGTTTCGTAAGACCCGGTTTTGTATCAACGACACGTGTGGGAGAACTTTCCATGGAACGTGTCCGTACAGAGATGCAAAAAATGCTGGATGGCAAATATCCTGATATGGGGCTTCGCCTTTTTATGGGCGCTGGTTTGTCCGACAAATCCTGTGTGGTGAAAAGAAACGGGGAAAACACGTATGTCTATCCGTTCCGTGGGCTGTCCCATCTGTATCACCTGCCACAGTCTAAAACACACCATATGTATAATGCTTGGGAACATACCGTCCATGCAGTCAGAAATGCCCCGAAACACCTGCGATGGGCAATGCTTTTCCACGATGCGGGGAAGGGGCTTCCTTCCATTCGCATCTACAATGAAGAGAAAAAACAGATTACGGATTACAACCACGAAAAAGAATCTGCAAAAATTGCCGTGCAGGCTCTGGGCGACCTACAGATTCAGGAAAAGGAAATCCGCTATGTGAAATGGCTTATTCTTCATCATATGGATTTTGTATCCCTGATGAACGCAAACCAGAAAACCGTAAAATACTGGGTGCGAAAAAACAAAACAGGGTTCTATGATAAAAAAACGTATGAAACTGCAGTCAAAGACCTGACATCCGTATTCCTCGCAGACCTGAAAGCCAGCAAGGAACAGGATTTAGCTCCGCTGAAAGAAACTATGGCGTCAGCACGGGCATTCATCCGAAGCAACATCATCCTTCACACGAAAGAATTGGATGTTTCGGGAGACGAAGTCATCGCCAAAATTCAGGGGAAAGACATCAAGCCTGCGGATATATTCAACTTCCTGAAAGAACAGGTCTGCAACGAACAGGCTGAAAATAAGCATGACGAACTCATGTCAGTCATCGACAGAAAAATAAAACGCATCGAAACTATGAAAAAGGGCATACAGGGGAGGAGTAAACCATGAAAGTAACCAAAATCCCGCCTGAAACAAAATATTTTGCCTATCAGAACCCCAATCCGAAAGAACTGTGGACTGGCGACTGTACTGTACGATGCGTATCAATTGCTTTGGATATCTCTTGGGAAGAAGCCTATGAGCTTCTGGTAGAAGAAGGCAAACGCCTTTATACTGTAATGTCCAACATGGACTGTGTTGAAGAAGTCCTCAAAAAGAACGGGTTCATTCGAATCCCTATCTCTGTCCGGAAAGGACAAAAACGTCCGACCATGCGTAAACTACTGGCAAAACCTGAATATAAAAACTGCGTGCTGGTTGGACGGGCTACCCATCATGTCATGACGGCACGGGATGGAAAGGTAAGGGACACATGGAACTCGTCAGAACGTCCTCTGTATAAGTTTTATTGCAAAGCACAGACACCGAAATAAACAAAACACAAGACCGTCTTGCTGGTAAACAGCAAAACGGTCTTTTTTATTGTTGAAAATATATATCTTTTTTCAGTATTTCCCTGACATCGCAAACTTTCTGATTGAGAACAAGGGATTCTTGACAGTATATCCTTTCATCTCCTGCCAAGTGGCAAGCTCGTTGATTCTGTTTTCCCAGTCGTTCGGAAAATCTTTCTTCAGCTTTTCAATTTCCTCTGCCGTAACGATAACAGGATATAAGCCCAATGAATCCGCTGCAGTATATTCATGTATCGTGTCTTCTGTCTTTTCACCCGTGTCGATAAGGAACTCCCATTTATGGACTTTACCTTTTTTGTTGGGGTGGTTGATAAGGGAGAGGTTGATATCCGTAACCTCGTTGATATTGACCAGAGCTTTTTCAATCTGCTTCTTTTGATTGGATATAGCGTCCTTCACCCCGCCCTCATGCCCTTTGATTTTTGGATAATAAGACGGTTTGAGAAAGAATGTGTCCGCCATCTCATACGGGTCAATTTCAAAATTGTCCGTATGGCAGACGATACACTGTTCCGCATAAAGATATAACCGCATCGCCAAGGAGTTATAAAACTGGCTGACAAGGAAAGGGCTTATGCCCACATAATGATTCCCGTCCTGTTCCCCAAGACGGAGCAACTCCCTGTCCAGCAAAGAATCAAACTGATATGTGATACGCCCGTTGGCATAGGTAATTTTCCTGAACCACTGGACTTTTGTAAACTTTTTCTGCCCATCTAGCCGAAGGGTGATAAACGCAGACATCAACTCGTTAGTAGCATCGTCAATTGCCTCATATGTGTTCTTTACCCCGAAATCAATGCCGTCAACCGCCAGTGTACGGACCCGATAAAAATTGTCCGTGTCATCGGTCATGATGACGTTGTTGTAATCGTTGATAATATATAACAGAAGCTTCAGTGCGTTCAGCCCAAGGGCAAAACGACCTTTGGCGATATTCAGTGACAATCGGATAATCCTGCCGTTATTCTCTGCAGGTTCTGTATCCTTATGGCTTTTGGAAATATCATGTGCCGTAGCTGTCATCGACTTCTTCATGCGTAATCCTCCAAAATCAGCAAATTAGAAAAAGTATATCGGTTCAACTTTCAGGTATAAAAGTTAGATTTTTTTACGAAAGTTAGATTTTTTTACGACAATTGTTAGATTTTTTTACGACAATCTGTTTTTGACCCGTTTTTAGATTTTTTTACGACAATTGTTAGATTTTTTTACGACAATTGTTAGATTTTTTTACGACAATCGTTAGATTCTGTTACGACAATAACGCCCGAAACCCGCTCCCAGTGCGGATTCGCCGTTTCCCTATTTATTATTATTTATTATTTATTTATTATTATTTGTGGAATTCTGTTATATTACTAGACTAGGATTTATTTATATTTTATTACGATAGTTCAACTTCGTTGAACCGATGTCTTTTTTTGACAAAATGTAACAATTTGTTTTTAAAAACAGAAAAGATTTTTTAAAAATTGTTACATTGTCAGAAAACTCCCTAAAAAGGGAATCAGACAGGATTTTGTATATCCAGACCCGACAGTTTTCCTGTCGGGCAGAATGTCCTGTCTATCACATTATACTACATACCTGATAAAAAATCAAGAAACTTGGCTTTACATTATTCGTTAATCCTAAAAAAGGATAAAAAAATCCGTCTGATGTGTGCCACAACAGACGGTAGAAAGGGGTGAATAGGATTTGTATCCAGTTGGGGGAGCAACCCAACCTGTTACCTGATTAAATTGTACTGTCCGTTACAGATGACTGCCCGGCTTTATGCCGTCCGTCTGTCTGTACGACTGTCAAGCTTTACGTTCCTTTATGTTTTTCTTTTTCGGTTTAGGAGAAGGTTTTACCTGTGTCTCCCTCGTCCGTTCCGATTTTTTACCTTTAATTTCCTTCTTTTCGTTCCCTGCTTCTTTCCCTTTGTTATTTTTGATATGTTTTACTGCCGATTTTTTAAAAGTCTCTACATCGGGAAGAACCTTGCTTTTCACTGTATCATACCGTTCTGCCCGCACTTTCTGTGGAGACTTTTTAAACTGGGATGGGTCCAAACGCTTTTCAACAAATTTTAAAAAAAGAGGGTCAAGGGGGGTTTCCCGGTCAAGGTTAATTTGATGTTTTATAACTACTTTCTCTTCAATGTCATATTTTACACCCATCTTATTCGCCAGACGTTTTCCGTCAACAAGAACAAACCTTGATTCATCATCAGACGTCCTGTCTTTTTTGTCTATCCCATATGTCTGGCGTAAATACATACCCGGGACATTATATACAGGAGTATAAATAATAACAGCAGAATGGCTGGATTCTGTCTTGTGTACAGCAAAGGCATCAGTCATCCGAAGCCCGTTTTTTACTACAATGTTCTTGGAAAGAACTTCTTTTCGCAGATGCCCCCGTAAAATGACGTTTTCCTCATCTGTCTTATATCTGCTCATATCCGTTTCCAACACATACCACATGTGTTTCCAGTTATTAGCCGTTTTTTGAGATGCTATATCATTATACCGTGTGGACAGTCTGTCAATCACACCTTCGCTCATCTTCTGGGCAACATATAAAGCGGTTGCATTATACTGTGTGCTGTTTGTCCGAAGTTCAAGGATATCCATATCTTCCCCAGTAATCTTTTTGGGGTCCAGTACAGGCACAGCTGACCCTGTTTCTTCAGGCATAACCAGATATTCCGCACCTTCTGCATCCATATAATCCCTGAAGAAATTACGAATATCATAATCTATGCTGTAAAGTTCTCCCGAATATATATTATTGTCGTTGATGGTTATCACACTGGGAATCGTATCCTGTATTCTCACGATAGTTTCCTCCAACTGTTTTTATTATTATAACATAAGAATAAACAATACTGACCTGCAGAATATGTTTTCCTGAATTTATGCTGTTAATTGCTACTGAAGGTGTTGACAAATAATCATTTTTGTTATATAATAACAATAGAATAAATACCACATTTGTTCTAACACGTATAATAAAAGGAAAAGCTAAACAAAGGAAGGAGAAAAAGCAATGAAAGAAATTCCTGCATATTGTGAACATCTGAAAATGGCACGCATCATCAAAGGCATAAGCCAGAAGGAACTGGCAGAAAAAGCGGGCATCTGCCCCGGCACAATGAGCCTGATTGAACGTGGCGAAAGAACACCGTCACTGAAGCTGATGATTTTCTTCCAAAAACTTCTGGGAATCGACATGAATGCTATCATGGATGACCGTATCATCACCATCACGACCAGCGCACGGTTGTCGAACAACATTTCCGAACTGGCGGTAGCAATCAAGGAAGCCCGTGAAAATATGGGTCTGACACGGGAACAGCTGGCACGGGAAATGGGATGTTCCGCTGCTACAATTTCGGGATATGAACGTGGAAAGCAAGTGCCGAAAGGCAATAAGCTGGTCCGTCTGGAAGATATCCTGAAAACCAAGTTCAACCACCTGTCCACCGTTCGTTTCAATAACAGGGTCGAGGAGGCTTAATTTCCTATGAAAGAAAATCTGGCAGAACAGATGGAACTGGATTTTGCCGAGGAAGAAGAGGTCGTAGGGGAAAAAAGGTCATTCCCGAAAGGACCCCGCATGAACGCCGTCCTGCTGACGCACGCAAGAAAAGAGGCAGACGCCTTCTGTGACCGTCTGTATGACAGGACGGAAAAGACTAAAAGCGACAAACGGCATAAGGAACGGCTGACAAGAATATTCAGCAATAATCCGTTCGTCCGTCATAATACCATCAGACCGATTTACGGGTTCGTACTGTACTTCCTTAACGCAACCAAAGAAGATACGCTGACCAAATTGCAGGAGAGGGAAGGGAAAGAATATATTACCAAGCTTTACGGCATCTTGGAAGATACTCTTGCCAATATGGACATTATGACCATGACATGGGAATATGACTTCTCGCCAAAAGATTTGGACAACGATTCAGACTATATTCCGTCCCAAATGATAGGAAGCACTGTAAAGAAAATACTGAAAAAAACATACGGTGTGACAGAAAAGCCATTGCTCTGTCTCATCACCACCTGTGTGAAACTGTTCAATGCTGAAAAGACACGGGTAGACAAAGAAAATAAACGCAGGGATTTTTATTCCCTATCCTGTGTTACCAAGTCCATGACGTACTTTGTCCCCCCGATTTTGGAGATGGACAAAGCCCGTTCGGAAGATAAAAAAAACGTGAAAAAAACAAGGACACGGAAAGAAAAGGAGAGTAATTAATATGGGAGATTCATTCCACTTTGTTGTCAAACCATCAGAATTTGAGCTGAAAGCAGGGGCACAGCTCCACCGTTTCAATAATAATGCAGGCAAACCGTGGTCTGCCATCTATGTGAACGGGGAAGAAATCTGGAATTTCGAAACATCGGGAGAAGCCAAAATGATTGACCATTGGAACGCCGAAGGTTACAAAATGTTTGACCATAAGCGTATCCGTGGATTTGAGCCTGTAAAACACCGTGAAGGATACGGCATCCGGCTTCCGCAGCGAAGCACATCACAGGCAGCTGGGTATGATTTCTTTGCTATTGAAGACATTACAATCCCCGCAAAAGAAATCCGCTACGTCCAGACTGGCGTAAAAGCATATATGCCGAAAGGCGAAGTGCTTGTTGTATGCAACCGTTCGTCAAACCCGAAGAAGAAAGGTCTTGTCCTGATTAACGGTATCGGTATTGTGGATTCCGATTACTATAACAATGAGGATAACGACGGCGAAATCGGCTTCGCCTTCTATAACCTGTTAGACTATCCCATCACCATTACCCGTGGTGAACGCCTTGGGCAGGGAATCTTCACTTCCTTCCATATCGCTGACGGTGATTCGGCAACCGCTATCCGCAAAGGCGGGTTCGGCAGTACAGGAAGATAAAAAAAGGAGCGCATCAACAAACAATGCGCCCCAAGGGGAAAATATGAACAAGCATATGTATTATACAATACTTTTCAACAGGTTGCAACAACCAATTTCCCCATAAATAAGACACACCTATCCTGCAGGATTGGGTGTGTCTTTTATTATCAGCATTATTTCTCGTTTTTTCTGGTCTTTCTGCTGGAAATGAGAGGTTTTTCCAATGTCGCTGGTTTTTTAGTACTGCCCACTTTCCTTTTAAATGTCTTTTCGTTCACCTTGAATTTCATGTTTATATCATTGCGCTTGCCTTCTATAAGAAACGGCGGGTTTGATTTATATCGGGATACTGCGGAAACCAGTTTCCCCATAATCTGCACTTTCTGATAATCGGTCATCTCGTCCTGATGTTCCATCAGTTCCCTATCATTCTTGTTCAGAAAACGATGCGCCATTTCAGACAGAACATCTTTGTCCTGTTTGTTAAACTGAAGGACAGACATAAATGTCTTTCCGTTGAACTTTCCTCCCAGTTCTTTTTCTATCCGTTCCTTGTCAGGATGATAGACATACAGTTCTTTCCGCTTTGTCGTTCTGTCTGCCTGTGTCAACATCAGGGATGTGTTCAGAATCTGTCCTGACAGGTTCGCCTCGTGAAGCCCCATCTTATAAGCAGTTGACTTCAGAAATGAGACATTGATTTCTGCCCCTTTAAATGTATTCTCATCAAGAAGTACACCTTCAAAGAAGATGTTTTTTCCTTTGGTCATGTCAAAGTTGCATTTGCGGAACACAGACTGCACAGCCAGAAAATCACTGATATCTTTATTGCTGAAATCACATTTTTCAAAATAACAATGACTAAAACATGCGTTTTTTAGGTTTATATCCTGCATCGGAAGAGAATTGAACGTGCAATGAGAAAACAATATTACCGTATTGTTGTCTATCTTTTTCAAATCTGACGGGGAAACAAACTGCGTGTTGGCAATCTTGTTCGGATAGGAATGGAATTCAATAGAACGGGTAGTCTCTGTCCCATTGCAGTTTTTAAAAGGGAACGATTCCACAGGCATATTAAACATAATACTGTCGGTCATATTGTTTTGGAAAAAAATAACCGTATCATCTGTCTTGGTATCAGAAAAAGCACTTCTTGAAAAATCACAGTTCGAGAACTGTGTATAGTCCTTCATAAAGACGCTGTTAAAATAGACTGTACTGAAATCACAGTTCTGAAATACAGAACGCTCAAATGTAACATTGGTAAAATTACTGTATTCCGCACTTTTCATGTTTTTAAAGGAACAATTAATAAACCGCACGTTGGAAACATTGTCCAGTTCCCCGTCAGCCAGTTCAAAGTTTTTCACGATGAGATAACTGAACATACTGGACGCCAGTGCAGCTTTTAACTGTTTTGGGTCATTGTTGCATTTCTTCCCGTCAAGTAACATATCCTGTCCCTCCATCTTATATTATACAACAGAAAACCAATCTTATGACCAAAACCCTGACGTTCTGTAAAACAAAGATGGTACGGGAAAAACAGAATAACCGCTCTGCTGGTTTGGCGACGGGCAGAACGGTTATTGGAACAAATCACACGTTGCGGAACGGGTAACGTGTCCTTAATATATTTGTAACACATTGATAATGTGTTGTCAAGTGTAAACCCGTTATCAGGGGAAAAAGTATCGTTAACCACAATAAACTTTTCACTAACAATACTGTTACTGAAAAAAATGAAAGGTTAACGTAAATTGACAAATCCAATAACCATGAGGCTTTGGACACGTCCGAAGATGTGGGGGTCGGGAATTATAGGTCTCCCATAGTAAATGTTGACCCCCACTAATCTGAAATCACTGTTGTAAAATCTTTTGGTATTATTCCTACCGTTACAAAAAACTTTTTATTTCCCCCTCACTTTCAACCCGTATCGTAACAGGCATCGACACCCCTGTCAGGGCGCAGGCTTCCTTGACAGGGGGGTCTCTGACCTGTTGATAATAAACAGGAAAGCTTCGGGGGAGTGATATTGTGCTTTTTACTGTATTTTTTTGTTGATATTATCGTTAGTATGACTTGACAAATTGGTCTATATGTAGTATAATATATATAGTAAAAAAGATAAGAAGGAGATTACCATTATGGCATACTTAAACACTCCGTTACGCCCGTTGCAGGATGAAATTACTGCCCTGCGCAGGATGTATCCGAAAGGAACACGTGTCCGCCTGCTTCATATGGACGACATGCAAGCACCCCCTGTCGGCACAAAGGGAACGGTTATATATGTAGATGATATTGGTACGATTCATGTACGTTGGGATACGGGAAGCTCTCTTGGTTTAATAGCGGGAGAAGATGAATTTGAAGTTGTTTGATAATATATGTGTTATATCATTATGTATTAACATTTATGTATAAAAAAGGAGACATTGACCGTGTTGAATGTGCTTTCTGTAGATTGGGATTATTTTATAGATGCGACAGACAAAGACCGTCTGATGTATTTTCCTGATGTGCCTAACGAAAATTACCCAAAAGCAATTCAGGATACGATTTGGTCGTCTTTATATGCCAACAATGACAAACTTGCCTCGTTTGGTGTTGACCCTGTCGTCCAGACCTTTTTAAGGGAACTGCCCCCTGTCTCCTTTGTCTGTATGGCAGAAAGCCATAAATACGCATACCCGTTCATCGTTGACCAGATGGAAGCACGGAAGGAAAACCGTATCAATCTTCTGAATATTGATTTCCACAGCGACTGCAGGGAAGACAATGAAACCTTGGACTGTGGGAACTGGTTATCCATGCTGATGAACCGATATAAAGGAAAATACCGTTGGCTTGGGAGAAAAGGAAGTAGTTTGTCCTTAAAACCTGCCCGTTTGTCTTTTAGTACAGACTACCGTTCCGTTGGGATTGCAAAAACAAAATGGGATGTTCTGTTTATCTGTAGAAGCGATATGTGGTCGCCTCCTCATTTGGATGATTCCTTCACCCGCTGTTTCCGCCCCCTGACAAAATCCGTTGACGGTTATGTACAGCAGGATATATGGCAGAGCCGTATGGAAAAGATGGAAAAAGCTGTAAAACAGCTGAAAGATGTTTATGAAACCTTCCATGTAAGAAATAAGGTTACAACATTATAAAACAAGGAGAGCGCATGAACGAAAAAGTATTGTCTTTTGTCGTTATGGTTTTTGAAAATAAAGAGATTACAATCCCTGCATTCTATGTGATGACAGCGGAATTTAATAATATCCGTGAGCGTGTCATGAAACGAAAGAATTCTAATGTTGTCCTTCAGGTGAAAGCTTCGGATGATATTTTCTTGGAAATTAACAAAAGTTTTTTGTCTTATTGGGAAAAGTCCCATCCTGCCATAACGGTTGATGAATCGTCTTTATGGGGCGAGTTTTCCAAAGAAAGTTTTGATTACCTGCGGTTTTGTTATTCTGACGGGTCTCATGACTTGTTCTGTTTTGATGAGGAAAAACGAACAGGGGAAATCATGTGCTGTGAGCACCGTGATATTACGGATGATTCCTGCCAGATTCACTGGTGGAAAGAATATGTCAGGGATTTATATATGTAGACAATAAAGGAGGATTATTAAAATGAAATGCGATTTGGTGACAAGCATCTCATTAGAGATGGAAAACCTTGAAACTGTAACTATCCCATATGAGGATATAGAGTACCTGAATGTCATGCGTGTCAACCAGTGCATGTGGAAGTATGAGAAAAATAAGATTGCCTATAACAATATGGCAGAAGAAATTATGATAGTGTTTAACAAGAATGCTGAAAACACTTTTACTTCTTCATTTGACGGGTTCAATACAAAACACCCCTATCCTTTATCCTATTATCTGGAAAATGACGGGGTTGTCGGGTTGACTGTTCGTTATAGCAACGGGGATGAACGGGAATTCGGCGTTGAATGGGAAGAAGGGGAAAACGAGATGATGAACCCGTTGCAGACAAGCGGTATCCAGAACAACCCTAATTTTGGCGGATATGGCGGATATTACCTGCATATCGGCAGGAAAAACTCTTTCCCTGAAGTGATGTCCATGTATAACTCTGTGCCTGACGAGAAAAGCGTGTCAGAGAAAGAAATATCCTATCTAACTGATGTGTTCGGCAAGGAGTTTTCCTTTACTCACGAAGGAAACCGTACAATTATGAAAACCCCGTTTGAAGATGTAGAAGGTAAGCCTATTCGCATTCATATGACAAAGTTTCTGGATGGTACAATAGAGATAGAGGACAGTGGAAACACCTTTGTCCTGTATAATAATCACAATTTGTTTAAATCTATGCCGAATGACCGATACTACCATTTCCTGAAAGATAATGGCATTTCGGGCGGGATATCGTTCTCCTGTTTTAAGGAAAATAATATGGACGCTGTTGTGAAAGGGATTCTGGGAGTTCTGGAAGTCCAGATTCTTTATAACGGGTATTTGAAGAACCTGCTGGCAACAAAAGAATAATCAAATTGTCGCATGTCAGGGATTAAAGGAGATATATATATGAACAACAGACATCGCATGCTGATAAAAGCATATGTTATGTACCGATATCGAAGATTGCTCTATGATTATGATACAAAGCAATGGATGCCGTGGGAACATTATTTGGAAGAAGAAACTGATGAGGAAACAGAATGAGGAGTAATAAAATGAAATATGTGCTGCATCTTAAAGGATTGGGATATTTTCGTGATTGGAGCAATAAATATGCTGATATGTTTCTGATTAATAAGTTTGATTGTGCAAAACGGTTCAGCAAAGAAGATGCTGAAAAATTGAAAGCATATTTGGTTGATAGTGGTTATGAAGTGGATATCGAAAATGATAACAGGATTAATAATGAATATTAAAAGGAGAATCTATGAGTAAATATACTTATCCTGCTGTTTTTCATAAAGAAGAAGAAGGATACTGGGTGGAATTTCCTGACTGGAAATCTTTTTATGTGGGCGGGACATTTGGGGTAGGTTATAAAGAAGCCCTCTACATGGCAGAAGACTTGTTAGGGCTGATGTGTTATTATCAAGAGAAGGACAACCTGCCATTCCCTGCCCCTTGTAAACCTGTGCAGTTAAAAGACAACTGCAAGGTTGTTTATATCAATGCCGACACAGAAGAATATGGAAAGCTGATAAAACAGGCAAGACGGGTAAAACGCTTCCGCACCCTTTATAACGCAAGGAAAAAATATTGGTGGAAAGAATAACATGAAAGACAGTGAAAAATATATAAAAAATATCCCCTGCAAGTTCTCTTGCAGGGGACTTTGTTTTATTGTTACATCTTCATTCCCTGACTTGTGAATTTGTGTTCAGGTCTTGCCACTTCTACTGTCTTTGTGGTCTGTTCTGCTGCATAAGAAGCATCGTTCGGTATGTATTTGTTCACAAGCTTTTTATAGCGTTCCATCTTTTCTTTTGCCATCTTGTCGTATTTGGCAAAGATTTCCCTGCCCCATTTCTGGTTTTCTTCTTCTGTTTCTCCTTTGCCGTATTTGGCAAACACATCAGCGGAAAGGGGAGGAGTATATTCAATCGGTCTTCCTTCAACTGTACGGGTGCTTCTACGAATACTGGTACTGCCATCAGCTTCGACCTGTATCCGAAGGAATGCGTGTCCTGTGAAGATGCCCAGCTTTTCTTTATCTTCTTTACTGAGACGGAACTCGTAAATGGTACGGTTATGTGTAGGAACGTTCGTTACATTTACACTATTGACAAAAGACCGTTCTTTTTCTTCATTCCTGTTCTGCGCTATGTTCTGGATTGACATCAAATCTTTTACATCATTCTTATACATAGTGACAGCATGCATAAGAGACACGTTATCTGATTTGAATATCTGGGGTTCACGGTTTTCTTCCAAGTGGACAACATTGACCTGCGGGAAAACCTTCCCTTGCATTTTTTCTCTTTCCGCAGCTCGTTCCTTCGGTTCATAGACACGTGACACAAAGGTTTCATCAATAGCCAAAGAATGCGTTTTTGTGTTAAACTTTATCATGCCTGATTCCATCAGGTCAGAATAAATTGTGGAAGAAACCTCACCTTTGCCTCTGACTTCAGAAATCTGGTTAATCAGGTCTTTTGTAACAGGCATAGAAGTGTGTTCCTTGGACATATAATCTTTTGCCATATCATACAGGATACGGGCAGTAGGATTCAGTTTATAAACATCAATTTTCTGGGCATTATGTTCTGCACGGGTAATCTCCTGTGCAAACATGTTTTCCAGTTTATTATCCAGAGAAGTCAAACTTAAATCCTTTACTTTATCCTGTATAGTGACCCGTACGGTAACCGTACCATCCTCATTCGTCCTACGGGAAGGTTTGACCACATATCTTGCCTTAAACTCTTTATTGGTCTTGGATTCTGTAATCAGTTTGTCAAAAGCCTCTTCGTCCTTGGGCAGTAAATAGGTCTCAACATGTTTTCCCTCGTATTCTGCCTTGTACCGTAAAATCAGTTCATCACGAAAAGCCAGCGTATCGGGATTGTTGGCAAAAATCTCCTCTTGTTTCTTTAAATACGCCTTCTTCCAATCTTTATAATGCTTTGCCCGTTTTTCAAACCATTCCTTTTTCAGCGCATCCAGTTGCCTGTCCTGTTCTTCTTTCGGAATATGTTTGTTGCGTTTCAGGGAATACTGATATACAAGGTCTTTCTTCTTTGCGTTGTATTCTTCGTCAATCTTTTTTAACTCATATTCGGTTTCCCTTGCTTTAAAGTATAATGTATCAACATATGGGGTTTTGTCATTCGGGTCAATGTTGAATTTTCTGTTAAAATCATTCGTAAATTTAGATTTAAACTCGTTAAGAGCTTCACGGGTCGTGAAGGTAAGTTCTTTTCCTGCTTCCTGTTTTTCACCCGTTTTGGGGTAAATATAGAACGGTTGCACGGTAAACCCCATGGTACTGCCGTTTTCACCCTGTAATGTTACCCTGTGGATTTCAAAACTGCTTGCCACGCCCAGTTCTACAGATATCTTTTCCATAAAAGCATCTTTATAGGCATCATGCTCTGCATTATATCTTTCGAACAGGTCAGCCCGTGCATTGTGTTTAGGGTCTCCTGAATCAAGGTCTAACGCATTATAATCTTCCTTGAACTGCCAGTCGGTTTCACGCAAAAACCTACGGTTTTCTTTGTTGTGAAGATATTCTGTATCATCCAGCATTGGGTTTTCATCCAGCCAGTTGTTCAAATGTTCTTCCCGTGCATCCTGAAACTCTGTAATCAGGTCACGACGCACTTTGTCATATTCTTCTGCTTCTTTTGTATTGGCAAACGGCATTTGGACATTGGCATTGTCAGAATTAAGATTTACATAAATATCTGTTGCAAAGGTCGTGTCAACCATCATTTCAGGTGTGTATCTGCTGGGAACGTTCTGTGTTTCCAGAACAGTCAGTCGAATCATTTCGGGATTATCAAAATGAGGGATTACAGTTTTACCGTCATATTCCCACGATATTTTGGTAATGTCTTCATCTGCTGTCAGAGTAACGGGTTTCTGGGCAGAAATTTCCATTTCTGCTTCCAATGCCCTGTTCTCTCTAATTTCATCATACCTTCTGGTAATGATGTCTGACGCAAGTTTATAATTGCCTTTCTTTAAGGCTTTAATCAACCCGTCACTACCGTCTTCCTTGTTCGTGGTAAGCATCTTATCCCGATTGGCAGGATATTTGGAAGCCAGTTCCAACCGAAGTTCCGATGCTTGTTTAATTTGTTCCACTGCTTTTTGGAAGGCAGGGTTCGTTACATGGGACGCTTCCATATGCCTGTGTACAAGATAGGAAATACGGTCAAGGGAAATATCCTTGTGCTGGGCAGCTGTTTCATAAATCTTGGTAATCATATCATCGCTTAAAGCAGGATACTTTTCCTTATAAGGGTTAAGCATATCAGGAGTCACACCAGAAGAACTTATCAAGGAAATCTGGTCATCCTCTCTGTTTTTTACCAGTGCCATAATTAATACCTCCATATTTCAGTTCCTATGAACATTATATCATATATCAATAAGGAGATGACCATAGTTTTATTTGAATCCATACATCCTTTACAAAGTGCAACATATTATAGCAAATACTTCCTATATAGCAAAAAAATTACCAAAAAGTTTCAAAAAAATAATAAAAGAAGAACACCCTGCCATGACCGACAGGGTGTTCCTTTTATAATTAAGTTTTATTTTTTCGCAGATTTCATTTCTGCCATTTCGGCTTTCAACTGTTTGATTTCCGCAATCAATGCTTCGTTGATAGCATCCTGCTGTTGCAGTTTTTCCGCCTGTGCATTGACTGTCTTCACTAACTGAACTTTGGACATACCGTTTGCCATCGGTTTATCAACCGCTACTGTTACACCTGCGCCAAACATAGTGTCATTGTTGCCAATAGTAGAGGAGAGGTTCATCATAACCCGTTCGCTTGGCTTATAGAATACACCCAGTGCGCCAGCAGTAGAGCCATGATATTTGCCAACTGCCGCCGAAATATTCCAGCGAGTATCTCCGTCAGTATCCATAGGATGCAGATTAGCCAGAGCCGCTGCGCCAGCGCCTGTCTTATTAATCTTATCATCCAGACGGGAAATGCCAGTATTGATTGCCTGATTTGCCTGTTCATTCAGAGCATTTACATAACCGACATTCGCTGCAGAAGTCGGGTCGTTGATATCTACGGCAACACCAGTAATCACACGACTGTTACCATCTGCATTGGAAATATCAATTCTGGATGCAGAATCATTTGCACCAATGGTAATTGTCTGACCGTCAGACTGAACCATATTGTTCCCACCAAGGTCTTTAATAGCGTTGAAGACTTCACCGCCTTTAACCAGACCTTCGTTGCCTTCAGATACTTCACCAATGCCTAACTTGTCAGCCCAAGTCTGGACATCGATGTTGCCTGCGTCTTTGTCAGCTTTATTGTCCAAATCTGCCTTATCAGCCTTATCAGCCAACTTGGTGTCTGTTTCCTCTTTGGTGTAAACCTTGTCTGCATCAGCTTTATCAGCCAACATAGCATCAGATTCTTCTTTAGTATAAACAGAATCTTTATCAGCTTTTGTATCATCCAATTCCTGAATGGCATCATTCATCGTAGACAAGGTGGAAGCAGTAGACTCTTTATAGGAATCAAATGTTGATTCATCTAATTTAGAGTCAATATGTTCTTTGACTGTCTTGCCTTCCCAGTCACCAGCTAATAAGTCTTCCGTTGCAGAAATACGTTCAGCCAATTCTTCTTTAATGCCATTTACTTCAGGCTTCGTTGCATAATCAGATAACTGTCCAACATTTACAGCATCTGTGTCTTCTGTCCCAGCTGCCACATTATGAATAATTGTTCCATCAGAACCTTCTAATGTAACAGAAGAAGCAGAATCATCATCATAAACAACATGATTTGCACTATCACCCGGATTTACAACACCCAGTGAACGATACATCATTCCGTTCTGTGTATCACCAGTAGAACCACCATGTTCTGCCATATATGCCTGAACAGCATTCGCAGCTGCGGTTGCAATGACAGCCTTGCCCTGATTACTCAGATTGTTCAGAGAAGCATCTGCCTTCAGAGAATCAATAGCGTCTACAAGGTCAGATATAGCAGAAACAGAAGACAGTGCATCTGTTACAGACTGATTCAATGTGGTAATGTTCGTCTTATTACGATTGATATCCTGTGCAAAGCCTTCAATGTTCTTATTAGTCTGCCACAGCTGATTACCAATTACAGCATCAGAAGAAGTCTGAGACAGATTTCCTGCTTTCAGGTTTGTCAGTTTTGTACCACGAGTGCCTTCCAGCGAAGCAGAAGACTTATCATTACCATCGTACTTAATCAGTCCCTGTGCAGAAATAACATCGTCTTCAATAACAATATTATCACCAGAAGTATAAACTGCTCCGCCACCGCCAGTTGAGTTCAATTTGAACTTCTTCTGTCCGATGGCATTTACACCATCTTCCTGAATAGTTACACCAGAACCTGCTACTAATTCATAAGTCTGACCTACTGTTGCAGCATCTGTTGCATTTGTACCGTCTGCTACACCTGTCATACGACGAGAACCAATCAAAACAATGTTATCTTCAGTTACAGACAGGTTGTTACCAATGGCAACAGAATTCTGTCCACTGACTACGTTGTTGTTACCAATCGCAATACTGTTCTGTCCAGTAATACCATTATTTGTACCAACCGCAATTGCATTATCTTTCGCAACGCTGTTATCAGTACCAATTGCAATAGAATTTTTACCGGAAGCAATTGCGTTTTTGCCAATACCAATGGCTTCTTCACCAGTTACTAAAGCATCTGTACCAATACCAATACCATTTTCAGCAGTCGTAACAGCATTACCACCAATCGCAATAGCTGATTCACCATCGGTTGCGATGGTTTCCAAATTTTGCAAATTAGCTTTTGCCTGTTCCAAAGCTTCCCTGTCAGATTCTAATTTAGCTTCTTTTTGTGCCAAATCTTGAGCAGAAGCCTCTGCTGCAGCTGCATCATCTAAATCCTGCTGAGAAGGTGTAGCATCAGCAATTTGCTGTTGTTTATTCGCTAATGCTTGGTCAGCCGCATTCTTTGCTGCAGTAGCATCTGCTAATGCTTGTTGCTTTTCTGCAAGTAGTCCTTCTAGTCCTTCTTCGACAGCATGCAATGTAACATTTACTGCATCAGCAGGAACTGTAACATGCTCATAACACCAATTGCTTACAACATCATTTAAACTTCTACTCCGTCCAGCAACTGGATTATTTAAAATGTCATTATATTCATTTAAATAATGTTCTTTTAAACCTAAATGAACTAATTTTTCAGACTCATCAGATAAAGTTTCGTATAAATACTGTTCATGTGCAACTAAAAACGCTTTTTTAGCGGCATTATATTCTCTTGTATAAAGTTCAGTATAATAACGTTGATAATCTTGAAGAAAATCTTCATCAAAAACACCCGAAAGTCTCATTCCATTAACATTATAATTTATAGCATCAATAACACTATTATAAACAGTATCTAAACTATTATTATGTTGATTAAAATCACTATCATTAAATGCTTTTTCTTGAACAATCTGATTTAATTTATATGAACTGCTTGTCGGAAAAATACTACCACCAAACATTGATTGTATACTATTAACCGAATATGTATGTGTGTTAGCTGGTGGAATAGCTACTTGACCAGTTCTAATATCAACATAACGAGCATAACTCTTTAAATAATCATAATCTTCCAAACCGTTTACACTGTTCAAAAAACTTTCAAGAATACTAGTACTATAACTACTATCAGGTACTGATGCTATATGACTGTTTTCATTATAATTAACTATTGCAGCTGATATACGAGCAAGTCGCAAATCACCAGTTGCTTTAATATAATTATCAATATATTCACGATAAAAACTTACTGGCATATCAAAAACAGTTCCAGTTTCTGTATCAGACTTTAATTGAACAGCCATTGCATCTTTATCGATTTCACCAGTAGATGTATTTGTATATAAAGAAAAATCAATAGTTTTTATATGCTCAATACGACTTCTGAAGTCATTATATAATGCATCATAATCAGCTTTTGCTGTATTATAAGCATTATTTGCACTATCTGCATTCGGTTGTAAAGTACTATTAATTTCATTCTGATATCCTGCTATCGTTTGGTTAGCAGCCTGAACCCTTGCATATGCTTCATTCTGACCTTCCCAAATCTCACGCTGTCTATCATAATCTGCTTGCGACGCTGTATAATCAGCACGAGCATCATTTAAAGTATCACGAATCGCTTTATTATTCGCAAGGATAGTTTCAATTTCTTCACGGGTTGTACCATCACCAGTAGCAGTAGCATTTGTACCAATTGCTACACTATTAGTGCCTGTAGTCAAAGCACGAGAACCAACTGCTACAGAACCTGCACCTGCTGCTTTAGAATCACCAATAGCCACAGAATCGTATCCGATAGCACCACCGCCATTATAGTTAGTAGAATTCTCTGACAGGTTGGCAATACCGACACCATGAATGTTGGTTTCAGAAGAAGGAGCATCATTCGGACCACGCAAGATAGCGGACTTCCTGTTAGGAGTACCAGTAGAACCACTATGTTCAGCCATATAAGCCTGAACAGCATCCGCAGCTGCGGTATTAATGATTGCTCTGCCCTGTGTAGTCAGATTATTCAGGGAAGAATCTGCTTTTAACTGGTCCATTGTGTCCACAAGGTCGCTGATAGCAGCTACTGCAGACAAAGCGTCCGTTACAGACTGATTCAATGTGGTAATGTTCGTCTTATTACGATTGATATCCTGTGCAAAGCCTTCAATATTCTTATTGGTCTGCCATAACTGATGTCCAATAACTGCATCCGTAGAACCACTTTCAATGGTTGCCGCCTTCAGATTTGTCAGTTTCGTACCACGAGTACCACTCATAGTAGCTACATCGTTTACATCAGAATCATAAGCAATCAGGTTTTTAGAATCAATTGTACCATCTTCAATGGTAATATGACTGCCTGCGTTATAATTTGCACCACCAGTAGCAGTCGAATTTAATTTATATTTCTTCTGCCCAATAGCGTTTACGCCATCTTCTTCAATGGTAACACCCCTACCAGCTACCAATTCATATGTTTGTCCTACGGTAGCCGCATCCGTTGCAACTGCACCGTCAGTTACGCCAGACACTTTCTTACCGCCAAGGGCAACTACATTGTTTTCAGACACACTCAGGCTGTTGCCGATGGCAATGGAATTCTCACCAGAAACAACGTTATCATTACCAATCGCAATGCTGTTCTGACCAGTAATACCATTATTAGTACCAATAGCAATCGCATTATCTTTTGAAATACTGTTATTAGAGCCGATACCGACTGCCTGTTTACCAGATACAACAGTTCCACTGCCAAACGCTACCGCTTCTTCGCCAGTTACAATTACATTTGAACCTACGCCAATAGCATTTTTACCAGTTGTAATCGCACTATCGCCGATAGCAATTGCACCTTCACCGATTTCACCAACCTGTGCATTTAACATATCCTGATAAGCCTGTTGCAATGCAGCTTCATCAGCAGCCAGTTTGTCCTGTGCATTTTGTAAATCTTGAGCTTTCTGGTCTAATTCATCCGCCAGCGCCTGCTGTTCGGGAGTCGGTTCAAGAGAAGCAATCTGGTTTTGTAAATTAGTAATTGCGTTATCATTTGCTTCTTTTGCTGCTGTTGCATCATCATACGCCTGTTTCTTTTGTGCTAATAAATCATTAAAATTATCAGACAAAGATTGTAAAGTAACCCTGGTAGAATCAGAAACAGACTGAATATTATCATAACCCCACTGTGCTATTGCATCATCTAAAATACCATCCCCGATAGCAAACATTTTTGAACGAGTAGTATAATTGTTTTCCACAATTATTAATTGTTGTTGTTTAACCGTCAAATGAGAAGGATTTCTATCCTGTTCATATAAATATTGTTCGTGCATTGCCATACACAAAGCTTTTGCAGCAGAGACATTACGATTTAAATCATTTTCTAAAGAATTTAAAAATTCAGTTTTCTGAGCAGCGGTTATTAAACCACAAGAAACGAACCCATCAACCAAAGCAGTAGCTCTATTTAAATTATCAGTTTTAAAATTGTCAATAGCATTCAAAGAATCATTGTATTTTGAATCATCTAACACATAACTATCTGCATAAGCCAAAAAATCATTTACAGTAATGCCACCTTTAACACCGGAAAGAAAATTAAAATTCATATCAGAATTATTATTAGAAATATAAAAACCATCACTTTCTCTAAAAGATAAAAGTGCAGGTCTAATTCTGCCTTCACCCATATTAAGCTCTGGATTTAAACGATTGAGAAAATTACAAACAGCCGAAGAAGCCGTTCCCGAAGCAATACCTGCAATACCACGCTTATAATACAAATCAGGGTTACCACCAACACCTGACGCAGAGCCAGTTTCATTTTTATACCAACTATAAGTTGACGAAGCATATAAATTAAGACGTAAATCACCAACATACTTAATATAATTTGTAATATAATCCTTATAAAACTGTAAATCATAATTAAATGGAGTACCCGACTCAGTATTCTGTTTTAAATCAGTAGCCAATGCAGTAAGACCTGCATCAGTATTTACATCAGCCAAACTAAAATCAATAGTTCTAATATAAGATAACCTATTTTGAAAATCATTATACAATGTCTCGTATTCATCTTTTGCTGTATTATACGCATCATCAATCGCAGGCTTTTGCTGATTATGATTATCTAAATCACTTTGATATCCCGCCTGTGCATCACGGGCAGCCTGTACTGCAACCGCAGCAGTAGATGCAGCATTAAAAGCATTCTGGGCGTTATTAACATCTGACACATCACCGGCAACCGTAGTAGACAAATCATCATGATTTTCTTTTTTAATGTTATACTGGTCCATCATGGCTTTCAACTGTTCCCAAGTCATATTGTTCCCGCTGGCAACCGCATGCGTGCCAATCGCAATAGAACCATTACCTGTAACAATAGGAACTGTACCGCCAGCATACCCATCAGAACTTGTCACGATACCTGTATCTACACCAGAAGCCATAACACTGCCTGACATGATAGATAACAATACCGCAGTCATAAGGGTTTTACTGATAATCCCTGATTTTGAAGACTTACTATGTTTTTTTGCCAATTCTGACACAACTACATAGCAATTCCTGGTCTTCGACCAGATGACCTTGAATGTTTTGTTCATAAACATTTTCCTCCTTTTTTATTAAATAACATAAGGGCTTATTTTATTATAACACATAATGCCATACTCCTGCAATAAAAAAATTTGTCCACAAAAAATGAACAAGTTCAAAAGAAACCATATTATATAGTTTTAACCAAGGGGTCAGGACCAAAGCGGTTCTTTCCCTTCGTCCCACGGAAAAATAAAAGGTAAACACTTAACAAAAAACAAACAAATAAAATAACAAACCCGACTTCCACATAATGAATAAACCAAAAACAAAAGGACACAAGAAAACCCATTATCTGTAATGCTATCGCCCAGTTCCTTGATTTGTTCAAATCATGAAAACGTTTCGTTGTATTACAATAAGAAGGGTAGAGAAGCATAAGAGAGGAGAAGAAATCTGCCCAACGAGGCGCAAACCCAATTTTCTCAAAAACCTCTCCTAAAAGACCAACCATCAGCCCCCAAAATAAACCCGTAATAAAATAATGCAGACGTCCTCTTCTTCCATGTGAAGTAAAATGATAATCCCACGAAAAAAATTCCCTGATACTTTTTCTTGATATAACCATACTGTCAAATCCTTTCTTTCATCCTTGCAATATCACAAAAATAAAAAATACTGTTATCTCAAATTATTATATCATAAGAGAAAAAATCTGACAATAAACAGGAAAGAAAAAAGCGTATGCCCGAAGACATACGCTAAACAGGGGAGGTAGAAAAATAAAAACAATCACATACTGTTATTCGTTTTTCTATTACGTGGTTTAATATCCTTTGAAGGATTCACCAGTTCAAACGTACGGGCAGGTTTTTTCTGTACCAATTCTCTGTTATCATGGCTGTATTTATCCAAAAATGCCTGTACCTGTTCCCTGTCCGCAAAGACAATACCCATTTCCTTGAACTTTTCAGAGTTCATTATCTCCGCCATAACCTTACAGTCAGGAGACGTCAATTTAAATGCAATCCCCATTTCAGAAAAATGTTCCGTATCGGAATCAAGGACATACCCATAAACACCAATATATCCACCAGCACGGTTTTCTGACACCAGTTCCTGACCGTCCATCTCCACTTTATTGTGAAAAACAGCCATAGTGGTTATTTGCGTAAAATCGTTAAACAATGAATCAGGTTTCATTTTCAAAACACCCGATAATTCAAGACGGACATCTAATGAGAAGTCACCACGCATACCTGCAGGAGTAAAACCCTGTGTAGTAATAGTCATACCTTCTTCCAACTCTGTCGTCTTTTCCTTTTTGTTGACCATCGGAAGGAAAGAATCAAACATTTTAGAACCAAAATGCCTCAATTCCTGTTCATAGTCTCTCTTTTCATATAAAAACTCTTCCACAGAAACAACTTTCCCAGCACGGTTCTTTACACCTTCAATCTTGAAACAGTCCGATTCAACATGCCCTGCAACCTTCCGTAACACACGATTTTCCTTGCCTATCAGTTCCATTGATTTTGTCATGCCTTCTTTATCAGAAATAATACCTTCTTCCATCTGATTAATTAAAAAACGCTGATACTCATGAGTATTCATAATCAATCCTTCCTTCCCTTATTTTTAGGGTCTTTTTCTTTTTCAGTAGGTTTCTGATATGGAACAAACTCCACTGTACGTTTCTGTTCCTGATTTGGCATAGAACGGGACAAAACAAATGACTGAAATATTTTTTCACTACGTTCATTCAACGCAAAACCTAAATCCTTAAACTGGTTTGTAACCATCACAGCAGCCAGTTTTTTACAGTTTTCCTCCGTCAGTTCCGCATGAAGCGTCATATTACCAACAAAATCCCCATGCTCATCTACTGAATCAGGGTAATAACGTCCCGAAATAGTTATCTGCTCATTTACGGTAGAAGGGTTTCCCATATGGTCAACAACATCAGCTTTATGGGTCAAATTCATCAACGTGATATGCACATATCTGTCATAACTGACCGAATTATCATCATTTACCGTCTTTTCCCTGCCTTCATATACATAAGGCATATCCACATCAAAAATCTTTCTATCCTTGGAGTTTTCCTCTTCCATATTGCGTTTTTTACAATATTCATGAAGCCTGTAATGCTGGTCATGAAACATATTCTTAAACCCGTATTTTTCCGCTTCATAGGCGATATCATTCTGGACTTTAAAGTACATGTCCATCCCGATGCCATGCACAATCATACAGCCCATCGTATCACGGGCTTTTGATTTTTTAAAATCACCTAAATCAGCGACCATTCCCGTAACATCACGGTTGTTTATATAGGCACGCATGTATCGGGTCATGTTCTGATTGGCAAATTTTTCAATAGAAAGCTCTAACTGAACAGGTTCTTTTAAATGCATGTTCTTCACATAATTCAAAAGAGCAGGCTTGTCATCCATCGTGCTGACTTCCACATTTTCCCCGACAAAAGGAGAAAACGCATTGTGGATATCCTGTGAAAAAGAGGACAAAAGCTTGGGATTCCTTTTCATAAGGTCCATACAATATCCTGCTTCCGTAACCCCAAAATCACGTTCAATATCGCCCTTATTGTAAAACCCGTCAATCGTCAAATCCATTGACCATGTCATATCATTAGCCATCTGATTATCCTCCTGTTGAAATATCTTATATCTTTATTATACAATATAAATAAAAAATACTGAACAAAAATTAGTATTCCTTCCCGCTCCCCACCTTTATTCTAACGAGCGCCAGTATCTGGTCAAGTTCGCATGCTCCTTGACCAGATACTTCTGCTTCGTTATGAATAGGTGAGGGAACGGTTCGGGTATAGCGTCCTTCTGCTTTTTTTGTTTGTTTTTTTGTTGATAAAATGGACAAATTGCTTGACTTTTGGGTTTAGGTGTGATATAATATAAACAAAGGAAGGGAGAGTGAAGGATATGATGGTTGAGATTCCTACTGCTTATCTCGTATGTGCTGTTCTTGTTACTGGTGTTCTGGCATTCGGTTCACTGGTAACCTGCCTGATTGATGTGATGGAAGATATGAGGTTGTAACGAAAGGAAAGGTGGAAACATGAAGATGTTGAGAAAGACGCTGGCACTGACGGTTCTTCTGACGACACTGCTTCCCATGTTTGTTGTTCAGCCTGTATGTGACGCAAGCTGGGCAGAAATTATTATCCGCAAGGAAAACAAGCACGGGCAGGGTGGTGAGATTATCCTGCGTCCTGAAAAGAAAGGACGGGGAAAAATCGAAATCAACACACGGCTGTAAATACAAACATCTGCAGGGGCGGGCTTCCGTCCCTGTTTTTTTGTGCTTGTTTTTTATAATTTTTAATAAAATTTCTTGTTTTTTTTATTAAAAATAGTGGTTTCCCGCTTGACAAATACTATATATAGTGGTATAATGTTTGTAGGATAGGATAAGATAGGATATACTATCTGTGTTGTATCCTGTGAAAATGTGTGTTGAAAATGGTTGGGGCATAAACAACCGAAAACATGTAGAAAAGAAAGAAGGACACAATTACTATGAAAGCAACATTTTACGTCTACAGAGCTGAAAAGAGCAAACGCCCCGCTACTGTGAAAGACATCTATGAAGCGTATCGGTGGTGTAACGACACAAACCCGTTGGTTTCTGTCGAGGAAGAAGAGACCAGCCTTGAAGAGGCGAGGGCACGCACTGCGGTTGCGTTTGGTGAAGAAAACGTTACTGTGGAAGATGGCATGATTGTCGTGCACAAAAACGGCGTGGAAAATCTGAAAAAGTCGGAAAACCCGTATATTTTCTGGGTGTTCTATGGCGGAAACGACGGTTTTACGCTTATCCCGTCTTTCCGTGCACTTGAGCATCAGGATGCTTTCGGGTTTGTCCCTGCGCAGAAGTTTACAGGTCATCTCTGCTTTATGGAGGAAGACATGATTAAATTCAGCGACGAGTCAGGGATTACATTCGAAGATATGATTGCACGGTTGCGGGCAAAGAAAGAAGCGTAAAAAAGGCTGGGCGGTTCGTAAGAACTGTCCAGCTTATTTTTTTTGAAGTTAAATAAAAAAGCTCCGATATAAGAGTATCGGAGCTTTTCTGTATTATGGTTTATTTGTTCCCAGCCTTCAGTTTGGCGATTTCTGCCTTCATCTGCTGGATTTCAGCGACAAGCGCCTCATTTACGGCATCCTGTTTCTGGATTTTCGCATCCTGCTGTTCAATTCGTTCAGCCTGTGCGTTGACGGCTTTTACCAGCTGTGCCTTGCTCATGCCTCCTGCGACAGGTTTGTCTACGGCAACAGATACACCAGCGCCAAACATGGTGTCGCTGTTACCGATGGTGGAGGAGATATTCATTACGACACGTTCAGACGGTTTGTAGAACAAACCCAATGCGCCTGCGGTCTCACCATGGTATCTGCCGATGCCTGCAGCAATATTCAGTTTCGTATCGCCGTCTGTGTCTACAGGATGGAGATTTGCCAAAGCGGCTGCGCCTGCACCAGTTTTGTTAATCTTATCATCCATCTTCTGGAAACCTTCGTTCACGCCCTGCGAAATCGCTTCACCAACAGCTTTCACATAACCTACGTTTGCTGCGGAAGTATCATCATCAGGGTCAACCAGTACGCCACGCAGAACCCTGCCGGAGCCGTCAGATTTGGAGATATCTACAGAATCCAGCCCGTCATATTTTGCCTTTGCGCCAATCTGGATAGATTCACCGTTCTGGTCAATCAGGTCAGTACCATCAATCTCTGCCAGTGCTTTTGCAACGGTATCACCAGTTACCAGATTGCCATCGCCTTCTTCGACAGCGCCAACGCCTAACTTGTCAGCCCATTTGCCGACTTCAATGTTAGAAGCGTCTTTGTTGGCTTTTTTGTCCAAATCAGATTTATCGGCTTTCTTATCCAATTCCGATTTATCCGCTTTGGCATCTAAATCAGCCTTGTCTGCTTTATCAGCCAATTTGGCATCTGTCTCATCTTTCGTATACACAGAATCTTTGTCTGCTTTGCCGTCCAGTTTATCAGTTATCATCTGTTCCTGTTCGGTCAGGGCATCATATACAGCCCCGCCTGTTACGATACCCGTATCGCCAGCTTCGACCTTCCCATCAGCCGCAACAGATACATCATAAACGGTTGCACCATTTTCTTCCGTACTAGTCACGGTCACAGCACCAGAACCTTTAACCTTTACAGCTTCTTTCGCAAGGTCTTTGATGTTCTGCTTACCTGTGTCGGTCAGGTTATCCATATCTGTGTTCGCCTTGCCAGCCAGTTCGTCCTGTAATCCCGCAACGGCATCGTTGACTGCCTCGAAAACTGTACCGCCTGTTACCAGTTCCCCGTTTCCAGATTCTACTGCACCAGTGCCAATTGCTGTGCCCCAGTCAGCCGTGTTTTCTGCCACGTTAGAAGCATCTTTGTTGGCAAGATTTGATGTGTCTCCGCCACCACCAGTTGCAGAAATCTTGATAGAACCGTTGTCATCCGTCAGGGTTACATTATCCCCAGCGACAAAATTAATCACGTTGTTGTCAGGATTTACTGTTTTTACCTTCGCACCGCCGATAGTAACGTTAAAACCAGTTTCCAGCTGCGTCTTTGCTGTATTCAGGTCGGATTCCATGGTAAGGGTCTTGGCTTTCAGAGTGTTTACACTGGTCTGCATGGTTGCAATAGTAGAGTTGTTTTCACTTAATGCAGACTGGAATTCATTGAATTTCTGTTCTGTTGCATATAACTGACTACCAGTTACCGCATCCGTAGAAGACGCAGACAGTTCTGCTTCTGCCAGCCCTGTGAGTTTTGTTCCTTCACCGACAGGACCTTCCAATGTAATAGATTTACTGTCAGCATCATCATAAACCACATAATTGGTATCAGCACCCGGATTTACAGCACTCAGCGAATGAGTCATCATTCTTGCCTGTGTGTTCCCAGTATCTCCGCTATGTTCAGCCATATAAGCCTGTACCGCATCTGCTGCTGCGGTTGCAATGACAGCCCTGCCCTGATTATTCAGATTGTTCAGAGAAGCATCTGCCTTCAGAGAATCAATGGCATCTACAAGGTCAGATACAGCGGAAACAGAAGACAGTGCATCTGTTACAGACTGGTTCAACGTAGTGATGTTTGCTTTGTTACGATTAATATCAGATGCAAAACCAGTAATATCCTCTTTTACAGACCATAACTGATTGCCGATAACAGCATCGGTAGAAGACTGTGTAAGGATAGCGGCTTTTAGGTTGGTTAATCTTGTACCACGAGTACCGTTCATTGTAGCTGTATCCTGTTCATCGCTGTCGTACATAACAACATTCTTAACAGATACAGAGTTATCATTGCCGTTGATTACGATACCGTTACCTGCAATATATACATTCGGGTGGACAGTCTGGAGAGCGTCATACACCTGACCGCCACTTACCAATCCTGTATTGCCAGAAGCTACTGTTCCATCAACTAAAGCGGAAATAGAATGGTCAGTACCTACCATAATATGATTTCCTGATGTATACTGAACTGCTTCAGGAATTTGAATATTCTGTAATGCTTCATAAACCGTATTACCTGTTACCAATCCTGTGTTTCCAGCTGTAATTGTACCGTTTCCTGATGCGGAAATTACATCGGTGTTACTAATTTCAATATTATTACCTGCTGTATAGGTCTTCCCTGTAGGAATTGTTACTGTTCCTGTAGAATCATCACCTTTTGTATAAGTTAATGTACTTCCACTTACAGACAATTCCTTAATTGCATTTTTTGTGGCTGTATCTAATGCTGTCAGATTAGCTTTTGTAGTATTTGCCGTTTTAACAAATGTACCATTGGACGCAGGTCTTAATTCAGTATATGCATTTGCACCTGTCATTAATCCTGTATTTTCACTGGCAACCGTAGCTCCACCAACAACATTAATACCGGAAGAATCTACTGTAACATTTGTACCTGCTTTTGCTGAAATTGCATTAGCATTAGAAATTTCAATACCATTTCCTGTCGTATAAGTAGCTCCGCCTGTTCCTGTTGCTGTAGCCGAAATTTTATAACGTTTCTGCCCAATCGCATTTGTTGCTGTTGTATCTGGTGCAATTGTTACATTATCACCTGCAACAAGTTCAATTGTCTGACCTACAGTAGAAGCATCATGAGCAGATGTACCATCTGCCATATTTACAATACGTTTATAAGAATCTAACGTATATGTTTTTTCAACACCTGCATAATAATAAACATCATCTTTTTTATGTCCAACAGAAATCGTATTTGCTTCCGAAGCAACGGACTCATAACCAAGAGCTATAGAATTTATAGCTCCAGAAGATGATTTCGCACCAAGAGATATTGAATTTTCACCAACAGAAGTAGCATTTTTTCCTACAGCTGCAGAATTTGTACCTCTTGTTAAAGCGCCTAACGCTGCAAAAGAATTAGTACCCATTGCTTTACTATGGTCACCAAAAGCAGTAGCATAAAGACCGCCAATGTTTGTAACACCACCATCTAATTTATTTCTTGCATTAGCCATAGATGTATATCCATTACCGCCATTATCATCTACAATTTTACTAAGGTCTGTCGTATCACCATCTCTACCAAGCATGATACGATATCTTAACTTTCCGTCATCATTTAAATAACCTTGAATAATAACTTCTTCACCATTATATAAATAATCACCTGTTTGCGAGCCGAAACCCCAAGCGACAGAATCTCCACCAAATGCCATAGAACCTGTACCAAAAGCAGTAGCACAGTCACCATAAACTTCTGACATATAACCAAATGCTGTAGCAAATTCACCATTTGCAATACTAATACGACCAAAAGCTGTAGAATTATCACCTACCGCACGACTTCCATTACCCCATGCTGTTGATAACCAACCCATGGATTGCGCTGTACCCCAAGATGTAGAAAATCTGCCAGAAGCAGAAGAACCGTCACCCCAAGCAGTACTACCTTCAGCACTTGCCTTTGTTTTAAGACCCCAAGCAGACGATTTAGTAGCAGTAGCAGAAGTAGATAAACCTGATATAATAGCTGACCCATCAATACTACCAGCAAATACAGGCATTACAGCACCAAAACTGAAAACACATGCCAATACGCCACATACTAACACACGGGAAATACCTTTTGCTGAAGGAGCTTTTGTATGTGATTTCGCCAATTCTGACGCCACCACATAGCAATTCTTGGTCTTTGACCAAATCACCTTAAATACTTTGTTCATAAATCTTTCCTCCTTTAAAATAATAATTTATACAAAGAGCATTCAGCTAATTAAATTATAACATAAAATTTTAAAAAAATCAAAAAAAATCAAAAAAAAAATCAAAGCCTATCGGAGACCTTTGCTTCGCAAAGGTTTTTTATAAAAAAACGGCAGGCAAGCCTGCCTAAAAACCAATCCTGCGGATTTTCCGCCTTCGGCGTAAAAATAATTTTCTCAAATCAAACCTACTGTTTCCCGCTTTTCATTATAACAGGCTTGCTGTTCCGTTAATATCGCAGGCTCATTGACGGAACAGCCACGCTTCTGTTATCTGTCAGCGGGGAAACCATCAGGTACGCAACAAAAAAACTTTTGTTTTTGTTGATAAAATGGACAAAACGCTTGACATATTTGTTAATTTTTGGTATAATTATAATAGAAGATAAAGAAAACTAATTAAGGGGGATGGAACATGAAGAATAACAAAAAAAGCGAAGTTGTATCAGAACAGGTATATGATTATCCTGTTGACCGCCGTCATTTTCTGAATGTTGATTATGGAAAATATTTTTTCTGCTGTGGAAAATGCCATCATATCCATATGCTGACAGAGGCAGAAGTAGAAGAACACAAAGAAAGAATTGCCTTTGTTGAAAATTATGGCAATAAATACAAGTCTATGGGAAATATGGTTTGTCCTCACTGCAAAACAGAACTGCCTGTATATCTAAATGTATGGCAAAAAGCCCTGCATTTTCCTGAAAGAGTATACATTGTCAAAAAAGCCAACGGGAACATCAATGTAAATATTATCGCCTGTCAAATGAACGCAGGATTTAACAGGAATCGGAAGCATTTTTATCAAAATTCCCGCTGGTATGCATTCAGCTATGTTTTCCGTAAAAACGGAACGATTACCTTTGTTTCCCCATGCTGGGTTGACAACCATCGGCGGTGCAGTTTTGACAATTCACAGTCACTGTTCTCTAATATTACCTTTGCTTCTGAATATGTGTACAACAGTAATGCCATAAAAGAACTGGAAAAAGCAGGCATCCTGCCTAAAAACTCTATCCGCAGACATCGTTTTTCCAATATAAGCGAATCTTTCCTTACTGTTATCAATAAGTTTTTTGATGATAACAGCCGCTTGACACCAAAAAAACTTTTCCATAAAATCCTTTCCTGTATTAAAAAGGAAGACACAGATGAGGAAGCACTCAAACACATCTTACAGAAACTGCGTCTTCCCCAAAGCAAAAAATTTAGGAAACTGTTCTTTGAAAAACCAATCGATATCGCATATAAATATCTGTTATTCCGTTCCGCAGGTTTATCTGATATCAATAATTTTTACAGTCTCATAAAAAATGATGGATTGTTAAATACTATCGAAGAAGCAGTTACCTTTCCCCCTTATATGGTACAGAAAAACTATTATCAGGAATATCTTTCCATGTATGGTGAAAAAGCCGTCATCCAACAGCTTCTGTTGGGAAACTTTAAAAAATATTTCTTTGATACAGTCCTGTACCGCCAACAGATGGAAGATATTACCAGCCCGTATTTTACACGCCCCGAAATTTTGGCACAGTCTTTTCACAGGAACATCAAGACCATGCACGACAACTTCATGCGTCTGATAGAAAAACAAAAAAACAACGACAACAAAATCGCTATCATCAAGAACGCAGAATATATCCTGTCCCATGATGTCAATGAATCACAAAAACAGGACATCCTTGACAAGATTGAACGCATGCAGAACAACCCCATCACTTACACCAACGAGCGAAAACTGGAAACTACCCACAAAGGCATTTCCTTCATCCTGCCCGAAGACACGGACGAGCTTCTGACCGCAGGAAACGAACTGCATAACTGCGTAGGTCATAACTATCGCATATATGCCCTGCACCATGCTTCCACTATCGTACTGATGAAACAGAAAGAAAAACTGGTAGGCTGTATCGAAATAGGGAAAAAGAACCAAGTTTATCAAGCTTTGGGTCCCTGTAACAAAAGCCTTGCCGATACACCCAAAGAAGCCTTTGAAGAATGGGCAGACACCCATAATCTGAAGACAAAGGGGAAAATAGACTGTGACCATTCCTATGTTATCGACACTTCAGATTTCAGAGAAAAACTGCAAAATTTTGTAGACAACCAGCAGGAAATCATCCATTCCAAGGCATATGAAAGTTATAACGACCTGACGTTCTAAAAAAAACATAACAATAAAAGCACTGCCATCAGGCGGTGCTTTTTAATACCCAAAACCATAAAACACTCAAAAAAACGGGCATCTGCCCGTTCAGGAAACCTTTGCTTCGCAAAGCTTTTTATAAAAAAACGGCAGGCAAGCCTGCCTTGAAAAACCAAACCTTGCGGTTTTACATTATCCGCCTTCGGCTTGGATAATTCCCTTAAACCATCCCTTCTGCCTTCCTGCCATCTATTATAACAGGCTTTGCTTCCTGTTCAATATCGCAGGCTCATTGAACGGAAGCGTTGCTTCTGTTGCTAATGGGCAGGGAAGCCTTCGGGGTGGTCACCTTTCCCCTACAGGACTGATTTTTATGCGATTATTCTCTCTGGAAGCTTGACAAATCGTACTGTATGTAGTATAATATATATAGAAAGATAAAAGACGAGAGATAAAACATAAACGGGGGAGAGGAGCATATGGGGTTTACGAACAGAGATATACATAAAGCCATGGCGGAAATGGCACGGGGCAGAGTGCCAGACATGAACCGTATCCGAAAGGAGCGGCTGGCAGAGGAACATATCGGTAAATTGGCGTGCCAGTGGGGAAAAGATAATCTTGGTCGTTCCTATTATGCCGTTACTCTTCGGGATAGGTCAGATAATCAGCATATTGTATATAAGGTTTACAATGCGTCCATGCCTTTTACACAGACCATCCGAAACGGGGCAGAACAGTACTACCGCACCCATCAGCCTTTCCTGTCACAATTAGGCAGAAATCCTACGGTACAGGGATTGAAACGGGTGGAAAGGGATTTGGACATGCTTCTGCCAAAGCAGAAATAAATAAATTAAAACAAAAAACTCCCTTCGGGCTTAGTTTCCGTGGGAGTTCTTGTTTTTTTATGGATATTATTTATTTTTTTAAATAATTTGACTTTCTTTGATATTCTTTCCGTGCCAATACATTGTCAAATTCAATAGTCGGTTTGGGGTTTTGCTTTTCTTCTTTTTTTTCTTTCCTGTCGGCAAAAAAGATTTTGATTGACGGCTCATGTAAAAAATCATGTACCAGCAGCTGAATCTTTACATCATATATACCATCCTTTAATTCAGGACACATTTTATAGATATGGTCAGGATATTTAATCTTTGAAAAATCAACATCCCGAATCTCAATCGGATTAAAGATATCCTTATATACTATATTTTTCTTCTCATAAATCTGTTTTATATCCCCAGTATAACAAGACCACGATTTAATTTTTATATCAATATGTCCTGTTTCATCTTTTTCTTTACCCGGATAGGAGTGGACTGACATTTCCATAACTGGCGTATCTTTATAATGTAATGTGACAGAAACACCAAAAGGTTCAGGTTCAATAAAATCCTCTTCCAGTTCCGCTCTGGTAAAATGTTGTGTTTTCTGCAGCCACCATGCATAGTTTTCTCTGATAACAGAACGGAAGTTCATTGTCTTTTTCATAGAAACACTCCTTTTATCATATTTTTTTAATAAAATGGTAAGCCATCGCTTTTCGAATTATTTTATCAGTCAATTTCGTTTTTTTTAATCCACGGCGATTTCTCTTTTGTTTTACTTTACCTTTCCATTTTGAACCTCCCCCACTTATAGAAGTGGGGGATTCTTGAGAAGTTTGATACATGGACTAACGCCCGACAGACATATCCCAAAGGAGTTAACTGTCAGGATATCCTTATTCTTAATGGGCTGTCCAAAAGCCCTTTACACAGTTCTTCGAAATCGAAGTTCTGCTTACTTTTGCGAAGTATATTTGCCACCCCGTTGACATCAGCATTTGCAATTCTGCCATCGGCAACCCGATACAGTCCACGCTGG
>JAEEGG010003965.1_pt1 | contig 36292 bp, 33 predicted proteins | sample 9134161 | NCBI WGS metagenome assembly JAEEGG01 (sample SAMN16246543, study PRJNA631951) | gut metagenome | biome: gut microbiome; feature: rumen; material: CR-attached | host: Bos | place: Iran: Karaj | collected 2018-10
ACCTGAACGGCGAGCGCATCGGCGGCACGGACTACGGCTACGTGGGCTTCGAGATTGACGTGACGGGCAAGCTGAAGACGGGCCAGGAGAACATCGTTGCCGTGAGGGCCGATACCCGCGATCCGGGCAACTCGCGCTGGTACACGGGCGGCGGACTGATACGCCCCGTCCGTCTGGTGGCCACCAACCGCGAGCTGTACTTCGAGCGCCATCCGCTCTACATCACGACGCGCGACAACCGCTTTGTCACCATTTCGGCGGAGTTCACCAATCGTGGACGGCAGAAGGACGTGACTGTCGGTACGAAGATATACGCCCCCGACGGACGGCTGGTCTACGAGGGAACATCGAAGCAGAGCCGCAAGACCGCCTCGCGCACGATGGAAGCCCGACTGCCGGAAGTGGAAATCCAGAACGCCCAGCTCTGGGACTGCGAGCACCCCAACCTCTACCGGGCTGTGGTGACGCTGCTGAAGGAGGACGGCACGGTGATTGACGAGGTCAGCTCGTCGTTCGGCATCCGCACCATAGAGTTCGGCCCCGAGTACGGCTTCAAGCTGAACGGGCGGAAGGTGCTGCTGAAGGGCTACGCCAACCACCACTCGCTCGGCGCCCTCGGCGCTGCCGCCTATCCGCGTGCCATCGAGAAGCGCATCCAGCTGATGAAGCAGTTTGGCATGAACCACATACGCACCAGCCACAACCCCTACAGCCGCGAGTTTATCGAGCTGTGCGACAAGTACGGCATACTGGTCGTCGACGAGCTCTACGACAAGTGGACGCGCCAGCACACAGGCGGCCGCGTGAGCTTCGAAGAGCTGTGGCAGAAGGACGTGCCCGAGTGGGTGAAGCGCGACCGCAACTCGCCCTCCGTCGTGCTGTGGAGCCTCGGCAACGAACTGCAGCAAGACCCCAACCAGCCGTATAACGACTTCGGCGTGACGATGTTCCGCCTGCAGAAGACGCTGCTGCAGCGCTACGACTCGACGCGACTGGTGACGGTGGCCATGCACCCCCGCTACCGCAACTGGGAGACCGACTCGCTACCTTGCGACCTGGCCATGATTACCGACGTGCAGGCTTACAACTACCGCTATATGTACTTCCCCGGCGACGGCCGCCGGTTCCCCTGGATGACGTTCTACCAGAGCGAGGCCTCGGTATCGGCCATGGGGCAGAACTACTTCGAGATGGATCTGGACCGCGTCATCGGACTGGCCTACTGGGGCGCCATCGACTACCTGGGCGAGTCGCAGGGCTGGCCCGCCAAGGGCTGGGCGCAGGGCGTGTTCGACATTGCGCTCGAGCCGAAGCCGAAGGCCTACTACATGAAGTCGTTCTTCAAGGCCGACGAGCCGGTGGTTCACATCGGCGTGATTGACCGCAAGGGCGACCAGATGTGGAACGGCGTGCAGACGGGCAACGACGGTATGAGCGACCACTGGAACAGGATTGAAGGGCAGAAGCTGTCGCTCATTACCTACACCAACGCCAACGAGGTGGAGCTGCTGCTGAACGGCAGGAGCTTAGGGCGGCAGAAGAACGACGTGAAGAACGCCAAGCAGCGCAACCAGATACGCTGGAACGACATCGGCTACGAGCCTGGCACGCTGGAGGCTGTGGCCTACAATAATAATAAGGTGGTGGCCCGCCATAAGATTGAAACTGCGGGCGAGGCCGTCCGGCTGTCGGCTGACGCCGACAATTCGCGGTGGGTTGCCGACGGGCAGGACCTGCAGCACATTAGCGTGGTGGCGCTCGACAAGAAGGGGCGCCGCGTGCAGACGACCGACCGCGAGGTGACGTTCAGCGTCAGCGGCGATGCCCGCATCGTGGGCGTGGTCAACGGCGACATCAACTCCGACGAGATGATGGTGGGCACGAAGCGCCGCCTCTACAACGGCTCGTGCAGCGTCATTCTGAGGGCTGGCCGCACGGCGGGCAAGGTGACGCTGACAGCCACAGCCGACGGCATGAAACCCGTCACGGTGAAGCTGCTGACGCAGTAAACGGGTCATCATTTTTAGGTATTTTGCGTGTCGCGACACTCGATGCAACCGAGTTGCAAAAAATTATTCATACCTTTGCACCCATGAAACTATCAGAACTGAAGACAGGCGAGCGTGGCATCATCGTCAAGGTGACGGGCCACGGCGGTTTCCGCAAGCGCATCGTGGAGATGGGCTTCATCAAGGGAAAGACGGTGGAGGTGCTGCTCAACGCTCCGCTGCAGGACCCCGTGAAGTACAAGGTTATGGGTTACGAAGTGTCGCTCAGGCACCAGGAGGCCGACATGATTGAGGTGGTGAAGCAGACCCAGCAGCCCCAACAGACCCACACCCAGCCCCTCCCCGTGAGGGGGGGGAGTGACGTGTCTGACGGCAAGGTGACTACTCCCCTCCCTTATAGGGAGGGAGCGGGGGATAGTCTCCATGAGGCCCTGAGGGCTCGCCGCCACCTGAACGTGGCCCTCGTGGGCAACCCCAACTGCGGCAAGACGTCGCTCTTCAACTACGCCTCAGGGGCACACGCCCGCGTGGGCAACTACAGCGGCGTGACCGTCGACGCCACCGAGGCCGAGGCCCATTTCTACGGCTACGACTTCTCGCTGACCGACCTGCCCGGCACGTATTCGCTGACGTGCTACTCGCCCGAGGAACTCTACGTGCGCAAGCACTTGGCCGAGCAAATGCCCGATGTGGTCATCAACGTCATCGACGCCTCGAACCTGGAGCGCAACCTCTATCTGACCACGCAGCTCGTCGACATGAACATCCGCATGGTCTGTGCCCTGAATATGTACGACGAGTTTGAGCGGCGCGGCGATACGGTCGACCTGAAGACGCTCTCCACGCTCTTCGGCATGCCGATGGTGCCCACGTCGTTCAAGACGGGCATGGGCGTCAAGGAGCTGTTCAAGGCCGTCATCCAGGTGTATGAGAACACGCAGGGCGCCTCGCGCCACATCCATATCAACTACGGCCACGAGATTGAGGACGGTATCCGCGAGATACAGAAATTCCTGAAGGCCGACGAGCACATCCGCCAGCGCTACTCGACGCGCTACCTGGCCATCAAGCTGCTTGAGAACGACCCCAACATCACCCAGTACGTGGGGCAGCACTTGGCCGACGAGCACCGAGCCCATGACCGCAAACAGCTGCTGGCCGTGCGCAACCATGCTGCCGCCCGCGTGCTCGAAGAGACGGCCAGCGACTCCGAGACCGCCATCATGGACGCCAAGTACGGCTTCATCAACGGTGCGCTGCGCGAGGCGGGCTACCAGACGGGCACCAAGGAGAACATCTACCGCACGACGCACATGATAGACCGCGTGCTGTCGAACAAGTTCGTGGGCTTCCCCATCTTCTTCCTCATCCTGTTCGTCATGTTCCAGACCACCTTCGCCCTGGGCCAGTACCCGATGGACTGGATTGATGCGGGCGTAGAGTGGCTGGGCGAGTGGATAGGCTCGACGATGGCCGACGGGCCGCTGCGCTCGATGCTGGTCGACGGCGTCATCGGCGGCGTGGGCTCCGTCATCGTCTTCCTGCCTCAGATCCTGATACTCTACTTCTTCATCTCGCTGATGGAGGACTCGGGCTACATGGCGCGAGCCGCCTTCATCATGGACCGCTTGATGCACAAGATGGGGCTGCACGGCAAGTCGTTCATACCGCTGGTCATGGGCTTCGGCTGCAACGTGCCTGCCGTCATGGCCACGCGTACCGTCGAGAGCCGCCGCTCGCGGCTTATCACCATGCTCGTGCTGCCCTTCATGTCGTGCTCGGCGCGCCTGCCCATCTACATTATGATAACGGGCATCTTCTTTGCCGGGCGCTACCAGTCGATGGTCATGATTTCGCTCTACGCCGTGGGCATACTGATGTCGGTCATCGTGAGCAACATCCTGTCGCGCTTCGTGCTCCGGGGCGAGGACACGCCGTTCGTGATGGAGCTGCCGCCCTACCGCTGGCCGACCGCCAAGGCCATCGGGCGCCACACGTGGGAGAAGGGTAAGGAGTATCTGAAGAAGATGGGTGGCATCATTCTTGTGGCCAGCATCCTCGTCTGGGCGCTGGGCTACTTCGGTCCGACGGGAACGGCGCCGTCGCTGGCCGAGAGCTTCATAGGGCGCATGGGGCAGGCCATAGAGCCGCTGTTCGCGCCTCAGGGCTTCAACTGGCAGCTCGACGTCTCGCTGATAGCCGGCGTCGGCGCCAAGGAGATTGTGGCCTCGACCATCGGCGTCTTAGGCGGTCTCGACGCCATCACGCCGCTGGCAGCCTACGCCTATCTGCTCTTCGTGCTGCTCTACTTCCCCTGCATCGCCACCATCGTAGCCATCAAGAACGAGACTGGCACGTGGCGCTGGGCCGTCATCGCCGCCGTCTACACCACCCTCGTCGCCTGGATAGTCTCCGCCCTGGTTTATCAGGTCGGGCAGCTGGTGGCGTAGCGCCTGTCGGTGAGTTGCTTTTCTGCCTTCTCCAAACTTTTTCTCCGTAATATTTGGAACTTACGGAAAAACTCCTTATATTTGCAGACGGATTGCAAATAAAATCATTTTATGACAGCAACAATATTAAGATCAAGACTGGAAAACAGGTGGAACAGCCTGAAGTATTTGGACAACAACACGAAGATAGATCTCATCATGATGCTGACGCAGTCGTTGAAGAGTACACAGCCCCAGAAGAATATTTCTGCCAGCGAGTTTTATGGCATTTGGGGAGACGACGGTATGAGTGACGAAGAGTTTGTGGAGGCTCTCAGAGCTGAACGCGCGTTCAATCAGGATATTGTTGAATTATACACAAAAAGAGTCCCTTTTGTGTAAAAAGAAACTATGAGGAGGAAACTATATGGATAGTATTTACATTATTAAGGCTGAGAACGCAGGCAACCTGACTGTCTGCCTGACGTTCAACGATAATACTCAGCAGACGATAGACGTTGGCGACTATATCCGTCGTTATCCGCATCCGCAGTATAATAAGTATCTTGACCCTCGGAAATTCAGCCGCTTTACGATAGAGAACGGCAACATTGTCTGGGGCAAGAACTGGGATCTGATTTTTCCGCTCGAACAGTTGCACACTGGCGCAATAATTTAAGATGCTTTATTGTTGAACCCTGAAAACCGAAATGCCTATGGGCTGAGATAGAATAAACTGAACATATACGTTGAAGCGTCCGCTGAATCTTGTTATCCGAAATCTGCAAATTTCAAAAACCTACAAGACGAAGTAGATGGTTCACGCCCGAGGGCGTGGGCTTTTACCCGTTTAAGTAGGTTAGGTGTTTGCAGATACCTGGATAACGTAAGCGAAGTAATTGCTCACGTTTTTTTTGTGTGTCTATCATACAATCAAGTAATTAACAATATTGATATAATACAAACGAAACTATGGAGACTATTGAAGTATTAAAAACAATCGAGACAATTCTTGAATTGTGTATCATGGTTTGTGGAGCTCTTTTTGCTTTATGGATTTTTTTACGTGACAAGCGTCGGGATACTATTAAACAATTGGCGAATCAAGTGATAGCCTACAATTGTTTAGAGCAAGAATACCTTGAGGTATTGTTACAGAATAAGGATGCTCCTAAAAAGGAGGTCAAAGTGGAAATGCGTAGAAGGGCTGAGAAACATGATAAAAACGTAAACAAAGTTTATCCTGATATGAAGCCAAGCGATGCAAAAAGGCATCTTAACCTCATCTAAGAATGTTTAACCAAAAAGCAAATAGAATTATGAAAACAAAAAAAATATTACTAACAGCTACAATGATGCTGTTTGGTGTAGGTGCTTTTGCACAGAGTAATGACCCTTTGAAAGGCGACGTGAACGGGGACGGAGTCGTTGATATGGCTGACGTGTCTTTCATTCTTAACATCATTCGTGAAAAGGCAAAACAAACTCAGCCAGAGACCGAGTATTATATCTATTGTGCAAAAACGCCTCCTACTGCTGAAATGAATCCGAAGGACTATGCGCAACCACTACCAGAATCTGGCAGATTATCAATTGGATGGTACAGTTTGGGCACAACACTTCCAAGTACAATTCATGGAAAGTTGTTTTATGATGATAATGGTAGTGATGACGATGAGTGGTATGTAGCATTACCAACAGAAGGATATTATAGAGGTACTGCATCTGATTTCAGAGGAGCATCGTATCCTGATCAAATTGGAACCATTTTCTATGATGGAGTCTCTTATACGATTTTTGGGGATTCTGGTTCTCGAACTCGATATTCTGTTTGGATGGCCACATTGAAGGTAACGGATATTACAGGACGTTAATAAACGGGAATTATGAAAAGAATCATAACATCATTGATCTTGCTCCTAACAATTATCAATGTGAAAGCTCAACTGACATACGTGGAGGTAGTGACAGATGACCGTGGTCAGGCATCTGAATTGGTTTTTGGTCGAAAGCCAGAGCCTACACTCTATTATACAACCCTTCAATTTGAACTGAACTTGCCAAACGGCATGAGTCTTGTCACAGACAAGGTCAGACTTGCTTCCCATTTGACCCACCACGAACTACTTATAGACGACTTGGGCGAAGGTCGGATGCTGGTTATAATTTACAGCCCGCAGAATGAGCCGTTAATGGGAGAGTTGTTACATTTGCCCATAAAGATGACATCGAGTCAGAGTATAAAGGGACTAATAAAACATACTATTTTGGGTACATTTGACGGAATATCTTTACCCACTACCGATTTGTCATTTATAGTGAAGGAACTGATAGGTGACGTAAACGGCGACGGTGATGTCAATCTGGTTGACGTGACAATGACCGTTAGTCACATTCTCGGCCAGACTCCTGAGGGCTTTGTGGAAGCCGCCGCCGATATAGACGGCAACAACGTGGTAGACATTCAAGATTTGGTCGCAATCATTGACATTGTTTTGAAAAAATAGTAATATGCTTCATTTTAAGCCTCTCTCCTTTCCCCGTCGAAAGGAGAGGGGTTTTGCGTAGAGTTTGTTTGGAGTAAACTCACCGTTAGCTCGGAGTAAACTTGTAGTTTATTGCGACCAAACGCAAACCGGGCGTTACAGTTACAGTTGTTACAATTAAAAAACGAGGGGGTACATCCTCCTTTATAATCTTTATAACTAATTAATATATAGATAGTTATATATATAATAAAGGGAATGGATACCCTCAGAAAAACAACTGTAACAACTGTAACTGTAACAAACGACACTCAGAAATTCATCTAAAAAGCTGAAATACAATGAGATACGGCATTACATAACCAACAGCACTTAGGATGCCATACCTTGAAAAAGGGACAGAATGCATCAGAACCCGCTCTTGAGGGTATCAAAAGACATGTATTCCCCCTTTTTCCGACACTTTTCCCCTTACTTGGCGCACAAATTAGCGTCGAAAAAAAAACAGCATTCCGACTCATTTGGAAGGTACTTTGTGGCCAAATGGCTAATCTCATGGTCGAAAATGGGGGTAACAAGGGCAAAAAAAGGCTTACTTTCCGTGCCAAAAACCTATATTGGCCGGGCCGGTTGGGGGCTTATTGTTGCTCAGTGTTAACCAGCCAGCCGATGATGGCAGCAACATCGCGGATGTCAATTCTCCCGTCGTTGTTCGTGTCGGCCGCATCTTCAATGAAGGTAGCGGTCTTGATGCCGATGATGTGGTGGGCGACGGCAATAGCATCGTCGATGCTAACGGTCCCGTCGTTATTGACGTCGCCGCAGGTAATGACCGGACTGTCGAGGTCGATGCCGGGCGTTATGGGATTGGCCGGCAGCTCGTCCTGAGCTTTGGAAAGTGCCGCTGCCAGGCAGAGGACGGAGGCTAAAAGAAAACGTTGTCTCATCATGTCTATCCGAATAATGCGCGCAGGGCCTCTTCCACCTTCCGTACGGGATGGAGGCTGATGTGGAACTTCTTGCGGTCGAAGCCCTGCATGTTGTACTTTGGTATGATCATATCGCTGAACCCCAGCTTCTCAGCCTCGGCAATGCGCTGCTCGATGCGGTTCACGGGGCGCACCTCGCCGCTGAGTCCCACCTCGCCGGCCATGCACCATCCGCTCTCAATCGGCGTATCGACGTTCGACGAGAGCACGGCGGCAATGACGGAGAGGTCCATCGCCATGTCGGTGACGCGCAGGCCGCCTGCGATGTTGAGGAAGACGTCCTTCTGCATCAGCTTGAAGCCCACGCGCTTCTCGAGCACGGCCAGCAGCATGTTCAGGCGCCGCTGGTCGAAGCCGGTGGCCGAGCGCTGTGGCGTGCCGTAGGCAGCCGTCGACACCAGGGCCTGCGTCTCGACGAGGAAGGGGCGTACGCCCTCGATGGCCGACGAGATGGCCACGCCCGAGAGCCCGTCGTGGTCTTCGGTGAGCAGCAGTTCCGAGGGGTTCGACACTTGCCGCAGTCCCGTCTGCTGCATCTCGTAGATGCCCAGTTCCGACGTGCTTCCGAAGCGGTTCTTCATGCTCCGCAGGATGCGGTACATATAGTGCTGGTCGCCCTCGAACTGTATGACGGCGTCGACGATGTGCTCCAGAATCTTGGGACCTGCCAGCGAGCCCTCCTTGGTGATGTGGCCGATGAGTATGACGGGGACGCCCGAGGTCTTGGCAAAGCGCAGCAGGGCTGAGGCGCACTCACGTACCTGGGCGATGCTGCCTGCCGACGACTCGACGTCCTCGGTGGCGATGGTCTGTATGGAGTCTATCACGACCAGCTGGGGCAGCGTCTCCTTGATGTGCTCGAAGATGGACTCCAGCGAGTTCTCGCAGAGAATCATGAAGTTGTCGTTCTCGGTGTGGGCTATGCGCTCGGCGCGCATCTTCAGCTGGTGGGCGCTCTCCTCGCCGCTGACGTAGAGCACGCGCATGCCGGTGAGCCGGAGCATGGTCTGCAGGGTCAGCGTCGACTTGCCGATGCCCGGCTCGCCGCCCAGTAGGATGATGGAGCCGGGAACCAATCCGCCGCCGAGGACGCGGTTCAGCTCGCCGTCGAGCATGTCGATGCGCGGGTCGTCCTGAGCCGAGATGTCGCGCAGGCGGAGCACTTTGGCGGCGCTGCTGCCCCTGGCTGAGACGGTGGCTGCCGACTTGCCCGGCTGTGTGGGAGCGGCACTCACCTTGATTTCCTTGAACGTGTTCCACCGTCCACAGGCGGGACACTTGCCAATCCACTTGGCCGACTCTTGTCCGCAGTTCTCGCAGACGTATGCTGTCTTGTCTTTCATCGTTATATGGGGGATATGGGCATGATGGGGGATATGGGTTATTTGGGTGACTGCAGCCAGTCGTCGAGCAGCATGCGGGCAATTGAGAGCTTCTCGGGGATGGTGGGCAGGTTTTCGCGCCGGAACCAGCCGCCCTTGGCTATCTCGCTGCGCTGGAGGTGGATCTCGCCTGAGACGTAGTCGGCGTGGAAGCCAACCATCAGGCCGCAGGGGTAGGGCCAGGGCTGCGAGGCGAAGTAGCGGATGTTGGTTATCGTGACGCCCGTTTCCTCCAGAGCCTCGCGGGCTACGGCCTCCTCGAGCGTCTCGCCCGTCTCGACGAAGCCTGCCACGAGGCCGTAGAAGTCGGTGCGGAAGTTCTTGGCCCGTACGAGCAGCACCTCGTCGCCGCGATGGATGAGCACGATGACGGCGGTGGCCAGCTGGGGCCATATCTCCTTGCCGCACTCGGTACACTTCTTCGAGATGTCGGTGTCCATGCGCATCGGTGCTCCGCAGACGCCGCAGTAGCGGGTGTTCTGGTCCCAGTAGAGCAGCTCCTGGCACTTGCCGGCCTTCAGGTAGAGCTCGCGGGGCAGCTTGTAGTAGCTCTGGCGGAGGGGGAAGGGCTGCAGGGCGGGGGGCTGCGACGCTGTCGCAGCATAGCCGACAATAGGGGCGGCGGGAGCAACTGCAGGCGGGCTGTCAATGCGGTAGGCGGTGACGGGGGTGCCGTCGGGCATCGGGGTGATGTTCATCAGGTGTGTCCAGGGCTTCACCTCGGTGGGCGGCTCGTCCTGAAGCGGTATGGTGTAGCTGCCGTCAGCCAGCGGCTGCAGCAGCAGGTCGTCCTTGCAGAATACGAAATAGTATGTCTTCATCTTCCGAACAGTAAGAGGCTGTCGCGCTTCAGGGCGGGCCTGGCCCACGCCTCAGGCACGAAGCGCCAGTTGTGGTTTGGCTGGGGGTTGACGGTTCCCATGCGTTCAATCTCCTGCGTCAGGTAGTAGCGCTGGTCGAGGTCGGAGTGGAACAGCACGCGGCCCTCGAGCGAGTCCTTGGGTATGCCGGCCCCTCGGGTGAGCAGTTCGCCGCCGCCGTTGGCGCGGTAGCTGTTCATCACCACGCGATACCACCGCTTCTCGTCGAAGGGCTGTCCGTTCGTCATTCTGAGTATGCGCACCTTCTGGCCGTCTGGCTTGGTGAGGTCAACCTCGTAGTCGATGCCGCAGGCTGAGTCGAAGTTGAACGTATAGTATTGGAACCCTGTGCGTTGCTGGTCTTCCTTCGAGTCGTCGTTCAGGCGCAGCGCATGGTCGTCGGCTGTCTTCATGGTGTTGGTCCACATGTCGTAGCTGTACTCCAGGTGCTTGCGTATTTCCTCGCCCGTCAAGCGGAGCACGAAGAGCAGGTTCTCGAAGCGGTAGAGCTTGAACATGTCGCCCTGGGTGACGTCGCCGGCGTTGATGACGGTGTTGAACGACAGGGGCGCGTTCAGCGAGATGTCGGCCTTCGAAATCTGCATTTGCAGGTTGTGGATGAGGTCGGTGAAGGCCGAGTTGCCGAAGAAACTCTCGCGGGTGTAGATGGCGTTCTCGAAGCGCCCGATGCGGCGGTCGACGTAGGTCTTGATGCGGTCGATGGTCGGCTGGAAGTGGCTGACCATCTGCTGGTCGACCTCCTCGTCGCGCACGCTGACAATCTGTCCCTTGATGTCCTTCCTTGTCAGCCGTCCGTTGGCGTAGGTCAGCTCAATCTCGGCCTCGGCCACGTTGTTGACGTAGCAGCTGGGGTCGATGCAGAGCACGCGGTTGCCGTCGCGGCAGGTTATCCACTCGTTGTGGACCTGATGGTCGTGGCCGAAGAAGATGATGTCGAAGCCGGGCACCTCGCGCGCTACCGACTCGGTGGCGTTCTCCTCGTACTCGCCGGTCGTGATGCCGCCGTTCAGTCCTGAGTGGAACAGACCGAAGATGAGGTCGGGGCGCTCGGTCTCCTTGATATACTTCACCCACTTGCGGGCGCAGCTGGTCATCTCCTCAAACTCGATGCCCTTCCAGACCGACTTGTTCAGCCAGTTGGGAATGGCGGGCGTCAGCATGCCCAGGATGACAATCTTCACGCCCTCCCGGTAGTGCACGGAGTAGGGCTTCAGGCCCGTGTAGATGCTCTGCGGGCTGGCCTCGCCGCCCTTACACTCCTCCTTGACGATATTGGCGCCCAGCAGCGGACAGCGCACCTCGCGAATCCACTTGTCGTAGACCTTGTGGCCTGGCTCCACGTCGTGGTTGCCCACGGTCTCGGCGTCGTACTTCATGTAGTTGATGACCTGAGCCGCCAGGTTCTCGTCGTCGGGCATGACGTAGTTCGACCAGTAGACGCAGGGCTGCCCCTGCAGGATGTCGCCGTTGTCGATGAGCAGCAGCCGGTCGCCGTAGGCCTGTCGCTGGCGGTTTATATACGTGCTGGCCCGCGAGAGCGTGCCCTTCAGCGGCTTCTTCTCCATGAAGTCGTAGGGGAAGAAGTGGCCGTGTACGTCGCTCGTCTCGATGACCTTCAGGCGGACGGTCTTCTGCGTCTGCGCTTGTGCTGTTAGTGTCAGGGTCATGATGGCAATGGCGGTCAGAAAGTGTCTCTTCATCTCGTTCTCTCTTTCGTTGTTTGCAAAGTTACTAAATAAATTGAACACGACATTCCTGCCGCTGAACTTTTACGTAACTTTAACGCTTCAAAATCGGCAGCCTTGGCGACGTTGCGCGCTACCCGGCGGGTAGAGAGCCTGTACCCGGCGGGTAGAGCGGCTTTACCCGGCGGGTAGACGGCGGTTTGCTGCTGCAGCAGTTTCAGAAGATTTTTCTTTACCGTAACGTGTGTTTGGTACACTTTTTGCTGTAGGGTTTACAGAATAAAAAAATAGGAGGAAAGCATTATGGCATTTATTGACTATTACAAGATTTTAGGCGTCGACAAGACGATACCGCAGAAGGATGTGAAGAAGGCCTACCTGAAACGGGCCAAACAGTTCCACCCCGACCTGCACCCCGACGACCCGAAGGCGAAGGCCAAGTTCCAGGCATTGAACGAGGCCTACGACGTCATCGGCGACCCGGAGAAGCGCAAGAAGTACGACCAGTATGGCGAGCAGTGGAAACAGGCCGACCAGATGGGCGGCGGCTTCGGCGGCGGCCAGGGCGGCAGCTCGCCGTTCGACGGTTTTGACTTCTCAGGATTTACCAGTGGCGGCGGAGGCGGCTTCTCGTCGTTCTTCGAGAGCCTGTTCGGCGGTGCCGACGGCGCTTCGCCCTTTGGGGGCTTCGGCCGTCAGCAGGGGCCGCAGGAGTCGCAGGCCTCTGTCAATATCGACATGTATACCGCCCTGCTTGGTGGCGATGTCTTGATCCAGGTGGGCGCGTCGAAACTCAAGATGAAAATCAAGCCCGGCACGCAGCCTGGCACTAAAGTCCGTCTGCGCGGCAAGGGGCAGGGTGGGGGCGACCTCATCATCACCTACAACGTGACGCTGCCCACGACCCTCACTCCCCGTCAGCGCCAGCTGCTGGAGGAGATGCGCCGCGCTTAACCTTTACACAGAATGACAATGAAAAGACTGAAAGCAGCACTTTTTGACTTAGACGGCGTGGTGTTCGACACGGAGCCGCAGTACACCGTGTTCTGGGGAAGCCAGTGCCGGCTGTACCACCCCGAGCACCCCGGACTGGAGCACGAGATAAAAGGCTCGACGCTGACGCAGATTTACGACCGCTGGTTCTCGGGCCCCCTTGCCAGCGAGCAGGCGGCCATCACCGAGCGTCTGAATGACTTTGAGGCCCAGATGCATTTTGAATACATCGGCGGCTTCGAACAGTTGATAGCCGACCTGCATGCCCACGGCGTGAAGACGGCGGTGGTGACGAGCTCGAACCAGCCGAAGATGGAGAGCGTCTACCGTGCGCAGCCGGGCTTCCGCCAGCTGTTCGACGCCATCCTGACGAGCGAGGACTTTGAATACTCGAAGCCTCACCCCGACTGCTACCTGAAGGCCGCCGCCCGCTTCGGTGTCGCTCCCGAGGAGTGCATCGTCTTTGAGGACAGCTTCAACGGCCTGAAGTCGGGGCGTGCCGCAGGTATGAAGGTCGTGGGTGTGGCTACGACTAATACAGCCGAAGCAATTGCCGCGTTATCTGACATCCAGATAACGGACTATACGTCAACGGATTACCAGTTGTTGGAGCGTCTACTCTAACTTCGAGCCTTCCAGTAGCTTGGGACAGACGTCGGCGAGGTCGCACGTCTGACATTTAGGACGTTGCGACGTGCAGACGTAGCGCCCGTGCAGCAGCAGCCAGTGGTGAGCCAATGGTATTTGCTCAGCTGGAATGTGGCGCATGAGCACTTGTTCGACCTTGAAGGGCGTGTTGTCGCGACGGCCTACAAGTCCGAGACGGTGGCTGACACGATAGACATGGGTGTCGACGGCCATTGCCTGACGGCCGAAAGCAACGGCCTGAATGACGTTAGCCGTCTTGCGGCCCACACCTGGCAGACTGAGCAATTGGTTCATGTCGGTAGGCACTTCGCCATCGTGGCGTTCGATGAGAGCCCGCGACATCTCGACGAGGTGGCGTGACTTGGCGTTAGGGTATGACACGCTCTTGATGTATTCATAGATTTCGTCAGGCTCAGCCTGTGCCATCGTTTTGGCATCCGGATAGTGCCGAAAGAGTTCGGGCGTCACCTGATTGATGCGCTTGTCCGTACACTGTGCGCTGAGGATGACGGCCACGAGCAGCTGGAACACGCTGCCGAACTGGAGCTCGGTATTCACATCAGGCATTTGCTGCTGAAAGTACTGTAATACGGCCTTGTAGCGTTCTTCTCGCTTCATAATTGCTAAAGTTTCTGCAAAGATACTAAAAAAATGGGAAATGAGAAAAGAGAAAGGAGAAAAATTAGTACCTTTGCAAGCTGAAAGTAAGAATTAATGATGAAAAACAGAATATTGGGTTGTCTGCTGATGGCGGCTGCCACAAGTGGAGCCTTGGCACAAGGAGGCACAAACTCGCCTTATAGTCAATTTGGCATCGGCGTTCTCAGCGACCAGTCGCAGGGCATGAGCCGGGGCATGAACGGCGCTGGCTACGGCCTGCGTATGGGTAACATTGTGAATACGCTGAATCCCGCATCATATTCGGGCGTCGATTCGCTGACGATGCTTTTCGACATGGGCCTCACGGGGCAGTTTACCCATTTCGAGGAAGGCGGCGTGAAGCGCAATGCCTCGCTGGCCAGTTTTGAGTATGTGGTCGGTTCGTTCCGCCTGCTGAAGAATGTAGGCTTCACCTTTGGCCTGCTGCCCTATTCAAGTGTTGGCTATGATTATAAGACGACTACGGATATTGCACCGACAAGCTCGATTACCGAGAGCTATAGCGGGAGTGGTGGCCTGCACCAAGTGATGGTGGGTATGGGCTGGCGGATGCTGAAGCCCCTCTCTGTCGGCGTCAATGCTTCCTATCTGTGGGGCTCCTTTGACCGAAGTGTGTCGCCCGACGTCTCTTCGACCTTCAACACCCTGACTAAGCGGTATTCCACCAGCGTGAGCAACTACAAGCTCGATCTTGGCGTGCAATGGGAGCAGCCTCTGGGCAGGTTTGACCGTCTGACGCTGGGCGCCGTCGTCGGTGTAGGGCATAACCTGAAGAACGATGCCGAGATGTCTATTTCCAGTGTGGATCAGCTGTCGAGTGAGGCCGATACAACTATTTTCAAGGTGGCCGATGCCTACGAGTTGCCGATGAGCTTCGGCGTGGGAGCCGTCTACCAGCATGCGGGCAAGTTGACCGCCGCTGCCGACGTTACCCTTGAAAAGTGGGGCGACGTGAAGTTTCCCGCTTTCGCTGATGGCAGCTACCAGCTTCAGAGTGGCCTGCTGAAGGATCGCCTGAAGGTGAACGCCGGTATTGACTGGCTGCCGAATCCCAGTCCGATGAGCAGAAGGTTTCTCGAGCACGTCCATTACCGCTTCGGTGCTGGGTTTGCTACACCTTATTATAATATAAATGGGAAAGAAGGCCCCAAGGAACTGAGTGTCAGCGCCGGCTTCGGCATACCCATCGCCAATATGCACAATAACCGCTCGGTGCTGAACATAAGTGCCCAGTGGGTGCGCTCTTCGGTTACGGACTACGTGACAGAGAATAACTTCAGAATCAACATCGGCATTACATTCAACGAGCGTTGGTTCATGAAGTGGAAGGTCGACTAATGAGTTTTTGCAAATGTTAGGTAATCAGAGAGTTCAGGGATTTCTTGGCATGTTGCTGGCGACGGCTGTTCTTCTGTTGGCATCGTGCAGCGAGGAGCCGCAGGAGCATATTGCCCCGGCCATTCACCCTCAGGACTCGGTGTCGACGATGACCTCGTATGGCGTTAATACGCTCATTTCCGACTCGGGCGTCATCAAGTACCGCATTGTGACAGAGCGGTGGGATGTGAACACCATCCGCATGCCCAACCGTTGGGAGTTTATGAAGGGCGTATTCTTTGAGCAGTTCGACGAGCAGTTCCATGTTCAGGCATATATCCAGGCCGACACGGCGTGGTACTACGACAAGCTGAAGCTGTGGAAACTGCGTGGAAGGGTCAGGATACGCAATAACAACGGGCTGTACTATCGCAGCGAGGAGCTTTACTGGGACGGCATACGCCACGAACTCTATTCAAATGTTTTCTCGAAAGTGACTTCGCCTGAGCGCACGCTGCAGGGGACCTACTTCCGCAGCGATGAGCGCATGACGAAGTACACCGTTTCGAACTCCAAGGGCGCGTTTGTGCCTGATGACAGAAATGATGAAGACAATGGTACGGCGCAGGATGACTCCACATTCCAGGCGCCCGTCCGCCCTGCTGCCCAAAAGCACGCCAAGACGCCATTTGTAGAACCCCGAACCGAAGACTGATACTGATATGGCCTTACTCGTCATAGGACTGATCATTTCGATGATTCTCTCGGCCTTCTTCTCGGGCATGGAGATTGCCTTCGTCAGCAGCAACCGACTGCTGGCAGAGATGGACAAGGAAAAGAACGGACTGGCGCAGCGTGCCATCAGCCTGTTCTACCAGCATCCCAACAACTTCGTGTCGACAATGCTCGTCGGCAACAACATTGCGCTGGTCGTCTACGGTATTCTGTTTGCTCGTATCTTTGATGAGCTGCTCTTCAGCGGCCTTAGCGATGGTGCCAGGGTGACGGCCGACACGCTGCTTTCTACGCTGGTCGTGCTTTTCACAGGAGAGTTCCTGCCTAAGATTATTTTCAAGTCGAACCCTAATACGCTGCTGACATTCTTTGCAGTACCCGCCATGGTCTGCTATGTCGTGCTCTATCCCATTTCGCGCTTCGCCACAATGCTGTCCCGCGGACTTCTGCAGCTTGTTGGCGTGAAGATGAAGAAAGAGCAGGACGACAAGGCATTTACCCGCATCGACCTTGACTATTTGGTACAGTCGAGCATCGATAACGCCAAGAACGAAGAGGAAATTGAGGACGAGGTGAAGATATTCCAGAATGCTCTGGAGTTCTCTGAGATACGTGTCCGTGACTGCATGGTGCCGCGAACGGAGATTGACGCCGTAGAAGACACATGCAATATTGAGCAGCTGAAGCAGGTTTTCATCGAGAGTGGACATTCGAAAGTGATTGTCTATCATGAGGATATCGACCACGTCGTGGGATATATACATTCATCGGAGATGTTCCACCATCCGCAGGACTGGCGGAAGGGAATTCGCCAGCTGGTATTCGTCCCCGAGACAATGCATGCTTCCCGGCTGATGAAGACATTTATGCAGCAGCAACGCTCACTGGCCATCGTCGTCGACGAGTTTGGCGGTACCAGCGGACTGATAGCCCTTGAAGATATCGTTGAGGAGATCTTCGGCGAGATTGAGGATGAGCATGACTCTAACCACTACGTAGCCAAACAGCTTGAAGATGGAGAATATATTCTCTCGGCCCGACTGGAGATTGAAAAGGTGAACGAGCAGTTCGGTCTCGACCTTCCAGAGAGTGATGAATACATGACTGTCGGCGGACTTATTTTGCATGAATATCAGTCGTTCCCTAAATTAAACGAAATCATCAGAATTGGTCGCTTTGAGTTCAAAATTGTCAAAAATACAGCCACAAAAATAGAACTTGTACGGTTAAAAGTCATAGAATAAGCGGTTTTTTGCCGAAAAATTTCTTTATGTCCGACATTTTTAGTAATTTTGCCGACTGATTGCGAAAACAGAATAAAAAACAACAACAAAAAATAGTAAAAACAAATGGCAGCAATTGGAAAAATCAGAAGCTGGGGACCCGTCCTTGTTACTGTTATAGGTCTGGCCCTTTTTGCATTCATTGCCGAGGAAATGTTCCGCTCGTGTGAAACGTCTAAGAACAATGAGCGTCAGCAAGTCGGCGAAGTGTTAAGTGAGAGAATCAATGTCCAGGACTTCCAAGGTCTTGTCGACGAGTACCAGCAGGTCATCAAGATGACTCAGGGTCGTGACAACCTTTCGGAAGACGAGCTGAATCAGGTGAAAGACCAGGTATGGAACACCTACGTAAGCAACAAGATTATTGAAGCCGAGGCTGAGAAGCTGGGTCTCACCGTTACCGACGAGGAGTTGCAGAATATTCTGCGTGAGGGAACGAACCCCATGTTGAGTCAGACTCCTTTTGTGAACTCTCAGACCGGACGTTTCGACGTCACACAGTTGCAGAAGTTCCTCAATGACTACAAGGCCAACACCAACCCGCAGGTGGCCGAGCAGTACAAGAGCTTCTATGACTACTGGAAGTTTATCGAGCGCAGTATTCGTCAGCAGACGCTGGCACAGAAGTATCAGGCATTGTTGGGAGGCTGCTTGCTGTCTAATCCCGTCAGCGCAAAGGCATCGTTCGACGCCAGCCAGCAGGAGAAGACCATTCTGCTTGCCTCACTTCCCTATTCGTCGGTTAAGGATGACGATGTCAAGGTGAGCGACTCTGAACTGAAGTCACAATACGACAAGCAGAAAGAGATGTTCAAGCAGACCGTCGAGACACGCAACATCAAGTACGTTGACTTCCAGGTGAAGCCCTCGCAGGCCGACCGCGACGAGCTGATGAAGACCATGAACGATGCTTACCAGAAGCTGCAGAGCGGCGCTGCCGCTGCTGAGGTTGTGCGTAAGGCACAGTCGCAGTTCCCCTATCTGGGCATTCCTGTCACAAAGAGAGCCTTGCCCTCCGACATTGCCTCACGTATAGATTCGATGGCTGTTGGTCAGACTACCGCTCCTTTCGAGACAACTTCTGACAACACGCTCAATGTGGTGAAGCTTCTGGGTAAGCAGCAGCTGCCCGACTCTATCGAGGTGCGTATGATCCGTGTCTTCGCCGACACAGAGGACGCTATCGTGAAGCGTGCTGACAGCATCTACAATGCTTTGAAGGCTGGTGGCAACTTCGAGGAGATTGCCAAGAAGTATGGTCAGGACGGAAGCAAGGACTGGCTTGTTTCCAGCCAGTATCAAAGCCAGACAACTGTTGACGCAGAGACAAAGTCTTTACTGACGTCGCTCAACATGATGGCTGCAGGCGAACTGCGCAACTTCAAGTTCTCGCAGAACAACATCATTGCTCAGGTTACTGACCGACGTGCGATGGTGAGCAAGTACGACGTTGCCGTCATCAAGCATACAATCGACTTCTCTAAGCAGACATATAGTGATGCTTACAACAAGTTCAGCCAGTACGTAAGCGAGAACAACAACATTGAAGGGCTCGAGAAGAATGCCGAGAAGTTCGGCTTCAAGGTGAGCGAGCGTAACAGCATGACAAACGCAGATCACAATGTTGCTGGTATCCGTGCTACACGTGAGGCCATGAAGTGGATTTTCGACGCCAAGCCTGGTCAGGTCAGCCCCCTCTACGAGTGCGGCTCTAACGACCACCTTCTGGTGATTGCTCTTACCAAGGTTAATCCTGCTGGTTATAGCGACCTTGAGTCTGTGAAGGAAGTCGTCATGGCTGATGTGCTGCGCGACAAGAAGTTTGATTCTCTTAAGGGTAAGTTCGATGGTGTCAAGAGCATTGCCGACGCTCAGGCCAAGGGTGCCAAGGTCGATACAGTTAAGCAGATTACGTTCGGCTCTCCTGTTTTCGTGCAGTCCACAGGTACGTCTGAACCCATTCTTTCTGGAGCCGTTGCCTCTGCCAAGGCTGGCGAATTCCGCGCTACTCCGCTGAAGGGCAATGGCGGCGTGTTCGTCTTCCAGGTACTCAACGAAGGCAAGCCTGAGGGTGAGGCCAAGTTTGACGCCAACGCTGCTGAGGCTCAGCTCGCTCAGCGTGGCATGCAGGCTGCAAGCCGCTTCATGCAGGAATTGTATATGAAGGCTAACGTGACCGACCGACGCTACCTCTTCTTCTAAGAGAAGAACAGATACTACAAAAAGAATTCCACGGATTCAGCCAAGCTGAATCCGTGGAATCTTTTTCTTGTCTGGTTGACTCAGAATGTGTAGTCGTAGACTGTCGTCCACTCAGGATCGACCATAATCTTCACTGTCGATGGCTTGTCGGGATCAAGTGTCGGGTCGTCAGGGGTGACATCGGGATTGTCGTTGACAAAGAACTTGCCTGTGTACTGAGTAATGCAGTTACGCTGCATCGGCACGTCATTAAATTCCTTGGTGTAGACAATGTCTTCGTTGGCGTTGAATGCTTTTACGGTGAAGCTTACCTTGCCCGTCTCGTCATGTAAGAAGGTATACATGTCGAACTGCAGAGGCTGGTCCGTCTGGCTGTCGTTCAAGTTGACCATTACCGATTGCTTGGATTTGACGCATCCGAAACCTGTCGTGGCGTCGAGCGTACCACTGCCGCCTTCGTAGTAGAACTGGAATTTCTTGATATTGGCAGGTTTCGTGTCGCTGGTGGTCAGTCGGAACATCGACGTGGCGCGTTTCAGGTTGATGTCAAGTTGCGTCGTCTCGCCCGTGACCTCCATGTCGCCGTAATAATAGAACGTATCAGTAAATCCTGTGCCTCCGGAACTATCGGGGTTGGTGAATTGTAATTTGGCAGGATTGGTTGTCGTGGGGTTGCCGTTGCCGCTATGGGCCAGCACCAGAACCTGATAACTGCCAGACTCAAGGTCGAGCGAGAATTCACCGAAGTCGCTGTCGGTGGTAGACTGGTTCTTGGACTTGATGCGTGTGCCGTTTTGATAGACTGCAAAGCACAGACGGCTACACACTTCGGCGACGCTCACCATAGCGCGCGTTTCAGAGCCAGTCCAGCCGGCCTCGATGTCTGAAACCCTGATTGTAACGTTTGAGGTTTTTGACCCGCTGTCATCCACGTCGTCGATGACGGCTTTTTCGCACGAAAGAAACACGTGTCCAACGACAATAGTCGTCAATAAAGTAAAAAGATTCTTTTTAAACATAGTTATGCTGAATTATTGATTGTGTTATTCTTCAATGATACCAGCCTCGAGCCATTGGTCGCAGAGGGTTGTGGCATCGGCCTTGGCTTTGTCGGCCTCAACCTCGTATTCGTCGCAGAGATAGTTGGCCAAGTCGTCGGTGGTGAAGCTGTCTGCTCCGTCGATTTTCTGCCAGAGGTAGGCGGCCGACTCGTTCATACTGATAATTTTCGAGAAGTCGATGTTCTCGATGCCTTCTGCAACGATGACGTACTCGCCGCAGACGTTGCGCAGGTGGAATCCTTTCTTTGTCTTCATTGTTATTTGTTCGTTAGTATTTGTTTCTTCTTGAATCGGTTGGGCACATGTGGGTGCATGGCGAATAGCAGATAACGCCGCAGGGGCAGCAGGCGTGTCCATACCCAGGAGTAGATGCGCCACTTGCGCCCGTCGGTACTGTCGAGCTGTTCGCGGCCTTTGCGGTAGAAGCCTACAGCGGTGGCCTTGACATTACCAAGCCGGCAGTGCTCGACGCCGAGATTGCCGTCGCCGCGCAGGGTGACGTGGTCGCCCTTGATGCTGACGATGCGGTGAAGCACGAAGTGCTTGGGTGCAATCTCTGCCAACACGGCATCGCCGACGTTGATGCTCTCAGGCTTGCGCAGCAGGGCTTTGTCGCGCCCGTTCTCTAAGAAGGGACGCATGCTGTAGCCGCGCAGGGGTAGGGTAACGGTATGTCCCTCCTCCAGCAGTCTGACTACCTCGGGCAGCAGCACGGCGTTGGCCATCTGTATGGTCTTTATATCGCTCTTCATTGTCTTATTCTTTGGTAAGCGTTGAGAAACTCAGCCGGGCGGCCTCTTCGTCGGGCAGACAATGGAGCGTGTAGACAGGCGTTGTCTCTATGACGCGGGTGACGGCATCGCAGAGGTTGCGGTAGATGGCAGGGTCCCACTTCATCGACGAGCAGGCGGGCAGCAGCGAGGCAAAGGCCTGAATGGGAGCGAGCCGCTCAATACTGTTCTGCGGGGCACGGTCAATGCGGGTGACGGCTCCCAAGCGGGCACGCCGGTTGCGGTAGCAGGGCGTCTTGCCGCTCCAGGGCGAACCGTAGATGTAGGGCAGTCCGTCGTCGAGGATGCGGATGATGGGGTTGTCGTCGTTCAGCAGTTCGGCCCCCTCAATGTGTTTCAGCCAGAGCGATGTATGCGTGCTCTTTCCCGTACCGCTCTGGGCGGTGAAGGGATAGCCTTTACCATCATACATAATGCACGAGGCATGTATAAGCATCGTCTGCCGGAAACTTCCTGCAAAGGCGAAGTTGAGCATCAGCGCGTCGTTCAGGCCGAAGGAGCGCATCGTCCAGTCGCCGTTCAGCGCACAGCGGCAGTCGGTGAAGTGCTCGTTGGTGATGAGCAGGCAGCAGTCGCGGTTGTAGACGTCGCGTATAAGGTATTGGTAGCCGCCATCGGGCAGCTGATAGACAAGTGTGTCGCCGTTGCCAGTATCGAACTTCCTGACCAGTTTCCTGTCTTTCGAGGGGCGCATCGAGTCGTCGACGGTGAGTGTGAAGAAGTAATCGTCAGTCTGTTCGTTTGACTTGAAGTTGTCGAACGACGGTAACAGCCACATACCGTTCTTCTTTGAATCCTCGAACGATATTCTGATGTTGAGGTCTGCTATTTTGAACGTGTTACTTTCCACTTTTCTTCTTTTTCTTCTGTGACGTTTTTTGTGCGGCCTCTTCCTCGGTGTATGGATTCATGTTGAATGCGGTGAACTTGAAGTCGCTCTCTACGATGTCCTTAACGTTGTTGCGATTCTTGACTTTCTTGCCCGTACCCAAGTAGAGCTTCTTCATCTTAATATACTTCTTCTGCAGCTTTTTCAGACTTTTATCGTAGAACACCACGCAGGTACGATAGGGTAGTTGGTTCTTTTCCAGATAGTTGCGCAGCATGGTCGAGTACAAGTTGCGACCCATCAGGAATTTTGTCTTCCCGTCAACCCAAGCACTATCTATAGCCTGGATATTCGTGAAGTGAACTATTGTGTCGTTGAACGAAGCGGCAAAGCCGAACATATACATTCTCTGTGGGCTAGTGCCTTTGGCTTGTGTCGTGTTTGGTAAAAACGCTGCTGTGATAAAAGCAGCGATGGTGATGTATCGCTGTAGTTTCATTGTCCTAAATATGCCTTTAACATCTTGTTCTTGGTACCCTCGCGCAACCGCCGTATGGCTTTCTCCTTAATCTGGCGTACGCGCTCACGAGTCAGTCCGTATTTCTCGCCTATCTCTTCAAGGGTCAGCTCAGGGCCGTTGATGCCGAAAAAGGCTTCGACGACGTTGCGCTCACGCTCATTAAGAATGCGCAGGGCTTGTTTAATCTCGGCTTGTAGCGATTCCATGACCAACTGGCGGTCAGCCATTGGCGACGATTCATTCACCAATATATCAAGCAGTGAACCCTCGTCGCCGTCGGTGAAGGGAGCGTCTACCGACACGTGGCGCGTATTGGCACTCATGGCCTCGTCGACCTTTTCCTCTGGCAGGTTTATCTCCTGAGAGATTTCCTCCACCGACGGGCGGCGCTCGTTCTCCTGCTCAAACTTGCTCAGCATACGGTTGATCTTGTTGACCGACCCCACCTGATTGAGCGGCAGTCGCACGATGCGGCTCTGCTCGGCAATGGCCTGGAGTATGGACTGACGAATCCACCACACGGCATATGAGATGAATTTGAATCCGCGCGTCTCGTCGAACTTCTCGGCAGCCTTAATGAGCCCGAGGTTGCCCTCGTTGATGAGGTCCGAGAGCGACAGCCCTTGGTTCTGGTACTGCTTGGCTACCGAGACTACAAAGCGGAGGTTGGCGCGCGTCAGCCGCTCCAGGGCCTTGCGGTCGCCCTTGCGTATCCGCTGTGCCAGCTCCACCTCTTCCTCAATGGAAATCATTTCTTCCTTGCCTATCTCCTGTAAGTATTTTTCGAGAGATTCACTCTCCCGATTAGTAATGGATTTCGTGATTTTCAGTTGCCTCATTGGTAGTAAATTTTAAAGCCGTCGGGCAAAGGTACAGTAAAAAAATGAAACTGCCAAAGAAAAAGGTGAAAAAGTTGTCTTTTCCACCTTTTTCAATATAATTAGCGGCTGTTAGTCGTTTTGAAGCGGTACTGCGAAGTAGCCTTTCTTGCCGGTGGGGTAGATGCCTTGTATGTAAAGCACGGGCTCCTTCGACGTTGAAGCTTCCTTGACAATGTCCTGCAGGTCCTCGATAGACTTCACGCTCTTGTCGTTGATACGCTGGATGATGAAGCCCTTCGGTACGCCGGCATCCTTCAGCTTGCCTCCGTTCACTTTCAGCACTTCCAGGCCGTAGCCGATGTTGAGCTGCTCTTTCTGCTGGTCGCTGAGAGCGCGGAACTGTCCGCCGAGCACGTCGATGTCGGCATTCTTCACCACCTTCGTGTTGCCCTGTTCGTTTTTCAGCGTCAGTGTAGCGGTCTGCTTCTTCTTGTCGCGCAGGTAGTTGATGGTAATCTTGTCGCCGGGACGCTTCTGGGCGATGACGTTCTGCAGTTCGCCGAACGACTTAATCTTCTGGCCGTCAATGTGGGTGATGACGTCGCCCTCCTTCAGGCCGGCATCGGCAGCAGCTCCGTCGTCAACGACCTTGGCAATGTAGATACCCTCCATCGTGCCAAGGTCAACCTCGTTGCCCTTGTCCTTCTCGCGGTCTACATAGTCGTTCACGTCGGTACCCTGGATGCCTATCAGGGCGCGCTGGACGTTGCCATACTGCTTCAGGTCGGCCACCACTTTATTCATAATAGAGGTAGGAATGGCGAAGCCGTATCCGATGTTCGAGCCGTTGGGCGATGCCAGCATGGCGTTGATGCCAATCAGTTCGCCGCGCGTGTTCACCAGAGCGCCGCCCGAGTTACCTTGGTTGATGGCTGCGTCGGTCTGTATCATCGATGACACGCCCTGTCCCATGCTGCGGGCCTTGGCCGATACAATGCCGGCGGTTACCGTGTTGTTCAGTCCGAGAGGGTTGCCTACGGCCAGTACCCATTCGCCCACTTTCACATTGTCGGAGTTGGCGATGACGATGGCCGGCAGCTGTTTGGCGTCAATCTTGACGAGTGCCAAGTCGGTGGTGGCATCGGCACCGATGATGCGAGCCGAGTACTCCTTATTGTCGTTCAGCGTCACGGTCAGCTCGTCGGCACCGTCAACCACGTGATTGTTTGTCACAATGTAGCCGTCGGCCGAGATGATGACCCCCGAGCCTGCTGCCTGCCGCTTCGGTGTCTGCACCTGGCGCTGGCGACGGCCGCCATTGCCCTGTCCGCGTCCGAAGAACCCTCCGAAGGGGTCAGAGAAAAAGTCCTCGAACGGGTCGCTGTACTCTACGGTCTGCACCTTTGAGTTCTGCGTGTTCTTGATGTAGACCACCGAGGGCAGCGACTTCTCGGCTGCGAAGGTCAGGTCAACGGGCTGGCCTGCGGGTATGGCTGTTACGCCGGGGGTGGGCACTTGTTCGGGCGATGTGGCAGCATTGGTGTTGGTGAATGCTGCAACTGAGAAGACAACAGCTACGAGTGCTGATGTCGGGACTGCGATGTTGATTACTTTTCTCATATCCATATTCGTTTGATTTAATAATTTGTCGTTTCCGGATTTCTGACTGCAAAATTACGCGCAAAGTTTAAGAAACTGACAAAATGGCACGAATATTTGTCCCAATTTAACAATTCGACGTCCTGTGTTAACGCTGCTTTGCGATTAACACTTCAATTCTTAAATGATTGATAAAATTAAGGATAAAGCAGTGCTTTGATTGCTTATTTTTAATTATTTCTTATTATTCGGCATGATGGGCGGCCAAGAATGCTTCGGCACGCTGGAGGTCTTCGGGTGTGTCGATACCTACAGTCTCAACGTTAGTCTCTCCTACGCGTATGCGGTAGCCGTTCTGAAGCCAGCGTAGCTGCTCCAGGCTCTCTGCTTTTTCAAGAGGGCTTTGGGGCAGACGGGTGATTTCGGTCAGCACCTCGCGGCGGTAGGCGTAGATGCCCAGGTGCTTGAGAAACGGGAAGTGCTGGAGCCACAGCTCCTCGTCGATGCCCCTGATGAATGGGATGGGTGAGCGGCTGAAGTAGAGTGCGAATCCCCTTATGTCGCAGACAATTTTCGGCGAGTTGGGATTCATGACGGCCTCAATCGTCTCAAAGCGCTTGCCCAAAGTGCCTATCTGCGTCTGCGGGTCGTCAAAGAGGTGGCAGAGCGTCTCAATCTGTGAGGGCTGAACGAATGGTTCGTCGCCCTGAATGTTGATGATGATGTCGGCGTCGGTGCCAGTCGTCGTGGCGGCTTCCTCAATGCGGTCGGTGCCGCTCTTGTGGTCGGCTCTCGTCATGACGGCCCGGCCTCCGAAATTCTCTACGGCATTGAGGATTCGTTCGTCGTCGGTGGCTACATAGGCCTCGTCAAGAACGCTGGCAGCTTGTTCGTAGACTCTCTGGATGACGGGCTTGCCGCCGAGCATGGCCAGGGGTTTTCCCGGGAAGCGCGTCGAGGCATAACGTGCAGGGATGATTGCGGTGAATTTCATTGTTCCGAGTTTTAATTTTTTGCAAAGATACGAAATAAATGTCAGAGAATCCGTTAAAAAATGCTATCTTTTTGGAAGTATATGTTTTTTTTGCTAATTTTGGGCTTTCAAATTTGAATCAACGTATGAAAAGATATATTTCCACTATACTAATAGCGGCGTTTCCCCTTTGGGTGAGCGCCCAGAAAATTACGCTCGGATCGACCACCACGAAGGACGGTGGCGACTATCAGGGCGAAATGGTTGCCGGTAAGCCGCAGGGCAAGGGCAAGGCTACTTATAAGAACGGTAACGTCTACGAAGGCGAATACGACAAAGGAAAGCGTCAGGGCTACGGTACGTATACGTTTGCCGACGGCGAGAAGTACGAGGGCCAGTGGTTTCAGGACCAGCAGCACGGCAAGGGAATCTACTATTTCCAGAATAACAACCGCTACGACGGACTATGGTTTCGCGACTACCAGCAGGGACATGGCGTCATGTATTATTATAATGGTGACAAGTACGATGGTGAGTGGAAACTCGACAAGCGCGAGGGCAAGGGTACTTATACCTTTGCCAGCGGTGCCTACTACACAGGCGACTGGAAGGACGACAAGAAGCACGGCCTCGGCTTCTACGACTGGGCCGACGGTTCGACCTACGACGGCCAGTGGGTGAACAACCTGCGTCAGGGCAGGGGCACCTACCGCTTCGCTGATGGCGACGTTTATATTGGACAGTGGGTGAAGGACCTGCAGCATGGCAAGGGCATCTACCATTTCCAGAACGGCGACGTTTACGAGGGTGACTATGTGGACGGCAAACGCTCGGGAACGGGCGTCTTCACCTACGCCAACGGCGACAAGTACACGGGCCAGTTCTCGGGCGGCGACAAGCAGGGCACGGGCACGCTCGTCTGGAGCAACGGCAACATCTACGTCGGTCAGTGGCACGCTGACAAGCCCAACGGTCGCGGCAAGCTGACGATGAAGAACGGCGACGTCTACGAGGGCCAGTTCCACAACGGCAAGATTGAGGGCGAGGGCATTGCCCGCTTCTCTGACGGCTCCAAGTTCAAGGGCACGTTCAAGAACGGCAAGCGCAACGGCAAGGCCATCGAGGAAGACAAGGACGGCAAGCGCTTCGAGGGCAGCTACGTCGACGACCTTCGCGACGGCCGTTTCGTCGAGAAAGACCGCAACGGCAACATCGTCGCCGAGGGCAATTACGTGCGCGGACATAGGCAGGCAGTTAACAATTAAACGCTATACATTATGATTATCGACACACTTGACAATCTGGGCAAGTACGTGGGACTGAACCCGCTGTTTGCCGACGTTATGGAATTTCTGAAACAGAATGACCTGAGCACTATGGACGAGGGCAAGCACCCCATCAAGGGCGCCGACCTCTTTGTGAACATTCAGATGGCCAAGGGCCGCAGTCGTGAGGCTGCCGTGCTCGAGTCCCATGTCAGGATGATTGACATCCAGCTTCCCCTCGACGCCGACGAGACCTTCGGCTACTCGCCCGTCTGCGACCTGCCCGACTTTGAGTACAACCCTGAGAAGGACATGACCAAGTACGGCGACACCCCGTCGCAGACCTACGTCACCGTGAAGCCCGGCCAGATGGCCATCTTCTTCCCCCAGGACGGCCACGCCCCCTGCATCAGCGAAAAAGAAGTTATCAAGAAAGCGATATTTAAAGTAAAGGCTTAATCATTATGGCAACTACGAAGAAAACTACGACAACAAAGAAACCCGCCGCCAAGAAGACGACGGCCAAGAAACCTGTAGAGAAGAAGCAGCCACAGCATATCGGGCTCGTTGAGCACGACTCCTGGCTCGAACCCTTTGAGGGCGCCATCCGCGGGCGCCACGACCACGCTCTGTGGAAGTTAGGACAGCTCACGCAGAACGGCAAGAGGACGCTCTCCGACTTTGCCACCGGCCACCTCTACTACGGCCTGCACAAGCTGGCCAAGGGCTGGGTGTTCCGTGAGTGGGCCCCCAACGCCACCGAGATCTACCTCATCGGCGACTTCAACAACTGGCAGGAGACCGACAAGTATAAGTGCAAGCGCATTGAGGGTACCGGCAACTGGGAGCTCAAGCTCTCGGAGAAAGCCCTGAAGCACGGCCAGCTCTACAAGATGAAGGTGCGCTGGAACGGTGGCGAGGGCGAGCGCATTCCCGCCTGGTGCCGCCGCGTCGTTCAGGACGATCAGACCAAGATATTCTCAGCCCAGGTGTGGAACCCCGAAACACCCTACGTCTGGAAGAAAAAGAAGTTCAAGCCCAACACCGCCCCGCTGCTCATCTACGAGTGCCACGTGGGTATGGGCCAGGACGCCGAGAAGGTGGGCACCTACGCCGAGTTCCGCGACAACGTGCTGCCCCGCGTCATCAAGGACGGCTACAACTGCATCCAGGTAATGGCCATCCAGGAGCATCCCTACTACGGCTCCTTCGGCTACCACGTCTCCAGCTTCTTCGCTCCCAGCAGCCGCTTCGGCACCCCCGAGGAGCTGAAGTCGCTCATCGACACCGCCCATAAGAACGGCATCGCCGTTATCATGGACATCGTCCACAGCCACGCCGTGAAGAACGAGGTCGAGGGTCTGGGCAATCTCTGCGGCGACCCCAACCAGTTCTTCTATCCCGGTGACCGCCATGAGCACCCCGCCTGGGACTCGCTCTGCTTCGACTACGGCAAGGACGAGGTCATGCACTTCCTGCTCTCTAACTGCAAGTACTGGCTCGAGGAGTTCAAGTTCGACGGCTTCCGCTTCGACGGCGTTACCTCCATGCTCTACTATTCGCACGGACTGGGCGAGGCCTTCGGCGGCTACGGCGACTACTTCAACGGTCATGAGGACGACAACGCCATCTGCTACCTGACCCTCGCCAACAAGCTCATCCACGAGGTCAACCCCAACGCCATCACCATTGCCGAGGAAGTGTCGGGTATGCCCGGACTGGCAGCCAAGTTCGAGGACGGCGGCTACGGCTTCGACTACCGCATGGCAATGAACATTCCCGACTACTGGATCAAGACTATAAAAGAGGTACGCGACGAGGACATCAACGTGACCAGCATCTTCTGGGAGGTGCGCAACCGCCGTCCCGACGAGAAGACCATCTCCTACTGCGAGAGCCACGACCAGGCACTGGTGGGCGACAAGACCATCATCTTCCGACTCATCGACGCCGACATGTACTGGCACTTCGCCAAGAAGGACGTCAACGACCTGGCCCAGCGCGGCATTGCCCTCCACAAGATGATTCGACTCGTCACCGCAGGCTGCATCAACGGCGGCTACCTCAACTTCATGGGCAACGAGTTCGGACATCCCGAGTGGATTGACTTCCCACGCGAGGGCAACGGCTGGAGCTACAAGTACGCACGCCGCCAGTGGAACCTCGTCGACAACAAGGACCTGTGCTACCACTGGCTCGGCGACTTCGACCGCCGCATGCTCGAGGTCATCAAGAGCCAGAAGAACTTCCAGGCTACGCCCGTCACCGAGATATGGCACGACGAGGGCGACAAGGTGCTCTGCTTCATGCGCGGCGACCTCGTCTTCGTCTTCAACTTCTCGCCCGACCGCAGCTACACCGACTACGGCTTCCTCGTGCCCACAGGCTCCTACGACGTGGTGCTCAACACCGACTCGAAGGACTTCGGCGGCAACGGCTTTGCCGACGACTCGGTGACTCACATCACCAACTACGACCCGCTCTACGTGCAGGACAAGAAGGAGTGGCTCAAGCTCTACATCCCCGCACGCTCGGCCGTTGTTCTTAAAAAGAATTAAACAATAGAAGTGAACTATAACCGTACAGTCAAGAACGATAGCGCCGTGACCGTCCGCGTCATGTGCGCTGTCGTTTTCGTCATCTTCACGTTCCTCTGGCTATACTTCTTCCAGGCCGACCTGCTGAGCGTCGCCCAGCACGTGTTCAGCGGCGGGCGCACCAGCTACAACCGGCTGACGGGCACCCTGCTCATCACCCTTGTGCTGATGCTGCTCCAGTTGGGCGTGTTCTGGCTCGTGCCGCTGCGCAAGTTCTTCCACGCGCTGACCTATTTCCCGTCGTTCCTCTGCCTGGCCATGCTCACGTCGGCAGGCGAGCGTGCCGACTGCCAATTCTCGCTCGGGCGCTGGCTCTGGCTCGCACCGCTGCTGCTTGTGCTCTGGGGCGGCCTTGTGTGGGTAGCCCGCTCGCTGCAGCTCTATGAGGCGCGCCACGCCACGGGCCTCTTCTCGCGCTGCATGTGGGTCAACATGCTCACGATGGCCTTCATGATGACCGTCGTTGCCCTGTCGGCCAACACCAATGCCGTGTTCCACTTCCGTACCCACGCCGAGAGCGCACTCCTCAGCCGCGACTACGACGAGGCCCTGCGTGTGGGCAGCAGCTCGCACGAGACCGACGCCAGCCTCACCATGGTGCGCATGTATGCCCTCGCCCGCAAGGGCCAGCTTGGCGACCGCCTGTTCCACTATCCCGTCTACCCGTCGAGCGAGGCCATCCTGCCTACTGCCACCGGCGCCCGCATGCTCATGTACCCCGCCGACAGCGTCTACCGCTTCCTCGGAGCCGTGCCCCGCCGCCCCATGCAGCCACAGGAGTATCTCGCTGCCATCGAGCGCTCAGACCAGGCCAAGGCTCCCGCTCACGACTACCTGCTCTGCAGCTTGCTCATCGACAAGGACCTCAACAGCTTCGCCCGCCAGATAGGCCGCTACTACACGGTCAACGACAGCCTGCCGCGCCACTACCGCGAGGCACTCGTGCTCTACACCCACCTGCGCAGCAATCCCCACATCGTCTACCACGACCCCGTGCTCGACGTCGACTACGACGACCTGCAGACTCTCAAGGCCGACTACAAGGACTACGACGAGCGCAAGGGCAAGGTGCTCGAGCACTACCGCAACTCCTACTGGTACTACTACGAATTCATAAAACCCATTAATCATAAACAACAAGAAAAGAAATGAAAGCATTTGTTTTTCCCGGACAGGGAGCACAGTTTGTCGGAATGGGCAAAGACCTCTACGACAACAACGCAACAGCAAAAGATTTGTTTGAAAAGGCTAACGAAATTCTGGGCTACCGCATCACCGACATCATGTTCAGCGGTACCGACGACGACCTGAAGCAGACCAAGGTCACTCAGCCCGCCGTATTCCTCCACTCCGTCATCTCAGCTATCTGCATGGGCGACGCCTTCCAGCCCGCCATGACCGCCGGCCACTCGCTCGGCGAGTTCTCGGCCCTCGTCGCTGCCGGCGCCCTCTCCTTCGAGGATGGTCTCCGTCTTGTCTACGCCCGCGCTATGGCCATGCAGAAGGCCTGCGAGGCTCAGCCCTCGACCATGGCAGCCATCATCGGACTGCCCGACGAGCAGGTAGAGCAGATCTGCGCCAGCATCAACCGCGAGGGCCACGTCGTGGTCTGCGCCAACTATAACAACCCCGGCCAGCTCGTCATCAGCGGCAACGTCGAGGCCATCAACGAGGCCTGCGAGCAGCTCAAGGCAGCCGGAGCCAAGCGTGCCCTGCCCCTGAAGGTGGGCGGAGCCTTCCACTCGCCCCTCATGCAGCCCGCCAAGGACGAACTGCAGGCCGCCATCGAGCAGACTGAGTTCCTCGTGCCCAAGTGTCCCGTCTACCAGAACGTCGACGGCAAGCCCCATACCGACCCTGCCGAAATTAAGCAGAATCTGATTGCCCAGCTCACCTCCAGCGTCCGCTGGACCCAGTGCGTGCAGTCGATGATTCAGGACGGTGCCGACGACTTCACCGAGTGCGGTCCCGGCAAGGCCCTCCAGGGCATGATTGCCAAGATCAGCCGCGAGGTCAGCGCCCACGGAATCGAGGCGTAACTCTTCCTTTTATAATAATAAGGTGTCGGAATGCTCCGACACCTTATTTCTATAAATCTACAATATTTGTCGTGGTTAGCATTAGCGCAATGACGAACAGGCCCAGCACTGCTGGACGACTTTCATCGTCTGCGCGACCGCATGGACGACCGCCATTTGCAGTTATATCGTCTCCATCAGGACGTCTGCCTCTTGATCGGTTTCAACGGTTGTATAATTGTCATTCGCAGGAAACAACCTACACTTCCGACACTTCCTACACCTGTTGAGTTTTTTTAGGTGTTGGAAGTGTCGGAAGTGTAGGATAAAAAGTGCAAATGGCAATCATATATATAGACGCAAGTAGTAAGGACGTTGGGTGATAAGGAGGCTTTTCAGCTTGCTTCGAGCCTTGAACCAACACCTGAACCAACACTTTCGTGGCAGGCCGGAAAGGGTTGTCCCACGGCCTGGGATTTCCAAAACCCGCCGCTTTTTTCGCAAAAGGCGCCGCCTTTTGGACATAAACCGCCGGGTTTTGACCAAAAAGTGCCGCCTTTGTACTTATGAATGATTGTGCTTTAGCTGACACCTTACCCGCCGGGTCGAGGGGCTTTACCCGCCGGGTAAACTTGAATTGGTTTTACTTGGGGATTTTGAAATAGCGTTGAGAAAGTAGTGGAACAAAAAATGCAGAAAAAGCATAGTTTATTTGGAAGTCTCGGAAAAACTCCTTAAATTTGCATTCGCAAACTGAAGTTGCCGAAGATATGACGAATGAACAACAATAACTTAAAAAACCTAAGATTATGATTACAGTCACAATGATTCTCCAGCTCTGCATCGTGCTCGGTGCACTCTGGGTGGGCTCGCGCTACGGCTCACTGGCACTCGGTGCCATCTCAGGCATTGGCCTGGCTATTCTTGTGTTTGGCTTCGGTCTGAAACCCGGTACGCCGCCTACCGACGTCATCTACATCATCATTGCCGCCGTCACGTGCGCAGGCATTATGCAGGCCTCGGGCGGTATGGACTGGCTCATCCAGATTGCTGAGCGTCTGTTGCGCAAGCATCCCGACCGCATCACGTTCCTGGCTCCGCTCTGCACGTTCTTCCTGACTGTGCTCGTTGGAACAGGCCACGTTGTATATACCTTGATGCCAATTATTTGCGACATTGCATTAAAGAAAGGCATTCGTCCTGAGCGTCCCTGCGGCGTGGCCTCTATTGCCTCACAGGTGGGTATCACTTGTTCGCCAATTGCCGCTGCCGTCGTCGCCTTCGTCAGCATCAGCAATACGAACGGCTTCGACGTTACCATTCCGCAGGTGCTTATGATCAGCATTCCCGCCTGTCTCTGTGGACTGATGGCTGCTGCTACAGCTTCATACCACCGCGGTCTGGACCTCGACAAGGACCCGCAGTTCCAGAAGAAACTGCAGGACCCCGAACAGCGCAAGTACATTTATGGCTCGAATGCCACCACCCTCGACAAGGAGATTCCTCAGTCGGCCAAGAATGCCGTCTACATCTTCCTCGGTGCGCTTGCCGTCATCGTGTTCTTCGCCATTTTCCAGGAAGCGCTGCCTTCCTACAAGACCCTGCGTGCCGTTAGCGATGCCAATGCCCTCTATATAAACCCAGACCTGGCCGTTACGGGCGACCAGCTGGTGAAGGCCAATGTCTTTCTGAAGGGCACCACCGAATGGTATGACAAGACACTGCCCATGAACATCGTCATCCAGATTGTCATGATCTCCGCAGCGGCTCTGATGATTATTTTCTGTAAGGCTGCACCCAAGAAGGCCGTTGCAGGTCCGGTATGGCAGTCGGGCATGGTGGCCGTCGTCGCCATCTACGGCATTGCCTGGCTCGCCGACACCTATTTTTCCAACTACCTTGGCGAGATGAAGACGATGCTGGCCGGCGTGGTCAGTGCCTATCCCTGGAGCATCGCCCTGGTGTTCTTCCTCGTCTCGGTGCTCATCAACTCGCAGGGAGCCGTTGTCGTGGCCATGCTGCCGCTGGCCTACCAGCTTGGCATTGCCGGTCCTGTGCTGCTCGGCGTGCTGCCGTCGGTTTACGGCTACTTCTTCATCCCCAACTATCCGAGTGACATCGCGACGGTGAACTTCGACCGCTCAGGCACAACGGTTATTGGCAAGTACCTGCTGAACCACTCATTCATGATGCCCGGCCTCATCTGTGTCATCACGTCGACCATCGTGGCCTACCTGCTGTCGATGCTGTTCTACTAAACGGCATTGACGGGACTGCCGTTCAGGAATGCGCGGACATTGCCTGTAGCGACCTGCAGCAGCCGGATGCGTGCCTCCGTAGACGCCCAGGCGATATGTGGGGTGATGAAGGCATCCGGCTGGTCCAGCAGCGGGTTGCTAATCATGGGCGGCTCATCCGTCAGCACGTCGGCACAGAAGGCTGCGAGGCGTTTCCCGTAGAGAGCATCGGCAACGGCATGGTCGTCAACGAGCGGGCCGCGCCCTGTGTTGATGAGGATGGCCGTGGGCTTCATGAGTTGCAGGGTGCCGGCATTGATCAGATGGCGGGTATCGCCGGTCAGCGGACAATGCAGCGAAACGACATCCGAAGCCGTCAGAAGCTCTTCCAGGGTTGACTTCTCAATGCCCGCAGGCAGCGCTTCTGCTGATTTGCTCGTCAGGGCCTTCACCCTCATGCCGAAAGCAAGTGCGACCTGTGCGACGCGCATTCCGATGTTGCCCAGTCCGACGATGCCGAAGATCTTGCCCGCAAGTTCCATGTGCGGGAAGTCCCAGTAGCAGAAGTCGGGGTTCACCGTCCAGCGTCCGTTGCGGTTCTGCTTGGCATAATGCTCTATGCGATTAGTCACGTTGAGCAGATGGGCAAACACCATCTGCACCACACTCTCGGTACTGTAGGCCGGCACGTTGGTGACGATGATGCCACGCTCGTGGGCAGCTTTGGTGCCAACAACGTTGTAGCCCGTAGCGAGCACACCGATGTATCTCAGTTTTGGCAGCTGCGCGATGACCTCGCTGCTGATGATGACCTTGTTGGTCAGCACAATCTCGGCATCGGACGCCCTCACTACCGTCTCGTCGGGTTCCGTCCGGTCGTACACCGTGAGACTGCCCAATTTCTTCAGCTCTTCCCATGACAGGTCGCCAGGATTAGCCGAAAATCCGTCAAGTACTACTATCTTCATATCGTTAAAATGTTTGTTTGGTGTTGCAAAGTTATTAATTTCTGATAAATTAAAAGGATATTTTATGTTAAATAATTGTATGGTTCTTTATTTTATTCTTAACTTTGCAAGCAAATTCGATAGAAGTGGACGACAGACGCTATCTGCTGAACCTCATCGGTGAGGGCGAGCACCAGCAGCAGGACTTCAAATATAAGGTGACCGACGCACAGAAGCTGGCACGGTCGGTGTCGGCCTTCGCCAATACCGACGGCGGGCGGCTGCTCATCGGCGTGCGCGATGACGGACACTTGAGCGGCGTGCGCTCTGAGGAGGAAATCTACATGATGCACCAGGCGGCGTACAAGTTCTGCCGGCCCGAGGCGAGCATCAAGTTCGACACCTACCACGCCGAGGGCCGCACCATCGTCGTGGCCACCGTTCCGCCATCGGCCCGCAAGCCCGTGTGCGCTGTCGATGACGATGGACGCCAGCGTGCCTATATCCGCATTGCCGACGAGAACATCGTGGCCTCGCCCGTCCATCTGGCCATTTGGCGCGAGCAACAGGCCGACCGCGGCACGATGATGACCTATACCGACGAGGTGCGTCAGCTGATGGATGCCATGCAGGAGCGGCAGACGCTTGGCCAGGTGGTGCGCCGCTCGGGGCTCAGGCGCCGACAGGTGGTCGGGCTGCTGGCCAGGCTCATCCGCTTTGGCGTTGCCCGTTGCGATTATGCCGACGGACAGTTCGTTTTCAGTCTCGTCGGGTAGCCTTTGGGGGGCGATAAAGTGAAAATCGGTCTGAAAAGGAAAAATATTTTAAGAATTATTTTGCCAATTCGCTGATTTATTGTACCTTTGCATCCGATTTTCTAAAAAGCAGTTGATGAAGAATGACAAAATGAAGAATCAGTACCGCGTAAACGAGCA
>JAEEGG010003966.1_pt1 | contig 36292 bp, 17 predicted proteins | sample 9134161 | NCBI WGS metagenome assembly JAEEGG01 (sample SAMN16246543, study PRJNA631951) | gut metagenome | biome: gut microbiome; feature: rumen; material: CR-attached | host: Bos | place: Iran: Karaj | collected 2018-10
AGCCAACAGATGAGTGACGTTGACCATTGTACTCAAAGTTCATGTTTTTACCTTTGATGGTAACCACAACAGTTTGGTTGTAGTCTTCCGACATGGCGGCTGCTGTAATCACTGAAAGAACTGCCGCAAAAAAGAGCCCGATAAAAAATTTTCTTCTCATAGTTTTATAGTTTTAAAAATTAATGATTCGTTTCTGTTGTTTTTTTTGTTCTTGTTTACGATTCCAAATGTCGGTACGGCAATTACAATATACAATAGCTGAAAAACGAACGGCGGGTTTGGCTTAACGAACGGTAGTGTTTCACAAACGAACGGCGGGTTTGACTTAACAAACGGCGAACAAAAAGGAGGTAAATTGGTCCAAAATCGGCTATTTTTTGATTGATTTTTGGGCTAAAAACGCGGATTTTTCACTTAGAACCAATAAAAATTGAAAAACAAGTAGTCCGAATGACCATTTGAAAATGCAAAAAAACAGGATGTTGAGGTGTTATTTTTGCGATAGGGCATCACTCCTTCATTTGGCAATTCTCGCATCCGCACTGGCAGTCCTTGCCACATCCACATCCGCAGTCGTTGCCGCGGCCGGTAATACGGTCGTAGAGCCGTTTGGCGAAGAAAATGACCGCCGCCGCAATCAGGATCCAGACTATGATGGTTTGAAGCATTTTTTTTCTGGTGTTAGGTATTGGGTGTTAGTGAATAATGAATTACGAATCCTTACACTTTACTCTTTACACATTAATCATTACTCAATTCTTGTCCGATGTCTGTAGTCATAATAAGCGTCAAATCCTAATTCCTACATTCTAAATTCTAAATAATCATGCTTCCAATCTGGAACACCGCAAACGCCATAAGCCACGCGAGTGCTGTGGTGTAGCAGCCTGTCAGGATCGCCCATTTGCGGCCGCCTTCCTTTTTGATGGCGGTGATGGCCGCAATGCACGGCATATAGATGAGCACAAAAATCATCATGCTGAAGGCCACAAGCGGGTTGAATACCTTTTCGCCCTTGTGCGGTCCGCTTTTGTAGGTTTGCTGTTGCAGTTTGGTTTGCAGGGCGGCGGTGTCATCATCGCTGTCGCCTGCTTGGTATAGAACACCCATTGTGCTCACAACCACTTCTTTAGCAGCCAATCCAGTCAGCAGGCAGACACCGATTTTCCAGTCGAAACCCAGCGGGCGGATGACAGGCTCAATGAAGTGCCCCAACTGTCCGATGTATGATTTCTCGAGATGTTCAGACTCTTTTTCATATTCGAGTTGCTCAATGCTGACGGCTTTTTGGTCGTCGGTCAGCGTGGTGTCTTCTGCCACAAGGGCGATGGCCATGTTGTATGGCGTTGAATAGTGCACTTTCTGCGGGAAGTGCCCAAGCGCCCAGATGATTATCGACGCAAACAGAATCACCGTTCCCATCTTTTTTAGATATTGTGCGCTCTTATCCCACATGTGTACCAATGTGTTACGCAGTGTGGGGATGCGGTAGGGCGGCAGTTCCATCACAAACGGGGCTTCGCTGTGTTTGAAGAACAAGCGTTTGAAAACAATGGCTGAAATTATCGCCAAAGCGATGCCTATCAGATAGATTGATAGCAATATAAGCGCCTGATGCGTGCTGAAGAACGCCGAAATAAGCAATATGAAAACAGGAAGCCGCGCACTGCACGACATAAACGGCACAATGAGCATTGTGAGCAGGCGGTCCTTTTGGTTTTCGAGTGTTCGAGTGGCCATAATGGCTGGCACGTTGCAGCCGAAGCCCATCACAAGTGGAATGAACGACTTGCCGTGAAGGCCGATTTTATGCATCGCCACATCCATTATGAACGCTGCGCGGGCCATATAGCCGGTGTCTTCCATGATGGATATGAAAAAGAACAAAATCAGTATGTTAGGCAGGAAAACAATGACTCCGCCAACACCACTGATAATGCCATCGATGAGCATATCGTGCAGCAGTCCTTCGGGAATCAGTCCCGACAGGAAGTCGCCAAGCCAGTCCACACCGGCTTCAATCCAATCCATCGGGTATTGGCCCAAAACGAACGTGGCTTCAAACATCAGCCACATAAAGAAGATGAATGCGGGGATCCCCAACCATTTGTGTGTCAATATTTTGTCAATACGATAGCCTTTGCCATTGTCAGGTTGCTGCGATGGTTGGAAGGTCTCTTTCAATGCGCCACGGATGAAACCATAACGAGCGTCGGCAAGCACCGTCTCGGCCTGATTGCCATACTCGCGCTCAAGTTCGGCCCGTTCCTTGTCGGCCCACTCAATGATGTGGTTGGCATCGGGGTGTGCGGCAATGTTCTTGATAAAAATCTTGTCGCCCTCAAGCAGTTTGATGGCGGCAAAGCGCGGAAAATATTTCTCGTTAAGTAGTTGATGCTGTTCAATTTCCGACTTCACCACACCGATGGCCTTCTCAATGTTGCTGCCGTAATTAACCTGAATCTGGCGGGCATCGGTGTCGCGTTCTTCGAACACTTCTATAATCCTGTCGAACAGTTGGTTAAGTCCAGCACCGTCGCGGCCGTTGGTTGGCACAAACGGAATGCCGAGCATCTTGCCAAGCATATCGTAGTCGAGCACATCGCCCTTGAGTTTCAGTTCGTCGAACATATTCAGCGCCACTACCATCTTGATATTCATCGCGATAAGTTGCGTGGTCAGGTATAGGTTGCGCTCAAGGTTCGATGCGTCGATGACGTTCAGAATGATGTCGGGATTCTCCTCGAAAATGTGCTTGCGGACGTAGAGTTCTTCCGGCGTATATTCTGATATTGAGTAAGTTCCGGGCAGGTCGGTGATGTTGATGGTGTAGCCTTTGTGTGTGACGCTGGCCATTTTGGTGTCAACAGTCACGCCGCTGTAGTTGCCCACCTTCTCGTGGCGGCCTGTGGCGTGGTTGAAGAGCGATGTTTTGCCGCAGTTGGGGTTGCCCACAAGGGCGATGTTGATGGTATGGCTCATCTGCGTTGCGCGGTTGCGGAACGGCTCCGAAATCAGCGCATCCTTATCGAAATTTTCGCCTTGATTGGTCGTTGCGTTAGGGTCGGTAACAACTTCAATCAGTTCGGCCTCACTCCGCCGCAGCGACACGTGGTAGCCAAGCAGTTCGTATTCAATCGGGTCTTTCAGCGGCGCGTATTTTATCAGCCTGATGCTGGTGCCCGAGACAAAGCCCATTTCGGTAATCCGTTTGCGGAAAGCGCCGTGCCCCAGCACTTTGGTGATGATGGCCGGCTTGCTGTCTGTCAGTTCCGACAGTCTTTTTTTGTTGAAAATCGCTTCCTCCATACCATTCTCCATTTCGGCCGCAAATGTATTTTAAATATGTGTCGGAAGGCTGCTAAAAATGCTATTATAAATAGTGATTTTTGATAGGAGTTTTAGTCATAAATGGTGATGTTTGGGCAAATTTGCCCCAGTTTTGGCATTTTGCTTATTTTTGAAAAAAAACTGATGACGAAAATTGGCCTTATATCTGATACTCATTCGCATTTCGACGATGCGATGCGTGAGTTTTTGCAGCCAGTGAGCCAGATTTGGCATGCGGGCGATGTTGGCAGTGCCGCGTTGCTTGAAGATTTTCAGGCATTTAAGCCCACAACGGCTGTTTATGGCAACATTGATGGCTATGAGGTCCGCTTGATGGTGCCAGAAGTTCAAATATTTCAGGTTGAGCAGGTTAAGATTGTGATGATGCACATTGGCGGTTATCCTGGCCGTTACGAACCCAAGGCGCGGCAACTGTTGATGACGGAGCGTCCGCAGATATTCGTATGCGGACATTCGCACATACTTAAAGTGATGTACGACAAGCAGTTCAATTGTCTGCACATGAATCCTGGCGCCGCTGGTGTTTCTGGATTCAACCCCAAGCGCACAATGCTGCGATTCGATATCGACGGTACGCAGATTACCAATCTTGAGGTTTGGGAAAAAGACAAAAACCGCCGCATCGCCGACTATGGCGGTATGATGTAAATGCTTAAACTGTCGTGCGTTAGGCTATTTGTCCTTCCGCCGTGAAGCCTTTTTACCTTTCGGTTGCTTGAGCACTTTTTTTCGCGATTTCATGCCCGCACCCGAATCGTTGTGCCTGTCGTGATGGCGGTCTTTTCTGCCACCGCGCCTTTTGGAGCCTTCATCGGGATAGATGCCATAGTTCTGCAGATTGTCGAAATCGTTGCGGCCTTTGCGCTGTTTGCGGTTCTCGTTGAAGAAATCAAAGTTGAAATCGTCCTCATCGAATTTCTTACCGCTGAACTTTATTTTGTCAATCTTGATTTTGCGGTCGTCTTTTCTGCTGTCTTTCTGATAGTTATCGCTGTCGGCACTTTTTTTCTTCTTTTTGCGGACAGGTTCATCGAAAGGCGCTTTGTTGTCGGCGAGGCCAAGTTCCACAGGCTCGTTATCGTAAGTGACTGTTTTGAATGCTTCTGTTACTTTTTCAACAGCAGAGTTTTCAATCTCGAAGAACGAGAAATTCCGCTGCAAGTCGATGCGGCCGATGTCGATGCTCTTGTCGCGTGTGGCGTCGTTAATCATGCCTAAAAGCCGAGGCACCGACAGCCCGCGCTTCGTGCCAACGTTGATGTGGAACCGCGTGTAGTCGTCGGCGTTGCGCTGCTGCTTACGTTCCTTGCGCTCTTTGCGTTCTTTTCGGCCTTCGCGCTCCTCGCCATCGTTTCGGCCTTTGCCTTGCGACGGCTCAACGTTCAGGTCTTGCGCATCTTTGTAATAGTCTATAAATCTGTTGAATTCGAGCGAAACAAAACGTTTGATGAGTTCGTCCTTGTCGAGCCAAGACAGTTTTTTGATGGCCATTGGCAGATAGGCTGCAATCTCTTCCTCGTTCACCTCCACGCGTTCCAACTTGTCGAGAACCGAATAGAGGCGCTTTTCGCAAATCTCGGCTCCGTTCGGCACTTTTTTCGCCTCAAAAGGCTTTCCCACAAGTTTTTCCAGATTCTTAATCTTGCGAGTCTCGCGTGAATGGATGATGGTCATTGCCACGCCTGTTTTTCCTGCACGGCCCGTGCGTCCGCTGCGGTGGATATACACCTCGGGGTCGTCAGGCAGGTTGTAGTTGATGACGTGCGTCAGGTCGTTCACGTCGAGGCCGCGGGCGGCCACATCGGTAGCAATGAGCAGTTGCAGCGATTTGTTGCGGAAGCGGTTCATCACCGAGTCGCGCTGCGGTTGCGACAGGTCGCCGTGGAGCGCGTCGGCGTTGTAGCCGTCCTGAATCAGTTTGTCGGCCACCTCTTTGGTCTCGGAGCGGGTGCGGCAGAAGACAATTCCGTAGATGTTCGGGTTGATGTCGGCAAGGCGTTTGAGAGCCAGATAGCGGTCGGCGGCCTTCACCATATAATATTCGTGGCGGACATTCTCGGCGCCCGAGTTCCGCTTTCCGACGGCAATCTCCTCGGCGTTGTGCATATAGTTCATGGCAATTTTGCGCACGCCGTCGGGCATGGTGGCCGAGAAGAGCAGTGTCTGCTTTTCGGCGGGGGTGGTGCTTAGAATGTTGTCGAGGTCCTCCTGAAAGCCCATGTTGAGCATCTCATCGGCCTCATCGAGTACCAACTGCTTGATATGATTGATTTTAAGAGCGCCTCGGTTGATGGTGTCGAGCACGCGGCCTGGCGTTCCGACAACAATCTGCGGCCCGCTTTTCAGTTCTTTTATCTGCGGAGTGATGTTGGCGCCACCATAAACGGCTGTTATTCTGATGTTTTCGATGTATTTGGCGTATTTGCCCAAATCGTTGGCAATTTGCAGACACAATTCGCGGGTGGGGCAGAGGACAAGACATTGAACTTCACGATTTTCAGTGTCAATATTCTGAAGGATTGGCAGACCGAATCCAGCCGTTTTGCCTGTGCCAGTTTGCGCTAAGGCCACAATGTCGGTGTCCGACGTCATGATTGCTGGTATTGTACGTTCCTGAATGGGGGTAGGGGTCTCGAATCCCAATTCTTCTATTGCCTTGATAATGTTGTCGTTTAGGCCGAAATCTGTGAAGTTGCTCATCTGAAAAATTTTAAGCCGCAAAAGTAATTAAAATCAGTCTAAAACAATTGTTTGCAGAATTAATTATCAGACGTTTTTTTGCCCAGATTGAATTGCAGGACCAAGTTTTTGCAATTGACTTTATGTACGGCACATTTTTTGTTTTTAAAATCGCATTTTGGGAATTCGTGCAAGAGGTCGCAGGAGTTCTGGCTCGCTAGTATGAGTGTTGATAATCAGTGTGTTGTAATGACTGCTCGGGCGTAGGTTTTTGATGTTGAACTAAAAAGGAGAAATAGTAACTCCGAGCGTTTTTTTGGATGATAGATTATTCGAACCAAGAGAAGCCAGCCATAATAACCAAAGGCTACACCTACACTTTTTTTGAGGTTGAGATGCGTGTGCAGCAGTACGCCAAGATGTTTCGCAACATTGAGGGCGACAAGATTGCAATTTATTCAGAAAACCGTCCAGAATGGATTTTCGCGTTCTACGCAGGCTGGCTCAACGGCAAGATTGTGGTGCCGATTGACCACACAGCCTCGATTGACGACCTTGCCTATATGCTCAACGACAGCCGCCCTTCGGTGGTGTTCTACAGCAGCCCGAGTTGCTCAATGGTGATTGACGTCAGCCAGCAACTCAAATATTTCCCAAAATTCGTCTGCTTTGACAATTTGGATTTGTGCGAAATCTCTAAAGATGAATATGTTACGCGCGATTATCCCGACGATAAAACAGCCATAATCGTTTACACCTCGGGAACCACGGGCAGCCCCAAAGGCGTGATGCTCTCGTTTGCCAATCTGCGTGCCAACTGCATTGAGGTTAGCGGCAATGTGGATATTTACCGTCCCGATCGTAGAGTGCTGATTCTGTTGCCGTTGCATCATGTTTTGCCGCTGATGGGCTCCGTTATAATGCCGCTGTCGATTGGCGCAACGGTGGTCATGTCGCCATCGATGCAGAGTGCCGATTTGATGGAGACACTGGCCAAAAATGAAGTGGCCATAATCATCGGTGTTCCAAGGCTTTACGAGATGATTCACAAAGCCGTCTTGGCCAAAATACAGCAAAAGGCAGTTGGACGCATTCTTTATAAATTGCTGTCAATCAGACCAAACAAGAAACTTGGGCGTGTGGTGTTCAAAAAGGTTCACCAAACGTTCGGCGGTCACATCGATATTATGGTTTGCGGTGGTGCATCGCTCCCGATTGAAACGGGGATGTTCTATAAAACATTGGGATTCACCGTTTTGGAAGGCTACGGCATGAGCGAGGCTTCGCCAATGATAACCTTCAACCGCCCAGGCCGCGAGCGTGTTGGTACACCAGGCCAAAGGCTTGAAAGTGTGCAAATTGAGATTGTCGATGGCGAAATTCTGGCCAAAGGTCCGAACATCATGCAGGGCTATTACAACCGTCCGAAGGAGACCGAGCAGATTCTTGAAGGCGGTTGGCTCCACACTGGCGATTTGGGCTATCTCGACAACGATGGCTATCTGCACATCACAGGCCGCAAGAAGGAGATTATTGTGCTGTCGAACGGCAAGAACATCAATCCCGTCGAACTTGAGGAAAACATCATGGCAGCATCGCTGATAGTGAAGGAAGTTGCTGTAACAGAGTATAATGGAGTGTTGCACGCACTTGTGGGCATCGATTATAACGAGGTTCATAATCTGGAGATTGACGATGTGAAAAACTATCTGAAAGAGACGTTTTTTCCCGAGTTCAACGCCCGCCAGTCGGCCTACAAGCGCGTGATGCAGTTCACGGTGATTGACGAGCCTCTACCGCGCACCAATCTGGGCAAAATCCAGCGCTTCAAACTTCAAGACATGATTAAGTCGGACACCAAAAAGCCTGTAACACAGCCCGAACCGACGTTTGAAGAGTATGTGGCAATCAAGAGATTCATTGAGGAGCAGACCAATTTTCAAGTGTCTGCCAATCAGCATATTGAATACGACATTGCACTCGATTCGCTTGGCAAGGTGGGATTGATAGAGTTTATTCTGCAATCGTACGGCGTCACCCTCACCGACTCGGAACTGGTGGCTTTCAGCAATTTGAAAGCGCTGGCTAGTTTTGTGGCCGAGCATAAGACAAAATTCCAGGTTGAAACGGTCAACTGGTCGCTGATTCTGAAAGAAAAAGTGCAGTTGAAACTGCCGAAAACATCTGTCACTCAGAATATTATAAGAAATGCCAGCAAGGCGCTGTTCAAACTGATTTTCAGATTCAACGGTGAGGGCTCGGAGCAGATTCCGCAAGGACCGTGCATCATCGCGCCCAACCATCAGAGTTTTTTCGACGGACTTTTCGTGGCCTCGTTCATCAAGTCGGCCATAATGCGGAAAACCTATTTTTATGTGAAGAAAAAGCATGTCAAAGGTAAGTTCCTGCAACGGATGGCGCGTCGTAACAATGTGATTGTTATGGATTTACACAACGGTCTGAAGGAGTCGATACAGAAACTTGCCGAGTTGCTCAAGTGCGGGCGCAATGTCATCATTTTCCCCGAGGGTACGCGAACCAAAGACGGCTCGATGGGTGAGTTCAAGAAGACTTTCGCCATATTAAGCGCCGAACTCAATGTGCCTGTTGTCCCCGTGGCCATCAGCGGCGCGTATGAGGCGCTTCCGCGAGGCAAGCATCTGCCGCGTCTGTTCTCGAAAGTCAATGTCAGATTCCTGAAACCGATTTATCCGCTGGGCCATACTTACGACTCGCTTTGCGCGACAGTCAGAAACAGTATCGGGAATTGTTTGTCGAAGTAATTGAGTGTCAGTTTGTTCGGTGATTCATTCAATCAGTCCTTCACGCATTCAATCCTTCAGTTATTCAATCCTTCACGCCTTCAGTTTATGCATAACTGTGCATTCCGCCCAGAAGGAAATTCACGCCGAAATAGGTTATCAGCACCGATAGAAAGGCCACAATCAGGAAGATATGTGCTACTATCGGTTTTTGAAGGCGAGGGAAAAGCGACGCGTGAAGCGGCATTGCGTAGATGAGCATTGTTATCAGCGCCCACACTTCCTTCGGGTCCCAGCCCCAGTAGCGGCCCCACGATTGGTTTGCCCAAATGGCGCCGATGAAGATGCCTGCCGTCAGAAGGAAAAGTGCGGGATAGAGCATCAGTCGGCTTACAACATACAGTGTCTCAACCTGTTCAGCGTTGTTTCGACCGATAATCAGTGCGGCAATGCCGTTTAGCATAAGGAACGCCAGCAGGGTGTAGGCAAGCATCAGCACGCACACGTGGATGCTCAGCAGCGGCGACGCCAGAACAGGCATCAGATGGGTGATTTGCGGATTCGACTCGCCCATCATCGACACCATCAGCGTCAGGCCCGAAATGATGTAGCCGAATGGCAAAATGAGCGCGAAACGTCTTTGTAGACAGAGAGTTAACACCATTGCGCAAGCCGACATGAATTGCATCGTTTCTGTGCCGTTTGAGAGCGGAAGATGGCCGCCAATGTAACCGCGCAGGCTGATGGCAGTCAGGTTGTAGATGAGAGCCGCAACCAAAACTGCGTTGAGCGCAATTGCGAGCGGCCTGTTGGTTGGTTTGCGGCGTGCCAGGCCAATGGTGAAGACAAAAAAGCAGATAATGCCGATGGTTGTGAGCGCCATCGCGAGTATCTTTGTCAGGTTCAGCGTGTTAAAGATGATTTCAGCCTTCATGCGGCGGGCCGATGGCAACACGGTGGCAGCCGTTTTTACCTGATACTGACCAATTTTGCCGATAATGTGCGTCAAACTGTCGTAGTTGTGGGTAAAAGCCAACTCGCCAACGTAATCCATTGATTTCTTGATAAAAAGCCATTCATCGTTGGGCATGTCGAGTGGCAGATTGTCGGCGGAACTGTACCAAACAATTTGGTTGTCAGCCAGATGCGGAAATATTTTCAGCATCTGTCCGTTGAGCAGCATCTGAATGATGTTCAGTTTTTCGTCGGCTTCGCGCCACGATTTTGCGCCAGGCACATCCTTGCCGCTGAAAATGTCGGAAACAGCATTGTCGAGTTTGCTGCCGTTTGTGATTAAATCGTTGTACGATACATATTTGCGTCCGCCGCCGATTGAGTTTCTTGCTTCGCCTTTCAGTTTAATCATCGGCTCATCGGCCCATTGTGACGGGTTTAGAATCCAGCCGACAAAAACCTGTTCGGCGCTCATTCCCTTATAGTTAGACTTGCCATAAAGTTTGATGCAGAAATTACGTGCCACGGTCTGAACAGGACAGATGCGACTGCCATTGTAGGTGTGAAGCCGCCCGAAATCAGCCGCAACGGGGCGTGGAACGGTTGCGGTGCCTGCCATTGCCGAAAGGGGCAAAAGTGTAGAAAATGCTATCGCGGCAAGCGTCAATTTACTGTTTGCCAGACGTTTGAGTGTCTGGCGAAACCCTTCGCCAGGCAACAAAAGCATCAGAATCATCGATAGGAAAAGCAGCGCATAGCCGACATAGGTGATGCCGATGCCCGCAGGGTCGTGTGACACGGACAGATAGGTGCCGTAGCCGTCGGGGTCGTAGCCTGATTGGTAGAAGCGCCAGTTGCGGTATTCGGCAATCTTGTTCATTGATACTGAAGCAGTTGTGCTGTCGCTATCGGTTTTGAATGTGATGCGGCTTACATAGTCCATCGGCGATTGAGTGCCAGGGTAAGTCTCTATCTCAAAACTATTTAACTCAATGCTGAACGGCAGTTTGATGAACTGGCCGCCATTGGAAGCGATGGCCATGTTGGCAGGCTCGTCCAACCGCACGTGAGTGGTGCCTTGAAGGCCGAAAATGTGAGTGGTGAGCGCGCCAGTAAGGATTGTCACGAGCGCCAGATGAAGCACAAAACGCACTGGTCGTGCAAACATCCGCTGACGGAAAATGTAGATTGTTCCTGCAATGGCTAATGCCGTCCAAATGGCTGAAAACCAAACTGAACCATAAATATTTTCTGAAACAAACGGCGTCCCGAACAGTTTTTCAACCACTGTTGCTGCCGCCATCACTGCCAACACCGCAATGTATGCGGTGATGATTGTTATTTTCAACGCTTTCATAGGATGGCAAAGGTAATGCTAAAATGTTTGAAAAGATAGAAATGCGGATAGTAAATGTCGCTGTAACATATTGTCTCTTGCTTATTTCAGCAAAAGTGCAAGTATTGTTTGAAACTGGCAATCGCTATTAGTGGGGATTTAGGTTTTGATTTTAGGTTGATTAGGATGGAAAAATCACTATAAATGATGATTTTTCTACCGCCGAATCACCATTGATAACACCATGCACTTTTATAATTTTGTGTCTTGTAGTTACATGTTGTCATGAAACAAAAATTACACGATTTTGCATCGCCATTTTGTTGGATAGCAGTGTGTTATGTTGCTGTCGTGATGGTCTTGCACTTGGTCGATACCATCATGGTTTTATCGGCAGGCAACGCGGGATTCGGCATTTTTTGCTGGTCGGTGCTGCATAATTTGGTTTCGTGCGGAGTTGTTCTGACGGGTATTCTTGCGCTTTACACAGTGTTGTTTTTTGCCAGTAGGCGTTGTGCTCTAGCGGTGACCTCGGTTGTCGTCGGAATTTTGGCTCTGACCGAAATCGGACTCGATTTTTTTGCAGCAAAAAGTGGCGTGCTTTTAGGCGATGAGATTCTGCTGCGACCGTTGGGCGAGATGGTTAACACGGTCAAGGCATCGGTTGGAAATATGCTCTGGCTCTATTTGCTTGCAGGCCTTGCGTTTATAGCGGTTGCGCCGATGCTCGTAAAGCGAATCTGCCGTTGTCGGATGCCGTTGCTTGTAACGCCTGTTGTGGCTTTGTTTTTGTTTTTGTCGATTCTCATTGTAGGCAAGTTGCCGCGCATCGAGCGGAAATCCGACAATCCCTCTGTTCAAAATTATATCACCAATAAAAGTTTGTATCTGCTGCGCAATTGTGCGTTATACGGTTTCAATCATAAGGCGTCGGTTGATTTGACTGTCGGAATTGCCACAGATACAACGCTTTTGCGAAATTTTGTGGCAGAATTTCCCGAGCGCAGGATTGAAGATGTTACTTATCCGCTTGAACGCAAACTTGTTGATGCAGAGAACACTCTGTCGCCGTTTTTTGCTGCCGATAGCATCGCGCCCAATGTGGTGTTTGTTGTGGTTGAATCGCTTGGGCGAGAATGGTCTGGGCCAAATGGCTCGAGTGTAAGTTACACACCTTTTCTCGATTCGCTGGCGGCTCACAGTCTTTATTGGCGGAATTGTCTGGCGACCACCAAGCGCAGTTTCGGCGCGGTTCCGGCTCTCACAGGCTCGGTTCCGCACGGGCCGCGCGGTTTCCAATTTGGCAATATGCCCAACCACAATAGCCTTATATCTGTCTTAAAAAATGCTGGCTATCAGACAAATGCTTTTTATGCCAGTGATTTTGCTTTCGATTGTGTGATGGAGTATCTCATGGCGCAACACATTGATTATATGTCAACTGACTTTCGCGATGAATGTTTCAGTCGCGATGGTAGCGGTTGGGGAACATATTGGGGCTATCATGATGAGTTTCTGTTCAGTCGAAGTATGGATGTGATTGATGCCCAGGCACGTAGGCCGATGTTCAATCTTTATGTGACCATTTCGGCTCACGACAACCTTAGCGAGAATACTCCGCATTTTGATGAAATTATGGCATCGGTTGACTCGATGATTGGCATGTTGCCTAAGGCGTCGCAAGCGGCTCAACGTAGTAATTCTCGCAGGATAGCATCAGTTGTTTATTCCGATTATGCTCTGTCGAAATTGTTTGAGTTGTATCGGCAACGCTCTGATTATCAGAATACAATATTTGTGATTACGGGCGACCATTCGGCCGAAATCGATTCGAAAAACAGATTGGGTTTTTATCATGTTCCGTTGATAATTTATTCTCCGCTATTGACGCATACTGCTGATTTCACGGCAGTTGTGACTCATCTTGATGTTGTGCCGTCAATATTGGCATTGTTGCATAACAATTATGGAGTTTCTGTTCCCGAAACCGAGAGTTGGGCGGGGCGAGGACTTGATACTTGCCGCCATTTCCGTAGTAATTGTCGGTTTATGCCGATGGATTACGCCCACGACATTGGTGAGATTCTTTACGATAAATATTTCTATTTCAAAGAGAAAGATGCTGTTTATGAAATCGATTCGAGTTTGAATTTCACAATGTGCAACGATGAGCAAGTTAGGGTAAAGATTATTGGCAAACTCGATATGTTCAAGCAGGTCAACAATTATATCTATTTGAACGACAGACTGATTCATTCCCCGATTTATGACCGTGGCAATTATGCTAATCTGTCGGTTGACTCAGTGGCTCCGATTGAATGTCATGCGCAGCCGGAACCGCCGAGCAAGATTGAGCCACGAAAGTTTCCACTGATTATGGACAAGCCAATTTTCCTGCCAAGGTCGGTATCGCGGTTGCGAGTCGTTTTTTCTGCTGATATTAGCATCGAAGGTAATTTGTACAAAGACAAGCAGATGAAATTGTTTTTTGAGTGTAGTGGCCGCAACAAACAAGTTTTTGGCGAGCACATTACCAGTTTCCTAGTTGAAGAAAAAATCGATGCGGGAAAGTGGTATAAACTATTGATATCAAAAGAGTTTGACGTGGATAATGTACCTTTAGCCGACATTTCAGTTTATATTAAAACTGCAACCGACGATTGGCATTATACTAACGATAACGTGCTCAAACTTAAGAACATAAAGGTTTCGTTTGACGGTAAATAATCAGGTAGGCCTAAGATTACTTATCGCTCAATTGATTGATGTTGACATACAGATTGTCGTAAAGCATTGAGGAGTGCTGGCTGTTCCAAAGGTATATTTTAAACACTTCACCATCAGTGTTTTGTTCAAATTCAACAGTCGTTTTTAGCACAAAGTTTTCTTTCTGGCCAGTGTTTAGTTTTTTGTCGTTGTTCGAATTTGTTGGAACGGCTAGATAATAGTTTTGTTTGCCTTTCTTTTCGAGTATCAGTTTGGGTAGAATAGTAGTGGTGTCGAGGCTTTGCAAAGTGAATCGGATTTCGACTTTTAGTTTTCTACAATTGTCCTTTAGTTCGAGATTCGGACAGATTTGCCCATACTCCGTATCTTTGTTGATAATCAGGCATTTGTTGTTGTTAATAGTTGTTAGTTGATTTCTAAACACGCTGTCAATGCGGCCTTCGAAATTGGTGTTTATGTGGCAGATATTAGTTTTTCCCTCGGTTGTGTTTTTCATCAGATAGTCGTTTGTCACGGCATGGCAACTAATAGTTTGATAGTCATTTAGATTTTGTCTGATTGAATCGCAAACTGATAGGTTGTCAATTTGTTCGGTCTGAAGGTCGCTATTTACCGCAAACAGCCGATTGTTGCTAATTAAAAGAGAATCAGTCAAGAAATCAACCACATCACGGTTATTCAGCATGAAAGCCTGTTTTTTTCGGCAGACGAACGTGCTGGTTGAGTCGAACGAAGTGCCCAACCAGTGGCAATGTGTTCCTATTTTGAAATTGTAATTTGTTGACAGATATGAGATTACTGTAGGTGTGATGTCAAGATGAGATACAACAGCCTCCATTGTTTTTGTGCGTTCGAGCATTGGCGAGTACACAATCAACGGCACATGGTATTTCATAAGCGGGTTTTGCGCTGTCTGCAAGGGCCCCATGTGGTGGTCGCCAGTGATTACGAAAATTGTGTTTTCGAAATCGGGGCGGATTTTATAGTAGTTGAACAATTTTCTGACGCAGTCGTCGGTGTAAAGGAACGTGGCAAAAATGTTCTGATTTGCGCGTATGTTTTTCTGTTCCAGTTTATTGCGCGATTTGGGCATGGCCGCAACCTTTTTCATATATGAGGCAATTTCAGGAAAATCGAACGGCTCGTGTGTGGTTAGAGTAAGAAAAATGTCAGCGGTTGGTTTGCCGCAATTGTCTGTTTGCTTGTGCTTTATGGCAAGGTCGAACATCTCGCCATCGTCGAGTCCCCAACGATGGTTCTCTTTTTGCGCTTTGTATCGCTCACTGTCGGTAGAATCGGGAGTGCATTTGAGAATGTAGTCTATATGATTGTTAGTCAAGAAAATGTCTTGACCATCAAACGATGGGCTGCCTCCGTAAAAAAATGATGTTTGATAGCCATTGGCAGACAGGTCTTTCAGCATCGAGTTATGGTCAGGAATGGGGTTCCAAAGATTGCCAAAACCGCCTTTGCCGTGCGGAACCGATGCGAAAATTGCAGGAAGTGCACCAAATGTGCGTTCTGCTGTCGAAAGGCAGTTTTTCCAATAAAGGCCATTGGCTGCAAGGCTGTCAATGAATGGTGTAAACGACACTTCGGGGTTCGCAACGCCAGTCAGTTCCTGACCGAATCCTTCAATTATTATGAACACAAAATTGGGCATTGCACCATTGTCAGTTTTCTTTAGGAATCTTCCCAAAACATCGCAATCATTGAATTTGCGCCAGAAAGGATAATTCGTGTCATCGTACTCGAATTGAGGGAGCAGCATATGATAACGGGTCGCGGCTTCTGCGATGTTTGCATTGGTCGGTTCGGGGGCGTTGGCGTATTCATTCAAATAATCGGTAATATTTATGAATGAGAACGATAACTGATTGACTGCAAGATAAAAATCAGATTGTTGCCGGTAGCCAGATTCTTCTCGAACCATCTTCTGATAGCGGAATCCGAAAGCGAGAAATGTTGCAATCAGCAGAAAACCAACAGACGGCACTAAATTGAATTTCAGTTTTTTAGCACCAATAATCAAACAAATTGGCAGCCCGATACTTAGAATAATATTGATAATTGCGGCCAGAGAAACCGATGTTGACGACATTACAATGTCTGCCATTTCGGTTGTTGAATAAACAAAAAGTACGTGGTCGAGCGGACGAGTCATTACACAGAAATATTCAGTTAAAAGACTGCTAATCAGTGCGTACAGCGCAATGGCCGAACCTGCGGTTATGCGTGCTGTCTTGGGCGAGAAATAGTGAATTAGGCAATAGGGGATGAGTGTCGCAACTGCCACAGAACCAGCCAAAACCACATCGAACTTCAATCCTGACATGATAATCCCGAATTTCGACCAATCGGTATTGATTCTGATGACGAGATTAAAGAAAAAGAGTATTCTCAAGAATAGCATTGTGGCGGCAAATGCCAAATTCGCCTTTGCCCACGATACGAAGGATTCCTGTATTTTTTCAGTCAACTGCATATTTCAAAGAGATGTTCAAATCAGCCAAATGCGCCTTGCAATTCTTTGTATTCCAAATGTATATCTTTATCACATCGCCTTTTTGGTATTGGTAGTTTTCGGCCCGCATGTTGTATGTGGTTGTGAAATCGGCCCATTTGTTGAAATCGCTGAACCAGTTGCCGCAAGGTTCTTCGGCGCTCCAATGAATCTGTTCGCCGTTGCGCGTTATTTCGGTAACAATCTTCAATCCGTTATCAATGTCAGGCACATTGATTTTGAAATTGGTTGTGAAGATAATCTGGCTTTCGTGCCCAGTGACTTCGTAGGTGCAGAAGTTTAATGGAAACTCAGGACTGATATCGGCGGCATTGCCTCGTCCATCGAAATCGCCGACTTCGAGCCCTGCTTTTTGGAACAGGAACATGCGTTCGCCGTGAGAGTTAACTTTGAAAACGGTATAGAAGCCATTTTGCTGTGTTTTGTTCTCAAGCAAGGCGTTGTTCGACGTAACATATTGGTCGAGTGCACGATAACTTTTTAATAAACTGCTGATATTGAGCGAGTCGGCGACGCTGTTCAGAGTCAGATGCTGACCATTGAAGCCGATTTGTTTCGTGCCGTTGTCGTCGGTCAGGCAACCGAGGGCAACCATCCGGCTGATGGTGCGGCTGAGATCGAGGAGCGGGGAGAAGGTGGTGCAGCGGAATTGCTGCGCAGTGTCGAGTCCGCGGTTCAGCCATGCCACTTTGTCGGGCGTGCTGATGCCGTAACGTTCTTTAAGCAAGGCGAGGAATGAGGGCGTGATGTCGCGGTGCGAAGCCAATGCGTCCATCTGCCGTGCACATTTCAGCATCGGCGACCAAATGACCAACGGAACGTGATGAACTTCAATGGGTTCGGCCGATGTGTTGAAACTATGGTCGCCTGTTATCACAAAAATCGTGTTGTCGAATCCTGGTTTCTGCCGATAGCCGTCAATCAATTGCCGAAGGCTTTTGTCAAGGAATAGATACGATGAGTAAGCACGTATCATAGAACTGTTTACGCTCACATTCGCGGCGTTGGCGATTGACTGATATTGATTGATGTATTTTTCTTCGTCGGGATATACAAAAGGGTCGTGGGTTGTCAGCGTCAGATAGACGTCGATGCGTGGTTTGTTATCGTTTTTGATTGATTTTAAGGCTTCTGCGAACATGAAATCGTCATAGATTCCCCAATTGTTGCGCTGGGGAACGGAGTCGTAAAGGTGCTCATCGAGAGTGAAATCAATCTGGTTTTGGCGCATGAAGTAGCACATGTCGTCGAAGCAGAGCCACCCGCCATAGAAGAACGACGAGCGGTAGCCGTTCTGGTGCAGAATTTTCAGCAGTGAATGGTATTCGGGGGCGTTGTCGCGAAGGTTCATAAAGCCGGTTTTACCCATCGGAAGCGCACCAAAAATCGATGGCAGAGCCTGAATAGTGCGCATTGATGTCGATAAGCAGTTGTTCCAACAAAGGCTGTTAGCCGCCAGCGAGTCGAGGAACGGTGTGGCCGATGGCACGGCGCTGTTCTCGCCGCTGAATTCGCGTCCAAGGCCTTCAACAACCACAAAAACAAGGTTCGGCTTTTCGTCTTTCAGATTGAAAAAGTTGCCTAAGGTGTTGAGGCTATTGTCGGTGTGCAGGAACGGAAAATCAGTGTTTACAAACTGATGATCAGGGAAATGGCTTTGGAAGAGTGCAGCATCTTCAGTTATCGGATTGTCCGATTTTTGATTGAAACTACTTGTGACGCTGCTCACAAAATAGCGCAGTTTGTTGTCGGCGGTGTACTGGTCTTTTGAGTTGTCCATCATCGGCCTTCCTAAGCAAAATCCGACAATGACAATCAATAGGTAAACGGCACACATCCAATTCTTTATGCCATAATTTCGCCCCGATGCCCAAAAGTAAAACGCCGGGATGCCTACAATGAAAATGTAACTCCACCAAGCCGCCTTCTGCGACGAGCCGATGATGCCGAAAACTTCTTTCAGCGAATATGCAAAAAGAGACTTGTCAAGCGGAACTCCAGCAATGGAGTAGTAGGTGATGAGTATGCACGAAATTAGAATGGTTGCGGTTGCTATTATTTTGAAAATCAGTTTGCTGTGTTTCGCGATTAACCAATCTAAAATGGCAAAAACAACAAAAGCGGGTACTGACAGACGTGCAACGAAACAAATATCATATAACACGCCAATGGCATTTATTTTCAGACTGTTACCAAGGCCGTAAACGGGGAGGAGAAGAAGCATTTCGTAGAGCCTAGCCGCAGCAATTACAATAAGAAGCGGGGCAATGGCAACGATGAATCTATGAAGTGCGTCAACGACAGTTTTATGAAATTTTGAAATGGTAATTGAGTTCATTACTAATGAGTTGTGTTGCTGTTTTGCAATGCGATACTTTGCAAATTTTGTGCTTTCTAATACTTTTTTATACCGCAAAACTACATCAACCTATCTGCATTTCCAATAAGTTCTATTGGTGTGTAGGTATTTCTGAAATGCCCCCAAACAAAAAATCCCCGCCAACCGGCAGGGATTTTAACTTTGTATTATTCAATAAATTACCAACCGAACTTGTATACCAGTGTCTGGCGGTAAACTTCGCCCGGGCGCAGAACTGCCGACGGGAACATTGGTTTGTTGGGCGCATCGGGAATGCCTTGCGGCTCGAGAGCCACGGCGCAGTATGAGCAGAACGGCTTGCCGCCCTTGCCAATTTGCGAACTGTTGAAGTGCATTGCGGTGTAAACCTGCAGACCCGGCTGTGTTGAGTAAACTTCAACAAAACGGCCTGATTCAGGGTCGGTTACGCGGCCGCAGAAGCCCATTTCGCCAGCAGGCTTGTCGATAATCCAGTTGTGGTCGAAGCCTTTGAAGAGTTGAATCTGCTCGTACGGTGTGTTGATGGCGTCGCCGATGGCAACAGGCTTGCGAAGGTCCATCGGGGTGCCTTCAACGTTGCGAATCTCGCCCGACGGCACACCATCGGCGATTGGCGTAAACTGCTTGCCGTTAACTTCAATCTGATGGCTGAAAACCGGGCCGCTGCCTGCCCCGCGCATATTCAGATACGGGTGGCTCGTCAGGTTGATGACTGTCGGTTTGTCGGTTGTGGCTTCAAACTCGATAATGAACTCATTGTCGTCGGTCAGCGAGTAGATGGCCTTAACGTTCAGATTGCCAGGATAATTCTCGTCGCCATCAGGACTGAAAAGCGTCAGTTCGTAGGCTCCGGCACGACCGGCAACTTTGGTTTCTTTCACATCCCAATCGCGGCTGTTGAAGCCTGTCGGGCCGCCGTGCAAGTGGTTTTGGCCGTCGTTCAGCGCAAGTTGGTACTCCTTGCCATCGAGCACGAAATGGCCTTTTGCGATGCGGTTTGCAAAGCGTCCGCAGATGGCGCCAATGTAGGCATCGCCGTCGATGGCTTCCTGAACGGTGTCGTAGCCAATCATCACGTCAACCTTCTTGCCTGGATTTTGAGTATCAGGTAGTTGCACCGAAATCACTTTTGCGCCGCGCGGCATAAATTCAATTGTCAAACCGTTTTTGTTCGACAACTGGTATGTTTTTGTCTCACTCATTTTTGAATCGTTTTATGTTTTCTTAAGCGTGGCTAATATACTTAAGTTTCGCATAATTCAACCAAACGCTTTTCATTTTGTTGAAATGTGATTCACGATATTTCAAAAACGATGTAACAAAAGTAAATTTGCCACAGTCTTATTTTGTGAATTTTAATAAACACACATTTTATGAATAAAGTAACATTACTAACCATCGCTCTGCTTTTTACATTTCAACTTTCAGCTCAAGTGTTGGTAATCCCCGACATTCACGGGCGCTCATATTGGAAAGAAGCCACAGCTAAATATCCGAAATTGCCGGTTATTTTCCTTGGCGATTACCTTGACCCTTACTCGCACGAAGGAATCACCCCGGAAGAAGCGTTGACAAATTTCAAAGAGATTTTGGCCTTCAAGAAAGCAAATATGGACAGAGTGACGCTGCTGATTGGCAATCACGAAGTTCATTATATAGACATCGCCTTGTGGTTCAGCCGAAAAGACACCATCAATGCTGACTATATCCATAAACTTCTGCACGAAAATATGCCTTTGTTTCTGATGGCCACGCACGTGGAATTGGACGGAAAAAACTATCTGTTCACACATTCTGGTATACTTGAAGCTTGGTGGAAAAAGTATTTCCCGGAAACGCCAACAGATGCCGCATCAATTTGCAACGCGCTGAATGGCAAGATGAAAGACTCGGCAACATTCGTCGCGTTTATTGATGATGAGCTGATGAACATCAGCAAACTGCGCAGAGGCGACGCCGAAGCTGGCTCGTGTGTATGGGCCGATGTGCGCGAACAACCTAAAAAAACTGATTTTCTTAAGGAAACATACCAAGTATTCGGGCATACGCAGTTGCGAAAGAAAGCCATCATAAAGAAGTCTTTTGCCGATTTGGATTGCAGAAAAGCATTCCTACTCAAAACGCAAGACGGACAGACCAGAATTGTTGAATTAGGTAAAGAATAACTTGTTTGCTGCACCATCATTATAGAAATGCCTTCATCGGTTAAATCAGCCTTAACTTGTGTCAGAATAGCCTAAACATCGATAATAAAACCATTTTTACGTACCACACATATAAAAAAAGCGATGTTTTCTTCGTCTGAAAGCATACTTTTACGGCGTTTAAACATCAGCAATTTGAAAAATATTCTTCTGACACTGACTGTTCTTCTGTTTCTGACAGCCGCTGCCAATGCGCAAAAACTCAGCGCCAAGGCCGACTTTGAGTGTCAGGGGCGGCCATTGACCGAATTTTTGGACAAGGCCGAAGCCACAGCCGGTGTGCGATTCTTCTACAAAGACAATTGGGTGAACAGCATCACCATTCCGACTGCGACCAAAGGAAAAGAAGTTAAATGGGTTATTGACAATGCGATAGCGGCTTACGGACTTACCTATATCATTTTTCAGGAACGCAACATCATCTTTATTCCGCAAGGATTCACCGTTGACAACGACAAACTGACCGAAGGCATGGTCGGCTATGTGAAAGTGATTGGAAATCTGATGGAAAAGGGCCGTTACAAAGAGAACAAGGTTGAAGGCATTGTGCGCGAAGGCAAGACCGAAACGCCGATTACGGGCGCTGTGATTCAGGATAAGAAACACAAACTGGCTACTACATCCGATGTCAACGGCCACTACGAACTGATGCTCCCCGCCGGACAAACAGAGATTGAAGTGTCGTTCATCGGCCTTGAAACTGAGATAGTTAAGGTTGACGTGCTGAGTCCCGGCAAACTCGATATTGAATTGATGGAAGCATCTATTGCTATTGAAGGCGTGACGGTTACGGCTGCTGGCGGCAAAAGTCAGGTAAACCGCACGCAGATGGGCGTTGAAGCCATGGATATGCAGACAATCAAGAAGTTACCCGTGCTGATGGGCGAGGCCGACATTGTTCGCAGTATGACGCTTATGCCGGGCGTGCAGACTGCCGGTGAGATGTCGACAGGGTTCAATGTTCGTGGTGGCAACGTCGACCAGAACCTTGTGCTGCTCAACGAGGCTCCGGTTTACAACACATCACACATGTTTGGAATGTTCTCGACCTTCCTGCCAAACGCCATCAGCGGCGTGGAATTGTATAAAAGTTCGCAGCCCGCAAGTTACGGCAACCGCATCTCGTCGGTCATGGATATCAGTCTGAAGAAGGCCGACACCACCAAATTTCACGGCAATGCGGGCATTGGCATTCTGAACAGCAATCTTTTCATTGAAGCGCCGATAAAGAATTTCTGCAGTTTCTATATTGGCGGTCGTGCCACCTACTCAAATTGGATTCTGCATAAGTCGCACAATGTCAACATAAAAAACAGTTCGACCAACTTTCACGACTTGATTGCAAAAATTGATTTCAACTTGGGTCGCAACCATAAACTTGACATTTTCGGCTATGAGAGCGCCGACTATTTCAACTATAACAATATCAATAAGTTCGACTATTCGTCATTGATTGGCGGAATGAATTATCGCTGGCTTATTACCCATGCGTTGCAATTCAAACTATCGGCAGCCTATTCCGATTATAAATCAACACTTTCCGATTTAACTCAAGAGTCGTTGGCCAGCGATGTGGCCACAGGAATCAACCACATTCGCGGCAAAGCCGAATTTCTGTTCGATTTGTCGGACCACAATCTGAATTTCGGTATCGAAGGCAACCGTTTGGATATCAATCCAGGAAAGATGACAGCCTACAACGACAAATCTTCGGTTGAACCGCTGGAACTTGACCACGAAAAAGGTTTGGAATTTGCGGGCTTTGTGTCTGACAATTACTCAATTAGCGACAATCTGAGTCTGCTTGTGGGGGTGCGCTACTCATGGTTCAGTAAAGTGGGCAGTTGCACCGAGAACACCTATTCTGACAGCCTGCCTCGAAATCAGAATAGTATCAGAGGTTCAACCACTTATGCCGATGGCGAGAAGGTAAAACCTTATCAGGGGCTTGAGCCGAGAATCGGTTTGCGATACAAACTCAGTCCTACCAGTTCAATAAAGGCATCATATAGTTATACCCGCCAGTATCAGCAACTTATAACCGAGAGCACATCGGCCATGCCGTCGGATTATTGGAAAATGGCCGATGGCAACATCGAACCACTGAATTGCCAGCAAGTTTCGGCAGGATTTTTTACAACTGTTGTTGATGAAATTTTCGATTTGTCGGCAGAAATCTATTACAAAATGATTGAAAATCAATTTGATTATAAAAATGGCGCGGTAATGAGCATGAACAGAGCCGTTGAGCAGGATGTTCTGCAAGGAGAGTCTCGTTCATACGGTCTGGAGTTGATGGTCAAGAAAAACATCGGCGACCTGACAGGATGGATTAGTTACACGCTGTCGAACACCGAGATTAAAGTTGACGGCCAGTTCGATGAAGAAAAAATCAACAGAGGCGAATACTACAAGGCCTCGACGCACCATCTGCATGACTTGAGCGTGACGGCTAGTTATCAGATTACGCGTCGTTGGAATGCTTCGGCCAATTTTGTGTTCACAAGCGGAAGGCCGGCCACATACCCCGAATACAAGTATCAGATACAAGGAATGGAAGTTGTGAATTTTTCTGACCGCAATAAGTATTATCTGCCTGCCTATCATAGGCTTGACCTTTCGGCCACCTACGATGGTTTCATGAATAAGAAGAAGAAAATCCACCCGTCGCTGACATTCGCGCTCTACAACGCTTATGGTCATAAGAATGTCTATTCGGTTTATTATAAGAAAGATAAGCCGTCGGCTGAAAACAAATACAATTCCTACGGACTTTATAAACTGGCGATTATCGGCGTGCCGATTCCATCCATAACCCTCAATTTGAAATTCTGATTATGAGATATTTAAAGATACTAATCGCCGTTGTTCTTCTTGCCAGTTGCGAGGAATATTTCCAACCAAATGTTGATGTGTCGGAAACGGCCTACGTGTTCGACGGAATGATAACTGACCAGCCGGGGCCTTATCGCGTAAGAATCACTCGTTCAACGGGGTACAACAATAACAGCATCGAGGATGTTGTAACTGATGCCAAAGTGATTATTGAATGTAACGATGGAAAAACATACAAAATGACAATTGACAACGATGGCAATTATTTAAGTGATTCGTCGATGTTTGTGGGTGAGCCCGGAAAAACTTACAGATTGTATGCGACCAATGTCGACGGCAAAACATTCACATCGTCATGGGAAATGTTGCTTCCTTGTCCGGAAATCGAGCAAGTGTCAGGCCTTTATTACGAAACAAAGAAAATTGTTAAGAACGGGACCAATTATTACGATGAAATAGATATGGGAATCTGCGCTACAAATACAACCGATGCCGCCGGGTTCACTCCCTATTACCGATATGAATGCAAAGTCGTATTGCAGACACGCCAGCATTATCCGGGTTCAGTACCAATTGAGCGCTATGTCTATCGTCCATTAGACCTCAAAGACAACCTGTTTCTTGCCGACGCTGGCAATTATGGCAATAACAAAATTGTTGCAAACCAACTATATAAGACGACTGATGCAGCAATGAAAGGTGGAATAGGAGGATTAGTTCTTGGCATGGAAGAGTTTGAAGTTTACGACCGTGGAGAGTTTATCCGCGTCACGCAATATTCGTTGACCGAAAAACAGTATAAATTCTGGAAAGCGGTTAAAGACCAGCAGGAGAACACCAAGTATTTTTTCGGAAAACTTGAGAATCAGCCAATTGGAAATATGACTTGCGAGTCGGGCGACAAGGCATTTGGTTACTTCTGTGCTTCGGCAGTAAAACAGAATATCTGCGCGTTGAGTCTGAAAGAGAAGCAAAAAGTTGTAGTAAGGTACGATATCGATTATTTCCCTGATACTGATACTGTTGCAGTATATGAGCAAACACAGGATTTCACCATACCATTCGAGAATTAGCGCAATGATTATCAGAATATTATCCATATTATTTGTTTTGACTGCAACCATAGGGGCACAGGCGCAGAAACTGACTGAAGACAACCCCATTTGGCTTAAAACCGACCGCAGCAGTTACATTTCGGGCGACGATGCGCTTTTCTGTTTGTTCCTTCACGAAGGAATTACCAGCGACACAATGCCGGGAAACGATATTTTTATTGATGTGGCTGATGTTGAAAATCATTGGGTTACAGGCTCAATTGTCAAACAATCTGGCGGAATTGCCTCCGGGATGATGAACCTGCCCGACACGCTCAAGACCGGCTATTACAGGCTTCGTGCATACACTTGTTTCCCAAACACTGACAATCATTTTTGCAGTTGCGAGTTTTTCGTCTGCAATCGTTTCGACAAAGAGCCACAATTAGTTATGCGAAGCCAACAATCAAAAGTCAATCGCAAATCGGCAAGCAAGATAATCGGCATAGCCAAGTCAGATTTTGCTGCACATGAAAAGATTGATATTTCACTTAACACTCCCGATTCGGTTTCGGCAATGGTGCGAATTGTTGGTAAAAAGCAATGGGACAATGAGTTGGAACCTGTTTTCGGTAAGGGTATGCAGTACAATCAAGCCGAAGGGTACACGTCGCTCACCCCATACGATGGCATTTTGGTTTCCGGCGCTGTGACCGATTCGGTTTCGGGCACGCCAATTGATAATGCTATTGTGCTTATTTCGCTGCAAGACAGCATTATCCGTTTGAAATACGACATCACCGACGGCGAAGGCTCGTTCTGCGTTCTGCTGCACAATTATTATGGTCAGCAGGAAGTGTTTGTGAGCGCGTTCAACCGGCAGATGGAACCGCTGAGCAGCGCGCGAATCACGCTCCGCAACCAGTTTGGCTTCACCATAACCGGACAATCCAACAACGAAACAGTTCTGCCGGAAGTTGACAGTGCTGAACTAGATAAGGCTTTGATTGCCAAAGCGTTCGAGATACAACAGTTTGCACCTGTTGGAATCGACAACCGTCCTGCTGAATTGCTCGACCATTTTGTTTTGGGCGAACCTCGTCAGTCAGTTCTTACTGAAGATTTTGTGGAACTCAATGATTTCCGTGAGATTACGCGTGAGATTACGCCGTTTATTCGTATGCGTAAAGGTAAGAACGGCGAACCCGAACTGCGCGTTGTTTCTGACAACGGCAATGTCTCCTCCAATCCGCTTCTGCTTGTCGATGGTGTGCCGCTGACCGACCTTAACAAGTTGATTGGCAAAGGCAGTACTGTCGTAAAACGTGTTGATACTCAGAATAAACCGCGTCATTTGGGCAACATCAGTTTCGGCAGTGGTATTGTGGCTGTCTGGACTCACAAAATCGATTTTTGGGAAAACTGCCATGTGCCAGGCACTTATCGGTTTGTGGTTCAGGGATTTCAGCAGCCAGTTGCGCAGCCTGAAGCGAAGCCGTCGAAAGACCGGCTGCCCGATTTGCGGCAAACCGTCTATTGGAATCCGAAGGTGAACACATCCTCGCAGAAAAGCATCAGCGCAACGATGTCGGACGAGACGGGCGAGTTTGTGATTGAGTTTTTCGGCATCGGGCGCGATGGAACAATCTTCAGTGACTTCAAGCAAATCAACGTCAGATAGATTATGAAATACGCTATAAAATACATATTGACAGCCGTTTGCATCGCCTTGGCAGTAACCGTTAGTGCCCAGGGCAAAATGACGAAAAAATCGGCCATACAGCACATTACAGGCGAGCCGTTTGTGCACTATTACGCCACAATCGATGGTGTGCCGTTTTATTTGGGCGACTGGCTGACCGGTAGCGTAACCATGAAAAGCGGTGAGACGTACGATGGATTGCAACTGCGCTACGATTGTTTTAAAGACGACCTTATTTATCAGAACAATCTGACTAACAGTGTAATAATCATTGACAAGAAATCAATTGCGCAGTTCACTCTAACCCATCCGCACCAGGGAAAAGTTGAAACGTTCAAACCCGTTGTGAATAAGAATCTTAATGAACAAAACGGGCGTTATTTTGCCATCATTCTCGAAGACAGCATTTCAGTTATTAAAAAATGCGAAGCCTTAGAGAAAAAATATGGCAATGTCAATCTGACATTGAAAAAAACAGGTGAATTTGTGCATAAAACGCATCGCTACACATGGAATGGCAAGGATTTGAAGGCTGTTCCCAGATACCGCCGCTTGCTTCTTCGCCAATATCCCGAGTACAAGGACGCACTTCGTAAGTTCTTCTTCCATAATCATATCCGCATGAAGAACGACGACGATGTACGATTGCTCTATCAGGAGATTAATAGGTTAATGGGAGAGTAGCTCGTTCCGCCTTTTTTGCCTCCGTTCAATCTCCTTTTGTCAAAAAACATTCTGTTTTACGATTTTTAATTCTTACCTTTACTTGTTTTAAAATGCGACTAAAGCGTTTTGCTGTGTTGTAATAATCTGAAAATTAAAATAATATACGTATGAAACGACTCTTTTCAATTGCAATTGCCGCAATGCTTGTCGGGCAGGCATGGGCACAGACAACATTTACCTCAAATGGTTTGAAGTTCACAGTAACTGACAATGTAAACAAAACTGTTTCTGTCAGTATAGACGAAAACAATGCCCGAGCTACGGTTAATATTCCTTCAACTATTAGCTATGGCAATGAAGATTACACAGTTACAAGCATTGCCGACTATGCATTTCAAGGTTGGACCATAACGTCGGTTGTCATTCCCAACACAGTTATAAGCATCGGCAAAAACGCGTTCGACGAATGTATAGCTCTGACCTCCATAACCATCGGCAATTCGGTTGAAACCATTGGCGATTTCGCATTTATAAGTTGTGCGATGACTTCTATAACCATTCCAAACTCGGTAATATCGATTGGCGATCGAGCCTTCCTTGAGTGCACAGCAATGACCACAATATCTATCGGTAGCTCGGTGGCTAGCATTGGTGATTTAGCTTTTGGTTTTTGTAGCAAACTGACGGAGATAAGCGTAGATAGCGACAACACATCTTTTGCGTCGGAAAATGGAGTGTTGTTCAACAAAGATAAAACAACGCTGATTTGTTGCCCCTCTGGCAAAACAGGCTCATATTCAATTCCTGGCACCGTTACAACCATCGGCAGATGTGGGTTCTACGATTGTCGAGAACTAACCGAGGTAACACTCACTGATGCGGTTACGGCTATTGGCGAATTTGCGTTCGAGAGATGCGCATTGCTTACAATAACCATTCCAAAAGATGTCGAGACTATGGGCTATAATACCTTCCGTTATTGCGATAATATAATAATCGCTTGTATTGTTGCAGAAAAGCCCGATGGTTGGTATGATAATTGGAATCCAGAAGGCAGACCTGTTGTATGGGGATATAAACCATTGCATTATGAAATCACAAGCGATACAACAGTGCAGGTTGTGCAGTCAAACGATTATAAAACAATGACAGGTGTCTTGATACCCGAAACTGTTGAAATTGAAGGAACAACATATACAGTTACAAGCATTGGCGCAGATGCATTCAGATATTGTGATAATCTTGAAACGCTTAATTTCCCCAAATCTGTTACGGAAATAGGAAGTAATGCGTTGTACGGGTGTAGTGGTCTGACGGAAATAAATGTGTATGGTGACAACCAAACCTATTCTTCGGTTGATGGAGTGCTATTCAACAAAGACAAAACAGTAATAATTCGTTGTCCAGAAAATAGAACTGACACATCATACACTATTCCAAATACTGTTACCGACATTCAAAATGGCGCATTTGGTCATTGCCGTAATCTGACAGAGATTAACATACCAAATAGCGTTAAGCATATTGGCAATTTTGCATTTAGTGATTGTACCAGTCTGAAGGGAATAACTATTCCCGAAGGCATTACAACAATTGAAGGACAAACATTTGAGGGTTGCACTAGTCTTTCATCTGTAACAATACCTCAAAGCGTTACTGAAATCGATTTCCAGGCATTCGCATCCTGCACAAGTTTGGAATCCATAACCATTCCCTCAAGTGTTATAAAAATCGCAAGTAACGCGTTCAGGGAATGTGATAATCTGACTAGTATGAATCTTGTTAATAGCAATTATTATTCGTTTGAGAACCAAACGCTTTTCAACAAAGATAAAACAGAATTAATATGTTATATGAATAGTGCGGTAACCGAAGAATATGCCATTCCCAATACGGTTACGCGTATCGGTGATTTTGCGTTTGTCCTAACTGGAATATCATCGGTTACCATACCAGAGTCGGTGACAAGTATCGGCTCTTTCGCATTTTCGCACTGCTATAATTTGACATCCATTACCATTCCTAATTCTGTGACTGATATTGAAAACGATGCGATTTATGATTGCGAAAACTTGGAATCAGTTATTCTTCCTGAATCGGTTAAGCACCTTGGCGGCAATTTCGACGGATGCGAGAAACTTGTTTTTAATGAGTTCGATAACGCCTACTATCTGGGAACAGTCGACAATCCCTATTTTGCTCTAATTAAGGCCAAATCAACCGACATTACATCTTGCAGTATTAATGGTAATTGCAAAATAATTGCAGACGATGCTTTTGAAAACTGCAATAAACTGACAACTATAAAAATACCAGAATCAGTAACAATCATCGGTCAAAATGCATTTGCCAATTGTAGTGTTTTGGAGTATAACGAGTATGATAACGCTTTCTATTTGGGAAATAACGAAACACAATATTTAATGCTTGTTAAAGCAAAATCTAAAGACATTACATCGTGTGAGATTAACGGTGATTGCCAGATTATTGGAGAACATGCGTTTGATGGGTGCAGTCAGCTTTCATCAATAACCATCCCGGAATCAGTAACCAGTATTGGTAACCATGCTTTTTATGATTGCAGCAAACTAACAACAATAAGCATTCCTAATTCGGTAACATACATCGGCGATTATGCGTTTTATGGTTGTTCTGGTTTGCAATTAGTCTCTATTCCGCAATCTGTAACGGGCATAGGAGAATATGCATTTATGTTTTGCAGCAATCTGGTAGCAGTGTCCGTACCCAAGAATGTGACAAGTATGGGAGAACATGTATTCAGATATTGTAGCAACCTGACTTTGTATTGCGGAGCCGAATCGAAACCAAGTGGCTGGAGTGAGAAATGGAATTCTAGTAACAGACCAGTTGTTTGGAACTTAGGGGCAAATGTATGGTTGTATACTGTAAATGTTAAAACAAACAATAACGCGTATGGTAGCGTCAGTGGCGGCGGTATTGTAGCTAACGGCTCAACTACAAAAATAACAGCCACACCAGCAACAGGTTACAAGTTTGTAAGGTGGAGCAATGGGTTGACAAACGCCACCGCGACAATTACAGTGACAAAGGACACTACTCTTACTGCTGAATTTGCAATAAAAACATACACGGTTTCAGTGGCTGCCAATAACAGCTCGTATGGCACGGTCGGTGGCGGCGGAATCGTTAATCACGGTTCAACCACAACCATAACAGCAACTCCGGCAACTGGTTATAAGTTCGTGAAGTGGAGTAATGGCCTGACAAATGCATCCGTGACTGTAACTGTGACTAAAGACACTACACTTACGGCTGAATTTGCAATAAAAACATACACAGTTACAGTTGCGGCCAACAACAGCTCGTATGGCACGGTTGATGGTGGAGGAACCGTTGCTGAAGGTTCAACCACAACCATAACGGCCACACCTGCAACTGGTTATAAGTTTGTAAAGTGGAGCAATGGCTCGACAAACGCGTCTGAGACCATTACAGTGACATCAGATTTGACACTTACTGCAGAATTTGCCTTTATAATTCCAGAAGGCAATCAGGAAATCCCTGAAAACCCGATTACAGAAACGCCTGCTGATTCCACCAGTTTCAGGTTCAGTATTTTAAGCAGCAGCGAGCACAAAGTTGAGGTTTCAGGCTACACTGGAACAAGTGGCAACGTTGTCATTCCACACAAAACCACAATTGATGACGTGGAGTATACTGTTACGGCAGTTGGTGACCAGTCGTTCCGCAACAACAACACAATTGTTGCTGTCACCATTCCGAACACAGTCACCAACATCAAGAGCAATGCCTTCCGCAATTGCAGGAATCTTGAATATGTGGTGATTCCAAGTTCGGTAACAACAATAGGCGAGGGTCCATTCTGCGAGCGCAACAGTCTGACTGCCATATATGTAGACAGAGAGAACAAAAATTTCGTTTCGGTTGACGGCGTGGTTTATAGTGCCGACATGAAACGTCTTGTGCAATATCCTTGCGCTAAACCATACACCGTGTTTGAAATTCCGAATACGGTCGAGCGCATTGAATATGGTGCATTTAGCAGTTGCCCGAATCTGGAATCGCTGATTTTCCCTAATTCGCTGGAAAACATCAGGTGGTGGGCAATTTGTGGTTGCGGCAATATGAAATCATTTGTGATACCAAAATCGGTAACGACAATTGGAGGTAACGCAATCAGAAACTGCAAGAACCTGACAATCTATTGTGAGGCTGAATCAGAACCCTCGGGTTGGGATTCATGGTGGAATTACGACGAACGTCCGGTTGTTTGGGGATATACATCGGATCTTGGCGACTTCACATTCAACATCACAAGCCCCGATAACTTCACTGTTGATGTAACAGGCTATTCAGGCTCAAATGCCAATGTTTTAATTCCGAGGAAAGTTGTCATTGAAGGTGATGAGTACACCGTTACAGGCATTGCCAGCGGTGCTTTCTTGAACAACAACACATTGACAAATGTTACCATTCCAGAAGGTGTTACCCGCATTGCTTATCAGGCGTTCCGCAATTGTAGCAAACTGACATCGGTAGTCATTCCAAATTCGGTAACAACCATTGGCGGCTATGCATTCGCAGGTTGCAGCAACTTGACTTCAGTTACTATTCCGGCGGGTGTTACAAGCATTTCGGAGCGGGCATTCATGGATTGCAGCAAGTTGGCATCAGTCAAACTTTCTGAGGGCCTTACAAGCCTTGCCGATGTAGCGTTCTATCACTGCACCAGTCTGACTTCGTTAGATCTTCCGAGTACGGTGACAAGCATCGGAGCCAGTTCGTTCGAGGGCTGCACTGGCCTGACATCAATTGTCATTCCCGAAGGCACCACAAGCATCGGATATAAGGCATTCTACAATTGCGCCGGCTTGACATCGGTTAAAATCCCAAATACAGTTACAACAATCGGTTACGATGCCTTCTGGAATTGCAAAGACGCGACCATCTATTGCAATCTGGAAAGCAAACCCGAAGGTTGGAACAGCGATTGGAACAGAGATGGCGGCACTGTTGTTTGGAACAATAAGAAATGGATTGTTACACTTTCGGCCAACAATAGTGCGTATGGCACAGTTGAGGGTGGCGGAACTGTTGAAAACGGCACAAAAATTACTATCAAAGCCACTCCAGCAACGGGTTACGAATTTGTGCAATGGAGCAATGGCTCGACAAATGCCACAGAAACCATCACGGTAACATCTGACGTAACCTTGACGGCTGAATTTGCAGAAGAGAGCACGATTCCTGAAAATCCGAATGATGAAACGGCAGCCGATTCTACCAATTTCAGGTTCGACATTTTAAGCAGCACCGACCACACTGCTGAAGTCTCTGGCTACTATGGCACAAGCGGCAACGTTGTCATTCCGCACAAAACCACCATTGAAGGTGTGGAGTACACCGTTACGGCTGTTGGCGATCAGGCGTTCCGCGATAACTACACTATTGTTTCTGTCACCATTCCTAACACTGTCACCAACATCAAGAGCAATGCCTTCCGTTGTTGCAAAAATCTTGAATCTGTGGTGATTCCAAGTTCGGTAACAACAATAGGCGAGGGTCCGTTCTGCGAGAGCAACAGTCTGACTGCCATATATGTAGATGAAGACAACGCTAATTTTGTCTCGATTGATGGTGTGGTTTATAGTACCGACATGAAACGGCTTGTTCAATATCCTTGCGCCAAATCAGATACTGCATTTGTTGTACCAAATGGAGTTGAACGCATTGAATATGGATCATTTAGCAGTTGCCCGAATTTGAAATCGCTGGTTCTGTCAAACACTGTGAAAACCATTCGTTGGTGGGCAATTTGTGGTTGCGGCAAGATGGATTCGATTGTGATTCCAATTTCAGTAACCTCAATAGAGAGTGATGGAATTAGATATTGCAAGAACCTGACAATCTATTGCGAGGCTGAATCGGAACCGTCTGGCTGGAGTTCATGGTGGAATTACGACGAACGTCCGGTTGTTTGGGGATATGCATCGGATCCGGGAGACTTCACATTCGACATCACAAGCCGCGACAACTTTACTGTTGAAGTTACTGGCTACATAGGCTCTAATGCCAATGTTGTAATTCCAGGGAAAGCTATCATTGAAGGAGAGGAGTACACCATTACGGCCGTTGGCGATCAGGCGTTCCGCGATAACAACACTATTGTTTCTGTCACCATTCCTAACACTGTCACCAACATCAAGAGCAATGCCTTCCGTTGTTGCAAAAATCTTGAATCTGTGGTTATTCCAAGTTCGGTAACAACAATAGGTGAGGGCCCGTTCTGCGAGCGCAACAGTCTGACTGCCATATATGTAGACAAAGATAACGCTAATTTTGTCTCGGTTGACGGTGTGGTTTATAGTGCCGACATGAAACGGCTTGTTCAATATCCTTGCGCCAAATCAGATACTGTATTCGTTGTACCAAATGGAGTTGAACGCATTGAATATGGAGCATTTAGCAGTTGCCCGAATTTGAAATCGCTGGTTCTGCCAAACACTGTGAAAACCATTCGTTGGTGGGCAATTTGTGGTTGCGGCAAGATGGATTCGATTGTGATTCCAAATTCAGTAACATCAATAGAGGGCGATGGAATCAGATATTGCAAGAACCTGACAATCTATTGCGAGGCAGAATCGGAACCGACTGGCTGGAGTTCAGCGTGGAATTACGATGATCGTCCGGTTGTTTGGGGATACTCTTCAGGTAATCAAAATAATAATGAAGAAACCCCGGACTCAGACTTCACATTCAAAATCATTGATAACAATTCGGCGGAGGTTACAGGTTACACTGGTACGGAGACCGCTATTACCATTCCGCAAAAGGTTGAGATTGATGGCAATGAATACACCGTAACCAGCATTGGCAACAAGGCGTTTGAAGGCAACGACAAGTTGACAGCCGTCGTTATACCTAATACAGTGACAACCATTGGCGATAACGCCTTTAGCGGTTGCACTGAGTTGGATTCGATTGTTATCCCGAATTCGGTAGAAAATATCAGTAGCACAGCGTTCGTTGCAAGCGAAGGAACTTGCGGCTTGACCGCTCAATGGCGTTACGATATTCTGACCAAAACACTGACAATCAGTGGCGAAGGTTGGCTTGATGGTTATGGATACGATTTCAACACTCATACTGAAATAAAGGCTCCTTGGGCTGTTTATAATGACCAAATGGAGTCGGTGGTTGTTGAAGAGGGCATCACTGGCCTCGGCAGTTCAATGTTCAGTTCCAGCAACGTCAAGTATGTCAGTCTGCCATCAACATGCAATAGTTTTAGCAGTGCGTTTAACATGTGCAGGCAATTGGAGAAAGTGATTATTCGCACCCGGTTCGTTATGAGCGTGAACAGTTCTAGTTTCGACAATTATGATAACTGCACGCTTTATGTGCCGATGGATTTGGTAGATTCTTATAGTAAGGAAATTGTTTTCAGAGATTTCTCGAAAGTTGTTGGTTTCTACATTATTACAGTCGATTCCGAAATAAAGAATGGAACTGTTGAGGTTGACAAGGACCTAATACTGGAGAACGAAACGTTCACAATTACACCAACCCCCGATGAGGGCTATGTTGTTGGGAATGTGCTTGTAAACGACAATCCCGTTGAAAATACCAATTCGGTACACGCGGTAGGCAATGATAGAAGCGTTATTCTTGTCAGTGCGACATTCAACAAAGCCGGGAACGGTGGTAACAATGAAGGAGTCAAGCCAGAAGACTTCACATATGGCATTATTAGCTTTAGCAAGATGCAGGTTGAAATAGATGGCTACAATGGAACAAGTACCGACATTGAAATACCGAAGACAGTTAATTTTGGAGGTGACGAATACTCCATCGTTGCTATTGGCGACGAGGCTTTTAAGGACTGCAGCATTCTGAAATCAGTAACAATTCCGAGCACTATAAAAAGCGTTGGTGACGATGCATTCAGCAACTGCAGCAGTTTGGAGTCAGTTACTCTTCCAAACACAATCGAGGCTATTGGCGCTTGCACTTTTGCCGAGTGCAGCAGTCTGAAATCTATTGAAATTCCTAATTCGGTTACGTTTATCGGTAATAGCGCTTTCGCAGAGTCTGGTTTGATATCGGTTGTGATTCCGAATTCTGTGACAGAAATAAGCAGTTATGCTTTCCAGGATTGTGCCGATTTGGTTTCTGTTGAGATTCCGAATTCGGTTGAATCTATAGGAATGAGTGCATTCCAGAACTGTTCAAGTCTGGCATCCGTGAAAATTCCAAGTTCAGTCACCAACATTGGTATGTCGGCGTTTAAAGGCTGCAGAAATGCCTCATTTGAATGTGAAGCGGCGTCGAAACCTGATGGTTGGGACGAAAGTTGGAATTACGATAACAGACCTGTAGTTTGGAAAAATAACGCAGGCACAGCCGTTGCTGAATCAGCTGCCAACGCAGTCAACATCTACGCTTACGGCAACACCATTGTTGTGGAAAATGCTGATGCCGAGATATTTGTTTATGACGCAATGGGCCGTTTGGTTGTAGAAGAGCCGCATTTTGATGTCTCTACAGAGATCCGCATAAACGGCACTGGTGTTTACCTTATCAAGGTTGGAAACACAACTAAGCGGGTGATGATTAATGATTGATATCGGTTGGGGCGGTGTTTGGGCACCGTCTCTGCTAATTCAAATAAAAACAGTTAGGGGCGAATAAACATTCGCCCCTAATTGTTTTGTAATTATCTATTTCCAAATTTCTTTCTTCTTATACCAATCCTGCAACACATAGAACGCCTTTTTCTTCTCGCCTTTGTCGGAATAGAGGCCTTTGCGGTTGTAATAGTCCTGAACGCCGTCGAGCACGCGGCGGGGCGAGCGGAAATCCTTCAAAATCCACGGCGTCGTGCCGGCAAGTCCGTCGATTTTGTCGAGCATCGCAACATTTTCTATATACAGGTTTTCCTGAAATTCTTCTGTCCAACGCTGATTTTTTGCGCCGTGGAGACCATACTTCGCGCCGCCGCCAAACTCGCTGACTATCACAGGCTTGTCGTATGGAATCTCCCACGTCATTTTGGGCGCGTCGTTCACATCGCGGTACCAACCGATGTATTGATTGAAACTAATTACATCGACATATTTGTTCATATTGTCCTGCAATTTGTTGTGATAATTAGCC
>JAEEGG010003968.1_pt1 | contig 36277 bp, 31 predicted proteins | sample 9134161 | NCBI WGS metagenome assembly JAEEGG01 (sample SAMN16246543, study PRJNA631951) | gut metagenome | biome: gut microbiome; feature: rumen; material: CR-attached | host: Bos | place: Iran: Karaj | collected 2018-10
ACAGATATTTTGAGGAAATGGGGTGCAGAATGTGCAGTACATGCTCATAATGTTTCCCAAATGTTTCCCAAATTTGCCGTAAAGTGCTGATAATCAACTCCCGTTAGCCGCCGCCCAGGCCGCCGTCGAGGAGTAATATTCCGACAAATTATCAAGGGGGAGCTCGGAAGGGCTCCCTCTTTCATCATTAAATTGACAGGTTTATGAAAAAGGTATTTTTGACAATGGCAGTAGCCCTGGTTGCCGGATTCCTGCATGTGGAGTCAGCCCAGGCTCAGGATGTGATCACCACGCAGGCTCAACAGACGGCTCTCGACGCCCAGAAGGCTGAGGAAGCAGCCCGTAAGGCCCAGAAGGCTCAGGAGAAGGCCGAGAAGAAGGCCAAGAAAAAGGAGAAGGAGGTCAAGAAGCACAACGAGGCCGTGAAGGATGCCAAGAAAGCCCAGAAGGATGCCGACAAGGCTGCCCAGAAGGCTCAGAAGGCTACCGACAAGGCCGCCTTGAGCGGTTCACAAGAGGATCAGCTGAAGGCTGCAAAGGCTCAGGAAAAGGCTGTGAAGGCTCAGCGTAAGGCTGAGAAGAAAGCCAAGAAGGCCAAATAGATCAGTCATCCCCTGCCGGTCTGGCAGGGGATGATTGTCTTAGAACTGACGGAGGGCAGCGAGGAGTTCGTTGTTCTCCGTTTTAGTTCCGATGGTGATGCGGAGGCAGTTCTGACAGAGCTGCACACGATGGCGGTTCCGGACGATGATGCCACGGTCGACGAGGTAGTTGTAGATCTTCACGGCATCCGTCATCTTGGCCAGGAAGAAGTTGGCATCCGTCGGATAGACTGTCTCGCAGATGGGCAGCAGTTCGAAGGCATCCATCATCCGCGTGCGCTCCTGCATCAGCGTCCTCACCCACTTGTCGACCTCGAAGGGATCCTTCAGGGCCTCGAGGGCCTGCTGCTGAGTGAGCTGGTTGACGTTGTAGGGATACTTCACCTTATTAAATAGATGGATGATCTCCTCGGAGGCGAAGGCCATACCTAAGCGGATGGCAGCACAGCCCCAGGCCTTCGACATCGTGTTGAGGACGATAAGGTTGGGGAACAGGGAGAGTTCCGAGCGCAGGGGCTTTTGTGATGAGAAGTCGCTGTAGGCTTCGTCGACAATCACAAGACCCTCGAACTGTCTGATGACCTTGATGACCTCCTCGCGCTTCAGACAGTTGCCTGTGGGGTTGTTGGGCGTACAGAGCCAGATGATCTTCGTGTGCTCGTCGGTGGCAGCAAGAAGCTGCTCGGCGGTGGTTTGGAAATAGTCGTCCAGTAGCACTGGACGGTACTCCACATCATTGATGTCGGCGCAGACCTTATACATGCCGTAGGTGGGTTCGATGGCCACTACGTTGTCGATGCCCGGACGGCAGAAACAGCGGTAGGGCAGGTCGATGGCTTCGTCGCTGCCGTTGCCGAGGAAGATGTTGGCAGCCGGCACGCCCTTCACTTTCGCGATGGCGGCCTTGAGTTCCAGCTGCAAGGGGTCGGGGTAGCGGTTGAAGGGCTGGTTGTAGGGATTCTCATTGGCATCGAGGAACACCCGTGCCTCTCTTCCTGCATACTCATTCCTTGCTGAGGAATAGGGAGCCAACGACCAAATGTTGGGCCTGGTTAGTTCTTGTAACGGTTTCATATGCTCTTGAGTCTTACGGTCATCGCATTCTTATGGGCATCGAGCTGTTCGGCCTCGGCCATCAGCTCCACGGCATGACCGATGCTACGGATGCCATTGGCTGTGAGGTGCTGGAAGGTGATCTTCCGGCAGTAGCTGTCGAGGTTCACACCGTTGTAGGCTGTCGCATAGCCGTGCGTGGGAAGCGTATGGTTCGTGCCGCTGGCATAGTCGCCTGCACTCTCACAGGCATACTCGCCAAGGAAAACGCTGCCGGCATTGATCACCATCGAGGCCATCTTCTCGTAGTCTCTCGTCTGGATGATCAGGTGCTCAGGAGCATAGGCGTTGGAGAGGTCGATGGCTTCCCGCTTGTCGCGTACCAGCACGAGCCGGCTGTTCTCCAGGGCCTTGGCGGCTATCTCTTTGCGGGGCAGGAGCTCCAGCTGACGGTTCACCTCGGCCTGTACGTCGAGGATCACCTGTTCGGAGGTGGTGATGAGGAACACCTGTGAGTCGATGCCGTGCTCAGCCTGCGACAGGAGGTCGGCGGCGATATATTCGATGTTGGCGTGTTCGTCGGCAATAACACAGACCTCCGAGGGGCCTGCGGGCATGTCGATGGCCACGTCGTGGAGGCTCACCTGCTGTTTGGCAGCCATGACATACTGGTTGCCGGGGCCGAAGATCTTATAGACCTTGGGGACGGACTGCGTGCCATAGGCCATGGCACCGATGGCCTGAACACCACCAGCCTTGAAGATGCTGCTGACACCGGCGATGCGGGCAGCCACGAGGATGGCGGGATTGACCTTCCCCTGACGGTTCGGAGGCGTACAGAGTACGATCTCCTGACAGCCTGCGATCTTCGCGGGCGTGGCCAGCATGAGGACGGTGGAGAAGAGTGGGGCAGTACCACCAGGTATATAGAGACCCACCTTCTCGATAGCGACGCTCTTCTGCCAGCAGGTGACGCCGGGCTGGGTCTCCACCTTCTTGCTCCTGAAGTGCTGGGCCTCATGGAATGTCTGGATGTTATAGTGGGCCAGTTGGATGGCGGCCTTCAACTCCTTGCTGACGAGTTTCTCGGCCTCTTCCATCTCTTCCTCCGTGACAACGAGACTGTCGAGGTCGACGTGGTCGAACTTCAGTTCGTAGCCCTTCACGGCATCGTCGCCGCGTTTCCTGACATCAGCCAGTACCGAGGCCACGGTCTCGTTCAGTTCGGAGACATCGAGATGCGGACGCTCCACAATCTTTGCCCACTCATTTCTTTCTGGTAAACGAATTATATTCATTTTTCTAATTATTCAACACAGAGATACAGAGGTACAGAGTTTTATAATGATGCTCAGAAAATTTAATCCTCTGTGTCTTTGTACCTCTGTGTTTTAATTTAAAGGATCATTTTTTCAATTGGGGTAACCAGGATGCCCTGGGCACCCAACTCCTTCAGTTTGCCGATAATCTCCCAGAACTGCTTCTGGTCGAGCACGGTATGCACAGAGCACCACTCCTCGTCGGCCAGGGGGATGATCGTGGGACTCTTCAGTCCGGGCAGCACGTCGATGATCTCCTGCAGACGGGCCTTGGGCGCATTCATGCGCACATATTTCTTATCCTCGGCATCCTTCACAGCCTTGAAGCGGAACAGCATCTCATCGAGGATGGCGCGCTTCTCGGCCGAGAGCTGCTTGTTGCCGATGAGAAGGGCCTCGCTCTTCATCACCACCTCCACCTCGCGGAGGTTATTGCTTACCAGGGTAGAACCGCTGCTGACAATGTCGAAGATACCGTCGGCCAGTCCGATGCCCGGGCTGATCTCCACACTTCCCGTGATCACGTGGATCTCGGCCTTAATGCCCTTCTGGTCAAGGAACTGCTTCAGGATGGCAGGATAGGAGGTGGCAATCTTCTTGCCGTTGAACCACTCCACGCCCTGATAGTCGATCTCCTTGGGGATGGCCAGCGACAGGCGGCACTTCGAGAAGCCGAGCCTTGAGATGATATCGGCGTCCTCGCTTCGCATTCCCTCGCCTGGCTCGCCTAAACGTAGTCTCTCCACAAACTCATTCTCACCCACCACACCGATGTCGGCCACACCGGTGGCCACACTCTGCGGGATATCGTCATCGCGGAGGTAAAGAACCTCCAACGGGAAATTGGACGACTGGACCAAAAGGGTACGTTTGGTGGCGCTAACCTTGATGTCTGCCTCTGCCAGCAGGTTCATCGTATCGTCGTACAGACGACCCTTTGATTGTACTGCAATTCTTAACATACTAACGTCAATTCTAAAAAATCGACTGCAAAATTACAAAAATTCTGTGAATTCTGCGTCATCTGCAGTTTAAATTCGTAACTTTGCACCGATTTTCGTGTAAGTTTTTGCAGATTGGTAAGATTTTTAAATAATTATGCGCTTTTCAGTGTCCTCCTGCTGTGCCTCCTCTCTTGTTCGCGGAAGCAGGAACGCATCGTCACACCCTATGGCTCCGTGCTCGATTCGGTGAACGTGTCGGAGGACTTTGACCTGCGGGATATCCAGACCAGCGGCGAACTCATCATGGCGACGCTCAGCGGTCCTGATACCTATTACGACTATCACGGGCGCGAGTTGGGAACGCAGTATCTGATCTGTCAGCACTTTGCCGACTCCCTGGGTGTGAGACTCCGCGTCGATGTCTGTCGCGACAGTCTGGAACTGGTCAGGAAACTGCAGGATGGCGAGGTGGACCTCGTGGCATGGGCCACGCCAGGAAGGATTGATGCCGATGCCAACAAGCCTGAACTCGTAGAGGAGCTTAAGGCATGGTATCAGCCGTCGTTCGTCGAGGCAGCGAGGAAGGAGGAGACGGCGCTGTTGACCGTCAAGAAGGTGAAACGCCGCATCTTCTCGCCGATGCTCGACAAGAAGGGTGGTGTCATCTCCCACTATGATGCCTATTTCATGACCTACAGCCGCGATATCCGCTGGGACTGGCGACTGCTGGCAGCCCAGTGCTATCAGGAATCGACCTTCGACCCCAGGGCCGTGTCGTTTGCGGGAGCCAAGGGCCTGATGCAGATTATGCCGGGAACGGCAGACCATCTCGGCGTCGCCCGTGACAAGCTCTATGATCCTGAGACCAACATATCGGCAGCCGTCAAACTGATTCAGGAGCTGACCCGCTCGTTCTCGGATATCCAGGATAACTATGAGCGCACGAACTTCGTCCTTGCGAGCTACAACGGTGGCGGACATCATATCCGCGACGCGATGGCCCTGGCCAGGCGCGACGGCAAGAACCATCACCGCTGGAGTGAGGTGGCACCCTATGTGCTCAAGCTGGCTTCGCCTCAGTACTATAATGACCCGATAGTGAAATATGGCTATATGCGTGGTTCGGAGACCGTAGACTATGTGGAGAAGATCCGTCAGCGGCACGCCGGCTATCAGGGCGTGAAGACCCCGCATCTCGGCTTCCATCCCAGTAAGCCCCGCAAGGCCGACCAGCGTAAGAATAAATATGACCTCAAGGAGTAAGTCGGAAGTTGTTGACCCACTCACGCAGCGGTTCAACGGCTTCTTCATGGTTGGGGGCATAGCGAAGCATGACGGTCACAATGCGGACCGTATCGTCGTCGATCACCTTTCCGTAATAGTCCCAGTCGTCTTCTGAACCCTCCAGAATGCTGTAGTTATCGCCTACCTCGACAAGGTCGGCTCCCATGCCCATCATCTGCTGCCCTGCGCTGTGGTTCATGCCGTTGAGTGAGTCGATGACGACCGAGAGTGAGATGTCGTTCGACATGAAGATCTCTTGTGACCTCTCTGACGGCAGATCCTGATGGTAGAGGAATGAGGGGTAGTTGATGTCGAGGCCGAGTTTGTCGCTGTGATATCTCAAAAGCGTCCACTGTCCCATCTGTATCATCAGACTGTCATCGCTGGTCAGTTCGGAGACAAATGTCTTCGGCTGCTGGCTTCTGCAACTGGAGAAAGCACAGGTGAGCGCCATGACGGCGATGAGGAGGATGGGACAGTGGCGTCGCATTAGAGAGGAATTTTGTCGATACGTTTCTGATGGCGGCCGCCTTCAAACTCGGTGGCGAAATACTCGTCCATGATCTCACGGGCGGTCTCCTCGGAGATGAAGCGCCCTGGCATCACCAGCACGTTGGCATTGTTGTGCTGACGGATGAGGTGGGCAATCTCGGGAATCCAGCAGAGACCGGCACGGATCGACTGGTGCTTGTTGAGCGTCATGTTGATGCCCTCGCCGCTGCCGCAGATGGCGATGCCGGGGAACACCTCGCCTGCCTCGATGCCACGGGCAAGCGCATGACCGAAGTCGCTGTAGTCACAGGAGTCCTCGGTGTAGGTGCCGTAGTCCTTATACTTGTAGCCCTTTTCTTCGAGGTACTTCTTCACGAACTGCTTCAAGGCAAAGCCAGCGTGGTCGCTGGCGAGGCCTATTGTCTTAACTTCCATAGTGATGAAATATTAAACACAGAGATACAGAGTTACAGAGTTTCTTTTTTATAGTCGACATTAAAAGCTCTGTGTCTCTGTACCTCTGTGTTGATTAATTATGCAAGGAGTTTCTTAACCTGGTTGTAAACGTTCTGGCCGGTGAAGCCGAGCTTCTCGTCGAGCACCTTGTAGGGAGCAGAGAAGCCGAAGCTCTCGAGACCCCAAACGGTACCGTCGGCACCTACCAGACCTTCGAGGTTCACGGGCAGACCAGCGGTCAGACCGAACTTCTTCTTACCGGCGGGCAGGACGCTCTGCTGATACTCCTTCGGCTGGCTGCGGAACAGACCCTCTGAAGGCACGCTGACAATACGTGTCTTGATACCGTCCTCACGCAGAAGCTTTGCTCCAGCCTCGAGGGTGGAAACCTCCGAGCCTGAAGCCAATAAGATCACGTCGTAGTCCTCGTCGGAGCCTGCTACCACATAGGCACCCTTCGTAGCCTGTGTGTAGTCGTTGCCCTCGGGCAGCATCTCGATGTTCTGACGAGAGAAGATGAGCGCTGTCGGGGTATCTACATTCTCCATAGCCATGCGCCAGCAGACGGTGGTCTCCTCGGCATCGGCAGGACGAACCACGAGTACGGAGTTCTTGCCGTGGTGGTTCTTCAGCTTCTCCATCAGACGGATCTGTGCCTCCTGCTCCACGGGCTCGTGGGTAGGACCGTCCTCACCAACGCGGAAGGCGTCGTGCGTCCAGATGAACTTCACGGGCAGCTCCATCAGGGCAGCCATACGAACGGCGGGTTTCATATAGTCGGAGAATACGAAGAAGGTACCGCAGGCGGGAATCACACCACCGTGCAGAGCCATACCGATGCAGCAGCAAGCCATCGTGAGCTCTGCCACACCAGCCTCGAAGAAAGCACCGCTGAAGTCGCCGCGAACGAGGTCCTTGGTCTTCTTCAGGAAGCCGTTGGTATTATCTGAGTTAGAGAGGTCGGCAGAAGCACAGATCATGTTGGGCACCTGCTCAGCCAGCTGACTCAGAACGGCTGCGCTGGCGCTACGGGTAGCTGAGCCGGCCTTCTGCTCCACCTTGCTCCAGTCGATAACGGGAGCCTTGCCGCTGAACCACTCCTCGAGCTGCTTGGCCTGCTCGGGATGACCCTTGGCCCACTCAGCCTTCTCGGCATAACGCTCGGCACAGATCTTCTTCAGCTCCTCAGCACGCTTTGCATACAGCTCCTGAACCTCGGGGAAGATCTGGAACGGATTCTCAGGATCGGCACCGAGGTTCTTCATCGTGTTGATATAGGCGTCGCCACCGAGAGGAGCACCGTGCGTAGCGCAGTTGCTCTCGTATGAGCTGTTGTCAGCCTTGCGGGCACCCTTACCCATCACGCAGTGACCGATGATCAGACTCGGACGATCCTTCTCGGCCTGAGCCTTCTTGATGGCCTCACGGATCTGGTCGACATCGTTACCGTCGATCTTCTGGACGAACCATCCCCAAGCCTCATATTTCTTGGCGGTATCCTCGCAGGTCACCACCTCTGTGCGTGTAGAGAGCTGGATATCGTTGGCATCGTAGAACATGATCAGGTTGTCGAGACCGAGGTTACCGGCGATACGGCCTGCACCCTGGGAGATCTCCTCCTGCACGCCACCGTCAGAGATGTAGGCGTAGATGGTCTGGTTCATCACGTTGCCCAGACGAGCCTTCAGGAACTTGGCGGCGATGGCAGCACCAACGGCGAAGCAATGACCCTGACCGAGAGGACCGGAGGTGTTTTCGATGCCGCGCTCAATTTCGCGCTCGGGGTGACCGGGAGTCACAGAGCCCCACTGGCGCAGGTTCTTCAGATCCTCCAGCGTGTACTTGCCGATGAGGCAGAGCTGGCTGTAGAGCATCGGAGCCATGTGACCGGGATCGAGGAAGAAACGGTCGCGTCCCTCCCATGCGGGATTCTCGGGGTCGTAAACCAGGAACTCTGAGTACAGGGTGTTGATGAAATCTGCGCCACCCATAGCGCCGCCGGGGTGACCCGACTTAGCCTTTTCAACCATCGAAGCAGCAAGGATACGGATATTATCCGCTGCCATGTTCATAACTTTGTTGTCGTTCATAATAAGTTTTGTTATTTGATGTTTAATACGATTATCGATTTTGCAGGAACCTTCACGGTCAGGACGCCCTTCTTCAGCTGGGCATCATTGTAGGCCTTCGGACTGACGACGTCGGGATGGTTGAAGTCGTTGAAGTCGGCCACGTTCTTCGAGGTGAGGATACGGCCTGATACCGACTTGGCATTATAGCCGTCGATCTGGAAGTCGATGGTCTTGTCGGTGTCGAGGCTCACGTTGGTCACGGCGAGCACGAGGCTGCCGTCCTTGGTCTTGGCTGCCGAGGCAGAGAGCAGGGGGCAGGGGCGGTAGCCGGCATCCTTGGCACCCTCCTTCTCCTTGAAGTAGGCCTTGCTCACGGCCACGATCTCACTCTCGAGGTCGAGTGGGAGATAGGTGGCCTCCTGGAACGGGGTGTACATCTCGAACACGTGGTAGGTCGGTGTGAGCACCATGTGGCCCGTTCCCTCCTGGTCGGTGAGGATCATCGACTGGAGCACGTTGACGATCTGTGCGATGTTGGCCATCTTCACGCGGTCGGTGTACTTATGGAACACGTTGAGGCTCAGGGCAGCGACGAAGGCATCGCGGAGGGCGTTCTGCTGGTACAGGTGACCGGCGATGGTGCCGGGCTCCTCGTCCCACCAGGTTCCCCACTCGTCGACGAGCAGACCGATCCTGCCCTTGGGGTCAGCCTCGTCCATGATGGCCTTGTGCTTCTTGATCACCTCCTCGATCTCCAGGCACTTGCCCAGAGCCCAGTAGTACTGGTCGGTATTGAACTTCGTGGCAGAGCCCTTGGAACCGTCCCATCCGGTGCAGGTGTAGTAGTGGAGTGAGATGCCCTGCATGCGTCCGCCGATCTTCTCCATGCACACTTTCGTCCAGTCGTAGTCGTAGTCGCTGGCTCCCGAGGCGATGCGGTAGAGACGGTTGCCCGTATAGTCGCGCAGGTAGGTGTTGAACTTGCGGAACTCGTCGCTGTAGTATTCCGGTGTCATGTTGCCGCCGCAGCCCCAGGCCTCGTTGCCGATGCCGAAGTACTTCACCTTCCAGGCCTTGTCGCGGCCGTTGGCACGGCGCAGGCGGGCCATCGGGGTGTCACCGTCTGAGGTCATGTACTCCACCCACTGGGCCATCTCCTTCACGGTGCCCGATCCTACGTTTCCGCTGATGTAAGGCTCGCATCCGAGCATCTCGCAGAGGTTCAGGAACTCATGGGTGCCGAACGAGTTGTCCTCGATGGTGCCGCCCCAGTTGTTGTTACGCAGCGACGGGCGCTGATCCTTCGGACCGATACCGTCCATCCAGTGGTAGTCGTCGGCAAAGCAGCCGCCCGGCCAGCGCAGCACGGGCACCTTCAGGGCCTTCAGGGCCTCGAACACATCCTTGCGGTAGCCGTTGATGTTGGGAATCGGTGAGTTCTCGCCCACCCAGAGTCCGCCGTAGATGCACGATCCGAGGTGCTCGGAGAACTGTCCGTAGATCTCTTTGTTGATCTTGGCTCCTGCCTTGTCGGCGTGAACCGTCGCCTTCACATTCTCTGCTGCCATGGCGCCAGAGACGAAGGCGATAGCGATTGTAGCTGAAATCAAAAGTCTTTTCATAATTGTAATTTGGTTTTGCTTAATTGGGCACAAAGTTAGGAAAATTATTTGAAATGACCAAAATTTCGACATTTAATCTAAGTTAATATTAATTTTTTTAGTTAATGTGTTATATTTTGAAAAATTATTGTTATCTTTGCAGCAGATTCATCAATTGTTAATAACTAAAAACAGTCGCTTATGGTCGTTATGATTATTCAACTCCTCATCGTTTTAGGAGCGTTGTGGGTAGGCTCACGCTACGGTTCGCTTGCCCTTGGTGCTATCTCGGGTATCGGTCTCGCCCTGCTCGTCTTCGGTTTTGGTTTGAAGCCGGGTACTCCCCCGACTGACGTTATCTACATCATCATCGCAGCCGTTACCTGTGCAGGCATCATGCAGGCCTCGGGCGGTATGGACTGGCTCATCCAGATTGCTGAGAAGCTGTTGCGCAAGCATCCCGACCGCATCACCTTCCTCGCTCCCCTGTGTACCTTCTTCCTGACCGTGCTGGTGGGAACGGGTCACGTGGTCTATACCCTGATGCCCATCATCTGCGATATCGCCCTCAAGAAGGGAATCCGTCCTGAGCGTCCCTGCGGCGTGGCCTCTATCGCCTCTCAGGTCGGTATCACCTGTTCGCCCATCGCAGCCGCCGTCGTGGCCTTCGTCAGCATCTCGAATGCCAACCACTTCGACATCACCATCCCCGGTGTGCTGATGGTATCCATCCCTGCCTGTATCTGCGGACTGATGGCAGCTGCAGCAGCTTCTTACCGTCGCGGCCTCGACCTCGACAAGGACCCGAAGTTCCAGGCTAAGCTGAAGGATCCCGCACAGCGCGAGTATATCTATGGCAGCGGTGCCACGACCCTCGACAAGGAGATCCCGCAGTCGGCCAAGAACGCCGTGTTCATCTTTCTCGGCGCCCTCGCCATCATTGTCTTCTTCGCTATCTTCCAGAGTCTGCTGCCCTCTTATGACACCATGCGCGCCGTGAAGGGTGCAGAACCGATGGTGGTCAACGAAGCGCTGACGCTCTCTGCCGACCAGATGGTGAAGGCCAAGATTCATATAGAAGGCATGACCGAGTACTTCCAGAAGCCGCTGGCCATGAACCTCGTCATCCAGATTGTGATGATCTCCGCCGCCGCGCTGATGATCATCTTCTGCAAGGCCTCTCCGAAGAAGGCCGTGGCAGGTCCCGTCTGGCAGTCGGGTATGGTTGCCGTCGTAGCCATCTACGGTATCGCCTGGCTGGCCGACACCTACTTCTCCAACTACATGTCAGAGATGCAGGGCATGCTGGCCGACATCGTGAAGGAATATCCGTGGTCGATCGCCCTGGTGTTCTTCCTTGTCTCCGTGCTCATCAACTCTCAGGGAGCCGTCGTGGTGGCCATGCTGCCGCTGGCCTATCAGCTGGGCATCGCCGGTCCTGTGCTCCTCGGTGTGCTGCCCTCGGTCTACGGTTACTTCTTCATCCCCAACTATCCCTCGGATATTGCTACGGTGAACTTCGACCGTTCCGGTACGACGGTCATCGGTAAGTACCTGCTGAACCACTCGTTCATGATGCCCGGTCTCATCTGCGTCTTTACCTCGACAGTTGTTGCCTATATCCTCTCCTCTATTATATATTAATAAGGTATTGGGTAGAGCGTCTTCGGTGTCAATGTTTGGGACAACAGTCGAAAGGCCGCATGTCAGCATCAAAAGACGTTAGGTAGTGAAGTAAAAATCCCGCTCGGAATTGAGCGGGATTTTCTTATTAGATGGGTTTACTTGTGATCTACAGCGGCTTGCTCAACGGGGAGGCAGCGCTTGTAGTTCTCAATGTACTTCTCGAAGCCTGCCACATCCTCGGGCGTGGGGGCAATAGAGACGCCTGTATTGCCCGCGAAGACCACTTTCTCGAGATAGTCGGCGAGGGAGAGATTGTCAGGATTGTTCACGGCAAAGCCTGCCAACAGGGCGATACCCCACGCACCACCTTCACCTGCGGTCTCCATGACGGAGATGGGCGAGTTGAGGGCAGCAGCGAGCATGCGCTGGCCTACGCCGGGGGTCTTGAAGTAACCGCCGTGACCCGTGATGCGGTCGACGCGGATCATCTCCTCCTTGAAGAGAATATCGTTACCGATCTTCAGCACACCGATAGCTCCATAGAGGTGGGCGCGCATGAAGTTGGCGAGGTTGAACTTGTCGCCAGCTGAACGCACGAACATAGGGCGGCCATCGGCAAGACCCGTCACAGGCTCACCCGAGACGTAGTTGTAGGCCATGAGGCCTCCGCAGTCGGTATCACCCTCAAGGGCCTTGTTGAAGAGCTTGCCATAGAGTTCGTTCATATCTACCGGCACACCAAGCAGTTGCTGATATTCCTTAAAGAGATTTACCCAGGCGTTGATGTCGCTGGTACAGTTGTTACAATGTACCATGGCAACGAGGCTTCCGTCGGGTGTCGTCACCATGTCGATCATCTCATAAGGTTTCGAAAGCGGTTTCTCAAGGACGATCATTGAGAAGGAAGAGGTTCCTGCGCTGACGTTACCTGTGCGCTGCTTGACGGCGTTGGTAGCGACCATGCCGGTGCCTGCGTCGCCCTCAGGAGGACAGACGGGGATGCCTGCCTTCAGGTGGCCGGAGACGTCGAGCTTCTTGGCTCCTTCGGGGGTGAGGATGCCTGCGTTCTCGCCTGCGTTGAGTGACTTGGGCAGGATGTCGAGCAGCTTCCAGGGGTAGCCCTTTGGAGCGATGAGCTCGTCAAACTTTTTCACCATCTCTGCGTCGTAGGTCTTCGTGGCGGGGTCAACAGGAATCATACCTGAGGCATCGCCTACGCCGAGGACGAACTCACCCGTCACCATCCAATGGACATAGCCTGCGAGTGTAGTGAGGTACTTGATGTCCTTCACATGGTCGTTGTCCTCGAGAATGCACTCATAGAGATGGCTGATGCTCCAGCGCAGGGGGATGTTGTAGTTGAACAGTTCGGAGAGCTCGGCGGCTGCCTTGCCGGTGTTGGTGTTACGCCAGGTGCGGAAGGGCACGAGGATCTCCTTCTTCTCGTTGAAGGCCATATAGCCGTGCATCATGGCTGAGAAGCCGATGGCGGCGAGGCTTTCAATCTCGCAGTCGTACTGCTGAAGCACATCCTTGCGGAGGTGGGCATAGCAGGCCTGGAGTCCATACCAGATTTCCTCGATGGAGTAGGTCCAGAGACCGTCGACAAGCTGGTTCTCCCACTCGTGTGATCCCTGTGCAATGGGCTTATTGTCCTCGTCGATGAGGACGGCCTTGATGCGGGTAGAGCCAAACTCGATACCGAGAATGGCCTTACCTGCTTCGATTGTCTGTTTTGCTGTCATGTATCTCTGTGTTTAATATGTTATTTAAGTGCCTTATTAAGCATGAAGTAAACCTCGTTGTTGCGAAGGGTCTGCTTGAAGTCGGCGATGGTGGTCTGCTTGTTGATGCGGACATACTCGATGCCGGTCATCTCGGCGAAGTCCTCCCAGTACTCTTCGTTGATGTCGTAAGAGAAGGCGCTGTGATGGGTACCGCCGGCAAGGATCCATGCGGCAGCACCAATCTCGAATGTGGGCTGTGGTATCCAGAGAGCGCTGGCTACAGGCAGGTGAGGCATGGGCTTCGGCTCGATGCACTCAACCTCCTGAGAGATGAGACGGAAGCGGTTGCCGAGGTCGACAACGGTAGCCTTGATGCCACGGCCGGTCTTCGAGGTGAAGACGAGGCGGGCGGTCTGCTGCTTGCGGATGCCGATGCCTAGGAAGTGTACTTCGAGTTTGGGCTTGTCGGAAGCGATGAGCGGGCAGATCTCGAGCATGTGGCTCTGGAGGCATGATGAGCGGTCGCCGGCGAAGTTGAGGGTGTAGTCCTCGAGGAACGAGCAGCCGACGGGCATGCCCTGCTGGATGACCCAGAGTGTGCGATAGAGACAGGCGGTCTTCCAGTCGCCCTCGGCACCGAAGCCATAGCCTTCTTCCATGAGTCGCTGGGAAGCGAGACCTGGAATCTGGTCGAAGCCGCAGAAGTCGGGAGCATCGATGTCGGCGTCGCCGAGGTCGTCGAAGTTGGTGGTGAAGGCAGTAGCGCCTTCATCTTTCAGCACGCGGCGCAGGGCAATCTCGGCCTTAGCAGAGTTCTTCACCTTCTCCCAGTAGACCTCCTCGCCGCTCTCGTCGATCTTGATGGTGTAGAGCTTCTTGTACTCCTCGACGAGTGCGTCGGCCTCGGCGTCGGTCACCTTCTTGAAGTACTCCATCAGCGAAGAGACGGGGTAGTAGTCGACATGGTAGCCCAGACGCTGCTCGAACTCCACACGGTCGCCGTCGGTCACGGCCACGTTGTTCATGTTCATACCGAACATGAGGCAGCGCACGTTCTTGGCATCAGCTACACCGGCAGCCACGCGAGCCCAGACGGCAATCTGCTTCTGAGCCTTCTCGTCCTTCCAGTAACCGCAAACCACCTTACGGGCAATGCGCATGCGGGTGCAGATATGTCCGAACTCGATGTCGCCGTGAGCGCTCTGGTTGAGGTTCATGAAATCCATGTCGATCTCGCTCCAGGGAATCTCGGCGTTGTATTGGGTGTGGAAGTGGAGTAGGGGCTTCTGCAGCTGCTGCAGGCCCTTGATCCACATTTTTGCGGGCGAGAAAGTGTGCATCCAGGTGATGATACCTATGCACTTCTCGTCGTTGTTGGCAGCCAGCATCACCTGCTCTACTTCCTTCGAGCTGTTGGCCGTGCCCTTATATACAATCTTCACAGGGATATTGCCGCTGGCGTTCAGGCCCTCGACCATCTCCTTAGAATGTCCGTCAACTGCGACTACTGCATCGCCTCCGTAAAGGAGCTGTGCACCAGTCACCCACCAAATTTCTGAATTTTCAAACATAGTTTTAATATTTTAATGATGAATTGTGAATTACTTCTTTTTCTGACCATAGTAGGCATTGGGGCCGTGCTTGCGCATGTAATGCTTTTCGATGAGAAGGGGGTTCATCGTCAGGTTCGGATTGACCGAGAAGGCGATGAAGGCCATCTTGGCACACTGCTCCATGACTTTGGCGTTATAGACCGCATTGTCGGGTGATGTTCCCCAGGAGAAGGGACCATGGTTCTTCACCAGGACGGCAGGCGTGTGGTCAGGATTGATCTTGCGGATGTTGAGAATCTCGTCGACGATAACGTTTCCCGTCTCCAGCTCGTAGTTGCCCTTCACCTCCTCCTCAGTCATGTCCCTTGTGCATGGGATGTTCTGATAGAAGTAGTCGGCGTGGGTCGTACCGATGTTGGGGATGTCCTTGCCTGCCTGGGCAAAAGCGGTGGCATAGGTGGAGTGGGTGTGAACGACGCCCTGGATGTTGGGGAAGGCGCGATAGAGCACCAGATGGGTGGGCGTGTCACTCGACGGGTTGAGGTCTCCGTCGACCACCTCACCACTATTGAGGTCGACCACGACCATATCGGATGCCTTCATGACGTCGTAGTCGACACCTGAGGGCTTGATGACTACCAGACCGTGCTCGCGGTCGATGCCGCTGACATTGCCCCATGTGAAAATCACGAGGTTCTGCTTGACGAGGTCGAGGTTAGCCTTGAATACTTTTTCTTTCAGTTCTTCTAACATTGTCTTATAATTTGAAGTTAGGGTCTTCGTTGTAAACTCGTTTGTTGAAACGGTAGAGATATGCACCCCGCTTCGAGCTGCTCTTGTCGATAAGCTCGGTCTTCTCGATGAAATCCATCTCCTTGACGCGCTTGCGGAAGTTCCGCTTGTCGAGCTCAGAGCCGTTGACGGCCTCATAGAGCTTCTGAAGCTGTGTGAGGGTGAAGAGGCTGGGGAGGAGACGGAAGCCTACGGGCTCGCTGGCCAGTTTCTGCTGCATCAGCTTGCGGGCTTTCATCACCATCTCGTTATGGTCGGAGTAAAGCTGTGGTATCTCCTCGATATTCACCCACTCAACGCCATGGGCCATGCGGAGGTCATCCTCATAGTCCTTCACGTTGATGAGGGCGTAGTAGGCAATGGACACCACGCGTTCTCCCGGGTCACGGTCGACATTTCCGAATGCACCGACCTGGCGCATGTAAAGATTACGCAGTCCGGTCAGCTCGTAGAGGGTTCGGCTGGCGGCATCGTCAACACTCTCGTCGTTGGCGACGAAGCCTCCATAGAGGCTCCATTCGCCACGACCAGGGTCCATCTTGCGCCTGCCAATAAGTATCTTCAGCTTTCCATCGTCGAAACCGAAGATGATACAGTCTACTGACAGCCAGACTTTAGAGTGTTCGCTATAGAATTGGGTCATCGTATTTATTTACGATTTACTATTTACTATTTACGATTTACGATTTGCTGTTTACCAGAAGTAATAGTAGAAACAGCTGCAGAGGCCGATAACGATGAGTGTACCGATGATATCGAACGCGCTCCAGCTCTCCTTGATGGACTTCTTGAAATCGGCAGAGAAGGTGATGGCGTCGACCTGTTCCTTGGAGGGTGCGGGTGTGAAGAAGCTCACAGCCACCATCAGCAGGATGATGAACAGCAGGAGCCAGCACTCGAAGATGAGCCAGTTGGTCTGCCAGAACCATGAGGTGGCATCCCAGAAGGCACCGTCCATGACAGCCTTGCCAGAGTCGGTGACAACATTGGTGATCAGACGGACCATGCCGATCAGGAAACCTCCGATGAGACCCCATTCACCAGCCTTTGGCGTGATCTTCTTGGAGAAGATACCGAGGGTGAACACGGCCACCATGGCAGGAGCAATCAGCGACTGGATATCCTGCAGATAAGAGTAGAGGTTGCCCATGTTCATCATGATCGGCATCCAGGCCAGACCCAGCAGCACGACAACGACAGTAGCGGTGCGGCCTACGAATACGTAGTGAGCCTCGCTCTTACCCTTCTTCATCGGCTTGTAGAAGTCCTCGGTGAACAGCGTAGCACAGCTGTTGAAGAAAGCAGCCAGAGAGGCAACAAGGGCGCAGACGAAGCCGATGGTCACGATACCCTTGATACCGGCAGGCAGGATGTTCTTCACCATCATGGCGAAGGCACCATCGGTAGACTCATGGTCGGTGATGTCCATGATGATACCGCTACCGCTCTTCAGAGAGAGAGCATAGGCGATCATACCTGGAATCAGGAACATGAATACGGGGAGGAGTTTGAAGAAACCGGCAGCGATGGTACCACGGCGGGCGCGCTTCATCACTTCCTTATTGTCCTCGCCAGGCACCTGGCCGAGTACACGCTGAACGATATGCTGGTCAGTACACCAGTACCAGAAGCCGATGATCGAGGCACCGAGGAACACCACGTACCCAGGGAATTGGGGATACATCGGGTCGGCAGGATCGGGGTGGAACATGTGAGTGGTTCCGAATCCGTCGTGGGCAGCGTTACAGACAGCCATCATGTTTGACCATCCCTGTGTGATGCTGCCGTCGCCGAGCATGTTCAGACCGAGGAACAGCACGAGGAATGATCCTATAATAAGAATAGGTGTCTGGATGGTGGATAGCGTCATCACGCCCTTCATGCCACCGAAGACGGTGAAGACAGCCGTGATGGCAATCAGACCGATGGCACCATACCAGAAAGGTATTCCAAGCAGGAACTTGAAGAAGATACCACCGGTAAAGGCTGTCACGGAAACCTTTGTGAGCACATAGGCCACAAGGGTGATGATCGACAGCCATGAACCCGTGCGCTGGGTGTAGCGGAACTTCAGGAAGTCGGGCATCGTGATGATCTTGCCCATCTTGTTGATGAGCAGCTGATAGAAGGGGACGAAGAGCCAACCCAGGATCAGGATCATCCAACCCTGCATTTCCCAGTGGGCCATGCCTACACCGTCCTTGGCACCTGTACCGGCAAGTCCAACCAGGTGTTCAGATCCGATGTTGGCGGCAAAGATGGCCATACCGATGACGTACCAAGGCTCGCCCTTACCGAAGAGGTAAGCAGAAGAGTCCTCGCCCTGCTGGGCTTTCTTGTCTTTCCAGATGGCGTACCATACAGCAGCCACCACTCCTAAGAGGCCGACGATGAGAACCACCCAGTCGAGCCAAATGAATTCATGTGAACTCCAATTCATAACTATTATTTACGATTTACTGATTTTCGATTGACTATTTGATTGAGAATTTGTAGGCGGCGTGGCTGTAGTACTTCTCATCGGGATTCAGGGTGGGCTGTACCCATTCAGGCTGGTTAGGAGAGTTGGGATACTTCTGGCTCTCCAGACAGACGCTCACGTGCTTGGGGTAGGTGATACCATGCTTGCGCGGGATGCTGGCATCGGGGCCAACACCCTGGAAGTTACCGCTATAGACCTGGACACCTGGCTCGTTGGTGTACATCTCCATGAAGATGCCCGTCTTCGGAGAATAGAGGCTGGCACAGACCTGCGTGTCGTCACCCTTGCCGTCCTGATAGGTGTTCAGGCAGAAGTTGTGATCATAGCCTGTGGCATTCTGAATCTGGTCGAACTGCGACTGGATGCTGTCGCCGATGGCGTGCGGTGTGCGGAAGTCCATCGGTGTGCCCTCTACCGACTTGATTTCGCCAGTAGGGATATAGAGCTTGTCGCTCGGTGTGAAGTTGTCGGCATTTACATAGAGCACCATGTCATAGCCAGGCTGGGTGAAGTCGCCACTCAGGTTGTAATAGTTGTGGTTCGTCTGGTTGATGATGGTAGGCTGGTCTGTCTCGGCCTCCCATGTGATGTCGAGGGTGTTGTCGGCTGTCACCGTATAGGTGGTTATTGCCATGACCTTGCCAGGGAATCCGTTCTCGCCGTCAGGAGCCACGATAGTGAGCTTGAGGATAGAGTCTCCAATTTGCTCAGCTTCGTATACCTGATGCATCCAACCTGTGTTTCCACCGCCATGCAGACAGTTGGGACCGTCGTTCTTCTTCAGTTGGATGGTGTCCTCGCCAAGGATGAACTGACCGTTCTTGATACGGTTGGCATAACGGCCAACGCTTGATCCGTAGTCCGTGGGCGTGTTGACCGTATCAGCATACTGCGCAATGTTGTCAAAGCCGAGTACCACATCTGTTGGTTTTCCGTCTTTGTCAGGAACAACAAGAGATACTACGCGTCCACCATAATTGGTGATGCATACTTCCATACCATTCTGGTTCTTCAGCGTGTAGAGCTTTACAGGCTTTGCCTGAATGGTGGTGTCAAACTTGGTAGGATCGAGACCCGAAACCGTCAGTTGCGGTGTCTTCTGACTGCCAGCACAAGCTGAGAACATCAGCGCTACTGCGCCGATTCCCATCAAAATACCTTTAAATGCTTTCATCTTTTCTGGTTTTAAGTTGTTATTATGTTATATCTATTTTGGGTGTAAAATTACAATTTATTTTTGAATTGACAATGAAAAAGGAAGAAAAAAACAGCGGTAAGGTGTAATTATTACACTTTACCGCCTAAATTTAACCTTTATAAACACAAATAGCGTGTTTATTGCATGTAAGAATTAGCAAATCTTGCGTGAGCCGTCGCCGATCACTACGTCATAGACTTTGGGCTCATGGCCATATTTAGCATTGAATTTCTGCTTAGCATCTGCAATGAACTGGTTGTAAAGGTCATTACGGACAAGGTTGATGGTACAGCCTCCGAAGCCACCTCCCATGATACGGCTACCGGTGACACCGTTTTCCTTGGCAATGTCGTTCAGGTAGTCAAGTTCTTCGCACGACACCTCATAATCCTTTGACAATCCCTCGTGGGTCTTGTACATCAGCTCACCAACCTTTTCGTAGTCACCTTCATTGAGAGCATCGCAGACAGCCAGCACACGGTCCTTCTCGCCGAGAACGAACTTGGCACGCTTGTAGTCCTCTTCACCAACATCCTGACGAACTTCATCAAGCTGTTCCCATGTGCAGTCGCGCAAGGTCTCGAACTTTCCTTCAGGATGTCTGGCAGCAATGTGCTTCACTACGTTTTCGCAGGAGTTACGACGATCGTTGTATGGAGAGCCAGCCAACTGGTGTTTGACGACAGAATCGAGCAGTACAAGGCGATAGCCAACGGGCATGAATGGGAAATATTCGAACTCGCGGCTGCGGCAATCGAGGCGCATCAGACAGCCAGATTTGCCAAAGACAGATGCGAATTGATCCATGATACCACAGTTGACGCCACAATAGTTGTGCTCGGTAGCCTGACCAGCCAGTACCATGTCCCACTGAGAAACCTTGTTCTCGCCGAAGATGTCGTTCAGACCACAGGCGAAGCAACTCTCCATAGCAGCGGAAGAAGACATTCCTGCTCCCAGAGGTACATCGCCAGCGAAGGCAATATTAAATCCTTTAACAGGAACGCCTAATTTTTTCATTTCCAAGGAGATACCGTAGATATAACGAGCCCATGACGCTTTGGGGCCATTGGGATCTGAGAGCTTGAAGTCTACACGATCCTTCAGGTCGATAGCATAGGCCATCACAGTATCTTCCGTACCATTGGCACGCATCTCAGCCATAATGCCTTTGTCGACGGCACCGGGGAATACGAAACCGCCATTGTAGTCGGTGTGCTCGCCAATGAGGTTAATACGTCCTGGGGATGCATATACATTACCAGTCTTTCCATCAAAATGCTTGATGAAACGGCTTCTTACAAATTCAATGTCCATCATATTGATTTACGATTTATTAATTTATAATTTAATCTACCTTGATATCTGTGTTCACGTTCTTGCAGCCGATGAGAGCATAGAACAGAATATATGCCAGCATGGCAATGACGAGCCAGTAGCTGAAGATCGGGCCTCCGGAGTTAGCCATAGCCTCCTGAATCAGCGGCATGACACCACCACCGACCACCATCGTCATGAAGATACCAGAAGCAGCCTCTGTGTACTTACCGAGTCCCTCGACAGAGAGGTTGAAAATACCGCCCCACATGATTGATGTGCAGAGTCCGCACGCAGGAATCAGGAATGCCTTAGCAGGTACGTCGTTTCCATTAAATGCAATCGTGACACTCTCGGGCATGAAGATGGCAATAAGGAGTAGAATAATGGCTACAGCGCTCACAGTAGATAACTGAAGCTTTGTGGAAACCTTACCGGAGATGGCACTTGAACAGGCACGTCCGATCATCATCAGGAGCCAGTAGGCAGCAGCAAGCGTACCGCCCACGGCGGCTGCTCCTTCAAAGGGAAGGTCGGTGACGTAGAAATTCAGTTCCATGGGGATACCAATTTCAATACCGACATAGAAGAAAATGGCGATGACGCCAAGCAGACAATGGCGGAAAGCCAGCGGACTGCGCTCATACTTAGGCTCAACTTTTCCGAGGGTGGGTTCGGGTATCGACACCCGACTGATGATGATAAAGGAAATGGCGAATACGGCCATGCCTATGAACAGCAGCGGAGAAACATCGCTCATGCTGGTGTCCTTGGTAACAGTACCTACAAGGATACCTGCCAACAACGGAGTCAGCGTACCAGTCAGAGAGTTCAATGTGCCACCAATCTGAATGAGCTGGTTCCCCTTGTTACCACCGCCACCAAGAAGATTAAGCATCGGGTTTACAACGGTATTCAGCATACAGACACAGAAGCCGCAGATGAATGCTCCCAACAGATAGATGATCAGGTTGAGAGCAACGGGAATGCTGTCATATGTGAAAACATAGGTGCCGGCACCAACCAAGCTTGACAGATACTGGAAGACCAGTCCTACAATACCCACGATAAGTGCAATGAGCGCAGTCTTCTTGTAACCATATTTGGTAAGCATCTTTCCTGCCGGGATACCCATAAAGAGATAAGCGGCAAAGTTCATGAGGTTACCCCATGCTTTGGCAAACGGATATTCGAATCCCCAGATATTACCAAATGGTGCACCCATATTCGTCACGAAACTGATCATCGCGAAGATGAAACACATCGTGATGATGGCAATCAATTTGCCATTGTTTTTTGTTTCAGCCATAATTCTGTTTAATTGATAATGTTGATTTTTTATTCTACTACACCAAAGCGGTAAATCGTCTTCTGCTTATAACGCTCACCAGGTCTCAGGATGACACTGGGGAAATAAGGACGGTTTGGCGTGTCGGGGAAGTGCTGGGTCTCCAGACAAACAGCTGAACGGCGTGGGAATGTACAGCCATTGGCACCCTTATAGCCAGATGCGAAGTTAGCTGTGTAAAGCTGCATGCCGGGCTCCGTGGTGAAGCACTCCAGTGTGCGGCCGCTCTTAGGATCGGTCACTTTGGCAGCAAAGCTCAATTCGCCTTCTTCGCGCTTGTTCAACACGTAGTTGTGGTCATAGCCATGACCGAACTTAATCTGCTCATTGTCAGCATCAATTTCCTGTCCGAAGGCCTTTGGCTTGCGGAAGTCGAAGGGAGTGCCCTCAACTTTGAGGATCTCACCGGTAGGAATAGCGGTGTCGTCGGTAGGAAGATAGAAGTCTGCATTGATTTCACAGATCTGGTCCTCAATCGTAGGAGTGGGATCAGCGGTTCCTGTCAGACTGAAGAAAGCGTGGTGCGTCAGGTTCACAATAGTCTTCTTGTTGGTGGTGGCCAGATACTCAATAATCAGCTCATTGAGATCAGTGAACGTGAATTCCACCGTGATGTCCAACTCGCCCGTGTAGCCTTCCTCACCATAAGAAGAGATACGGTGGAGAGCCAGTGCACGTGGGCCCATCTGACGGGCATCCCATACTTTGGCATTAAAGCCTACGGCACCGCCATGAAGATGGTTGGGACCATCATTGAGTGCAAGCTGGTAGTCCTTGCCGTTCAGCGTGAACTGCCCTTTGCAGATTCGGTTACCCCAACGGCCAATCAGTGTAGAGAGATAGGGCTCGTTGCCGCTCATGAGCTGCTCGATGCTGTCGTGTCCCTGAATGACGTTACCTACTTTGCCATCCTTGTCAGGTACCATAATAGCACAAATGGCTCCGCCATAGTTGGAGATAGCCACTTCATAACCTTTACGGTTTCTAAGGATGTAAAGATCTGTTTTCTTACCATTGATAGTGGCCTGGAAGTTTTCCCTCTTCAGACCACACAAACTAACTGTTTCTGTTGTGTTCGCCATAATGAATTTGTTTTTAGTTCAATTACATACTGTTTGCAAAGATACAGAAAGAAATTCAAACAGACGAACGAATGAACGAAAAAAATGTTTCTGATGTATTAAAAAAGCCTAAATACAGTTTTTAAGGAAGTCTGCCACTACATAACTGCTACCTCCAATAAACACAAAGTCGTCATTTTCTGCCACATTTCTGGCTGCTGTATATGCTGAATGAACATCGGCATAACTATCTCCATTCAGTCCCAATCCTTGGGCATAGACCTTCAAAATGTTCTCAGAGAGTGCTCGTTTGTTATTGGCTTTTGTGAAATAATAGGTGGCATCCTTCGGCAACAGGGCCATCACACCTTCCACGTCCTTGTCATCTACCATGCCGAACACGATGTGCTTATGTCTGCATTTTACACTTTCCAACTGTTTGCTGATGTATTCCCACCCAGGAACATTATGGGCTGTATCGCAGATTGTCAGTGGTGTATCGCAGATCTTCTGCCAGCGGCCTTTAAGACCTGTCAGCCCCGAGACTTTCTTGAAACTTTCTCTGACCTCTGGATTCAAGCAGGTCTTGCCTGGCTCACTGATCGTATCATACAGATAGCCGATCTTCTCCAGTTGTTTGATGGCACAGAGGATGGTGTTGGTGTTCTTGACTTGATAGCTGCCCATCAGGTCACCAGTCAAGATACCGAAGCTCTTGGTATCATAGACCATTCCTTTATTTGAGGGTTTGGCTGAGAGAACCTCCTGTTGGTCTTCTGCAAAGACAATAGGTGCGTGATGCTCTTTGGCGATGGCGTCGAAGAGCGCTCTGGTGTCGGGGGTGGCTTCACCTACGACAACAGGGGTGTTGTCCTTGATGATGCCTGCTTTCTCAAGTGCTATCTGGACGATGGAGTCTCCCAGGTACTGGGTGTGATCGAGTCCTATGTTTGTGATGACAGAGAGGATGGGACTGATGATGTTCGTGCAGTCGAGTCTGCCTCCCATTCCAACTTCAATGACGGCGATATCGACATTCATGTCGGCGAAGTACTTGAAAGCCATAGCCGTTACCACTTCAAAAAAAGAGGGCTGGAGCGGTTCGAAGAAACTCTTCTCGTTTTCAACGAAAGTCGTCACGTATTCTTCTGAAATGGGCAGTCCGTTGATACGGATCCTTTCACTGAAATCTACGAGATGTGGAGAGGTGTAGAGTCCCACTTTGTAGCCGCATGACTGTAGAATGGCGGACAAAGTATGTGCGCAGGATCCTTTTCCATTAGTGCCGGTAATGTGGATGGTGCGGTATTTGTTGTGTGGGTGGTCAAAATGCTTGTCAAGAGCGTAACTGTTGTCCAGTCCTTCTTTGTAACCACTGGCACCCTGTCTCTCAAACATCGGCATCTGATTGTACAGATACTCACACACCTCAGTATATGTCATACCTTATTATATTAATTGAAATAGTTCTTGAATCTCCTGAAGATAGAGTCGCGGGTCTGCTTGTCACCCTTGAAATTGTCGCTGTTTCGGAATTGCTCGATGGCCTGCTTCTCCTCTTTGTTAAGAGTCTTGGGGATATATACGCTGATGTTGACCACCAGATCACCCTTGCCGTTACCATAGCCTTGAACTGCGGGAAGTCCTTTTCCTCTCAGTCTGAGAGTCTTGCCGGGCTGTGTACCGTTTTCGAGTTTCACCTTCAGTTTTGTTCCTTCGATTGTGGGGATCTCCACTTCGCCACCCAATGCAGCTGTCGGGAAGTCGAGCAGCAGGTTGTAAATGAGATCGTTGCTGTCGCGTACGAAGATATCATGAGGCTCTTCCTCAATAAACACCTGAATATCGCCGTTGATGCCGTTATGCTTTCCTGCATTTCCTTTTCCTGGCACATTCACCACCATTCCTTCGGCTACACCGGCTGGGATATTTATCTCTACGACCTCTTCACCCTTCAGAACACCAGTACCTCCACAATGCTGGCACTTGTTCTTAATAACCTCACCTTCGCCGCCACAGACCGGACAAACGCTCTGTTGTTGCATCATGCCGAAAATGCTCTGAGTGGTGTGGGTTATTACTCCGCTGCCATGACAGGTCTGACAGGTCTCCTTACCACTGCCAGCCTGTGCTCCAGAGCCGTTACACTCTGGACAGTGGATGTCTTTACGCACCTTGAACTTCTTGGTGACGCCAGTGTTGATCTCTTCAAGGGTGAGCTTCACTTTCAAGCGCAGGTCACTACCTCTGTGCTGCTGGGGCCTGCGTGAGCCACCTCCGAAGCCACCGAACCCGTGACCACCAAAAATATCACCGAACATGGAGAATATATCGTCCATGTTCATGCTTGCGCCTCCGAAGCCGCTAAAACCTCCGAAGCCGCCCATGTTAGGACCGTCGAAGCCAAACTGGTCATATTGCTGACGGGTCTTGGGGTCGTGAAGTACATTGTAAGCCTCTGCTGCCTCCTTGAATTTCTCCTCAGCCTCTTTGTCACCAGGATTGCGGTCAGGGTGATACTTGATGGCTATCTTACGGTAAGCTTTTTTAATCTCGTCTTCTGTTGCGCCTTTTCCGACGCCCAGCACTTCATAGTAGTCGCGCTTCTGTGCCATATATGGTTTTTTACCTGTTTTTATTAACTAATTATGTTTTTACTGCCCCACAGCTACCTTTGCATGACGGATGACCTTGTTGTTCAGTTTGTAACCCTGCTGCAGGCAGTCAATAACCTTACCCTTTTTTTCGTCGCCCATGCCAGGCACCATTGCTACGGCTTCATGGACGTCGGTATCGAAGTCTGCATTCTCGGTCTCAATCTTGCTGACGCCCTGAGCCTCCAGAATCTTCATGAATTTCTGATGAATCAGCTCCATGCCTTCTCGCAGCACATTGGGATCATCGGTTTTCGCACCGTTCTCGATGGCACGCTCCATATCGTCCAGGATAGGCAGGATGGCGGTGATACATTTTTCTCCTCCATTCAGAATCAATTCTGTACGCTCTTTGAGAGTACGCTTACGGTAGTTGTCAAACTCGGCCACTTTATATAGCAGCTGGTTCTTCAAATCATCGATTTCTTTCTGAGCCTGCTCAAGCGGGTTTTTCACCTCTTCTTCCGGCTCAGCCTCTGCTGATGTATCTTCAGCTGAATTCTCATCTGCCTGTTTGTCAGTCTCTTCAACTGGCTGCTCGTTCAGCGTCTCAGCGTCTTCAATATTAATATCTTTTTCTGTCATAATAGCGTTGTTTAAAGTTCTGCAATCGTATCAGCAAATATCGTGCCATTAAGCATACATCTTTTCCTTCTGCTCCTTAATCTGCTCGTCGTAGATGTAGTCATCGTAGGTCATCAGTTTGTCGATGGTACCCTTTGGCGTTAGTTCGATGATACGATCGGCCACGGTGTTGATAAACTCATGGTCGTGGGAGGCAAAGATGATGTTGCCCTTGAACTGTATCAGGTTATTGTTGAATGCCTGGATCGACTCCAGATCCAAGTGGTTCGTCGGCGTGTCGAGAATCAGGCAGTTTGCATTCTTCAGCTGCATACGGGCAATCATGCAACGCATCTTCTCGCCTCCAGAGAGCACGTTCACATGCTTCAGAACATCCTCTTCCTTAAAAAGCATTCGACCGAGGAATGATTTCATGGTTACCTCATTGCCTGGTCCCCACTGGCTAAGCCAGTCAACCAGATTCATCTCGCTCTGGAAGAATTCGGTATTGTCGAGTGGCAGGTAGGCGGTAGTGATGGTGACACCCCATTTATATGTGCCAGCCTGGGCTTCACGATTGCCGTTTATAATCTCAAAGAGGGCAGTCATGGCCTTCGGGTTATGACTCAGGAAGACAGTCTTCTGTCCCTTCTCGATGGTGAACGACACGTTGTCGAACAATACGGTTCCATCAGCCTCTACGGCTTTCAGACCTTCTACCTCGAGAATCTGTGTGCCTGGCTCACGCTCCATCTGGAAGATGATGCCTGGATACTTTCGTGTTGATGGAGTGATTTCCTCAACATTTAGTTTCTCCAGCATCTTCTTTCGTGAGGTTGTCTGCTTCGACTTTGCCACATTGGCCGAGAACCGACGGATGAATTCTTCCAGCTGCTTGCGCTTCTCTTCGGCTTTCATCTTCTGGTTCTGAGCCTGACGTAGTGCGAGCTGGCTCGACTCGTACCAGAATGAGTAGTTTCCTGAGAACAGTGTTACCTTGCCGAAGTCTATGTCTATGGTCTGTGTAGATACGGCATCGAGGAAGTGACGGTCGTGAGAGACAACGAGCACACACTGCTCCAGGTTCGACAGATACTCCTCCAACCACTGTACGGTGTCGAGGTCAAGGTCGTTGGTGGGCTCGTCAAGCAACAGGTTGTCTGGGTGCCCGAAAAGTGCTTTGGCCAGCATCACGCGTACTTTCTCGTTGTTGGAGATCTCCGACATCTGCTTGTAGTGCTGTCCCTCAGCCACACCAAGGTTCTGCAAGAGCTGGGCGGCCTCACTCTCAGCCTCATAGCCGTTCATCTCTGCAAATGCCATCTCCAGCTCAGCGGCCCGATTACCGTCATCCTCTGTCATCTCAGGCTTGGAATAGAGGGCTTCACGCTCCTTCATGTTGTCCCACATGGGCTTATGTCCCATCAGCACGGTATCCATCACCGAAAACTCATCATATTTGAAGTGGTCCTGTTCCAAAACACTCATGCGCTCACCAGGCAGCATCTCTATCGATCCCTTGTTAGGTTCCAGTTCACCGCTGATAGCACGGAGCAGGGTAGACTTACCCGCTCCGTTGGCACCGATGATTCCATAAATGTTTCCACTCGTAAACTTCAGGTTCACATCCTTGTAAAGAACCTTCTTTCCAAACTGTATTTGCAGGTTTGTAATTGTTATCATTTCGTCTCTTTATACCTTATTAATAATAATCGGCTGCAAAGATACGACAATTTTTTGATATTACCAAATTTTCCCTTAATTAAAGCATTCCTTTCGTAGAAGGAAGCTCGTAGTGATAGATGTCGCGCTTCACGGCCATCTTCAGACTACGGGCCAGTGCCTTGAAGATACCTTCTATCTTATGGTGTTCGTTCTGCCCCTCGGCCTTGATGTTCAGATTCATCTTGGCAGCATCGCTGAGACTCTTAAAGAAATGTAAGAACATTTCAGTTGGCATCTCGCCAATCTTCTCACGTTTGAAATCAGCATCCCAAACCAGCCAGGGGCGACCTCCGAAGTCAAGACAGACAGAACAGAGACAGTCGTCCATAGGCAGGCAGTAGCCATAGCGCTCAATGCCTCGTTTGTCACCCAATGCGCTCAGGATGCATTCGCCGAGGGCAATGGCCGTATCTTCAATCGTATGGTGTTCGTCAACTTCTAGATCGCCTTTCGTGTGAATCATCAAGTCCATCATGCCGTGCTTGCCAATCTGTTCCAACATGTGGTCGAAGAATCCCAGTCCGGTACTGATGTCACACTTCCCACTACCATCTAGATTCACCTTGATATGTATATCTGTTTCTTTAGTCTTTCGCTTTACTTCTGCCGTTCTTTCGCCAGCAAACAGTATCTCGGCTATCTTATTCCATGACATTCCTTCATCACTCAGAATCAGTGATTTACAGCCAATGTTTCGAGCAAAGGTTCTATCTGTCTCCCGATCACCGATAACGTATGAATTGGCGATGTCGTAGTCAGGATCGTTCATATACTTCTCTACAAGTCCGGTATTGGGCTTGCGGGTAGGTGCGTTATCCTTAGGGAAGTGTGGATCGATGAGAATCTCGTCAAAGGTGATGCCCTCTCCCTTCAGGGTCTGGAGGATGAAGTTATGAACAGGCCAGAAAGTGTCTTCCGGGAACGCATCGGTGCCAAGACCGTCCTGATTGCTCACCATGACGAATTCATAGTCAAGCTTCTCGCGGATAAATGCAAGGTTGCGGATGACGCCCTTTGTGAATGTCAGCTTTTCGAAGCTGTCAATCTGTTCGTCTGCAGGCTCCTCGATGAGCGTTCCGTCACGGTCTATAAATAGTACTTTCTTCATGATTTTTCTGATTGAAATTTTCTCTTTCCTGTTCTTGCTGGGCCATTGATACGCGCATCAGATAGAGTGGGCAGATGACCGATATCCATACATAAGCCTGAAGAAATCCGATGGCCAGGAATGTGATAACCGAGAGCCATGTCATATAACTCGGCATGCCGACAGGGTCGCAGTTGATGACACCCATCTGCGATTCCCAGTTTGCAGCCATCAGAATGATGGTTGGCAGGGCTGCGAACATCGTGAGGATTGAAACAATGATGAGGCAGACGAGTGTGACCACCAGAATCATACCTATGTGGCTGATGCAGACGATAAACGGAATCTTTCCCGTCTTTATCAGGATGTCCTTCTTCCTAAGTCTCCGCCAAGTCAGAATTAGTAATATGATGACGGCCAGTGTTTCGAGGATGACGCCAGGGATGAGCAGGGTTGGCGAGACCAGAACCGGCAGCGCCTTTGCAACCGCTGATACGATGGCAAATCCGATCGCTAATGGCCATGTAGCTCTGAAAATACGCCGGAATTGAGTCGTGAAGAGTTGGTAGCCGTCACGTATGCAGGCGCGGCTGCTGCGAATCTTCAGGAGAGTGTCTTTTTGTTCTTTTTCCATTGTTTAATCGATTTTCGTTTGCAAAGTTACTACTTTTTTATTTTTTATTATTATCTTTGCACCAAAATTTTGTATTATGAAGTTTTTGAAGTGGGGATTTATCGGTTGTGGCGATGTCACAGAGCGCAAAAGCGGTCCGGCTTTCAGCGAGGTTCAAGGCTCAAGTGTCGTGGCTGTGATGAGTCGTACAGAGCAGCGGGCACGCACTTATGCAGTGTCGCATGGCATTAGAAAATGGTACACGGATGCCCAGGAGCTGATCGACGACCCAGATGTCAATGCCATCTATGTGGCGACACCTCCTGCGAGTCATGCCACCTATGCCATTATGGCGATGAAGGCGGGCAAGCCTGTCTATGTCGAGAAGCCTCTGGCAGCCAGCTATGAGGACTGTGCACGTATCAACCGCATATCCGAGCAGACGGGCATCCCCTGCTTTGTGGCCTATTACCGCCGTTACCTGCCATATTTCCAGAAGGTGAAGACAATCGTCAGCAGCGGTCAGATCGGCAAGATCCTGAACGTTCAGATACGCTATACCGAACCCCTTAGAGCTTCTGATGCCGAGGCTATCCGCAACGGCTCGCCGCTGGCTTGGCGGCTGCAGCCCGAGATAGCGGGTGGCGGCTACTTCTATGATATGGCTCCCCACCAGCTCGACCTCTTGCAGGATATGTTCGGCGTCATCCTTGAGGCTCGTGGCATCTGTGCCAACCGTGGCGGACTCTATACGGCCGAGGACTCCGTGAGTGCCTGCTTCCGTTTCGAGAACGGCCTGCCTGGTTCAGGCTCCTGGTGCTATGTGGCCCATGAGAGTGCGCGTGAGGACTGTATTGAGATCATCGGCACTGAGGGTCAGGTCAGCTTCTCCGTCTTCGATTATAACCCCATCCGCCTTCAGACCAGTCAGGGCGATGAGCTGATCACGGTGCCCAATCCGCCCTATGTGCAGTATCCACTGATCAAGAATATGATTGAGCATCTGCAGGGGCTTTCCGTGTGTACATGTACCAGTGTTTCTGCCACTCCCGTCAACTGGGTGATGGATCGTATTCTTGGAAAATTCTGAGCCCTTGAGAAAACTGCTGATGATATGGCTCGTGCTGACGGCTCTGCCTGTTGCTGCCGACGACTCGCTGAAAGTCGCCAAGGAGAAGCCGCTGAACCCTGTAAGGCGCACCATCCGTGGCTTCGACCGCCTGGAGAACGCTTACATCGAGCCGCAACACTACGAATTCACCGTGATGGCCCAGGTGACCCGTACCTATGAAAACTTCGTCATCGGCAGTAACGGCCAGTCGCTTCGTCTTTCTCCTGATGCCACGACGAAAGTTGGCCCTTATTTCGGATGGCGTTGGTTTTTTCTCGGCTACACGTTCGACATCAAGAATATCGGTGTCAGCGGCGATGGCCTGCGAAAGGAGTTCGACCTGAGCATCTATTCTTCGCAGGTGGGCGTTGACTTGTTCTATCGACGGACGGGCAAAGACTATAAAATCCGCGATGCGAAGCTGGGCTATGGCATCGACGGCTCCCTCTTTGAGGATCTTCCCTTTGCAGGAGTCAACGTGGGCATCACAGGCATCAGTGCCTATTACATCTTCAATCACGGACGCTTCTCCTATCCAGCTGCATTCAGCCAGTCCACCTGCCAGAAGATCAGTTGTGGCTCATGGCTCGCTGGTGCCGGCTATTTGCAAAACACGCTCGATCTCGATTTCGAGGAATTGGAGAAAGCCCTTCAAAAGCGCGTTGACGTGGGAACAGAGGTTAAGCTCGACAGCGGCATGATGTTCCGCCATATCGAATACAATGACTTCATGTTGTCTGGCGGCTATGCCTACAACTGGGTCTTCGCCAAGAACTTCCTCTTCAATGCCAGCGCTCTGGTTGCATTGGCCTACAAGACCAGCTATGGCAAGATGACCGACGAGAAGAAGGGCTTCGATATCCAGAAGGTCAATCCAGATGGCATCCTCCGCTTTGCGCTCGTCTATAATAACACCCGCTGGTATGCTGGGGCAAGTGCCATCTTTAGGACTAACAACTATCACACTTCACGGTTCTCGGCTAACAATATCTTCGGCTCGCTCAATGCCTATGTAGGCTATAATTTCGTACTGAAGAAGAAATACAGAAAGGAACGGCAACAATGAAACGCAGCGTCTTCATCATTATCAGTCTCTGGCTCAGCCTCTGTGCTCAGGCTGCCAGCGGAAGGGTTGTTGCCCTGCCCGAAGACAGCCTGACGGTGTGCCGGCTGCTCCGCGAGGCTCGTCAGTTGCCCTCAGGTACCAACCTGCCGCTTTTCTTTGCCAGGAAGTTCATCGGCAAACCTTATGTGGCTCATACGCTCGACGGGAACGACAGGGAACAGCTGGTGGTGAATACGCGTCAGCTCGACTGTACAACGCTGGTAGAGACGGTGACTGCGCTGACCCTCTGTGCCTATCATGGCCATGTAGCATGGCACGACTATCTTTGCTTTCTCCGTTCCATGCGCTATCGTGGAGGCATCATCGACGGCTATCCCAGCCGTATCCACTATTTCACGGAATGGATCACGGCAAACACCGATGCAGGCATAGTCTGTGAGATCCAGTCGCCCAATCCGCCGTTCTCAGCTGTTCAGAAAATCAATGTCAACTATATGAGTACCCATCCCGACAGCTATGCAGCCCTCCGCCGCCATCCAGAGTATGTCGATGACATCCGTCAGATGGAGCGCATGGTGTCGGGGGCTAAGTTCAGATTTATCCCCAAGTCGGCTGTCAGAAACACGTCTTTGCTCCGTCAGGCCATTCACGACGGCGACATCATTGCCATCACCTGCAACAAGGCTGGTCTTGACATCGCCCATCTCGGCTTTGCCGTCTGGAAGAAAGATGGACTCCATCTGCTCAACGCCTCACAGCTGCACAAGAAGGTAGTGGAGGAGCCGATGACGCTCTACCAATACCTGCAGAAGCATCCCTCTCATACTGGAATCAGAATCATCAGAATCAACAAATAAATCGCTAAATCGTAAATCGTAAATCGTAAATCGTTAAATCGTAAATAATAAATATGAAGATGGAATTACCTGATTTTATGAATTATGCCAGCAAGTTCTCTCAAAAGGAATTTGCCGAGAAGATTGCCCGTATCGCCAAGCGTGCTGGGGCAAAGTTAGTTTACTCTGCTCTCATCCTCTACTACACGCTTCAGAGCGATAAGGTGAGCAAGGCTGACAAGGCCATCATCATCGGAGCGCTGGGCTATATGATCAGCCCGCTCGACGTGATTCCCGATGCCATTCCCATCGCAGGACTCACCGACGACCTCGCCGTGCTGCTTTATGTGCTGAAAAAGGTGTGGACGGGCATCGACCCCCAAATCGTAGCCCTTGCGAAGGAAAAGCTCACCAAGTGGTTCGATGAGGACGAGATTATCGATGCTATCGATATCTTCAAGGGTGAGGAGGAATAAGCCCTTCTTAACGCAAAATAGCCTCGCCTTTCGGCGGGGCTATTCATTCTCTCTCTTCCTCTGAGGTGCCTGGCGGATTCGAACCGCCGTAGACGGTTTTGCAGACCGTTGACTAAGCCACTCATCCAAGGCACCGAGTTAAAAGGTAGTCGTTTTTGAATGCGGGTGCAAAGGTAGGCATTATTTTCGACACTGCCAAATGTTTTTCCGATTTTTTCGCTTCTTCTCGCAATTTTTCGCCAGCGCGCAGCCTCGGCAGGGGTTTTGGAATGCCTGACGGATGCGATTGACAGCATACACCATAGCAGCTGCCACCACCATCACCGTCACCCACAGCTCCATTGTCATCAAGCGGATTTGCCTAAAGTTTTGTCAGTTTTCGGAGCAGCACCTTGTTGATCACCTGTATTCTGTGACCGCGCCGCTCGATATCCTCGCGTACATTATTTATATTATTAAAGAAGTCGCTGAAGGCGTTCAGCAGGAAGTTGGGCTGCCCGCCGTCCTCTTCGGCCTCAGGGTTTGTCAGGATGCGGATGCCCTCATGCTCGATGCGCACGTCGATGTCGGTGCCCGTCATGATGGGGTCGCCGTCGTAGTGGATGGCTCCTGGCTTCTTTCTGTGGATATGCAGCTCTTTGGTGCGGAAGGTCTTGATCTTCGAGTTGTTGCCCAGCGTCTTCATGAAGAGGTCGGCGGCAATCTGCGGAGCCTCCAGCGCGTCAAAGGGTTCCATGATGATAACGTCCATCTCGCCGTCCTTCATTGTGGCCCCTGGGGCGATATAGGCATTGTTGCCGTATTGCGAGGCGTTGGCACAGGCAATGAGGAATGCCTTGTAGCGCTTAGCCCCCGTTTCATCCTCTACCTCATAGGTCTCCGGCTTGTATTTCAGACCTTCCTTCAGCACGTTTTCCACGTAAGTGATGGGGCCTCGCTTGCCGGCCTCCGCGAACTTTAGCGAGATAAATGCATCGAAGCCCATGCCGCAGGTGCAGAAGAACGGCAGCTCGTTGATGATACCATAGTCGAAGACGTCGATTTTGCAGGCGTTGATGATGCCAATCGACTTCTTGATGTCAAGTGGCAGACACAAGTGTCTGGCCAGTCCGTTTCCCGATCCGCAGGGGATGATGGCGAGTGCCGAGAATGTGTGTACGAGCGAGCGCGCCACCTCGTTTACTGTGCCGTCGCCACCCACGGCCACAACCACGTCGACCTTCGCCTCGGCGCATGCTCTGGCTATCTCCGCCGCATGGCCGGCATACTCGGTGAACCTGATTTCCGGCTCGTACTGTTTCTTATCGAGCAGCTCGTCGATCAGCCCTGGTATCTCCTCCTTCGAGCGGGTGCCCGAAATCGGATTCAGTATGAATGTGATTTTCTTCTTTTTCGTCATAATTCAGCTGCAAAAGTACGAAATTCGGATGAAAAATCGATTATTTATAGTATAAAAACAACAAAAACAGACATTTATTATCATTTTCTTGCACGTTTTGCCAAAAATTGTGTAACTTTGCAGCCTGAAATAAAAACTAGTAGAAAGAATACCTATATCGGAATGGGACAGTTACAAGAGAAATACAAGCTTTATCGTGAGCCGCAGAAGTACATAGAGGCTGACGTTTATCCCTATTTCCGTGCCATCGAGGGTAAGCAGGGCACGGAAGTGGAGATGGGAGGCCACAAAGTATTGATGTTCGGCTCGAACGCCTATACAGGACTAACAGGCGACCAGCGCATCATCGACGCAGCCAAGCGGGCGCTCGACAAGTACGGCTCAGGATGTGCCGGCAGCCGGTTCCTCAACGGCACGCTTGACTTGCACATACAGCTCGAAAAGGAGATTGCCGAGTTCATCGGCAAAGAGGACTGTCTCTGCTTCTCTACGGGATTCTCCGTCAATCAGGGAGTCCTGGCAATGGTAGTCGGCAAGGACGACTATATCATCTGCGACGATCGTGACCACGCTTCAATTGTGGACGGTCGTCGTCTTTCGTTTGCCAAGCAGCTCCATTACAAGCACAACGACATGGAAGACCTCGAGCGCGTGCTCCAGAAGCTGCCCCAGGAGGCCATCAAGCTCATCGTCGTCGATGGTGTCTTCTCCATGGAGGGCGACCTGGCTAAGCTGCCGGAGATCGTGGAGCTGAAGCACAAGTACAACTGCTCGATCATGGTCGACGAGGCTCACGGTATCGGTGTCTTCGGCCGTCAGGGCAGGGGAGTCTGCGACCACTTCGGACTCACCGACGAGGTTGATCTCATCATGGGCACCTTCTCGAAGTCGCTCGCCTCGATCGGTGGCTTCATCGCAGCCGACTGGGACACCATCAACTTCCTGCGCCACACCTGCCGCACCTATATCTTCTCGGCATCCAACACGCCCGCAGCCACCGCTGCCGCCATGGAGGCCCTGCACATTATCCAGCAGGAGCCACAGCGCATACAGGCCTTGTGGGACGTCACCAATTACGCCCTGATGCGTTTCCGTGAGGAAGGCTTCGAGATCGGTGACACCGAGAGCCCCATCATCCCCCTCTATGTGCGCGACGTAGACAAGACCTTCCTCGTCACCTCGCTCGCATTCAAGGCAGGCGTCTTCATCAATCCCGTCATCCCGCCCGCATGCGCTCCTCAGGACACGCTCGTGCGCTATGCCCTCATGGCTACGCACACCACGGAGCAGGTAGACCGCTCGGTGGTTGCCCTGAAGAAAATCTTCGTTGAGCAGGGGATTATCAAGTAATTGGGAATGAAGAATTAAGAGTTAAGGAAGTTTGTTATGCAAATTATTGTTAACAAAAGCGTTTTTCTTAATTCTTAACTCTTAACTCTTAATTAATTTTTGTACTTTTGCATCCGCTTAGAAAAATACGGGGCGTAGCGCAGTTGGTAGCGCACCTGGTTTGGGACCAGGATGTCGCAGGTTCGAGTCCTGTCGCCCCGACTAAAGTCGAAACTATTGTGTTGAATTTCAGCACAATAGTTTTTTATATCTCGAATTTGCACAACATTTGCACAACATCGGTTCTGCGTCAATTTAGGTGATGAACATTTATTACAAAGTTTAATTATCTATCTGATAATTAATACATTAGTTAACATAATAAAGTTGTAGATGTGCGTATTTTTTCGTATCTTTGTATGTGAACTCAAAGTCGAAAAAGCGCCCATCTACAAGGCGCAAAAGTACAAAGAATTCTGGACTTACGCAA
>JAEEGG010003970.1_pt1 | contig 36272 bp, 26 predicted proteins | sample 9134161 | NCBI WGS metagenome assembly JAEEGG01 (sample SAMN16246543, study PRJNA631951) | gut metagenome | biome: gut microbiome; feature: rumen; material: CR-attached | host: Bos | place: Iran: Karaj | collected 2018-10
GAATTTTTGTAATAGAGAGTCTCTATGGATTTATATTGTAGACACATTAACGTATTCATTCATTTCATCACACATTGATTCTCTTGTTTATGCAAATGCATCGGACAATTGCAAATTTCCTAATGTTAGTCAAAGAATAGTAGTTTTAAAGCCTCATAGCGAAGAATATGACATGATATTTTCTGACGGAAGGGGTGCTATGGAAAAAAACGGACGATGTGTATTGTTTGATGAAGAATTACAACGAGTCATCAATGACATCATTAAAAGAGACATTGCTAATAGAAAAAAGAAAAAAAACTCCGAATAATGTTTAGATTGAAATCTTCATTGGTCAACCACCACGACAGCGTTTTCCCGTAGCAGTTCCTATCCGTGACAAACGGTTGAATCAAATTTAACATTTAAGGAAGCCCCCGCAGGGTAAGCATCTACAGCCGAGTGAGGAAGGAACGGTGTCAACAAGTGTAGTGTATAGAGGCCCCAAAGGCTCCTGATTACTCCACAATAATCTGGCTGTTCCGTTTGCGGAGCTCTTCGTCGCTGGGCACGTTGTCCTTGACGGTGTCCACGTTGATGATGACGGGGCGGCCACGGAACGGCTCGGGCTTGGCCTGCGCCGGTTTCTCCACCACAGAAGTCTTGACCTCTTCCGGCTTCGCGGCAGGCATCTCTCTCTGAACAACCGGTGCCGGTTTGGCGGGAGCCGCAGCAGACTGTATCTCTTCCACGACAAACGTGTCTTCCGGCACGATGGCGGCGGTGTCGGGTGCCACGACAGCGATCTCCACGGGCTCGGGCTCGGCGGCCGACTGTCGGCCGATATGGCTGGCAACGCCCCAGACGACAAGGCCGGCCACGGCGGCACCGGAGACGGCAATGGCGGCAATCTGCCCGCCTGTCAGCGCGCGGATGCCCGCCCGCCGGCAAAACTGCCGCCACGCGGATGCGCGGTAGGGATATTCGGCCTGCTCGGCCTTGGCTTTAAGGAGTTCGTCAAATTCTGTCATACACTTCTGTCGTTGTTGCGTTTGTAAATCTCGTTTTTGAGACGGGTGCGGGCGGCGTTCACGTGCCAGGCGGAGGTGTTCTCGGTGATGTCCAACTGCTGCGCGATCTCGGCGTGCGAGAAGCCGTCGAACACGAAGAGGTTGAAGACCGTCCGCGTGGCCGGGGGCAGCTGCTGTATCATCGCCATCACCTCGGAGGCGTCCATCCTCGCGAGGGCGCTGTTCACATCATAGCCCATTGCGGTGCTTTCAGCCACCTCGTCAATGTCCGTGAACCCGACCTTGGCGCCGTACTTCCGGCGGTGGTCCAGAGCCGCATTCACCATTACCCGTTTCATCCACGATTCGAAAGAGCCGGTGGTTTCGTATTTCCCTATGTTGGAAAACACTTTCATAAAACCTTCACTGAGCATATCCTCCGCTTCGTCGGTGCTGTCCGCATAACGGGTGCAGAGCCGGAGCATCGGAGAGTAAAAATGCTTGAACAGCTTGTGCTGCGCGCGTCGGCTGCCTTCCTTGCAGCCTTCTACCCAGCGGGCTAACTCGTCATTTTTACGTTCGCTCATTATCTATAACGGAATTTGAAAACCAAACCTTGGGTGGGTTGGATACTTTTTTTGATTTTTATAATCAGAAACTCCAAACGAAATGGACGGCCCGCTTATTGTGCCGTGTTTTCATAGATGTTGTTTTCGTCCGGACTGTGATGGGCATACCACGCCTGCGCGAAGAAGGGGTTGTGCTTGGCCTGATGGTCGTAATTCCAGACTGGCGGCAGGCACTCGGGACAGGGATGGCCGCCCCAAAGCATCAGCTTGGGCGACATACGGTAGTGATGCCCGTCGTGGCATTGCCACTCCAAAGGCTTTTCAGGGTTGCCGTCATACTCGGTGGAGAGCAGGGTGGAGCCGCGGAAGGCACCGGCCTGACGCAACTCCTCGAGGGTGAGCTGCTCCAGAGGCTTCTGCTCGTCGTAGCCGTGGTCCATCGGCTTGGCGTCGGCGGGGTCCTTGGAGACGTGGAGGTCGATGTCTTCCCAGTCGGGAATCTTTTCCCAAGCCTCGCGGCCGCCGAAGTAGGCGTTGATGCGCTGTTCGTCGTTATGCTTGAGCCACCACTGGGTGCCGTATTTCTTCTTGTATGCCATCGGCAGCATCGCCGCCTTGATGATGGGGGCGGGCACAATCTTGGCCAGTTTGAAGAACTTGGGCATCCGCTCGCCCATTTGCCGGAAATAATCCTTTACAGGGATGTTGGCGCGGAAATGGAGATATTGCTCCAGCTTGTCGGCATCGAGATAAAACTGCCCGTGGAAATTGCGCAGCACGAACCAGTTGGCGTTGAAGATCTTCTTGGGGCCTGGACAGTGGATGGCGTCGAGCAGCAGCGTCTCGAACTCGAAGTTGCTCAGCCGGTAGTCAGGACCGCTGCTGATGTTGTAGAAGCGGTTCCAGAACTCGTCGGGCAGGTCGAGGGTGCAGAGGTTGGCCAGCAGTCTTCCGGAGTCCTCCACGGTGGCCCACTCCAGCACGCCCGTGATGGGCACGTGGAACATAATGGGGTCGTATTGCTTGAGGATGGCAGGGTAGAGGATGCCCGACTGGCGCAGGCTGACCCAGTGCTTAAGCCCGGATTCGGCGAAGGTGCGCTCCGCAATGATCTTGCTGATGCCATAATAGTCATAGACGCTGGAGAAGATAGGGTCTCCGGTGCGGCCCCAGAGGGTGTCGGGCCCTCGGTCGGAGGTCTGTGCCACCGAGCCGATATAGACCGCCCGGATGTCGTCGGCGTTGGGTTGCGCCTGGATGGCCTTCACCACATTTGCCGCCGCCGTGGTGTTCACCTTCAGCGTTTTCTCGGGGAAGTAGTCGGCGGAGGGGGAGACCATCCCGCCCACGTGCAGCACATAGTCGGCGCCCGTGACGCCCTTCAGCACGTCTTCGTAATTCGTCAGGTCGCCCCACACTATCTTGATGCGGTCTTGCAGAGGTTTCAGTTTTTCAATATTTTTCTGGCTATGTCTTGCCAGAATGACGATATCGAGTTTGTCATCGTGCTTGAGCAGTTCTTGCAGTCCGGCCCAGCCCATTGTGCCAGTAGCGCCGGTGAGAAATACAGTCTTCTTCATTTTTTATTCTATAAGTATAATATTAGATGCAAAGATTGTTGATTAGTATCCGAAAATGTCCTCAAGGGTGAGCTTGACGACGGTGCCGAATTTGTCGCCCACCGCATCAAGATCCACCTCTCCTTCCGTGGCGAGGATCATATAGGTTTTGGGTTTGTTCTGGATGAATTTGTGGTTGAACTCCTTGATGTCTCCCAGGGTGAAGCCGTTGAGAAGATTGTAGATGTCTTCGCGATAGTCGTGGTTGAGACCCATCTTGCGGTTGCTGAGGTAGGTGTTGAGGATGTTCATCTTGGTGATGCGGTTGGATACGATATTGTTACGCACGCCCTCCTTGGCCAGGTCGAAGGCACTTTGCGACAGGGGAATCTCATTGAAGAGAGCGTCGAAGGCGGTCATCGCGTCGATGATTTTGTCGTTCTGGGTGGCCACATAGGAGTAGTTGTACATATAGGCGGCGCTGTCGGCGGGCGTCACGAAGGAGGATTGCGCACTGTAGGCCAAGGAGCGCTTCTCGCGCATCTCCTGGAAGACGATGGCGTTCATACTGCCCCCGAAGTATTGGTTGTACATCTTCGCTATGGGCAGGAACTCGGTGTTGAGTTTGTCCACGCGGTTGGAGGTGATGAGCCGCGACTGCTTGGCGGGGTAAGGGGCGTAATAGACCACGTTGCGGTCGGTGGGCAACCGGTCGAACTTCTTGGCGGGCGGCGGCGTGCCGAAACTCTTGGGCAGCTTGTAGCTGGTCGCAAGCGATTTCTTGAGTTGCTTCACGGTGGCGGGCCCGTAGTAGAGAATCTCAGGCTTGTAGCTGAAAAGCGTGCGCAGGGCGGTAAGCAGCTGCTCGGGTTTGAGCTTCTGCAACTGCTCGTCGTTGAGCTGGTATTTCACCAGGTTGGGACCGAACTCGCAGTAGGTGCGCAGGCAGTTCATCACGCTGTTTTGGGAGGACTTGGCGTTTTTGCGTTGCAACATTACATCGTCCACAAGGTTCTGCAGGGCCTTGGCGTCGGGTTGGGCGTTTTGCACCACCTCCATCATCAGCTTGAGGGCTTCACCCATATTGTGGCCGAGGCCGGAAACGGTGACGTAGGTCTCGTCGTCGGAACAGGAGATGCTGTAGTTGCAGGCCAAGGTGTAGAAGAGGGTCTTGAGCTGTTCCACGGTGTGGTCGGGGGTGCCGAGGTTGCTGATGTAGCGGGCGGCGTAGGGCAACAGGAGGTCGTTCATCTCGCCGGCGGGGAAGACCATCCGCAGGGTGAAGGTCTGGTCCTCGTCATTATGAAGGTAATTGATGGGCACGCTCTTGTACTGGTCGAAGGTGATGGCTTTCTGGAAGTCCACGAACACCGGCTCGATGGGTTTTACGGGACGGGCCTTGAGTTTTGTGAAGAACTCGGACTCGGCATCGCGGTTCACCTGGATGGCGGTGATGGCCGGTTTGGTTACCTTGCCGGTCTCTTTGGGCTCGCCCTGGCGTTTGAAGACCACCACATAGTTGTTGTCCTTGAAATAGCGGTTGGCGAACTTGACGATGTCCTCCTTGGTGACCTTCTTGTAGTATTCCAGTTCCTGGGAGGCGTGGAACCAGTCGATGTTGTTTTCGAAGGCGCGGGCCATTGCGTTGGCGCGGGAGCGGTTGCTCTGCAGTTGGCGCATCTGCGAGGTTTCGATGTTGTTGATGGCGGCCTGCATCAATGATTCGTCGAATTTGCCCTGCTTGATGAGCTCGAGTTGCGCCAGCATCAGGTCGCGCACCTCCTCGAGGGTCTGCCCGGCATTGGGACGGCCGCTGAGCACGTAGGCGGAGTTGTCGCAAAGTCCGTAGAGGTAAGAGGATGCGCGGGCGGCGAGGTGCTTTTGGTTGATGTTGAGGTCCATCAGGCCGCAGCGACCGTTGGAGAGGATGTTGTCCAGCATCTCCACGATGACGAGGTCGCGGTGGTTGGCGGGCAGGTCGAGGCGGAAGGCGACGTTCACGAACTCGGCCTCGTGCCCTGTCACCTCGCGCACGATGGGCGTGGTGATGGGCGTCTCCTTGGCGATGGTGTAGTGCGGCACCTCCTTGGCCTTCAGTTGGCCGAAATATTTGTCGATGATGGCGATGGCCTCGTCATAGTCGAAGTCGCCGGCCAGGCACACGGCCATATTGTTGGGCACGTAGTAGGTGTCGAAGAACTTGCGGATGTTGGTCAATGAGGGGTTCTTGAGGTGCTCCACGCTGCCGAGGGTGGTCTGCTGCCCGTAGGGGTTGTTGGGGAAGAGGGCGTTCAGCATCGCCTCGGAGGCTTTGCGGCCGTCGTTGGCGAGCGAGGTGTTCTTCTCTTCATAAACGGTCTCCAGCTCGGTATGGAAGATGCGGAAGACGGGGTTGGAGAAGCGGTCGGCCTGTATGATGGCCCAGTTCTCCAGCTGGTTGGCGGGGATGTCTTCGATATAGACGGTATAGTCGTTGGAGGTGGCGGCGTTGGTGCCTTGCGAGCCGATGAACTTCATCATCTTGTCGTACTCGTTGGGGATGGCATAGCCCGAGGCGATGTAGGATAGACTGTCGATGATGCGGTAGATGCTGTCGCGGTCGCTCTTCTCGCGGGTGCGCCGATAGACCTCGAACTGCCGCTCAATCTCGTCGAGCAGGGGCTTCTCAGCCTCGTAGTCGGTGGTGCCGAACTGTCGGGTGCCCTTGAACATCAGATGCTCCAGGTAGTGCGCCAGACCGGTGGTCTCGGCGGGGTCGTTCTTGCTGCCCACGCGCACGGGAATCAGCGTCTGGATGCGGGGGGCGTCTTTATAGACGGAGAGGAAGACCTTCAGCCCGTTGTCCAACGTGTAGATGCGCACGTTCATCGCGTCGTGCGAGTAGCTGATATAGTCGTAATGCTTTTGCGCCTGCAGGAACAGCGGCAGGGCCAATGTCAATGCTGTGAAAAGTAGGAAAAGTCTTTTCATTCAAGAGGATTTTAGCGGTTAATGGTTGTTTTTAAACATTGCTGCAAAAATACATTTTTTGTTGGATAATCGTAGAGACGGGGCGCAGATGTGCCGCATTCAAATAATGATTTCAGCCGTATCCATTATTTGATTATTTTTGCAACCTCAAACCGCACCGCTATGCTGTCGCACAATGCTTTGCAATATACGTTGAACCACCTGCTGGCCGTGGCCCTGCCCACGGAGCCCGCCCTCGATTGCCGCGTGGAATGCGTCGACGGCGGGGTGTCGGTACGGTTTGCCGGCGGTTGGTCCCTCCGCATCGCCCTGCTCGGTGATGACGAGGTGCGGGCCCTGGCTACTGGCGAGGCCGCGCCGGTGATGCTCTCCACCGCCGACGGTCGGGAACAGGTGCCCCTCTTTCGTCCGGCTTCCGGCAGTGCATCGGCCACCCTCGGGGTGCGCGTTTCTCCCGACGGCCACGAGCTGTGCGTGCCCTACGACCTTGTCACCCCGAGTTTCCTGATGCTTTCCCGCTGGGAGGAGTACCAGGAGTCGCCTCGCGACCAGTACAACCGTTTTCCGTACGTTTCCAGCATTGCCGCCCGCTACGGCTTCATCCATCTCCCTCTGGTAGATGAATATGCGATGCTGCTGCGCCAATGGGTGCTCGAACTGGTGCGCCCCGACATCACGCTGCGCCCGCGCACCCCACACACTGTCCCTACCCACGATATTGACCACCTCTGCCGCTTCACGGGCACGATGCAGGCCTGCAAGTCCATCTTTGGCCGCGACCTGCTCATCAACCGCAGTCTTGATCTGGTGCGCAACTCTTGGGAGGAGTTCCGCCGTTGGCGGGAGAATCCGCAGCAGGATCCCTATATCCTCGCCATAGAAGAGCTCGTGAAAAGGGCACGCTCCCGTGGCGAAAAGGCCCTCTTCTTCCTCAAGGCCCAGACGAAGGGCGAATATGATTGCACCTACGATGTCAATGACGCTCTTGTGGCCCATATTGTCAAAATGACTCGCGATGCCGGTATGGAGGTGGGCCTGCACGGCAGCTATAGGAGCTACGACTCGCCGGAAATATATTGCACCGAGAAGGATCGCTTGGAAAAGGTTGCTGGTACGGCCGTGCGGTCGGGACGGCAGCATTTCCTGCGCTTCAATCTCCTGAAAAACTATGTCAATGCGGGGTATTCGTCATACGGCGGTCAGAATTCGCGCCAGATGATGGAGATGACTCATCCCAGCACCTTGGAGGTGTGGCAGGCGGCGGGTCTTCGCGACGACTATACATTAGGCTATGCCGAACAGCCCGGCTTCCGCTGTGGCACGTGCCACCCCTATCCACTGTACGACCTTGTGAATGATACCCCCACCAATATCTTAGAACACCCCCTCATCCTGATGGACGGTACCCTGTTCGACTATCTGAAACTCGGATTGGAAGAGTCTGGGGAACTCATTACGCGCCTCCGGAATCGCTGCCGCGCCGTGGAGGGCGATTTTGTCTATCTGTGGCACAACCACACCGTGGGCCGCAATTACCGCGGCTTTTATGAAATGATGGATGCAATAATGTAATAATATGTGTGGCGACGCCACAATGTGGCATAATAATATGTATGGAGACGCCACGATGTGGCATAATAATATGTATGGAGACGCCACGATGTGACATAATAATATGTATGGAGACGCCACGATGTGACATAATAATATGTGTGGAGACGCCACGATGTGACGTCTCTACTATTGTTTGCGCTTGTTGATTTTGAAAGCGCTGCCGTTGATGCGCTCGCCGGAGGCGGTGATGGTGCGCTTTTTGGCGTCGCTGCGCCACACCACGGTGATGGAGTTTTTGTCCTGATGGGTGATGAAGCCCCCTTCCACTTGCCAGTTGTACCAGCTGGCGTCGGACATCAGCAGGCGATAGGTCTTCTTGTCTTTGGTGTCTTGGACAATAGAGCCGTCGCGGTTGATTTCGTCGTAGAAGAACTTTTGGATTTTGTCTTGAATGAAGCGATATATTTCATTGGGTTTGCCGCTCTTGTCCTCGTAAGGTGCGTGGCTGGCTCCCTCGATGGGGTAAAACTGGTTGCGGATGTGCAGAGAATCCAGTCTGTGGTGAATGGCAACCGACCCGTACATCGTGCCGCAAAGCCGTTCGCCGATTTTTGTCTTCAGGTCGGAGAACGGATAGCCGATGTCGTATGGGACAGTGTTGTCGGCGGTGCCGTGGAAGGAAACGACAGGGATATGGCGTCCGTCAAGCTCTTTGAGGTCGTAAAGGGCCCCCCACATATTGGCCACCGCCTTGATGCGTGGTGAACGCCTGTAATTGTTGCCGGAAGTGTGCAGCGACCCGCAGGTCTCTCGGAGATTGCGGTCCACGAAGATGGCCGGCAGGTTTTGGTCCGTCATAAAGGCGGCGCCGAGCGCGGTGATGGAGCCGGCACTGGTGCCCCCGATGAAGATGTTGTTGGTGTCGATGCCATACTCATCAGCGTGAGCCAGCAAAAAACGCAGGGCAGCGTGCGCATCCTGGATGGATTCGTATTCGCATTGCTGGATGGAGCCCTTCGTCAGCTTGAATCCTAACCGGTAGTTGGCCGAGACGGCCACATATCCGATGCTGGCGAAGTGCTCGCACCACTCGGTGGATGTTACCGCAGCCTTGTCGCCGAAGAAAAAGCCGCCGCCGTGCAGCAGCATAATGACGGGACGGCGCTTCACTGCGCTGTCTTCTGGCAGATACAGGTCCATCTTCAATTCCAGATTCTTCCGCTTGGCGCCGGCCGACTGGCCCAGTCCCTGTATGAGTTGCTTGCGCATATGCTCGTGGTGGATGGGCTTGGAGGTCCAAAACCCTTTGGCGTTGCCATACACCACGTCGGACTTCTTCTGGAAGGAGAGATAGTTGGACGGACAGTTGGGCGTGTAGCGCGGGGAGGTGGACTCCCGATAGGCCGGCTCCACGTATTTCTCAAAGGCCAGATGCCACGCCTCGCTGCCGGGAGTGGTGGGCGCCAACCAGCCGGAAATCTTGCCCGTGTCCACGGTAATTTCAAACTTGATCGGAATCACCTCCTCTTTGACACAAAGAATGCATTCTTTATCCCCCTTGTCATCCACGCTTTTGCGCTCGATTTCAAAGGAATGCACGGTTAGGACGAGGCCGTCGGTCACAGGATAGTAGCGGCCGACAATATGGTCCTTGTCGATACGGTCAATTTTAAGATAATAGCTATGGTCGTTAATTTCCCCAACATAATAGTTGTTGAAGTCGATTTTGGAAAAAGTAAACCCTTTGTCCGGGGTAATCACCACTGCATCATCACCGAGTTCAATCTCCTCTTGATGCTCTTCGGCTTTGGAGGCGTCCTTTTTACGGCAGGAGGCCACCAGACAGGCTATTATAATCAGACAAAGGGTTAACTTGAATTTCATTTTTAGTATAGTAAGTTCTACTTGGGTAGCAGTTTAACAAAAGGTATCATCATCTCTTCCATTGAGATGCCGCCGTGCTGGAAGGTGTTCTTGTACAGGTTGACGTATTGGTTGAAGTTGTTCTGGTAGGCGAAGAAGTCGTTGCGGGTGGCGAAAATGAAGCGCTGCGTCATACTCTCCTTGGGCAGGAAGGCCTCGTCGGGGTTCTTGATCTCGAAGACCTCTTTGGCGGGGTAGTCCATACTGCTGCGGCCCACCTTGTAGCGCAGGTTGGTGTTCAGCTCGCGCTCGCCCACCATCTTGATGGGGCGGTTGACCTTGATGGTGCCGTGGTCGGTGGTGAGGAACACCGGCACTTTCTTCTCGGAGAGGTATTTGAGCATATCGAACAGGATGGAGTTCTCGAACCAGGAGGCCGTGACGCTGCGGTACGACTTCTCGTCGTCGGCCAACTCGCGCACCACGCCCACGTCGGTGCCCGCGTGCGAGAGCATATCCACGAAGTTGAAGACGATGACGTTCAGCGGATTGTGCATCAACTGGTGGAAGTTGTCGAAAATCTTCCTGCCGAAGTCGGCGTTCAGGATCTTGGCGTAGGAGTACTTGATGTTTTTGCCGAACCGCTTCAGGTATTCGCCCAGGAGTTGTTCCTCGTACTGGTTCTTGCCGCCGTCGTCGCCCTCGTTGAGCCACATCTGCGGGTATTTTTTGGCGATGACCGAGGGCATCAGGCCGGAGAAGAGCGCGTTGCGCGCGTAATGCGTGGCCGTGGGCAGGATGCTGTAGCAGAGCGTCTCGTCATCCGCATAATAATAGTCGTGCAGGATGGGGTAGATGCTGCGCCATTGGTCATAGCGCAGATTGTCGATGACGAACAAGAAGGTGGGCTTCTGGTCGTCCAAATATGGGAAGAGCTTGTCTTTCAGGATGGTGTGCGACTGGATGGGCTTCTCGCTGCCCCGCCCGTTGACCCAGTTCAGATAATGGGCCTGCACAAACTTGGCGAACTGCACGTTGGCCTCCTCTTTCTGCGCCGCCAGCATATCAGCCACACTCTCGTCTTCAATCTTCTCGATTCGTAATTCCCAATCGACCAATTCTTTATATAGATTTGACCACTCTTCGATGGAGAGATGGTCGGAGATGCGCATCGACAGCTCGCGGAAGGCCTGCTGGTAGTCGATGGTTACCTTGTTGCTGAAGAGATTCTTTTTGTCGAGGTTCTTCTTGAGGCAAAGCAGAATCTGGTTGGGATTGACGGGCTTGATGAGGTAGTCGGCGATGTTGGAACCGATGGCGTCTTCCATAATGTGCTCCTCCTCGCTCTTGGTAATCATCACGATGGGGATGTGCGGATGCGTTTTCTTGATGTGCTGCAGAGTTTCCAGACCGCTGAGTCCGGGCATATTCTCATCCAGGAAAATGATGTTGATGAACTCTTTTTCCAGGATTTCTATGGCTTCGCGGCCGCTCAAGGCAGGAATCACGTCATAGCCTTTGGTTTTCAGGAATAGGATATGCGGTTTAAGGAGGTCGATTTCGTCATCGGCCCATAAGATCTTTGTATTCATTCGGTGTATTTATTAGTTAACAGACTTAAAGAACGAGACGAAACGGTTTTTAGTATAAAAGATGATTTTTTATTGGGGAGGAAACATCAGCGTCGGGTCGATGGCCTCCTCGGGGGCGTTAGGATCGATGGGAGGGGGGATTGTATCGGGGATGTTGAGTTCCTTGCGCATCTCGCCGATGCGGTTGGAGGCGTCGGTCAGCAACTTCTCCGCCGAGCTCTCTTCGCCGATGTAGTAGTCGATAGAGCGGACGAACTGCTCGCGGGAGATGTGGTGCCGGGTGAAGAGTTCCTTGTAGAAGTCGCGGGTAAGCCGCAGCCGGTTGACGGTGTCGGGCGAGAGGTGCACGGTGCTTTCAATAAGGTATGCCTCGGCGATGATTTCGACCATCTCTTTGCGGTTGATGAGGTCGTCGGGCTTTTCGAGCACCTGCTTTTTGCTCTTGCAGGAACTGCAGAGCAGGATGAGGGGAAGAAGTGCTATGATGAGTGTTCTTTTCATTGCGGATCATTCTGGTTTTTGTACGAGGGTGAGACCCAGTTTCTCGCCCTCTTCAATCATACGCTGGATGGCGGCGGGACGGCTGTTCTCGATGTCACCGTCGAGGATGGCGTTGCAGACGGCCTCCTTGATGATGCCGATTTCGCGGCCAGGCTTGATGCCGAAGGCGGTCATAACGTCCTGTCCGTCAAAGGGCGGGCGCCAGTTGCGGAGTTTGTCCTTCTCCTCGATCTCCACTAACTTCTCGCGCACTTTGGCGAAGTTGTCGAAGCAGCGCTGTATCTTGGCGGAGTTCTTGGAGGTGACGTCGGCCTCGCAGAGGCGCATCAGGTCGTCGATGTCGTCACCGGCCTCGAAGAGCAGTCGGCGAACAGCCGAGTCGGTGACCTCGTCCTCCACCAATGCGATGGGGCGGAGGTGCAGCCCCACGAGTTTCTGGACATATTTCATCTTCTCGTTGGCGGGCATATGGAGGCGTCGGAAGATGGAAGCCACCATCTTGGCGCCCACGGCGTCGTGGCCGTGGAAGGTCCAGCCGATGTCGGGCACGAAGCGCTTGGTGACGGGCTTGGCGATGTCGTGCAACAGGGCCGCCCAGACGAGCCAGACATTGGTGGATGACATCGCGATGTTGTCCACCACCTCGAGGGTGTGCAGATAGTTGTCCTTGTGGCCTTTGCCGTTGATGTGTTCCACGCCTTTGAGGGCCTCCATCTCGGGCAGGAAGCGTTCGAGGAGGCCGCATTCGTCGAGCAGGCGGATGCCGCGGGAGGGGCGGATGCAGCGGAGTATCTTGTTGAACTCCTCGATGATGCGTTCGTTGGAGATGATTTCCAGTCGGTAGGCGTTGCGCTTGATGGACTCGAAGGTGACGGGATGTATGTCGAAGTTGAGCTGGGTGGCGAAGCGCACGGCGCGCATCATCCGCAGCGGGTCGTCGGAGAAAGTTTTGTCGGGGTCGCAGGGGGTGCGGATGATTTTGGCGTGCAGGTCGCTGATGCCGTCGAAGGGGTCGATGAGCTGGAAGGCCTGCTCGCCGTTGAGGGCGATGGCCAGGGCGTTGATGGTGAAGTCGCGGCGCAGCTGGTCGTCCTCCAGGGTGCCGTCCTCGACCACGGGTTTGCGGGAGTCGTGGCTGTACGACTCGCGGCGGGCGCCCACGAATTCCACGTCGCACTCCTCGTAGGGGAACTGGGCGGTGCCGAAGTTCTTATAGACGTTGACGTGCAGGTCGGGGGAGATGAGGGCGGCGGTGGCTTTGGCCAGCTGGATGCCGCTGCCCACGGTGACGATGTCGATGTCAGTGTTGTGGCGGCGCAGCAGGATGTCGCGCACCACACCGCCCACCACGTAGGCGGTCAGCCCGAGCTGGTCGGCGGCCTTCGCCACAATGGCGTAGATGGGGTGTGTCAGATGCTTTTCGTAGGTCATCGTGAGGTCATTTTCAGGGATGCCAAAATCGCTGCAAAAGTACATTATTTTTAAATATGAATTTTGCAGGTTGTAGCCAAAAGGCCTTCTTGACAAGGCCGATTTTTGAATCAGGAATCTGCAAGTGTCTCCACTATCGCCGTGTCCCCACCAGCGCCCCAGACACGTTCCACGAGCTGAAGCTGCCCCCCTCGGGCGCGCCCTGCGGGATGGCGACCGTGATGGTGTGCCGGCCGGGCTTCAGGTCGGAGAGGTCGAAATAGGTGGGCTGCGTGGCGGTGCCCGGACACCAGCCCGAACGCGAGTAGTCGGACGAGGACATCCCGTTCCAGAAGTTTCCGGAGGCGGGGTTCAGCGTGCGGTAGGTGCCGCAGTCGCAGCGCCACGGCGTATATACATAGCGCACCTGCCCGTCGATGAGGATGGTGTTGGCCTTGGGCACGAACTCGTCGCCGGTGTCCCAGCCCCCGTGCCCGGTGGTGATGTACCGCAAGGTGAGCTGCTCCGTCCCCTCGGGCACGTCAAAGCTGACCGTCAGCGAGTCGGTGCCGAAGAAACGGCCGTAGTTCTGCCCCGCCATCTCCATCACGTTGCAGGTGTTGAAGAGCGGGAGCACAAACTGTTTGTCCATCTCAGACGTGTCCCAGACGTCGCTCTCGGGATAGGCCTTCAGGGTGAGCGAGAGCTTGTGGCCGCCCCCGTCATAGTTGCCGATGAAGGCGCCGATGAGCACCTCGTCGCCGAAGATGGGTTGCAAGTCGCTGATGTCCTGCTTGTAGCGGGTTTCGTTGGCCCACTCGCGGTCGTCGAGCGACCGGTATTGGTTGTAGTGGCGGATGCCGAAGGGCGTGAAGAAGCGGACGAGCTCTACCAGGGGCAGGTAACGATCTGTCATTCTGATGCCTTGGTAGGTGCCGCCCTCTTTGTCGGTGAAGTGGGGCAGCACATCGGCGGTGTTGGCTTTGAGGGCGTCGAGGAAGTTCTGCTGTCGGCCGGTGGGGATGAGGAAGATGGATCCCGTGCGGTCGTAGGCGTCGCCGTTGGAGTACTGCGTCACCTCGGCGAAGAGCCGGTAGTGGGCGGGCAGCTGCCGCCAGTGCAGGCGCTTGAGGACGACCGTGCCGTTGGCAAACGACAAGGTGGTGTCGAAATCAACCGTCTGCGGCACGGTGATCTTGGGGTTGAAGCAGATCTGTGCCTCGTTGAACACCGGCACGGTGATCACTAACTTCTCCTTTTCCAGATTGTTGAGCTGCGCGCGGGTGAGCACCTCCCCGAAGTGGTGAAGGTCGTTGCCCGGGAAGAGCGGCTCCTTGAAGGGACGCAGTTTCTGCACCCCGGCGAGTTGCACGATGGCGTTGCCGTTGCGTCGGTACTGCACTAACGTGCCGGGCAGGTCGGCGAACGAGGCGATGGGCGTGGCCCGGAGCTTCAGGTCCTGGGTAACCCACAGCTCTATGGTGTTGGAGAAGAGCACGATTTTGTATTTGGTGCATCGGTAGCCGTTGATCTTCTCCGTGCCCTCTTCGCTGTATTCGTTGGTGGGCAGTCCGCTGCCGCAACAGTATTGCTCTTTGGGAGAATAGACCAGCTGGCTGACGATGGTGTCGGCGGCGTAGTCGATGTAGGTGTGGTGGGAGGCGGTGCCGGGGACGGGGTTTGCCACGGGGGCGTTGCCCGACTCTATCCGCACGCGCTCGCCCTCTGTCAGGACTTTGGTCAGGGAGGTGTCGCCGTCACCGCCGAGGGTGAAGGCACGATAGAGCAGTTGGTGCTGGGCGCTTGCGCCGGTCAGCCATAAGACAAGAAGTGGCAGGAGAATTTTTTTCATATTCGGAAGGATTGAAAACGGGGGCAAAGATACGTATTTTTGTAGAGCCGCGCAGCCGCGCGGCTTAAAAACCGTAAATCTTAAATCGCAAATCGAATTTTCAATGAAATGGTGTCGGATAATTTGTTATTTTTGCAGCCGTGATGGTTACTCGTGGGGATGGAATTGAGGTGCTTTTAGCCTTCAAATCGCTGAATTTTAATCACCGTACCAATAATAAAACAAATAATTACTGTATAATTTTATTTATAACTTATTGAATATAAATATTTTAAGAAACTTTTATTTGTTATATACTAAACTAAGACTAATACTAAAATGAAATACTATAGACTGTTCGTTGCCTTGTTTTTGTTGTTTTACTGCTTTTTACCAGCGTTTGCGCAATACCATAGTTGGGATGGACATTTTATTTCACCAAATGCAAAAGTGAGGTGTTTGAACATATTCGTGAATGTCATATACGATGTGTACCCGGAATACAATGATTTGTTTCGTGACACGGTTTACTGGCCGCCTGTTTACAATCCTTCTCAGGAAGGAATCAACAACACGGCTATACCCACTTACTTGTTGGATTGGATGGACACGGTATATATTCCAGGTCAGATGCACGGTATTTGTACGCGATTATACGGGGAATCGTCATTTGATTCTTTGCAAATTATGGGGGATTTTATTGTGGTGAACCTTTTAGAAAGTACAGCCAGATCAATTACTAATGAAGACACCCTTACATCAATTAAAATAGGGAAAGCAGCATTGTCTTTGATTAATATAAATGGATTCCAAACTTTGTATGGTTATAATAAAATGATTGATTATGACTATAATCAGGATGGGAAAATTGATTTTTTAAACATTTTAATACGTAATATTAATAAGCAACATTCTGACATTGATCCGGGATGTGGGTATGGAGACCCCATTACGGATCCCTTAATAATAGAAGGTGTCGGCTATAGAGCTTCTGCTGGCACTCTTCAATGCGTTGGTGACGGCAACTTTTATGCAAATCCGACAAATATTGTTACTCACGAAATTTCACATTCCCTGTTCGGCTCAAACAATTTTCATACATCTGGAGGCAATCATAGAGGGAAAGGTTGCTATATGCCTTTCCTCAACATTCAGGGTGGCTACGGATTAATGGGGGCGGCCAATTCAGGATTGGTGAGTTGCAATGGGTATGAGCGATGGCGTATGCACTGGAAACATTCGCAGTCAATAGATTTTATCGCTGCAAGGAATGTTGACAATACTCAATCCGTAATTTCCGACATTTCTATAGAAGATGGTAACCAAACTTTTCTGCTGCGCGATTTTGTGACCTACGGTGATGCAGTACGTATCAAACTGCCCTACAAGGATAGTGTAACTTCCTCCAACCAGTACATCTGGCTGGAGAACCATCAAGTGGGAAGTAATGGAAAACTTGACTTCCTGCAATACTCCAATACGGAAGTGTGTCGACAGCAAGGAGCCGCCGGTATATATGCTTATTACCAGATAGGACGGGATGTTCTTGAAGGTGGCAAGTATCAAGTTTGGGACACTTATCATCGCGACAACCTGAAAATAATCCCCGCAGAAGGATATTATGACTATGAGTTGGTGGCTGACACTTACTATATGAATTGTGTTGCAGGCAGAACCGTGCAATATGCTATGCGACGTGGAGCCTCCAACCCGTTATCTGGCGCGCAGGATCAGGAAAAAATATTATTTCCGGAAGAAGGAGACACAGTGCTGTTCGTGACACGAGAACTGCAACCTTGGCGCGTTGTCAAAAACGGCCAAACTTATGAAGACTTGCCCTTCCTCGGTGACAATCTTGATGCCTTTATTGTTTACACCCGGATTAATATGGGGTCTAATCCAAGTACAAACAATACTAAAACATATCATAGTAGGAATCACGAGGATGATACTCTTATTTACGCCTCTTCAATCAAAAGAAACGTGCGGACTACCTTTTTGACAGGGTTGGGAATAGAGATGACTCCTGTTGCCGGCACTGGGAACTTTCTCGTCAACATACGATGGGATGACTATGACATCACTAACGACTGCCGGTGGACGGGAAAAATAGCCCTCAAGGATACGGCCATCCTTACTACAGGGAACACCATAACCTTGGCCCAGATCCGCACGGTGGCGCAGACCACGCGCGATGCGGAGACAGGACTCTTTGCAGGCCGCACCCGCTGGACCTGCGAGGCAGGATCCTTCTTGCAACTGGAGAGTGCCTCCGCCATCGTGCTCACAGAGAACAGCAGTCTTGTATTCGAAAGCGGCAGCCGTTTTGAACAAGCCGACAGCTCGCTCCTGTTGGTGGGAAAAGGCTGCACTCTGCGTATGCTGGAAGATGCCGACATTGTATTGCGGGGCGTCCTTGAGGTGGATTCCGGCGGTGTGGCATACCTACCCGACACGGTGGGACTTGGTTCATCTGCCCACATTATCGTTCGTCCCGGCGGCAAGCTCGTAGTCGATGGCGGCACGCTGACCTCCGCCTGCACCGGTGAGATGTGGCAGGGCATTTACGTGGAAGGGCACAGCAACCTGCACCAGACCTCGGCCAACCAGGGCACCGTGGTGCTCAGAAACGGAGCCCTCGTCGAGAATGCCCGCTGCGGTATTAGAACCGGGCTCACCGACATTCAAGACTCCTTGATAATCAACATCAACAACACCGGCGGCATCATCACTGCTGAGAACAGCACCTTCCACAACTGCGCCAGGGCAGTGGCCTACTTTGCATACTTTGACACCCTTGCGAACGGGTATGTCAACGACAACCAGGGCTCTTTCACCAACTGCACCTTCACCGTGGACGACAACAACCTCTTCGCCGCCAACAACACCGCCTTCTCCGACCACGTCACCCTTTGGGCCGTCAAGGGCGTGAAGTTCCACGGCTGCACCTTCAACAACCTCATCACCAACCAGAGCGACCGCCGCCACGCCGTCTATGCCCACAGCGCCGGTTTCGTGGCGGATGTCTATTGCAACGGCTACGAGCCCTCCCCGTCTGAATGCGGCTGCCCTGCCAATCTCTCCGACTCGTGCGTATTTGAGGGTTTCTCCATCGCCATTGAGGCCGCCACCGACGGTATGCCCCTGGCCGTCACCGTCAAACGCGCGCGCTTCGCCAACAACGGCACCGCCGTGCGCATCAGCGCCAACAACTTCGCAACCGTCACCGAGTGCGACTTCAACCTGCAGTCGGTGCCCGCCGGATGGCTTGAGAACACGGGCCTGTACCTCGACAACTGCACCGGTTACCTGGTGGAGGGCAATTCATTCCTCAAGACCACCTATTCCCAACCTATAAACCTTTCCTCCACAGGTATATACGTCAAAAACTCCGGCACCGCCAAAAACACGCTGCACAGGAACGGTTTCACCAATCTCAACTATGGTGTTTATGTGAAGAACAACAACGGAAACAGCCAAAGCGGATTGCAACTCTCCTGCAACGATTTTTACGGCAACAACTACGACATCTATCTTCCCTACAAGGGCACTTTGAAAGCCAGTCAAGGCAATCTTTTCAAAGGCGCCGACAACACTTTTTCAGGCACTCGAACCAGCAGCATCTACAACTACGGCACGCAGCAGTTGACCTATTACTACAGCCGGGGCTCCTCCCACGCCCCATACAACGTATCGTCCACAACCGTGACGCTCAACTCCGGTGCCACCGCCAACGACTGCGCCTCCACGCTGTGCGGCGGTCTGATTTACCAACCCTTAACGGGTCTGTCCGCGTTCACCTCCCTGATGTTCTCATACACCCCCGCCATTCCGTCGCCAACGGCGGCGGAACCTCCAACCCCAACCGATGGTATTGCGGCGGCGGAACCCCCAGCAAACACGGACGATGCATCCACGATATACAACACCGCCGTGCGCGCCCTGATGGCCGATTCATTGCTGGACCTGGCCGCCCTGGAACAATGGCACGCCGCCGCCCAACCCATCGCCGACCCCTATTCCCTCACCGAAACCCGCTTCGCGTTGGGATATGACGAAGTTTTCTCGCCAGCCGCCTCCACCATTCCGTCGCCTGCGGCGACGGAACCTCAAGCAAGCACCGACGGATCTGCGGCGACGGAACCCCTTGCCTCAACGGACGAATTCTCTGATTACACCCGATTCCACAATCTGAAAAGGACATTAAGGGATGCCGACGAGAACGCCATCAACTGGTACGCGCTCACCCCTGCGCAGATCGCACAGTTGCAGGACCTCGCCGAGAATGGTACGGGCCGCAGCTCGGTGATGGCCAGGGGAGTGCTCTGCTTCTTCTATGGAATTTGCTATGACGAGGTGATGGCCGAGACCCGCCGTGCTCCCGCCAAGGATACCTCATACGCTCATTATGAATCTTTCTTTGGAAATCATACGTGGGAATATGCCACTGTGTATTATCCTATTACAAAACATAATCCAACGTTGCTTAACTGTTTGACAACCAATAGAGTGTATGAAAAAGCGGATACCATTACATACAATGGTTTCGTTTATTACACGAGTGATGATGACCTTTGGTTGCGAGAGGACACCTCCTTTGGCCAATTGTTTGTATTCAATGGTGATTACGAGGTCTTATTATGTGATATGTCGTTGCAACCTGCAGATACATTTATGCTCAAGCTGTCAGACTATGATGATTTTCTTTTAATGATAGTGGATTCCGTATCGTATATTGACGGTAAGAAAGTCGTTCATTTGACAAACTATACTGAAGACATAGAGATTGTGCCTGATTTCTATGGGCAATATAATTTTTCCTTGAGGTTTATGGAAGGTATTGGGCCAATGTATGGGGTGAATCCTTATGTCGATTTTTATTTGGAGAGCATTGCTTGCTTGTATAAAGATGATACGCTTTATTATATGACTCATCCGGACGTGGGATGCTGGCAATATTATGTCTCTATCCCTGAATATTCCAAGAGTGATTTGGTCCTTTATCCCAATCCTGCAAATAATCGAATGGGCTTGGCTTTTGCAGACGGAAAAGAGATGGAAGGAGAGGTGTTTGTCCGGGATGTTCTTGGGAAGGTTTGTCTTCAGACTTATATTTACCAGTTTGATTCTTATCTGGACATCAGTTGTCTGCCCCAAGGATTATATACGCTCACTCTTGTAGATAAGGACAATCGAAAGTTTACCCGTAAATTTGTGAAACAATAACATTATCAAACTGAAAAAAACAAAGCGATGAAAAAAACATCAAAACTTAGAATTATCCCATCTCTTATTTTTATAGGATTGATATTTCTGATGGGATGCCACCGTTCGGAGCCTGAGCCCGAACCTTCACCTCAGATTGTCTTAGAAGATGGCCCGCTTCCTTCCTCTGAAATTATTCTTAATCATATGTCTTGCGGTTGGCAAAATATCTTGTATGACAACAGCGCCGTTCTAATTAATGATACTACCGGATGGATACATTATGCAGATTGCGATTATGATCTTCCTATCATTAATTTCGATAGAAATAGCGTTGTGTTGTTGAGTGGCCGGCTTGCTGGTGATGGGTATATCACCAATGTGTCTTTCGAATGTGTAGGGGGTGTTGTCAATGTTAACCTGTATTACTCTCAAGGGATGTTCACTGTGAACAGCACACCGTTCTGCAAAGCATATAAGCTGCCAAAGATTCCAGAAGGAACTAATTTGTTACTTGAAATTCATCAGCAATAGTATATAACCCCCCATTTTGTATCCAACAATCAAGATATAACACCAGACTACAACTTTTAACTCATAATTCTCCATTCTTAATTCTTAATTATTCTTTGCCTGATACTTTTGGAACATATTACACGCTCACCGATGGGGGCGACACCCACGGACCCTTCCTAGAGGGGGTGATTGAGGGATGCCCCGCGGGGGTGGCCGTGCCTCCCGCCTTTGTGGCGGAAGAGATGGCGCGGCGCGCCCCGTCGCATCACGCGCTCTCCACCCGTCGCGTGGAGGACGATGCCGTGGAATTTCTCTCCGGCCTTGACGACCATCACTGTACCACGGGCGAGCCCATCCGCTTCCGCATACCCAACCGTGACGGTCAGCCCAATGAGGCGAACCGCTATGTGGTGCGACCTTCGCACAGCTCCTACACCTATTTCAGGAAGTACGGCTATGCCGACAATGAGCTGTGCGGGCGCGCCTCGGCACGGCAAACCGCCTGCCGCGTGGTGGCGGGCGCCGTGGCCAAGTGTTTTCTCCAGCCTTTCGGCGTGGCTTTCTCCTCCGAGGTGGTCGCCATCGGTACGCCCTGCCGCGAAGGCGACAGCGTGGGGGCGCTCGTGCGCGGGCGCATCACAGGCCTACCCGCCGGGCTAGGTGAGCCAGTTTATGACAAATTCTCCGCCCGTCTCGCCTATGCGATGCTCTCCATCAACGCCGCCAAGGGCTTTGAAATAGGGGAGGGCTTTCGCGCCGCCCAGATGGCGGGTTCCCAATACAACGATCTCCTGAATTCTGGATTCGTCTTCCGCTCCAACCACGACGGGGGCGTCCAAGCCGGCATTACCAACGGCCAGGAGGTCGTTTTTTCTGTTGCTTTCAAACCCATCCCCTCCGTGCGTTTCGACCAGCCAACGGTGGACTTCGACGGAACCCCCGCCGTGCTCAAAGGCTCCGACCGCAACGACCTCTGCGTGGCCCCGCGCGTGCTGCCCGTGGTGGAGGCGATGGCCGCGATGGTGGTGATGGACTTCTGGCTGGCGGAGAGGCGTTGAAGACTTTTTCGCGCTTTTGATTCCGATGATATGGAAGATTGCGAAATTTTGTGTATGTTTGCACCGCCTTTGACGAGGGATAAAAACGCCGTCAATAAAGGCTTTGATGCTTTGATTTTTTCATTTATTAACCTTAAATAACACAAAAAATGGCCTTTAATTTAAGAAACAGAAGCTTTTTGAAGTTGTTGGACTTCACCCCGAAAGAAATTCAATATATGCTGGACCTCGCGCGCGACCTCAAACGCGCCAAGTACGCTGGCACGGAGCAACCCCGCCTCAAGGGCAAGAACATCGCTCTGATTTTCGAAAAGACCTCCACCCGTACCCGTTGCGCCTTCGAAGTGGCCGCTTACGACCAGGGTGCTCACGTCACCTATCTGGGCCCCAGCGGCTCCCAGATCGGCATTAAGGAATCGATGGCCGACACCGCCCGCGTGCTCGGACGTATGTTCGACGGCATCGAATACCGCGGCTTCAAGCAGACCACTGTCGAGGAACTCGCCAAGTTTGCCGGCGTGCCCGTCTGGAACGGCCTTACCAACGAATTCCACCCGACCCAAGTGCTGGCCGACTTCCTCACGATGAGCGAGCACGTGGACAAGCCCCTCAACCAAGTGACCTACGCTTACCTCGGCGATGCCCGCTTCAATATGGGCAACTCTCTGATGGTGGGTGGCGCCAAGATGGGTATGGACGTGCGCATCATCGCCCCGAAGGCTCTGCAACCCGACAAGGAACTCGTCAAGAAATGTAAGGAAATTGCCAAGGAAACCGGTGCTAAGGTCACCGTCACCGACGACGTCAAGAAGGGCGTCAAGGGCTGCGACTTCCTCTACACCGACGTGTGGGTGTCGATGGGCGAGCCCGTCGAGGTCTGGAAAGAGCGCATCAAACTGCTCAAACCCTACCAGGTGAACAAGGAAACGATGAAGCTGACGGGCAATCCCAAATGCAAGTTTATGCACTGTCTGCCCGCTTACCACAACCTCGAAACCCAGGTGGGCCGCGACGTCAACAAGCAGTTCGGTCTGGACGGCATCGAGGTGACCGAGGATGTCTTCGAATCCGAGAACTCCATCGTCTTCGACGAGGCCGAGAACCGTATGCACACCATCAAGGCTGTGATGGTGGCCACCCTTGGCGACTAATTGACATTACATCAATTCAATATGGAAAAGGCCGTGACCCCATAGGTTGCGGCCTTTTTTTGTATTTTTGCACCGTAAAAATTTGAAACTATGCAATTGGCTTTATTTGCGGCAGTGCCCGACGAGGTGGGCACCTTGGCCGACCAGACACACTTCACCGGCATCGGGCGTGAGAACGCCACGCGCAAGATGATCCAGTTTATCGAAAAACATCGCGGCACGCCGTTCCACATCCTCAACATCGGCACGGTGGGCTCGCACGACAAGCCCGTGGGCACCATCCTGCGCATCAAGGAGATTGTCTCCGCCGGAAAGCCCTTCAACGAGCACCCGATGCTGCCCGACCTGCTGCCCGGACACTTCCCCGGTGTGGAAGACGCCGTGCTCTACTCCTCCGACTGTTTCGTTTCCCCGGAGGTGTTCACCGCAAAGTATCTCGATGGCCTCAAGAAGGAGGTCGATTGCTTCGATATGGAGTCGTCGGCGCTCTTCACCGTGGCCAAATGCTACGGCATCCCGTACTCTTCCTTCAAGATTGTGTCGGACAACTTGGACGTCACCATCGACGAATGGCGCGTCCGTGTGCAGGAACTTTCCAAGAAACTGGAGGCTTTTGTGCGCGAACAGGTGCTCTCTACAGCGGTGGTGATGCGCTAAAGTTGTGATGGGTGTCATTTTATAATGCTCATTATCAATAATATAAAATAAAAATCGCCAGTTTGCATTTTTATTTTTGGATATATTGAAAAAAAATGTATTTTTGCACCCTCTTTTGAAGAGGAGAGATGGCCGAGTGGTCGAAGGCGCACGCCTGGAGAGCGTGTAGGCGCCAAAAGCGCCTCCTGGGTTCGAATCCCAGTCTCTCCGCCACAAAGACAGAATGATCTGTTAGCTCAGTTGGTTTAGAGCGCTTGCTTGACAGGCAAGAGGTCACAAGTTCAAATCTTGTACAGATCACCACAAGAAGCCCTTGCAGATGCAGGGGCTTTTTTGTTTTGGTGATCTATTTTTCAATTTATTCATCTGGTTTTGTGGAGCACAATTTTTTCACTCTGTCTGGGTATTTCTTTATATTTTAGATGCAAGTCTGTGCTGTCAATGGCAAATTTGTTGCCGAATTTGTGCTGCAAAGCTATAGTTATATCCCTTTCACTTTCACAGTATGGGTAGTGAGAAAGAACAAGACAATATTCGTTTTCATTTAACGTTTTGTCGAGTAACTTTTTGTAAAAACTTGTATTGCAGGATTGGCAACTTTGAGACACAAATACATAAATGATAGCATACGAAGAATCATCGGAAAAATCGAGGAACTGTCCATAGTATTGATATTCTTTAGATTTATAAGGATGGCACCCTATTATCAGAGCAATTGATAATAAGAGGATGTAATACTTTTTTTTCATAATCCGTTTATTTTGAATAGTCCGAACTTGCTTTTTCCTGAATAATCATCGTTTTTTTTCATCATCAAACCTTCGGGTGTCACTAGGTTGTTTATAGGATTGTAAGAGGTGTTTAGGAATTTCTGCTCTCCTAAGATGTTGAAAGCAGAATCCAGAATCATAATAGAAAAAGACAATACAGTTGTTGTATTATCTTTAGGGCTCGGCATTTTTACAAATCGGTAATAAATGTTGCGATAAGGGTCGAAAACTATTCCAATGTAAGCGGCGAGTTTGTTGCGTTCTGCAAGTTTGGACTCGTTTTCCATATCGTCTATGTCTATACCTTCTGGGAGATTTTTGATATATCTGCTTTTGCAATCTCTGTGTGCTATGGTTCCATCTGTGCCATAGATTTGCAGGTTGTGGTCGGCTAAATGTGAAACTATAATCTCTTCTTTGTCGTTCATTGTGTAAGTGGTAGTTATATTAAAAGGAAACATACTTTTACCCTTATCATAGTAACTCTCTGGGAATCTGCCTACTGAATTGTCCACAATAGTGGAATCGGGTGTGATGACGAAGTGTATTATAGGCATTTGTTCTTTTTTATCACCATAAGGGAAAACGACATTGGCGATATAATAGTGAGGATGTTTGGCAATGAGTGGCGTGGCAGGGCCGCTGGTGAATTCTACAGAAGGTCCTAGGTCGTTCCCAGTCTGTCTAAGTTTGGAGAGCTCGGATATCGTCAAATTAACGATAGTGTCCAATTTCCCTGTTATATTGTCGTACCTAAGAATTTGTGTGGAATGGTAGGGACAAAAAATGACAGAAGAATCTGATTCGTAAAGAAAACCTTGAACATAAGTTGCTATTGGCAATTCAATTTTACGGATGATTTCCCCACCATTTATGTCATAGACATAAATGGTTTTGGAATGATATGGATTGGCGATGAAAGTGTTGTCGTTGCATTGACAGTAAAAATAATCGTTCACACCTTTCTCTCGGGTATATGAAACCTCTTTGTCTAAAACTAAATATACTTTTGGCTGGTTGGAACATCCAGCCAAAAGTATTAATAAAAAAATGATCAACTTTTTCATTGCAGTTGCCATAGGCGCACAAAAATTAGGCAGGGAGCAAATATAGCTCAATTAATAGCGCTCCCCCAAATAAAAAGAGAGACCGAAACAATAAGAAAGGGGTGAAACTGTAGGACATAGTATGTTGGTATTACCTGTTTGCAAATATACAAAAAAATCTGTGTGGTGTCTTGCCCTACCCCCCCCAAAAAAAAATGGATTTGTTTTACTGATACCTTAATTTGTTGATGAAATAGACCGGCCGGCGGGTCTTAGTGCTCCCCGTGTTGCGGAAACGGTACCCCGATAGCAGGTAATAGTCCTCGTACCAAGGCCATAGCGCCGTGGTGTACACAACCGGGTTCTCCTTGTTCTGCTGTGGGAAGAGGGCCGAGGAACGGATGGGATCGATGACGTTCAGTTCTCTGTCGGTCAGCATCGTGACCAGGTATTCGCTTTGCAGGTGGTAAAACAGTATCCCCGCCTTGGTGAAGGCTACGCGCAGGTGCGAGGTCAGGTTGGTGACCAGCATATTGTCGAAGGGGAAACTGTATTTGCCGGCCAGATGCCCCTCCTTGTCGAAGATGTGTACCTCAGCGTTCAGGAAGCGGTAGCCCATAAAGATGGGCTCTGTGGTGGGCACGCCGTAAGAGTAGGTGGTGGAATAGCGGTATTCGGGATAAAACGACTCGGTGACGAAAGCCACGTGCGTGCTGTCGCGGAACAGCCGTCCGGGAAGATAAAGCACTTCCGACTGGCTCTTGGTCGAGGGTTCGTAAGGCAGTAACTCCACCTCGGAGAAAGCCCCGTTTTCATAGAGTACGCTGTACACCCCCGTGGCGGTGTTGCCCTGATTGCCTTTGCGGAGCTGGTAGGTGCCGGCAATCAGCATCTGGCTGGTGTCCACCTGCGTGATGCGGGCGTTCTGGAACCGGTAGGCCCCCGTGTCGGGCATATCCACAATGCGCAGCACGTTTCCTTCCAGGTCGCTTTCACAGAGCCAGATTACATTGTCCTTGGTACTGGACGAGAGATTGGCGCACGTCACGATCCGTTGCCCGAGGGTGTCCACCCAAAAGTCGTCGATGGTGTAGCTGGGGGCATCTTTCAGGTAAAGTCCCTGCACGAAAGGCTGGTCGGCGTGCATAAAGAAAAGGTTGGTGTTGTCCTTGCCCGTGGGACAGGTGAAAAGCAGCTGTCCGCGGTAGGCCCTAAGACGGGTAATATCGTCGGTGGGCAGGTTGCGGAGGTGCAGGGTGTCGGTACGGTGATTGACAATGTCCAAATGCACCAGCAGTCCGGCGGGCGTTTTCTTCTTTTTCAGTTTTTCCTGATACAGAACATATAAGCCCCCGTCGTTGTAGGCGGAGGCTATATATATATAATGTATAGGAAGGCGTAGGAAAGTATCAGCCACGAGGCTGAGGTCGGTGTTGTAGTGGGCGAAGTGCGCGATGGTGGTGTCAGCCTCGTATGTAGGGTAGAGGAGGCACAGCCCTTGCGCGTCGCAGAGCACGCACTGCAGCTCCGTGGAGTATTGCTCGGAGGGAAACTCCAAACGGACGGGCTTGTTGCTTTGGGCGAACAGTCCGTTGGCGAAGAGGCAGAGGCAGAGTATAGCGCCAAGACGTCTCATTCTTTGCCTGTTCGGTCAGGGTCCGTTACTTTACGATGTAGTTGACGTAGATGCCCGGGGTGTGGATTTGCTCCATCGGGATCTGGCCCACTTCCACGAGTTCCTTGGTCTCCACGATGACCAGGTCGGCGGCCATAGCCATCATCGGGTTGAAGTTCTGGGTCGTGCCCTTGTAGATGGAGTTGCCCATCGTGTCGCAGATGCTGGCGCCGATGAGGGCGACGTCGGCGTGGAGGGGCTTCTCGAGGAGGTACTCCTCACCGTCCACCATCACGGTCTGCTTGCCTTCAGCCACGACAGTGCCGAGGCCGGTCTTGGTGAGCACGCCGCCGAGGCCTGCGCCGCCGCAACGGATACGCTCGGCCAGAGTGCCCTGCGGGCAGAACTCGATGTCGAGGGTCTTTTCGTTGAACTGCTGGATGGTGTCGGGGTTGGTGCCGATGTGGGAGGCGTAGAGTTTCTTGACCTGCTTGTTGGCGATCAGCATACCGATGGCCTTGTTCTGGTAGGCCGTGTCGTTGCCGATGAGGGTGAGGTCCTTCACGCCCTTCTGGGCAATGGCCTCGATGAGTTTGACGGCCGAGCCGCAGCCGAGGAATCCGCCATACATAATGGTCATACCGTCTTTGATGTGGGAGACGGCTTCTTCTATCGTGATCAGTTTACTCATTGTTGTGTTTGTTTTTATGATGAAACAAAAGCCTGGAGTCCTGTAGGACCAGGACCCCGGGACTTAAGGTTGTTTTTACCAGGCGAAGAGCGGTCTGTCGTGCATCATATCGTTGACCATCTTGCGGGTCTTGGCGATGAGTGCTTCGTTCTCGACGTCGCAGAGCACGTTGTCGATCATCTCGACGATGCCGTCCATATCAGCCTCTTTCAGGCCGCGGGTGGTGATGGCGGGGGTGCCGACGCGAAGACCGGAGGTCTGGAAAGCGGAACGGGTGTCGAACGGGACCATATTCTTGTTGATGGTGATGTCGGCCTTCACGAGGGTGTTCTCGGCGACCTTGCCGGTCATTTCGGGGAACTTGGTGCGGAGGTCGATGAGCATCAGGTGGTTGTCGGTGCCGTTGGAGATGATCTTGTAGCCTCTCTTGTTGAAGGCCTCAGCCATAGCGGCGGCGTTGAGTTTCACCTGCTTGATGTACTGGGCGTACTCGTCGGTCAGGGCCTCGCCGAAAGCGACGGCCTTGGCGGCGATGACGTGCTCCAGCGGACCGCCCTGCACGCCCGGGAAGACGGCGGAGTCGAGCAGCTGTGACATCATCTTGACGACACCCTTCGGGGTGGTCTTGCCCCACGGGTTCTCAAAGTCCTTGCCCATCATAATGAGGCCGCCGCGCGGTCCGCGCAGGGTCTTGTGGGTGGTGGTGGTCACGATGTGGCAGTGTGCCACGGCGTTGTTGAGCAGTCCCTTGGCGATGAGACCGGCGGGGTGGGAGATGTCGGCCAGCAGGATGGCGCCGATCTCGTCGGCGATCTTGCGCATACGGGCCCAGTCCCAGTCACGGCTGTAGGCGGAGGCGCCGCCGATGATCAGCTTCGGACGCTCGCGGAGAGCCACCTCTTCCATCGTGTCGTAGTTGATGCAGCCCGTGGCTTCTTCCACCTGGTAGGCCACCTGGTGGTAGAGAATGCCGGAGGAGTTGACGGGGGAGCCGTGGGAAAGGTGACCGCCGTGGTTGAGGTCGAGACCCATAAAGGTGTCGCCCGGCTGCAGGCAGGTCAGCAGCACGGCCATATTGGCCTGGGCGCCGGAGTGCGGCTGCACGTTTGCCCATTCTGCGCCGAAAAGCTCCTTCACGCGGTCGATGGCGATCTGCTCGCTTTGGTCCACAATCTGGCAGCCGCCATAGTAGCGCTTGCCCGGAAGGCCTTCAGCGTATTTGTTGGTCATCACAGAACCCATAGCCTCCATCACTTGGGGGCTCACAAAGTTTTCGGAAGCGATCAATTCAATGCCGTTGGTCTGGCGTTGACGCTCCTGTTCGATAAGATTGAAGATTTGTTCGTCTCTTTTCATAGATATAACTTATTGATTATTAATTGTTTTATATTTTCAACGAAATGTGCTGCAAACATACATAAAATTAATGAAAGTATGTACTTAAAAATACAACCTTCCTGTTACTTTTGTTTTTTTTAGGGCGGGCGTTGTGTATGCTTTTTTTTGTACTTTTGCCGCCCTGAATTTTTAACCTAATCAATTATTCTAAAACATTAAAATTTTATGGAACAACAAGACCTTCTTCCTCAAGAGAATGCAGAAATGCAGAATCAAGAGATGAACTCTGGCGCTTCTGTGGAAGCCCAAAACATTACGACTCAAGAATCTTCCGCACCTGCAGAGGAAACTGAAACCCCAATTGCCGAGCCTGCTGTTGAACAACCCGCAGCCGAGGAACCCGCCGCCGAAGAACCGGCAGCCGAGGAGCCCGTGGCTGAGGAACCGAAGGCTGAGGAGCCTGTTGCCGAAGAACCGAAGGCAGAGGAACCCGTCGCCGAAGAGCAGCCCGTGGCCGAAGCACCCGCCCCGCAGTCGGCGGAGGAGATGATGGCGGAGATGGACGCCCAGCAGACCACTGAGGAACCAGTGGCCGAGGCTGAAGCTGAAGCCGCCCCCGAAACTGCCCCGGAGGAGACCCTCGAGCAGGTGGAGGCAGAGTATGCCGCCTTCGACCTCGAAAAGTGCGTCGCCGAGTTGGAGCGTTTGGTGAAAGAACCGAACTTCAACCTCATCAAGATGCGCGTGGGTGTGCTCCGTGCCAGAATTTTAGACTTTTTCAGAGAAAGAAGACGCGCTGCCCAGCAGGCTTTCGAGGCCGCCAAGGCCGCTGCCGCCGAGAACCCCGAGGCCAATGCCGAGGAGCCGCAGGCCCCGACCAATGAACCCGACGAGGTGGAAGTGCGTTTCAACAAGGCTTTCCAACAATATAAGGACTCCAAGGCCAAGTTCATCGAGGCCCTCGAAGCCCAAAAACAAGACAATCTCAATGCCAAGAACAAAATCATAGAAGGACTCAAAAACCTCATTGAAACCGAATCCAACCTCAAGGTGCTCAACGACAAGTTCAAAGAGTTCCAGGAGCAATGGAAGACCATCGGCCCTGTGCCGCAAACCGAGTCCACCAACCTCTGGCAGAACTACCACTTCTATGTGGAGAAATTCTTCGACATCCTTCGCCTCAACAAGGAGGCTCGTGAGATGGACTACAAGAAGAACCTGGAGAGCAAACTCGAACTTTGCGAGAAGGCCGAGTCGCTGCTGCTGCTCGACTCCATCAACCAATCTTTCAAGGAACTCCAGAGCCTGCACGAGCAGTGGAAGGAGATCGGACCCGTGGCTGAGGAGAAGAAAGAGGAGGTCTGGGAACGCTTCAAGGCCGCTTCCGACCAAATCAACCAGAGACGCAAAGAGCATTACGACAAGCTGTTCGCCGAAGAGCAGAACAACTACAACGCCAAGGTGGTGCTTTGCGAGCAGGCTGAGGATATCACGGCCAACACGTCCGACAGCGTCAAGCATTTCAACGATATCAGCGACAAGCTGACTGAGCTGCTCAATATGTGGAAGACCCTCGGACCGGCCCCCGCCAAGCTCAACGACGAGATCTGGGCCCGCTTCAAAGGCACGCTCGACAAGTTCTTCACCCAGAAGAAGGAGTATTTCCAGCAGATCAAGGATACGCAGATGCAGAACTACAATCAGAAGCTCAACCTCGTCATCCAAGCCGAGGGCATTGCTGACCGCACCGACTGGAAACAGGCCACGGCCGACATTCTCAGCCTGCAGACCGAGTGGAAGAACATTGGCGCCACGCCGCGCAAGTATTCCGACCAGATCTGGAAGCGCTTCCGCGCCGCCTGCGACAAGTTCTTCGAGGCTAAGTCCAACTATTTTAACAATATCCAGGACAAGGAGAATGAGAACCTCCAGAAGAAAGAGGAACTCATCCAGAAGATACTCACCCACGAGTTCGGCGACGACCGCAACGCCAATATGGACGTGATGAAGGCCTACCAGAACGAGTGGATCGCCATCGGATTCGTGCCCAAGAAAGAGAAGGACAGAATCTATGCCGAGTACCGTGCCGCCCTTGACAAGCGTTTCGCTGAGTTGAAGATCAGTGCCTCCGATATGAAACACAACCGTTATCAGTCGCGCATCGACAACATCCTCAACAACCCCAACGCCGACAAGCTCATCGACAAGGAGAAGAACTTCTTGAAGAACAAGCTCACGCAACTCAAGGAGGACATTGTGCTCTGGGAAAACAATCTGGGCTTCTTCTCCAATTCCAAGAATGCCGACCTGATCACGGCCGAGTTCCGCAAGAAGATCGAATCCGCCAAGGAGGAGGTCAAGGAACTGGAGTACAAGATCCGGATGATGAACAACCCGAAACCGAAGTCCGAGGAGACCCCGGCCGCTGACGCCGCCCCTGAGGCGACTGATGCCCCCGCCGAGACCCCCGAGGCATAGTGTCTGATGATGCAAAGAACATTTTTGAAAATAGTATTGGCAATATGTTTGTCAACACCCGTTTTATCTGCGGTCGCACAGTCGGCCGCAGATAAAATTTTAGGTGTATATTACATCTCTGACGACCAGTCGGACGAGGACTGCAAGATCCGGATTGTGAAGACTGCTGACGGCAAGTATGAGGGGCAGATCATCTGGGTGAAGAATCCGACCTTCAAGGACGGGTCGCCCAAGCGTGACATTATGAACCCCGACCCCAAGAAGCGCAACACGCCGGGCGACAAGATCAAGTTGCTGTTCCATTTCCGCTACGATGCGAAGGAAAACAAGTGGGTGGACGGGGAGATTTACGACCCCGTGCACGGCAAGTTCTACAAGAGCCGGATGTGGTTTGAGGATGAGAAGACATTGCGGGTGCGCGGCTACATCGGCGTGCCGGCGTTGGGCCGTACAATGAAATGGAAAAAGATCGGATAGCGTATGGAAAAACTGGATGTGAGAATTGACAAGTGGCTCTGGATGGTGCGTCTTTTCAAGACGCGCTCGTTGGCCACGGAGGCCTGCAATGCGGGCAAGGTGAAGCTGGACGGCACCAACGTGAAGCCCTCGCGTGAGGTGCGCACGGAGGAGGTGTACGAGGTACATATCGGCTCGCTGAACAAGACGGTGAAGGTGCTCGGCACGCCCAAGAGCAGGGTGGGGGCGCCGCTCGTGCCGCAATATATGGAGGACCAGACCCCGCAGGAGGAGTACGACCGCCAGAAGACCCTCCGCACCGCCGAATACCGTCCCCGCGGACTGGGCCGTCCCACCAAACGCGACCGCCGCCAGCTGGAGTACATCAAGAACCGGTATGCGGAAGAGGAGTAGAGGGGAGTTAAGAAATTAAGGAGTTAAGAAATTAAGGAGTTAAGAAATTAAGAAATTAAGAAATTAAGAAATTAAGGAGTTGAGGGGTGGGGGTGATGCTTTGGTGATTCTTTTCGTGGTTTCTTAATTTCTTGGTTTGCAATTGTGTTTACCGCTCGGGGGAAGTGCTCAGAAAATGTTCCGTTGGGTTTCAGCGGGTTCTATCCTCGCGACAAACTGTCTTTATCTGTAGTAACGAGACGCCGTCCGATTTTTGTGAGGGCTACAAATCAATGCTCAGTTTCGGACACATCTTACCGAATAGCCCGTCACCCATCTTTTAAGATCTGTGTCAATGCCGGCATAATTATATTCGAGAATTCTACAATAGGAGTCGTAAACGTCGTATTCCGTAGATGTCCAAAAGTTGGCGTGCATACCATAGAATTGTGCAGCACCCCAATAAAAGTGTCCAGCAGGAAGAATTGAGAATCCAGTGGCATTGTTGGTGCTGGAATTGTTGCCAATGGTGCATTCTGAGGAGCATTCGAGCCAGCCATCCGTATCGCATAATGCTTTGCCGATGCTGACATTAAAGTTGCATGAAAATACGTTTTGATCTTTCAAATAGTCGGTGAATTGTGTCCATTCTGCGTTGCTGGGCACGTGCCAGCCATCAGGACAAATTCCTTGAACCCCACTAGGAATGGCGTTGCTGGAGGCTGCTCCGTGCATAACGGTTTTCCAATTGTAGAGAAGACCGTAGGTGGCGACATTGTTTGTGTCGTTTCCAGGGAAGTAGTAATATGGCGGAAAGGAACTGGTGCTGAAAGAAGAGACGGCACTTCCGTCTGCAAAGTGAGTCGTTCTTAGGTTCTCCTTCATCCAGCATTGGGTGCCGTATTGCGCGGTAGGGTATATGTTGCCGTCATAGTCAGTGACGGTGGGGGCATTTGGGCAGGGTTGTCCGAATGACAAATAGATGTTGTTGGTAGGAAATTGCAAGATGACAGTCTCTTCCCCAGCCGCCAATGTTCCTATGTGATTTTGGCTTTGAATCACGGAATTGTTGCGAATGGCGAAACCGCAGTATTGCATTTCATCCCCGATGTTATACGACTTGTAACTTTCCCCTTTCTCATCGGATTTGGGTGTGGATACTATTGGCTCGGATTTTACAATTCCAATATATTCAATGCTGTTCTTAGCATTTCCATTAGTGTTGCAAATCATTTTGATAGACGAAACCTGTTCGTTTTGTTGCGTAATGAGTGTGTAATACCCTGAATGTGATATATTTACTATAAATTGATGAGTTTCGGCCTGTTGTGGAATAAACCGCAGTGAGGCCACAGAACGGCCTGTAAAATCGGTGATGGTCATTTTTACAGGAGTGCCTTCTTGAACATTCAGCAACAGGATTGTTGTTCCATTAAATGGATTAGGCGTGTTTTGGAAGAGATGTAAATTGCCATTGGTGGTGAAATCCGAGATTCCAATTCCCCCTCCTGCAGGATTGAATTTAAATGTAAGAACGGTGTCAGGCCAAAAAAGGAATTCCGTCCATCCGCGGGTAAGGTTTGTAACGGTCGCATACCTGATTTGTAAGAATTGCCCGTTATCATCCTCACCTGTGAAAAAGATGGTTGGCTTTTGCGCCGATAGTGATGCGGTCGTCAATGCTATCAAACTCAAAAGGAGAACTTTTAGTTTAAAATAACGTGATAACATAAATTCAAACTTTAAATTATCCAAAATTTTTTATAGTTTTAGTTTGCAAAAATACTTTTTTTCTGGACAAAACAATGATTGTTCAAAATTATGTATCTTTGCGCTATGATATCCCGCAATAGAAATAAAGTGCTGCCACTGGCCTTGACCGTCGCATTCTGTGCGATGTTTTTTGTCGTTTCCGCACAAAACCGGCAAACGATGCCCTCCGCCGTGCTTGTCCATGAGAAGTGCTATAGGTGTTACGAGTTTGACACACTCTGCCAATTCAAATATGGGGATATTGTGTTGACGGATGATTCCATCACTTTCAAGGACATGGATTGCATCGATCATTGCGTTGATAGTGGAATAAGTTTTTTGAACGGTGCGTATCTGATATTTTCTTTTCCGAACGGGAATCGATACATAATGGAACTCTTCAGCTATTTCTCCAGTTTTGTGCCTCAATATTCTCCCATTATTTTTAGAGAGGATTGGGGAAATACGTTGCCGATGCAGCCAACCTTTTCAAAAAATGATTGGACTAAATCGTTGAAGAAGTTCGTAAAGAAATGGAATTCGTATGCGGATCAGGAAGAGGTTGTGTTGAATATTATCGAGTGCGGACCGAATTATTCACGCACGCTTATAGTACAAGGAACGGATACGATTGTGGTAGGGGAGGGCTATTATGACACGGTTCTTCAATTTGACTTGTCGGAACCGGATGATTCGGATTTCATGTTCGGAGTCGACATCATCGACGGAGACACTATTTTTCTATTTCCCGAGTTTTTCCCGAAGTTTCCTGGCGGAACTGATTCCTTGAGAGCCTTCGTGCTCCGTGAAACCCAATATCCGGAAGACCCGCTCTTGGATGCTGGTGGAGTGGTACGGGTGAAATTTATTGTGGATAAAGACGGAAGTATCATTAAGCCAGTGGTGATAACGTCTTTGCATCCTAAATGCGATGAAGAGGCCGTCCGAGTGGTCTTGTCTATGCCAAAATGGCAACCAGGCACACTTAGGGGGCTTCCCGTCCGCTGTTATTATGATTTGCCGGTGACGTTCTGGCGGTGAGTGTTTATAGTGGCGTGTCTCCGACACGCTTGCATCGCCGGGTGTCGCTATGCCCCACACTGCGTTGTCTCCTCCTCACGGCACCACACTGCGCTCCTTCGTCGCTTGTGTGGAGTTACTAGAATTTTGCCCCTTCGGGGCTGCTCGAGGAAGATGTATCCTCCTCACGGCACCACACTGCGGCTTCCGCCTTGTGTGGGGTTACCTGCGCTTCGCGCGTTTTGCCTCTTCGAGGCTGCTCGAGGAGCAAAATACTCATTGCTCCATTTTGTAAATTATAAATACAATCCCTGCAAATAAGGCTACAACTGTCAAAATCCCCACAACAAGGCACTTGATGCGTTGGCGCTTGTCGATGTGCGGATAATCCTTTTCGCCCGACAATTCCGTAAGGGAGATGTCCATCCGCAACAATTTGGAGATGAAATATCGGACATACAACCCGACGAACTCGAAAATCTGGTAACTGCCCCCGCCCTGTCCATCTTTCATAAGTAATTCTCAATTCTCAATTCTCCATTCTCAACTCTCAACTCTTAACTCATCTCCAGCATCCTCTGTATCGGCACCAACGCCTTCTTTCTCAATTCCTCATCCATAACGAGCTCCGGCTGCTCCTCGAGCAGGGCGGCGTAGATGTTCAGCAGGTTGTTCTTCTTCATATTCACGCAGTCGTGCTTGACGGCGCCGTTGTAGAGCGTGTAGAGCTTCTTGTCAGGGTTGCGCTTCTGCATCTCATAGATGATGCCGCTCTCGGTGACGACGATGAACTCCTTGGCCTCGCTCTCGCCGATGAAGTTGAGCATCGCGGCGGTGGAGCCGATGAAATCCACCTTCTCCAACAACTCGCGGCGGCACTCGGGATGCGCCACCACCAAAGCGTTAGGATGCTCGGCCTTGGCCTTCTCCAGGTCTTCCACCTCATAATGGTCGTGCACGCAGCAGGCACCATCCCAGAGGAGCATCTGGCGGCTCGTCATCCGGTTGATGTAGTCGCCGAGGTTGCCGTCGGGCACGAAGATGATCTTCTCGTCCTGGGGCAGCTGGTTGACGAGCTTCAGGGCGTTGCCGGAGGTGACGATCAGGTCGCACTGGGCTTTCACCGCGGCCGTGCAGTTGACGTAGGCCAGCACCTTGTGGTCGGGGTGCTTCGCCTTGAATTCGGCAAGCTTTTCGGCCTTGCAGCTGTTTGCCAAGGAGCAGCCCGCGCTCATATCCGGCACCAGCACCTTCTTGGTGGGGTTGAGGATTTTGGCGGTCTCGGCCA
>JAEEGG010003976.1_pt1 | contig 36229 bp, 26 predicted proteins | sample 9134161 | NCBI WGS metagenome assembly JAEEGG01 (sample SAMN16246543, study PRJNA631951) | gut metagenome | biome: gut microbiome; feature: rumen; material: CR-attached | host: Bos | place: Iran: Karaj | collected 2018-10
GGTCAGCCACCCTTTGGCGGCTTTTGATTTGTTTTGTGTTTTCGTTGCTTGGCATAAAAAATCGTGGAACTTTTCTTACGCCTACTTAGGTGTTCCATGACCTGCCAAGCAAGTAAGTAAAGCCCACGATTACTCGTAGGCGTTTACCGCTATACTATTGCTTGGCTTGTTTGTGGAACTTCAAGTAGGCAAGTGAGAGCGAAAACGCTTTTATAATATGTTAGTTATGTTCTATTATGTTTGTTCGATATGTTGGGTGTTTTTTGTTTGTTTATGGGTGCAAAGATAGGAATTCTGTGGAATGTGGAAAATAATTGCTGGAGATTATGATTGTTTTTTCACTTGCTTGTCATGAATTTCTCGAAGATTCTCAAGCACTTCCAAAACTGGTGCTGTTGTTTCTTCACTTTCAGGAATAAAAGGATCGTCGTCCCATTCTAATGCGTTGATGGATGTGCTGGAAGATGTAATACGCCATGCCTCAATAATGACTATCGAAGTGACTTCAATAGCTTCTTCAAAGCTATCCGGTACTTGGATTTGGTTGTTATCATCTATAGCTAAAGCCGTTAGTCTGCATTTGCCAAAGTGCGGTAGGTTTTTTTCTAATGCATCAAGACTGGAAGTGTTGTTAGGAGTCATTGTATGCTTACGACACATTACTACAAAATACCGTCCTGTTTTCATGTCAGCGTCAGGTATCACAGGAGCGAGACACACTCGATACCATGAAGGATGGTTTTTATTGATTCCTTTTATCAAATGAACTTCAACGCCTGGCTTTCCTAATGCTATATTATCTTTCCATTCCTTAACAATCTTTTTACCTTCCGAAATGTTTTCATAAAGCAGAGCCAACAAAGGAGGTTCTTGCATGCTCTGATCAATAATGAAGCCCAGCCCTTTCCAAATTGCAATATCCCACAACTGCATATTAGTTGAAACATTGTAAATAGACATTTTCTGCTGTGAAGATGTAAATTGTTTGATCTTTGCCATTTCCTTTTCTGAATCTTTAGCCAGACAAGTATAAATCTTGTTTTCTGCTTTCTGCCATTGGCTAATGGAATACTTGAATTTGTCACCTAACACCAAATAGACCGATTTATGAAGTTGTATTAATGAAGACACCCTGTCAAATATTCTCTCTTTGTCCTGGCGTTCTTTAATCATTGTTTCCAAATCATCGTTTGAAACTGTATTATAAGATAAAAAACGACTTATAAAATAAGCGAAACAGTGCCAATAGTCCTTACTTAAAGAATCATGATTGACACTGAAAATGTATTCTGTGTTAGAGTATCTTCTAATTTGTGAAGTTTTTTCTTTGGTCTCTTTTATCGTAATTTTAATCTCTGGATTCACAATTACTAATTCAAAATCTATAAAAGTAGCAAGCAACGTTTCAACCGAGGCCAAGATTGTCTCCGCAACCAGCTGATTCTTTACTGAGTTTTCATAAGTAACATAAAACCGACAATTATGCGCCAGGGTATTCAGGGTAACCTCTCCATCTATTGCTATATTAAGAGCACCTATGAATTGTTCATGAATAGGCTGATTTTGTAGTAATAAAGTCCAGTCATCTTGTATCATTTCAGAAAACCGTTCATTTACTTCTTCTTTGTATCCAAGCGCATACTTTAGATAATTGGCACATAACGGCATATCAAACCTTTCAAAGATGTCGGGAAGTATTGAGATTTCATACTTGGTAAAATCAGCAGCAGCCAAATGACAACACCAGCCTCCTTCTTCCATTGTGTCTCGTTCAACAAATTCTTTTGTTTCAAACTCTTGTCTATTGTGTGCGATTACAAACAACAACTCTTTCCAATTAAGATACATAACAAGACGACCAAGCATCAATTCTATCTCACATAGTTTTGAAAGAACAGTCAAAAGAAGATGTGGTATGGTGCCTTGGGAATAGAACTCTCTAACCAAGAATGATGCAGACTTCACAAGATACGCTTTTGCACTATATGGAAGATCCATATGATTTAGGGCTATTCCCATAAATCCACAAGCTTTAATGTATTCTTCCTCATAGCCTTCCTTAAGGAAAGCATGTATGCAATGTCCCAAATGCTTTACTACAAGAAGATAGTTTTCCTTCTCCATCAATGTTTGCGCACGGTTAAAATGAATCAAGGCACCTTGGATATCAGATTCTCTGGCCGATGATATTTCTGCAATTCTATCCACCATTTTTTCAAATTCATCATTGTTCGTAATAACACGCCCCATCATATCAATGATTTGAGACTGGGCATCAAAACTGATGTCGGGGTAGTTGATGCTTTTTTCAAGCAACTCTGCAAGTACTTTGATTTCTTCAGACAAATTTTCACCCATCTCTATTTGGTGAAACAACCTGTGCTCAGAAAAATAAATATCCAAAAAAAGTTGACAAGGTTGAGATAAATTGTTTTTTCCCCTCAGTGTTTTAATAAAGCCCACCTCGTTTTCTAGTTTATTGGAGTCGAAAAGCCCAAGCCGTGTGACATTTTCAATATTGGTCAGAGTATTAGTTAATAGTTCTATTGTATGCACAGTCGTATGCTCGGATGCATATTCTTTCAGTTTCAGATAGTCTTCATAGGTTGCATCAAGATCATTAAACCAGAAGAAAGATGTCCAAGCATGATTATATAATATGTTGAATGTTTGAATGGAGGTGCCGTGTATTTGAGCTTCTCTCAAAGCACGTTCAAATCGTCCTTCTGTCTCTTTTCGTGGCTTTTCCAATCCTCTGCTTAACAAACAAGTTTCTAGCAAGTCATCCACATATTGTGTATCGAGGCCTTCTATTGAGCGTGTGAGGAGACCATCTTCTATCTTTTTCAGTTCGTCCGCACGCTGTTTATCCATTGGACCAATAATAACTGTCTTTTTTCGATATTCTTCTGAAAAATTCAACTTCTCTATAGCCAAATCTAAACACCCCTGTTCGAATACTATAAAAGAAAACCAATTACCGTCATATATTAGAACTGGGATAGAATGTTTTCGGGTTAGATTATCCTCAATTTCTAAACGTTTACTTGATTTTATCTTTTGGTTGGTAAAAAATAGAATTTTTGAATAGCCACGCCCAGTTCCAATTATTTTTTCAACATCTTTTTTTAGTTTATTCTCCCATTTATTCTGTACACTAATTGCGATTGCCCATCTTTGATCGCCCGTACTGCCTTCAGACACCCACCATTTGTCAGAAATGGAATTATCTACAGGATAGGTCTCACCATCAACTTTTCCATCTCCTCCTCCGTCTGGACCAGTCTGCGGCTTGATGTTTGGTGTTACGAGACGAGATGCAACAGCCAAAGCAAAAGTCTCAAATTCAGACTGCTTTTTATCCTGAGACAATTGTTGAAGTTTCAGATCGAAGACTTCTTTGGTTAGTTTAGTTTCATAAATAATCTCTGTATCTGAGAAAAGATTACTCCTTAAACGACGATAATAAGAAAAGAAATCCTTACGCAGTATCTGAATTTCATCTTCTTCAGAGCATGTATCCTCATATAATTCTAGTTCTTTCATGTTTGTTTCTTTTCGTGCTTTACATTTTATTTATCACATTATCTACCAAAATCCATCCCCAAATAGTATAATGCATTGTGGAAGGATCGCGTATCAAATGCTAGAACACATTCAACACCTCTTAGAGACTTACATCCCATATTTCATCTCCCTCATAAACTCATCGGCCACATGCTCTACAACATTCTTCATAGTGCATCCTTCAAGAAAGATTATTTATCACCGCAAAAATACAAATCTTTCCCTATTTGGAAAGTGATTTATTCCTCAATGTCCATCGGCAGCCTTCATTCGAACAGGGGGACAAATTGTCCCCCACTTGGATTCAGATAATCAATGACAATTGTATTATTCCATCACCCTCCCAATAAACTGCACAAACCCTTCAATATTCCCCTCCACACTGGCTTGCTCCAAGGCAGCCATATACTCCTGTCGGCGTTCCACGGGAATCACTACCCAGGGGTAACCGGCTGTTACCAATTGGCTGTTCATCACGAAACGTGCCGTGCGTCCGTTGCCGTCCATGTAAGGGTGGATATAGACAAAGAAGAAATGCCCTAAAACGGCACGTACCAGCGCATTCTCCTCTTGCATCATCAAATCCGACAAGGCACTCATCGCATCCAAAACCGCGTCAGGATTTAACGGCGTGTGCATCGAGTTGCGGATATACACCTGATGCCTGCGGTAGCCTATCAAATCCGATGCTTTCACAATGCCCGCTCTGACGCATGGCTCAAACAGCTGAAAGTGCCAGTCCTGATGCCCTTTCACATACAACTGTGCAGGTGCCTTGCCCGAAAAACAGTCAGCTACACCCTGCTTCAGCAGTTCATACGCCTGATAATAACCTCGGGCGGCCAACGCATTCCTGCGTTCCTTGTCCTCCTCGTTTTTTTCAGGATCCCAGTTGCCACTCCGCACACGCTCCAACAGACCTTCCGTAATCTTATAGCCCTCAATCGACAAAGAGTTATAGCTGTCCTTTACATACGTCGCATCCATCATCGCCAGCACCGAAGCAGCATCTTGTTGTATCGGCTGGACTTGCAATGTGTCTATTACCACCTTCCGCATCTGCATCCACATCAAGCGGATGCGTGAGGCATAAGGCGATTCCGCAAATGTCACTATCCGCACATTCTCCTCAAACGGATTCTCTTCCTTCACAGTATGCCCCACTTGGCGCATCATGCGCAACAACTCATCAGCCATCTCCTCGCGTCCGATGGAGCGCAACGCACCTGCCACGCGACCCGCCCGGGTGGTATGTCCCCCGTCGATAGCCGCCAAGACGATGGGCGAGACATCACGCAAGCTGGCAAGACAAGTCCTTGCCTCCCACGCATCACGACGATAATAATCCGGTCCCACCATCAACAAGGCATATTCCATGGGATACAAACGCACACCATAACGCGGCTCCCGTATCACCTCTGGCGGAAGGCTTGCCTTGATGTCCACAAGCGAAGTCCCGAAAGGCAGTTGCAGGATGTTGTTTGTTCCGTCCTCGCAGCGCACAATCAATTGTTTGGGAATCACCGTCTTACCGCTGTGGAAATAGAGTGACAGCTCCGGTGACAGGCACCAAGCCCCATTGAATCTCTTGTCTAAATAAGCCGTAATGAAGTGCCAGTACGACACATACCACACTGTTGAATCGCCCTCACTCCCTGGCGATGACGGGATATACCATCCCTTCATGACCATCTGAAGGTATCCGCTGTTCACCAACCGTTCTGTATGTGTCCGTCCCAGTGTGTCCGCTCCCTGAATCACCAAATTGTCTCCATGGGCATCCTGATACGCCTTCAACACCGCCAATGACTCCGCCAATTTCTCTTGTATTGTTGCCATATTAGTATATTTTGCACCGCTGTTATTAGTTTATTTTGCTTTACTAACATTAGTCTATTTTGCACTGCTAATATTAGTTTTTGACGCTGCAAAAATACGAATCTTTTTCTATTTCAACAATATATTTACTGCAAAAAGTAATAAAAACGCTCTGCTTTTTTGTTGCAGAAATCCAACAAGTTCAGTTGTGTTTATTAGTTTATCTTGTCTTGCGACTATTAGTTTTTGCTGTTGAAATGGATACAAGCCTTGGCTATTTCACAACAAACTTCACCGTTTCACAGCTTCCCCTATTTGGCAAAATGATTTATTTCTCGATTTCTATCGCCGTTTCCCACGAGGCAATGCTTGTCGGTTTGTTGATTTCTTCCGAAAAGCAGATGTGTGCCGCCAAGGTAATTGTGCAACGGTGCGTTGCACAAAAAGTGACATAATATCCCCAAAAATAGCTGTTTTTCGCTAAAAAACAACCCATTTTGGACTGAAAAGTGACATTTAAAGGCTGATTTGTTTGCCAATCGCCTGCGGCAACCTCCGTAATTTTGCAACCTGAAATATTTCCTATATGAACAACAAACCACAAGTGACCTTGGCTCCGTTGGAGCCTGACGACAAGGAACAATTCATCCTCGACAACCAATGGGCGTTCAAGTATGGCGCGCAACAGGAGTTTGGAATGAGGGATGAGCGTTGCGAGGAAGGCGAAGAAGTGATTTCACGCAGCACCATCGAGCACTCCATTGACGAAGAAAGCGCCGAGACCTATCGCATTGTCACGGATGGCCATAAAGTGGGCGGAATCGTGTTGACCATCGACAAGGAAACCAGGAAAGGCGATTTGGATTTGTTGTTCGTGTCGCCGGAATGTCATAGCAAGGGCATCGGTCAGGCGGCTTGGAAGGCTGTGGAAACCATGCATCCCGAAATCCGAGTCTGGGAAACCTTCACGCCCTACTTCGAGAAGCGCAACATCCACTTTTATGTGAACCGTTGCGGCTTTCACATCGTCGAGTTTTGGAACAAGTATCAACACGGTCCAGCCATTCCCGAAGAGGAAGAAGGCCACTGGAGCGAAGATGACGAGATGTTTGTGTTTAGGAAAGAAATATAGACATAGGCAAAAGCTTGAGGTGCGGATTTTTTTGTATTTTCGCAGCCATAATAAATATGCATTATGCCCAATCCCACCACAAAACAAGAGTTGCTGGCAGCCATGGCTGATGGCTATGCCCAGTTGAACGAACAAATCGCCAAGATGAGCGAGGCTGAACTTGCCGCGCCTTTCACCTTTGCCGCCGACCCGAAGAAATGCGGAGTGCGCTGGCAGAACGACCGCTGCCTCCGTGACCTGCTGATTCACCTCCATGAATGGCAACTGTTGATGATCACTTTTGTGCAGAACATCCGCGAAGGCCATCCGAAAGACTATCTTCCCGACGAGTACCGCAAAAACTATCATGAGATGGACAAGATGATAGTGAAGAAGCACCAAAACACCACTTTGAAGGAAGCCAAAGCCTTCTTGCAGCAGAGCCATGAGGAAATGCTTCGCCTCGCCGAGAGTTTTTCGGAGGAGGAACTTTTCACCAAAGGCTACTACAAAAACACCTACACTACCAGCATGGCGGCTTATTTCCTAAGTGTCGTTCCATACGGACAGGCGGTGAAAATATTGAAGATGCATCAGAAAAACTTGAAGAAAGTATAAAACCCTCATCACTTAGTAAAACAAAAACACGCCATAACTTATTGTTTGTTTTTAAGTTATGGCGTGTTTTTGTAGCCCAACTAGGACTCGAACCTAGATTTAAAGTTTAGGAAACTTCCGTTCTATCCCTTGAACTATTAGGCCATCGGAATTAATCCGCTGCAAAGGTACTACTTTTTTTGAGATAGAAACAAGTGTTTTGAAAAAACGTTTGCTTTATGGTGAGATGTAGCAGAGCTCAACAGGTATGTCAGCGTGTAAAGCAGGCTTCGGAAAGCATGTCATCCCAGCGGTGGACGGTGTGTTGGTTTGGGATCTATGCTTTCTGAAGCCGTCAATATAAGTATTTTGCCTTTTGAACCTCCGCGCATAGATTCCCTCTATCGCACATGCCCTCGTTGGAATGACATGCACGGCTTGCTGAATGACATGGGAGGCTGAAACTTATTTCAATTCCAGCACAATGGGGCAGTGGTCGGAGTGCATTACTTGTGGCAAGATGCCCACGTTGGCGATGCAGTCACGCAGGTTGTCTGTTACCATGTGGTAGTCAATGCGCCAGCCAAGGTTCTTGGCGCGGGCACCGGCGCGGAAACTCCACCAGCTGTATTGGTTGGGCTCCTTCACCAACTGTCTGAAACTGTCAATGTAACCGTCGCTGAGGAAGTCGGTCATCCATTGCCGCTCTTCGGGCAGGAAGCCTGAGGATGTGTCGTGTTTTCTCGGGTTGTTGATGTCGATGTCCTCATGGCAAATGTTGTAGTCGCCGGAGAGCACCAGTTGAGGCCTTTCCTTGCGCAACTCGTTGACATACTTGCGGAAAAAGTCTAACCACACCATCTTGAAGGCTTGACGCTCGTCGCCTGTGGTGCCCGAGGGATGGTAGACGCTCACCACCGAGAGGTCGCCAAAGTCGGCGCGGAGGAAGCGGCCTTCGTTGTCGTATAAAGGTTCGTTCATGCCGTAGACCACATTATCAGGCTCTTTTTTTGTGATGAGCCCCACACCGCTGTAACCTTTCTTTTGCGCGGGAAACCAATAATGGTGGTAGCCCATCATCTCGAAATCCATCAAGGGAATCTGGTCGGGCGTGGCTTTCAGCTCTTGGAAGCAGAGCACATCGGGTTGGTAGTCATTGATCCATTGCAGCAGACCCTTGTTGATGGCTGCGCGGATGCCGTTCACGTTGTAGCTGACGATTTTCATGGTTGAGTTTTTTGTCTATATGTCGGCGTTTCGACAGGCTCAACGACCTTAGCGTTTGCAGGTCCCTGAGCCTGTCGAAGGGCCGTAATATTGAATTAAGCTGCGAAAATAAGGAAAAAGTCATTTCTTTTTTCTTTGCGCGTTACTTTTTCCTATTTTAGCCGCCGAAATCGAAAGATTCAACGTAGTTAAATGCGAAGCATTGAACGAAGTTAAAACGACCAAAATGACATTCAACGACAAGCTTAACGGATGGATTGACCAATTCAATGCATGGCGTGCGACCCACATGACCGACCGTCGTTTCATGTTGTTGCTCAGTATCCCGACGGGTTTTCTAGCGGGTGCAGCTGCTGTGATTATCAAGAAGTTGGCTCATGGCATTCGAGATTTGGTCATTAATGCGCAGTTCAATTACTCCCACGTCCTGTATTTCATCTGTCCCGCCATCGGTATCTTGTTAACTATCCTGTTCTGCAAGTACATCTTGAAAAAAGATGTTGGGCACGGCATTCCGGGTATCCTTTACGCCATCTCGAAAAACAAAGGTAAAGTTAGCCGTAGTAGTACTTGGTCGAGCATTATTACTAGTGCTTTGACGGTTGGTTTCGGCGGTTCTGTGGGTTTGGAAGGTCCTTCCGTGTCGACAGGTGGAAGCATTGGTTCCAATATTGCGCAGTTGCTGAAGTTGGATTACAAGCACACTATCCAGCTCATCGGTATGGGTGGCGCGGCGGCTTTGGCGGCTATCTTTCAGGCACCTATCACAGGTATCGTTTTTGCCCTTGAGGTGTTTATGATAGACCTGTCGCTCAATGCCTTAGTGCCTATCATTTGCTCCTCGTTTGTCGCCATTTTGACCGCCTATTGGTTTCTTGGTCAGACGGTGGAATATCCTGCCGTCATCGCTGAGGGCTTCATTCCGTCCAACGCCATATATTATGTACTATTGGGTCTTTTCGCAGGTTTGGTGTCGGCTTATTTCCTCAAGGTGACTTTCAGCGTGGAGAAGAGATTCAAAAAGATACAATCGCCTTGGAAGAGATTCTTTATTGGCGGCTCGATGTTGGGTATACTCATTTTTTTATTCCCGGCACTTTACGGCGAGGGCTACGAAGCCATCAACTCGGCCTTGCGCGGCGACTATAGCCCAGTGTTCGGCAATGCATGGTTTGTGCAGTTCAAGGATTATGATCTGGTGGTTATCATCTTGTTTGCAAGCATGATACTGTTGAAAGCTTTCGCCACGGCTTTCACTTTCGGTGCAGGTGGCGTGGGCGGCACATTCGCTCCGGCTTTGTTTATAGGTGCTTTCACAGGATTGTTCTTCGCCACTTTGGTCAATTATTTGGGACTTGGCAACCTTGACCCAGCCAAGTTTGCTCTGGTAGGCATGAGCGGCTTGGTGGCAGGTATGCTCCATGCCCCATTGACAGGCCTTTTCCTCATCGCCGAAATCACCAATGGCTATGCACTGATTGTGCCTCTGATGATTGTCTCGGCTTTGTCTTATGCCATCAATAGGCTGTTTTTCAACCATTCCATCTATACTAATGCGGTTGCGGAAAAAGGCGTGGAAGTGACCCATAATAAAGACAAGAGCATTCTCAATATGATGGCTATCAATCAGTTGATTGAGACTAATTTCAGCCCTATCCATCCCGATGCCCTTTTCCGTGATTTGTTGCCATTGGTGGCGTCGTCGAAGCGCAATATCTTCCCAGTGGTTGACAAGGAAGGTTTCTTCTGCGGCCATGTGTTGTTTGACGATGTGCGTGCCATCCTCTTCGATTCGAGTTATTACGACCAGTCGATACAGAATTTTGCCGTCCTTCCCGATTATGTCATCCATCCCGAGGAACCGATGGAGGAGATTGTTTTCAAGTTCCAGGAATCGGGCAAATACAACATTCCGGTGATTCAGGAAGGGAAGTATTTGGGGTATATTTCGCGGGCCAATGTGTTCTCGGCTTATCGGAATATGATGAGTGAGATTTCGGAGGATTGATGGTGTTGCTTTTCCGCCGACTATGTCATTCCAAAAGGAGGCATGTCTCTATTTTCCATATTTTTCTATCTTCGTGCCCATCATCATAAACTTATCGATATGTCGCGTCCGAAAAACGATGGTAGTCCGCAAGTCGCCGGATTCCACCTATATGCATGTCACCAACCACCTTTACATCCCTAAGTATCTCACCACCGATCCTGACCCTTCGGTAGGCAATCCCAAAAGCAAGAGTTGGTGGCGTTATGAAACGGTAAGAGACCATCTTTCAGGCAAGAAGGGCGTTGTCACCCTTGAAGAGGCTCAAGAATGTCTTTCAATGATGCATTGGGTCGACCTGCAATGGGAAGGCAGCACCACTGTGGAAGACACGCAATGGAGTAATGTTTACGACTAAGTCACAGACACCTTGAGCCTGCGCAACTGGAACGAATATGACAAGACTTATGCTTTTTCGCTGAAATGATATGAAGTAATTGGCCAACTTTGGAAATGAAAATCGGCCAACTTTGGAAATGAAAAATTGGAAAGCATTGGAAATGAGGCGAGAACAGTTACCATGATAGGCAAGTTCGCCTATCGGCGTGAGGACGGAATTTATGTCGTGCCAATAGGATGTTTGAAGGATTAGGTAACTACCGGGTTTCATTGACAAACACATCGATGCAGCAGATTCTATAATTTTCCCATTTTCCATATTTTTTCTATCTTTGTGCCCATCATCATAAACTTATCGATATGAAAATTTTTACCTTTGATATTGTAGCCTTGCTGAACTATTCTTACTTGTCTCAGTAGTTTGGGGTGTTTAGGATGTAAGCACCTTATGATTGAAACGATTCGAAAAGATAGTTTTGATTTACTGATAACTTTATAAGGATTACTTTTCCTGTTAGTGTACAAGTTAATGTACAAGCTGATAACGTTTACCATGCAAGTGACCATGCAAGCGACCATGCAAGTGTACAAGTTAGTGAGCAAGTTAAGTCGTTGATTATCATACTTGAAGAGAAAGAAATGTCTGTCGGGGAGATCTTGAAAGTGTACAAGTTAGTGTACAAGCAAGTGTATAAGTCTCATTGGTACTTTAAAAAGCATTTATCGTACCAGCTATACGGGAAAATTTGGTGGAAATGACACATCCAGATGTTCCAAATCATCCAAATCAAAAATATCGCCTCACTCCCAAAGGCATTGAATTGAAAGAAGTCTTTAAAAAGCAAAACGAAAACAAATAGTGCAAAACCTGAAGCGATCTTTCCCGCCGCAACAGTTTGGAGTGTTCAGGATGTGATGTAAGACAGCCAACTTTGGAAATGAAATTCAGCCAACTTTGGAAGTGAAAATCGGTCAACCTTGGAAGTGAAAAATCGGAAAACCTTGAAAATGAGGTGAGAACAGCTACCGCAGTAGGCAAGTTCGCCTATCGGCGTGAAGATAGGATTTACGTGGTGCCGATTGGGTGTTTGAAGGATTGAGGGCTTTATAATGATACTGCCCTATGCTCTAATAAATAATTGGACATAAGAATCATTTAACCAATAGGAAACCACATCAGAATTTTCATGTCCATTGTCTTTCAAAAAGCTAGCGATAGTTCGTAAATAATTGAAAGACCATACTGGCTGAAATTCCTGAAGTGTTGACCAACGGTCTTTATAAGTGGATAATAACACATGGAGTTTGCCACTTAGATTCAAGTCAATTATTTCGTTAGGATGTTCGTTAACGACACAACGTATTAACTCCAACATTCTATTGACAGTAGTCCCTTCTCCACCAATAGCTTTATCAAGTATGAAATTAAATTCATCCAAATACATTGATAAACCTTGCGCGTCTATTCCATGCATTACGTCATCCATAACACTATCAATATTTGCAGGCTGGTCGGATAACATACCCTCAATAAGATTCTTATATGAAATTCGGTTTTGAAGTAGTTTTTCCGTTTTGTTTCGAACACTCGTCAACAACTCTTTTCTTTTTTCATCTTGCCCATCAATAAACCGCAATACATCAGACAAGTATCGTGTTTGCGTGTTTCGACCAAATGGGCTCTTACTTAACATATCATTAGCTTCATCAAATTTCTGAATATTGTTTTCCAAATTCTCACAAATACGTTTGAATTCATCATTGGTCCATTCGATTTCACCCTTCAATACATTAAGACGAAGATAGTTAGGTGCAGACCATCCCTTTCCGTTCTCCATCACTCCACAATGCCAAATATCATGATTAAGCAAATTGGTTTTTGCCTTTTTCATTGTTTCGGGATCACTTTTACAGAGAAGACATAAATATAGTGACAATGCGAGTTCTTGAGGCAACTCATCTAAAGCAATTTCTGATACTCGTTTAATAAACTGGCACTTTATTCCATCCGCTAATCGATCTTCTTTATCCAAAACATACATCAATTCAGTAATGTCATTGTTTGGATAATTTCCAATTAGGCCAACTAGCATATTTTCTATTTCACAAGGCATATCTTTGATATATTTGATATGCAAATTGTCTCTAATCAGAATGTCCGTCAGTTTGTGGTTCTCTCGATAATGAGACAATAGGGCTGACAGAATGCAAACAATATTCTCATGCTTCTTCAAACTTACTAACGCATTAGCTATATTTTTTACCAAAGGCGCAGAAATATCTAATTTATCGTAGTTGTTAATAAGCTTATCAAAAATATTTGCTTTGAACAACTCAAACCATTCTCTTTCGTCAACAGCCATATATATTGGTCCAGTAATCCTCAATAGACCGCCAACTAAATCAACTGGCATGGACTCATGCCCCATAGCATTCAATGAGCGAATCAGAATATCTTTATTGAAATCTAACAACTCGGGAGAAAAAGCAAAATCTTGACCTATTCGAGTTAATACACTATTATCGCTGTATTGGATGCTGTAGAAAAAGCATGGATATGGGAATTCCTTATAAAGATTCTGAAACACAAGGTACCACGATGCAATATCAAAAAAGGAGGTGAACCGGAAGTTGACATAAATTCCTACATCTGAAATATATCGTAGAATCCGCAAACTCTTCTCATAATCAGGGTTGCCACCACCAAGACTAGTTGTTGCTCCAATCCATCCTCTATGATTTGGCTTTTCAATCTTACCTCTCAATTGCTGAACCATATAATTCAGATTGTCGCCAATGCCGTCTATTCCATACCTATAGAAATCATCATACTTATATGGGCGAGGATATTGACCTGAGATATAGTTCGCAACCTGCATAGCATACAACTTTGCAATAGGGTTTGTTTCTGTTTGGATATAACTATTCAGCAACTCTTTCGCCTCCTCTCGATGTTCATCGATCGCCGCAAGCCTCATGGCTTTTTGAATAATGAAGTTTTTGTCAGGATTCCAATTCTCAATTAGTTTATCCGCCTTATCAAAGTTTAATTGGAACAATAGTCTTTGAATATTCTCATATACACATTCGTCGCTGTCATCATGAAGCATTGAATCATCACCATTAAAAGTGCTTTCTTTTATTTTCATAAGATTCCACAAAGGCAATTTATTCAACTCCTCATAGTCTTGAACCACCTGCGAGTAGTAATGTGGATTCAATCCCAATTCATCAACGGCTAATGCAAAAAGAAACGCATCCTTGTCGCTTAGTTTAGATTTGTGCATTATTTCAAAAGTGACTGATTCCTGATTTGATACAATTTTCGGGAACCTATTTTGAGGCTTGGCATCTTGAATTCTCTTAACAATGTCATCAATAGAGTCAATGTCATCTATTTTTGATGATGCTTCTCCCCATAATTTGCGGTAATCGTATGAACCTTTTCTTGCAGTAATCAGTGCTATCTCATTAGACGAATCAACAAAACTGTCATCCTTGTTTTCTTTATCTCTATTTGTTTCTTCTTGAATTGATGGATCTCCAACATTTACAAACTCATCACTTTCGGAAACGCTTGTCCTTAAAAACCTTAAAAACTTAGTTAAAACAGTTCGTTTAATGTCATTATCAAGTTTCTCATCCTTTTGTTTTTGCAAGATGGAGGCTGCATCCTCGTCTTCAAATCCAATAGCACGAAGCCTCTCTTTGTCAATAAGATTAATTACCTTTGTATAATGATGATCATAATACAGCTGTAAATCAGGAGGCGTGACTTTTCCACTAACATCAATAAGGTATATTTTTGAAACATTGTCGATTTTTCTATCAAGAATATCACTCATCCAAGTTACCCAACCCTTGTAATTTGAATCAGTTCCAGAAAAGCCTAACAGCATAAATCTACCTTGAAGCATAGCAATTTTCATCAATAAGGTAAATGCTTCATGTTTATCTTTATATGTGTCATAATCTTCCTTGGAAATAATATATTGAAGCTTGTTATCTCCATCAAAAATAATTCTCTCATCAGACTTTTGCCTTAAATTTCCATGGATTTTTATGATGCTTCTACCAATTCTATCAGATAATTCATTTTCATTTATCACTAAATCAGGAAGATAGTTCGATTCGCCTACATTCATCAACCCTTCTGTAAACTCAATTAGATTTTCATAGTTTGTTGTATATATGTTTTGAAGTTTGTCTAACAACAAAAGCTCTTTGTGGGCAGAGAACTTTGTTTCAAAAACAGGTTCTTTCCCTTTGTCTCCAATTTTCAGGACAATTTTCTTTTCCGTATCGAAAGCCGCATAAGGAGTTCTGTTTTCAATATATGTTTCTACGGATTCTCTAATTCCCTTTTTCTTGATGTATTTTGAAACTAACTCCAGATAATCGTCTTCTTGAATTTTCTCTGATATGAATTCATCCTTTACTTTTTCCTCGGGTTTTAATCCTGTTGAAACTCCTCGAAATTGTTGAAGATAATTATCATAGTACCTTTTGAATTCGATAGCATATACTTCTCCAACCATATCATGGAGTAATTCTCCCCAACTCAAAAACGAATCAGAAACATTTTTTGAAAACCCAGCACCGACCAAGGCAGAGACTAATCCTTTGTCGTAGTTTTCTTTCAGCTCTTCTAGGAGGTCTTTCTCTCTTTTTTCCATAACCTATAAAGAATTTCAAACCTCAAACACCGTCTCATCCCCACAAATGTTCCGAATCTTCATGCGAAGGGGCTTCTGCTCGCATTTGATGGTGGCATCCCAAAAGTTTTGGGTTTTCACGCCGTTGCGGATGACATAACCGAGTTTGTCTATCTTGATTTCCGCGTCGCTGTGCCATGGGGCTTGCTTGTCGGCGTTGGTGCAGTCAAGGCTGACCCATTCGATGGTTTCGAGACCTTCTTCGCTGATTTCGATGGGCTTGAACTCTTTGGCCTTGCCTTTGGCTTTGGCTTGAAGGGCTTGCTGCTCACCTTTGAAGTTCACTTCGTCGATTTTGCGCTTCACGCGGTCGCTGTGGAATGACTTCAGTTCAACCTTCCAGCCACCTATCAAGTCGTCGTGTGTTTCGCTTACTTCCCATTCGGCTTCATCCTCAACCACCACCTCATCAAGCACTTGCTTTAAGTCGCGGAGTTCTATTTCGATGGTGGTTTGGTCGTTTTGCTCTTTGATAAACTGCTCAATTTCAGCACGGTCGGTAATGTCGATGTAATAGACGATGACGCGCTTGGTGTCGTCGGGCAAATCGGGCAAAGCCTCGCGGATGATGCGGTTCATCAGTGGCTTGTCCAGAAGGCGGGTGCTGCTGTCCATCAGATTGGGCAGATAGACGGGCATCATGCCGTATTTGGTATCCACGATGCTGCCTTCCCAAAACTTGTCCAAAGCGTCTTCATTGCGCAGACCACGAATCAGGCTTTTCAGTTTGTCCATCGTCTGCACAGGGTTGCGGTAAAGCGAAACGCCATCCTTGATTTCCAAAATGTCAAATTCCGCTTTGTCGGCGAGCAGGCGGTCTCTTGTGGTTTGGATGCTGTTGATGCCAATGTCGCAGTGGATGAAATTGCGGCCCAGCTTGTTGGCCACGGCTGCCGTAACGCCGCTACCGCCAAAGAAGTCGGCGACCCTCATTCCTTCGTTGCTACTGGCTTTGATAATGCGCTCCAAAAGGGCTTCGGGTTTTTGAGTAGAATAATTTTGAGCTTGCTCAGAATTGCCTTTTACAACAGATAATTGCCATACCGTTTCAGGAATTTTACCCATTTCAGCATCTTTAGCCGTATATTCGAACCTTTTCCCTTGTGAATTTATCAAATAACGAGTTGTTTTATAACGCTCTTTTGAAGCCTCTAACAGAGGTATTCGAACATCATCTCCATTGAACACAAAGCTTTCATCTTTTTTGTACCAAAAAATAGTATCGTGTTTTGGAACAAATTTCGATTCTGGTCGACCTGGTGAGTCAGGATAATACCAAATTATCTCATTTAAAAAGTTTTGTTCTCCAAAGACTTCATCCAGCAATATCTTCACATAATGTCCGATATGCCAATCCAAATGCACATAAATGCTTGCCTCGTCGCTCATTATGCTTTTGATGGCCATCAGGTTCTCATACATCCAGTTTAGGTAGCGCTCCTTGTCCCACACATCGCCATACATCTTTTCCTCGAAGGTTTTCAGATCTTCAAGGTCGAGTTCTTCCTCGGCTTGTTGTATGGCTGCGGCTACTTTAGGGTTGCGGCGGATATACACCTTCTTGGCATAGTCGGCGCCGCTGGCAAAAGGTGGGTCGATATAAACGAGGTCAACTTGTATACCCTTGTCTTTCAGGTAGGCGCAAGCCGAAAGGCACTCACCACGAATCACCAAATTATGGTTTGGGTTCTCGCCAATCCGTTCCTGCTGCTCCATTTCGTAGAGTGGCATACCTCGCTGTATGCGTTCCACCACTTGATCATTGTCGCGATAGCGAAGCACCCGTTTGGTGCGGACGAAATTGTCCAAAAGGGCTTGTCCTTCAAGTGTGTTGGGGTAATAAGGGATGTATTTGATAGCCATAATGTTATTCGATTTCTTTTGTCATTTCGTTGATTTTGGTTTCAATCTCCTCAATAGTCGGGATAATGCCTTCGACCTTTTCGGGATAGAAGCGTTCCAGTTCATATTCGGAGATGCCGACGGGCTGGCTGCACGATTCCAATGCATATTTGGCAAGCGTATTGTCTTTGTTTCGGCAAACCAATAGTCCTATTGTGGGGTTATCCTTGCTTTCGTCGCGCAAAATATGATTCACCGCTGTGACGTATGTACCTATCTGCCCAATGTCGCGTGATTCAAACTTTCCGGTCTTGACTTCAATTGCTACATAGCATCTTAATTTCAGATTATAGAATAGCAAATCTATAAATCCTTCAGTTTCACCGATTTGAAGACGGTATTCCTTGCCCAAATATGCGAATCCTGTGCCAAGCTCTATCAGGAAATTAGTGATATTGTTCAGCAACTTGTCTTTCAGCAGCCGCTCGTTGTATCGTCCTGTGATGCCGGTAAAGGCAAAATCGTAAGGGTCTTTGGTCAGCTCTTGGACCAAATCGCTGGTTTCTTCCGGCAGAGTGCGTTTGAAGTTCGTAATGGCTTTGCCTTGTCGCTCATACAAATCCGTGCCAAGAAAATTAAGTAATATATTTCTGCTCCAACCGTTTTCAACGGTTTGATGAACGAAGAACATAGCTTTTTCAGTATTGCCTTTGACTTTGTCGATAATCAGCATGTGGTGTCCCCAAGGCACAGAGAAAATATTTGACATCGTTTTTGCAGCAACCTGCTGCAAATTTTGTTCATCAGATTTTGCAGCAACTTGCTGCAATTTTACAAGTTCTTCATTATAAAGCGAATAAAATTTCTTCGCATAGCGCAGGTTTCTATCTGAGAAACCAGTTGTCATAGGAATAGCATCTTTCAAATCCTTGCTCAACATTTCATAGAACCCACTTCCATACTTGTTTTCCGCATCGCGTTCAACAATATCCCTACCCAGTTCCCAATAGAACTGTAGCATCTCCTGATTGACCTTCACGGCTGCCTTGATTTGGCTGCGGCGGTAGCGCGAACTCAATTCCTGAATCCACTTGGAATATTCCTTGTCCAATATGCTGATTGACTTTGTCATAACTTATGCGTTAAAGAAATCTTTAATAGCCTGTAGTGTCTTTTGTGTGCGTTGTTCGGGAGTCATTGTATCTTCCAAATAAAGGAACTCGAAACGGCGATAGCCAAATTTCTCATTGTTTTTCTTCACGAACTCCGTTTCCATGAACTTGCGGCGGTCGGCGAACTTGGCGGCAAAACCCTCTCCTTTGGTTTCGATGATGATGATCTTATCAATTTGCTTTTCGTCGTTTCGGCTCAACAAAAGGAAATCAGGCACATATTTCCCAATGTAATGCCACTGATTGCCCACCTTATTATAACAGTTGATTTTGAACTCTGTCAAAGTGTCGTCGCCATTGAAATAGATTTCAAGGTTCTTATCCTTTATCAAAGGCAAGATTTCCTGCGAGAAATAATCCTTTTCCAAAGGGCTGTCGAAACGGTACGGCAAATAATGATAGGTTTGGGCGCGTTCAGGATGATGGTCTTGTTGAGGCAATAGTTTTGAAACATCCTGTCCAAGGGCCTTCAGTTGGTCGAGCAGTTTCTGAACTTCTTCTGTAATCGTGGTTGCAGGAGGGTTCTCGTCCCATTCTTTAATTTTGAGGACATCCTCTTGTGAAGGATAAAAACGGCCATCATCGTCCACAGGTGAGGTCAATTTCTCAATTTGCAACAGACTTGCCTTGCAAGGCAGCACTTCTTCTCTCACCTCGAAATCACGAATTGGGGCAAATGCCTGACGGACGAGTGAACGAATGCGCTGATGGTCAAATTTGTTGTTTTCGATGGTTACGCCATTTTTATCCGTTGTGATTTGAGCGAAAATATCATGCAATTCCTTTTCGCAAGTCTTCAAATCGGCAACCGTCACCATGCCGAAACTCTCCTTGGCAATCTGATGGAGCCACCAACTGAAAGTAATAGGCGTTTCATCCGTGTATTCCTGTTCGTATGTGGCAACTTGTTTGCCTTCCATATTCTGTTGGTGAATTAAAACCAGGTTTGCCTGAGCCAAAACCTTGTTATCTTTCAAACGCTCAGCCGGATTGTTGGCCTCATCCATGATCAGCGTTTCGTAACTCACTTTCAGTTGATAGAAGTCAATCGGCGGCACTTGCATCCGTTCCATTCGGGAGAATCGTTCAATCTGTGGGTGTTCTTCCCTTGTCTTATGGCTAAATTCCTGCAATGAGATGTTTTGCTGTTGCTTTAATTGATTGTTCAAGGTATCCGCATTGGACCTGTTCATCCAAATCAACGCGGTTTCTTGCTCGTTCTTCATCACTTGACGGAGGCAACGGCAACTGGTTTGCAGCACCATATTGGTCGGACATGCACCCCTTTGGGGAAGAATAACCCCTGTCAAACTCTTGCAATCCCACCCTTCCTTGCCAATTTGGACGAGCAACACAATTCTTTTCTTAGAGATGGAAGTATCAAGCGAAGCAAAAGCGGCTTCAGCACCTTCGGGTTTGGTATATTGCTTGTTGCCATCATGATATTTTAAGATGGCATCGGTTGGATTCAATCCATACGAGGCAGCAATCTCTGCAACGATAGGATAAACGGTTTCCTCCAATGTCTCAATCTGTCCGCAATAAATGGCCAACTTGGCACAAGTCCCATTGGCATAAACCGTATTTATGTATTTGTCAAGAAACTCCTTGACGCCATTGGTGACGATAGCCGCCGTTTCGTTATCGGCATATTTCACTTCCGGCACCTTCAAGAAATTGCCAATGCCTTCAATTAGTGGATAATAATACACCACATTGGCAAGGTCAGTATTCCTTATGGAAAACTCATCGGCCAAAGTGACGCGCTCCGCACTTTCAAGATAAGGTGTGCCCGAAAAACCAAGAACGGAATTGAAAGTGTGGTTTTGGGTCCATTCATTCACCACCTGCCTCAACTTGATTTCGCCGTCAGCGGCATGATGCACTTCGTCAATATAAATGGCAAGATTGGGAAGTTTCCCGATAATCGCCCGCAATTCATTGGCTTGTTGCAACCGTTTCAATTCGTCTTCGGTAAACAAAGTGGGGTCTTTGTCGGGATCATATCTGTCAAGGATGACCTTTTCGGCGTTGGTCACAGCAACCAGCCCCATCAAATCATCCAATGGTTGATGATTGTTGATTTTTTGGGCATTCGGGTTCTTGATGCGGTTACTCTTATTAGCAGTTTTCTGCTCATCAAGTACCTCAAACTTTATTAATCTTTTCAATTGGGTCGCTGTGGGTTCTGGAATAATCCAGGAAGGGTCAAATTCCTTGATGTGTTTCAAACTCGGTACGATGGAAGATTTCAACCCCGATGGAGCCATCACCATAAAATTATGGGCGAAAGCAGGATTATTCGGCTCATTTTGTGCAAAATACAAGTCAAGATAGATGAAAGCAGCCATCAGATAGGTCTTACCCGCACCCATTGGCAGACTGAACAAATAATCCGTATAGCTTACATCATAGAAAATCTTCTTGAATGTAGTTTCGTAATCAATTCTATCGGCATTTTGCTTTATAAAAGATTCCAACGTAGGAGCTAATTGCCTTCCTGTTTTGTCTTGAAGTCGGGAATACTGGAACAACGCAACCGCAGCTTTGTTGGAGTTAAACACCTCTCTCGCAGTCTCGGTCAACTCAACCTGACCAATATTTGTATCATTGAATACACCGTCAATAAATAGTTTCCACAATGGTTGATTTTTGCAGGCAATTTTCAAAAACAGATAAGTCTTGATGGCCTCCAATTGAGCATCACGCATCATTCCACGATGCTCAATGTAGCGAATCAACTCACTCACCGTACACTCCTTTGAGTCAAGCCATTCGTTGCGTTTCTTCTCTATCAGTTTGTAAAACATGTCGGTTATTTCTCTTGCTGCAAAAATACAAAAAATGAAATGTTATAAACAACATTATAATAGTTATTCCTCAATCTCCTTCGTTCCTTCAGGAAGCAAATAATCGCTGGCTTTTGAAGGCGAGATGACACTACGCCCCAACTGATTTTCCAATTGTGTGCGGGCGGCTTTGGCTACGCTGCCACCATCTTTGGCTACTTGCTTTTGCCCTCTGAAACCTTTGGGGTCGCGTTGCTTCGAGAGTTCCGCAGCCGAGGCTTCGACAAGGATGTTGAGCGCGATTTCAAGGTTGGTCATGTTATCGCGCAGGTTCTCTTTCTTTAGTCCTTTATAGTTTTTGTATTGCTTGGTGGTAAATCCACTCCATTCGCGAGTGATGATGTCGGTGAGTGAAGCGTATTCCAAACCTTCCTGCACTCCAGTGCGTTTCCATTCATCGGTCAGTTCCTTTCTCACTTCGATGGACTTGATACGTTGGTTAATCCATGCGTCAGAGTAACCTAAACGCTTGTAGTCCACAATAGCTTGGTCAATGCTCAGTTCTGGGTCTTGCATCTGGTCCAAACGTTGGCTGGCCACCTGTGCCATCCATTGTTTGAAAGGCTCCGCTTTGGGTGACGGTATCGACTGGATAATGCGGAAAAGTTGCTCTGTATCAGCGACATCAGTCAGTCGTTTTTTGCCATCTTCTGCTTGAAGTTTCAACTGGTTACAATTTGTAACCGTTTCATTTCCTTCCTTGGCCAAACGGTGTTTCAACACTTTCCAATAGTTTCGAGGGTTGGGACTGTCCGTTAGGACCCCACATACATCCACTATTGAAAAATACCATTTCTCTTCCTGGTCGTCCCAAACCGTGCGAACCTTCTTTTGTTCAAATAGTTGTAATGCTTCTTTTTTAGTCATATAGCGTTAGGTGTTTTGTTCACAAATTCAAATGGAAATATGGCCTCAAAGATACAAAATTTTTCCTATCTTTGCCCCCATCATCATAATCTTATCATCATGAAAAAATTCTCCTTTATTCTCTTTTGTTTGGCTTTTGGACTTTTCATGCAGTCCCATGCCGAACCTGTCAAACTCCAAAGCCCCGACGGCCAACTTGAACTGAAATTCGAAGTCATCGGTGGCATACCGCAGTATTCCCTCGACCGCGCTGGGAAGCCTGTAGTGCTGCCCTCCAAGATGGGCTTCACCCTTGAATGGCGCGACGACCTCGCCCATGCCTTTGTGCTGAAAGACACGAAATACAGCACTTTCGACGAGACTTGGGAACCCGTATGGGGTGAGGAAGCGCAAATCCGCAACCACTACAACGAGATGCTCGTCACCTTGGAGCAACCCATTGGCAGCGTGGAAAGCATGGACCACTCCACCGAAAAGAAAGCCACAGTGATGCAAATCCGTTTCCGCCTTTACGACGACGGCCTCGGCTTCCGCTATGAGTTCCCGATGTTTAGTGATGAGTTAGGAGTTGGGAGTGAGGAGTATTCGGAAAAAACTCCATACTCCACACTCCACACTCCTAACTCTCTAACTTATTTCTGGATCAAGGAGGAACTGACCGAGTTTGCCATGACGGGCGACCACACCGCTTGGTGGATTCCGGGCGACTTGGACACACAGGAGTTTAACTTCACCCAGTCGCGGCTGTCGCAGATCCGGGACTTGTGGGAGGCAAGTCACAAAGACGGCGGCTGGCCATGGACGGGATTCTCCCCAACTGGCGTGCAGACCGCCTTGCAGATGAAGACCGACGACGGCCTTTACCTCAACATCCACGAGGCCGCTACGCTCGACTACCCCACCATGCACCTCGACCTCGACGACAAAAACCTGGTGTTCCGCGCCTTCCTCAGTCCTGATGCTACAGGCTACAAAGGCCGCTTGCAAGCCCCTTGCACCTCGCCTTGGCGCACGGTGATGGTGACCACTTCGGCCACTGATGCCCTCGCTTCGCGCCTGATTCTTAACCTCAATGAGCCTTGCGCTTTGGAGGATGTGTCGTGGATTCACCCTGTGAAATACATGGGCGTTTGGTGGGAGATGATTTCGGGCAAGAGCTCTTGGGCTTACACCAACGACTTCCCATCGGTGAAGTTGGGAGAAACCGACTATGCCCACGCCACACCTAACGGCACCCACGGCGCCAACAACGCCAACGTGCGTCGCTACATCGACTTCGCTGCCGCCAACGGTTTCGATGCCCTGCTCATCGAAGGCTGGAACATCGGTTGGGAGGACTGGTACGCCAAGCAGAAGGACTTTGTCTTCGACTTCCTCACGCCTTATCCCGACTTCGACCTGCCTGCTTTGAACAAATATGCCCACGAAAAAGGCATCCGTCTCATCATGCACCACGAAAGTTCGGCTTCAACGCAGAACTACGAGCGTTGGATGGAGCAGGCTTACACCCTGATGAACCAATACGGTTACGATGCGGTGAAGGGCGGCTATGTGGGCACCATCATCCCCTTTGGCGAAGGTCACTACAGCCAGCCTATCAATAACCACTACCATTACGCCATTGTGGAGGCTGCCAAGCACCATATCATGGTCAATTCGCACGAGGCGGTGCGTCCCACCGGCCTCTGCCGCACTTGGCCCAACATGATTGGTAACGAGAGCGCTATGGGCACCGAGTTCCGCGAGCGCATCAACCCTGGACACACCACCATTCTGCCCTTCACACGTCTGCAAGGTGGCCCGATGGACTACACCCCTGGTATCTTTGAGACCGATATGGGCAAAATCGTGCCGTGGGGACAAAAGATGAAAATCACCATTTGCAACCAGTTGGGCCTTTATGTGACCTTCTATTCGCCCTTACAGATGGCCGCTGACTTCCCTGAGCATTATGCGCAATTCATGGATGCCTTCCAGTTCATCAAGGATGTGGCCGTCGACTGGGACAAGAGCCTCTACCTCATGGCCGAACCTGGCGATTACATCGTCACGGCGCGTCACCCCAAACTGTCGACCTTGAACAAGGCCGCCGAGGGTGTCGGCACTTTGCGTGATGGTAAGAAGGGTGTGGTCTCGAATGCCACGAAATTCGTGTATGCTTTGCCTGAGGATGCCACCGCTGAGGATTTAAAGAATGCCCAGCCACATGATGTGTGGTATGTGGGCGGCATCACCGATGAGAATGCCCGTGAGGTGACGGTGAAACTGGATTTCCTGAAGCCAGGAACGAAATACGAAGCCACCATCTATGCCGATGCTAAAGATGCCAGCGGTATCCCTGATGAGCATTACAACGCACAAGCCTACACCATCACCAAGAAGACGGTGACGAACAAATCAACGTTGAAGTTGCGCATGGCACCTTGCGGCGGATTTGCGGTTTCGCTAAGGTCAAAATAATTTAAAAAACATCCTCCATGACACCAGAAGAATACCGCGAAGAAGGCTTGAACCTTTTTAACGAGGACATGGAAAAAGCTGTTGAGTATTTCAAGAAAGCGGCTGAAGGTAAGGACATTGTCGCTGCCGTTGCGTTGGCTGCCTATTATCATGAAGAAAAGGAGGACGATGACGCTTCAAAAGAATGGCTCAGAAAGGCTTTCCAATGGTATGATGAGGCCGAAAAGCCAGAGGAACACCAGTATTGTATCGCCATGGGACACACGCTGATGGGTAGGATTCTCTATTACGATGACTTCAATCCCATCATGGCTTTCTCTGAATTTGCCGAAGGAGCAGAAGGAGGCGATGCCAGTGCCTTCGAACATCTCGGAAATCTATTATACGAGGGCGATTTCACCGCTGACGGCAATCCCGATGTGAATGGGGCTATCGGCTTTTGGATGGAGGGCATGGAAAAAGGCGACGAGGGCTGCGCTGCGCTTTACGAGGAACACAAAGACGAAATAAGGCACAATCCACAAGTGATAGAGTTTGAGAACGGCGACCGTTACGAAGGCGATGTGAACGCCGAAGGACAACCCCACGGTAGCGGTCACATGGACTACAACTTGAATGGTTACTTCGCCGATTACGATGGTCAATGGAAGAACGGAAAACGTTGTGGAAAAGGGCATTACCACCAAGTCAGCAAGAGCGCGAGAAGATATGTCTATGACTACAATGGCAAGTGGCTCGATGACAAGGAGCACGGCTACGGCACCGCCATGAATAGTAGCGAGAAGGGCGTACATTGTACCACCGTTGCCGAGACTTATACAGGGGAGTTCCGCGAAGGCAAGCGCCACGGCCATGGGGTTATCGTCGAAGACAATTTTGATGGTAGTTTCAGAGATGGACAAAACCGTTTTGAGGGCGAGTTTGTGGACGGAAAGATGGTGGGACATGGCGCGTGGGATTATGCCAACGGCGACCGTTTCGAGGGCGAATTTGTCAACGGCTATAAAAACGGTCACGGCATCTATACCTTCGCCAACGGACTGAAGTTTGAAGGCGAGTGGAAAGACAATGGTTTTCTCATCGAAACCTATCAGGCCGACCCATCGCTGAAAACGCCGACCTTGTTAATCACCGAACACCACAGCGGCTTCGACTACAACTACACAGGGACATTCCTGCTTGTGGCCAAAAAGGGTAAAATGCGTTACGAGAACGCCGCCACCATTCGCAAGGACTCCAGTTTCGATATGGAGAACGGCTATATCAACCTCATCAAAGTGACCCTCGACAGTGTGACTTACGAGGTGCGAAGCAGTTTTGCCCCCGACTACAAGGCTTTCCATGAAACCATCCGCCGAGGCGAGACCAAGGAATACAAAAAAAGTAAGAATTGCACCGCAACCATCTACGGCGACGATTACGACTACACTATCGAGAGCTGGCTCAAGGTGAGTTGTCGATAGGGTCAAAGTGTCTTTTTGTAGGCACGCCTCCGCATGAAAGGCTCGGTTTTGTAGTCGCCGAAGAGCGATTGTACCTTATAGTTTTCCTCTAACTGCGGATTCATGATGATGGTGTCAATGCCTCGTTTGATGCAATTTTCGTGGAGATACTTGAACAGGAGTACAGGGATTCCACATTGCTGATATTCAGGCAAAACACCCATAATTAAGGCTTCGAGGGTGTCGTTTTTCTTCAAGGCTCTCAAAATGTGGATGAAGCCGAAGGGGAACAAACGGCCGTTGGCTTTTTTCACGGCTTTGGAAAGCGAGGGCACGCAAAACAGGAACCCGACAGGCTTGTCGTTGTCGTTGACCACCACGGCCACGAAATCCTTGTCCAAAATGGGGACGTAAGTGGCCAAATAGTTCTTTATCTGTTTGTCGGTCAAAGGGGCGAAGCCATGCAAAGGCGCAAAAGCCTCGTTGTACATGTGGAAGATTTCCATACCGTATTGTCGGGACATCTGCTTCATGCTCTTAGGCTGCACGATATGCACCTTGAAGCGTTCCTCAATCAGGTTGGTGAACTGGAACATCGACGGCAGTTCCTTACTCACTTCAAGCGTCCGCTGCGTCCAGTCCACGTCTTTAGTGAAGCCGAGTTGTTCCAGCATTTCGCCGTAATAGGGGAAATTGTAAAGGCAGGTGAAGGGGCTGAGGTGTTCATAACCTTCCACCAAAAGACCTTCCTTGTCCATGTCGGTGAAGCCCCACGGTCCGTGCATCTCGGTGCGACCGCGTTGTTTGCCCCAGTCGGCAACGGTGTCGATCAAGGCTTTCAGCACTTCCTTGTCCTCGATGAAGTCGAGCCAGCCGAAACGCACAATGTTCTTCACATCGTCGGCCTTATGGTTGATGATAGCGGCCACACGCCCCACGATTTCATTGCCCCGATAGGCCAAAAAACAATCGGCTTCGCAGAAGTCGTAGGCACCGTTTTTCTCGGGATTGAAGGTGTCGTATTCATCGCCTTCCAAGGCAGGCACCCAGTTTTCGCAATGTTTGTAAAGATGGAGGGGGAAAGCCACAAACTGTTTCATTTGCTTGCGGCTTTCCACCTTTTCAATGCGGATACTCATAAGTTATAGTGTTGTGTTGGCACTAATAAAGTCAATCACTTCGCCCACCGTGGTGAACTTTGGATTGCCGTCGAACTTGAAGCCGAACTTGTTCTCGATGGCGAGGCTGAGCAGCATGATGGTCAGTGAGTCCAAACCTACATCGCGCACAAGTTGCGAGTCTTCGTTGATGTTGGTGAAATCGGCCGAAGGCTTAATGACCTTCATGATTTCCTTCATTTCGTCAAATATCTTCTCTCTTTCCATAACTTATTGGTTTCGTGAAACTTTCAATGCTCCAGTACGTTTGAAGTCTTCGTGGCGCACAGTCATTTTGATAACTTGATGGGTCGAAGGCAACTCAGCGTTGACCTTGCCGACCAATTCCTTGAAATAGGCTTCCACCTCTTCCCATGGGCCGTTGCCAAACTCTTCCATGCGAGGCAGAATCTCGATGGCGATGACAGGGCGACCGTCCACTTCCTCTTCTTTGACGAGGCAGTCACGGAGTTTGGGGTCTTTGTAGAACGGCTCCTCGATGCTCTCAGGACTGACGTTTTCACCGTTGCTGAGGATGATGAGGTTCTTGATGCGACCCACGATGTACATGTAGCCGTCTTCGTCGAAGCGCACGAGGTCGCCGGTCTTGATCCAGCCGTCCTCGGTCAGTGTCTCGGCAGTCTTTTCGGGGTCGCCGTAGTAGCCGAGGAACACATTGTCGCCACGGAACCACAGCTCGCCGTCCACCACCTTGGCCTCTTGTTCTGGATAGAGCTTTCCAACTGAGGTGGGTCTTTCCTTGACATCGATATTACCTGTGGTGAGGTTGGCGCCTTCAGTCATGCCATAGCCGGCAAACAGGCTGATGCCCAATTCGTCAAACTCGGCGATGAGTTTCGGTGGCACGTTGGCAGCACCCGAGATGATGAATTTGAGGTTGCCGCCGAGGAAAGGCTTGCCATACATCTTGACGAGACCCATCAGGATTTCGCAGATGCCGGGGACGGCCACGAGACAGGTCGGTTTGATTATCGGGAACTTGGAGATGGTGTCCTTGGTGTTGGCGGTGGCAAACCACGCACCACCTTCAAACAGCACCGACAAAGTGCCACGAATCAGACCAAACACATGGCTGAGGGGCAGCACGTTCGCATAACGATGGCAGCCTAGTTGATGTCCAGGAGCGTAAACACCGTTCAATGCACCGCGCATCAAGGCTCTATGAGGCAGGACGGCACCTTTGGGCGCACCTGTCGTGCCACCTGTGAAGAAGATGGCGGCAGGGTCGTTCTTGTCAACCGTGGCTACAGGAGCCGTATGGTCGGCAACGTCGGTGATGGCGATGGTCTTGCAAGGCACATCTTTTACGGTTTCGGCGAAGTCCTTGCCGTAAGCCAAGACTTTCACGCCGAATTTCATGCAGCAGCCAACGATAGCCTGAGCGGGAAGCATGGCAGGCAGGTTGATGGCGATATAACCTGCTGAAGTGACGGCAAGGAACATCTCAACAGCCTCGATGGTGGAGTTGTCCAAGATGGCCACTTTGTCGCCTTTTTGGAGGCCCATGTCGTTGAGCAGGGCGCGTTTGCGGGCGATGAGGTCGCAGGCTTGTTTGTAAGTCAGCTCGTTCACCGTGTCGGAGAGGCAGGGCAGGTCGGCCCATTTTTGCTCAATCCAGCTGACGAATTCGGGTAGGGTGGGTATGAACTTCAACTGCGCGAGCTCGTCGGCAGGAAGCATCGACGGAAAATAAGTGTCGTTTCTCATAATATAAAAGGATTTGTCGTTTTCAAATTAAGGCACAAAGATAGTGAAAAAAAAGAGCCATCCGATGTTTTTGCAAAAAAACACTTGAATTACAGCAAGGTTTTCGTCGAAAGCAGCCCACAGGCGGCATCAATATCTTGTCCGCGTGAGGCACGGATGGTGGCGATGATGCCCTTGTCGTTTAGCGCGTCGCGGAACCAAGTCATGGTAGCGGCATCGGGACTCTTCAGCGGAATGCCGGGCACAGCATGATACCTTATTAAATTAATGCGGCACCGCGTGCTGCCCAATAAGCGTGCGATTTCCTTAATGTGGTCCTTGCTGTGGTTCAAGTCTTTGAAGATGATGTACTCGAACGAAAGGCGGCGTTGGCCGTGCCAGTCGTGCTGCCTGACAGCGTGGATGACTTCTTTGATGGGATAACTTTTCTCGACAGGCATCAGCTTGAGGCGTTCGTCGTGGAAGGGGCTGTGCATGCTGATGGCGAGGTTGCACTTCGATTCTTCGAGGAAACGTTTCAGGTTGGGGATGAGGCCACAGGTCGAGACGGTGATGCGGGTCGGACTCCAGCCCAAGGCCCATTCCTGCGTGAGGATGTCTAAGCTGCGCATCAGGTTGTCGTAGTTGGCCAAAGGCTCACCCATGCCCATGAAGACGATATTGTTGAGCGTGTCGAACTCAGGCAGGCTGAGGATTTGGTTCATGATTTCGGCCACGGAGAGGTTCTTCTGGAAGCCCTGTTTGCCTGTGGCACAGAAGAGGCAGTCCATCTGGCAGCCCACCTGCGTGGAGACGCACAGCGTGGCGCGTTCGTGGTCGGGGATATAGGCCGCTTCAATGAAATGCTCACCTGCAGGGAAGAGGTATTTTTTCGTGCCGTCCTTCGATACCTGCTCTTTGATAGGAGCTTTCAAACCTGTTTCATATTGCTCTGACAACAAAGCCCTTGCGCTCTTGCTGAGGTTGGTCATATCCTCGATGTTGGCGCAACGCTTCTGGTAAATCCAGTCCACAATCTGTTTGCCTGTGAACTTGGGCAGTCCTAATTGCTCAACGACCTCCTGAATCTCGGCGGGGGTCTTGCCTAAAAGTATATGTTTTTCCATGGCGCAAAAATAGGGATTATTTTTCTAATCCGTTTAAGAACTCGGCGGCAGTCATGAAAGGCAGGTCGCAAAACTCGGCGTAGTCTTTGCTATTGTTCGTGATGATGACATCGCAGCCGTTGGCTTTGGCGCATTGATACTGTAAAGCATCCTCAAAGTCGTTAGCGAAAAGAGTCAGTCCTCTGTCAAGTTGGGTGGCATCGGTTGAAAGCACCCGCACATCCTCACGCATTTGATGAATCAAATTATAGATTTCATCTTTGGGATGATGCCTCAAAATAAATCCCATGTTGGCATACGAAAGGTAAGAGGCGCAAACCTCTATGACATTTGCCAGTCCAAGGGCGAGAATTTTCTCTGCTTCTTCGGCTCCGTTACGGTTGAGTCCAAAATCAAGCAGTATGTTCGTGTCGAGAAAAACGCGCTTCATTTGTTCAACAAATATTGAATGTGCTCGTCCTGCAAATCTTCCTCCGTCAATTTGATGCAGCCGCGCTTGCGGCGCAATTTGTCTGGAATTACCAAATCATCCAGTTTTAGGCTAACTGATTTCTCTGTTTTTTCCTCAACAGATGCCTGTGCTACCGACTCGGAGAGTTTTCCCGCTAACCATTCGCGCTCGCTCTGCGAGAGCATCAGTCCTTGCAGGTAGGTCCATAGATTGTTCAATGCGAATGTTGTCATGACCTAAGCAAATTTGTTTTCTCGCTGCAAAAGTAGCAATTATATCCCGATAAGGGCTTTTTTCGCTAAGTTTTTTGAAAGAATTGTCTCTTTTTTTCCAAACAAAAAGAAATTTCCCTATTTTTGCCCTTGCCAATTCGGGAGAAATCGATTTGGCCAGAGAAAGCGCATTCTTCGCTTTGTTCCTGAGTAGTGAACTTGGACAATTCGCTTAAAGAACAGGAATTTAGGGATGATAAGTGCTTTCACTGTTATGTTTGTATATCCATATATTGACATAAACAGTGGAGCATTACCTTTATCCATTATTTTGTTCTTTATGGGAGTCCAAGCCCAACTACTTGAAATAAGGATAAGTTTGGGAGGCTCCGCTTCTTTGCCGAGTTGAGAACAACGCCTGTTGAGCCAAAGGCAAGCAAAATGGTTTTTATTTCATGAGAGAAAAGACAAGAACAAAAATCAAAAGGAAAGACAGATGGCTACTGTTGGCACTGCTACTAATGTTGGTTTTTCCGCTGAACATGGTCGCACAACAAGATGGTTCGCATGGGTTGTTTGGCAGAGGCAGCAACCGTGACGGCATTGGCGCTTCAGGCAGCGTAATGAACCAAGGTTTTGGAGCCACACAAAGTGGCTTGATGAACCAAGGCTTTGGTGCTACCGATGGCAATGTGACCAACCAAGGCTTTGGTGGTATCGACGGCGGTATCACTAACCAGACTTTCGGTACACCGCTTGGTAGTGGGCTTTTCGTCCTGCTTGTAGCGGGTGCTGGCTATGCAACATTAAAGACAAAGAAAAGAAAATTAAACCGTTAAAAACAGAAAATAAAATGAAGAAAATTAGCACAATCGTAATGGCATTGCTCATGGTGATAAGCCTGTCGCAATGCAAGAAAAACGAACAAAACGCCTCCGATAACCAAGGCGAAACCGTGACGATAACACTTGATGTAAAGGGTGCTTCGACAGGCTCAGCAACCGGCGGCTCAAAAGTAGTTGTCAATCCCAATACTGGCATAGTTGATTTTGAGAACGGAGACCAAATCATTGTAGCCAGCTGTGGCAAGTATGTTGGAACACTGACCTACGACGGCAATCTGTTCACAGGAGCCATCAGCAATGCGACGGAAGGCTATCTGCTGCAATTCTACTTCCTTGGCAATGTAACCCCTGCCGAAACACTCACTTCAGGCGTCACTGAATCGTGTTCCGTGGTTATTAGTGACCAGGCGGAGCATCTTCCAGTAATCTCAACGGCACCATCAAACGAGAACTATACTGCAAGCACGACGGACTACACCGCCCATCTTCTGAACAAGTGTGCCTTGGTGAAATTCAATATGACCACGAACTCTGAAGCTGCTATCTGTGTGACAGGCTTCAATAATAAGGTAGAGGTAAACTTTATGGAAAACACCCTGACCAATAGTCAGGAAAACAATGGCGTTATCACTTTGCCCGCTGGAAACGGTGAAAAGTGGGCTATTTTGTTGCCGCAAGAGGCTATGGAATCAGGAGAACAAGGAAGTGCCTATTCACAAGATGGTGTTTACATCGGTACACGCGGTGCGGTGCCTGCCATTGTTGAAAACGGCTATTTGACTACTGGAATCCAAGTGGTTGTCACAACAGAGGTTAATCAAGGAGAAGTTCCTACAGGTGCCATTGATGGTAAATTCACTATCAATGCCAATGGCGACCAAGTGTATTTCTCGCAAGGAAATTTACAATATCAGGCCTCAACTGGGATTTGGCGTTTTGCAGAAAACCAGTATGATTATGTTGGCAATGCCAATAGCAATATTTCTCCAATATACGATGGTTGGATTGATTTGTTTGGTTGGGGTACGAGTGGATGGGACAATGGAAATATGTATTATCAACCATACGATACAGAGAGTTTTTGGGATAGTCAAACAGGTTATGGTTATGGCCCGACCAATGGGATGAACTACAACTATAATCTTACAGGAATGTATGCTAATGCGGATTGGGGCATTTACAACTCCATCAACAATGGTGGCAATGTGCCGAACCAGTGGCGTACTTTAACACGTTATGAATGGGGTTATGTTTTCTATACTCGTTCTACACCATCGGGCATTCGGTTTGTCAAGGGAAATGTAAACGGTATGAACGGTGTCATCTTGTTGCCCGATAATTGGAACTCCTCTGTTCAAGTGCTCAACTACACGAATAATCCGGAAGCACCTTATACTACGAATACATTTACTTTGGCGGATTGGGAGGCGATGGAGGCCAATGGTGCTGCCTTCTTACCTGCCGTTGGTCATCGCGTGGGGACTTCTGTCAATTATGTTGGCAATCAAGGCAATTACTGGTCGGCTTCGTACGGATCCAGAGACGATGCGTATTATGTGTATTTCTATAACGGTGGTCTCTCCACGGACATCAGCGGCGGCCTCTACCACTTCCGCTATTACGGCCATTCTGTCCGATTGGTTCATGATATTCAATAATCAAATACTCAAGAAAAATGAAGTGCATAGAACAAGTTAATGCTTACATTAAGAATCTGAATAGTAAGCCGACGAAAAGAGTGGAAAAGGCCGCACAAAGCATCGCAAGGAAACTGGATGATGCGTTGGCGAATGGTTATGAAATCAAGTGGCAATGCCGCCCTATTGATAATAATCAGGCGGTTAGTATTGTTGATGTTGCCCAAACCCCACGTTTTGTGTGTAGGATTAAAGACAAACAAGAGTGGCTTGCCATATTTAATGTTATAGATGGTATTAGTGATAACATAGTCGATAGGCGAGGAATAATGTTTTCTGAATTGGTTGGTATGATGCGAGAATAGAACGACAATGTTGTGGAGCCGTGCCAATGGTGCGGCTCTATTTTTTTACCTGTTATCTTTTCGCCCAACCGTGATTAAAATCGATATTGTTTTCCGGCAAGGGTTCCGCAAAGTTGTCCGACCAGCAAGCTGGATGTCCAACATGCTTTACCGCCTGCCTGAATATCCTACGCCCATACAGGGCTATGCGTGACATCGAAACCCCAGCGGGGTGATGGGATGGATAGGCGGGCGGTTTCAACCCCTGCCGGATGAATTGCCGAAAAAACACGGAATGTCAAACAAATTGGAAAAAATGTTTATTTTTGCAGTCGATATAAAACAGAAAAAGCGATTATGACAGCAATAGAAATGAAGTATTCCTTATTCAAGGAGATAGATTCTATCGAGGACGAATCTGTTTTGAATAAATTGGCGGCGTTCCTAAAAAGTCTAATTGCAGGATCCACAGCTGTAAATAAGACTGATACAGAAGTGAACAAAGACGGAATCCCCGAATTTATCCGTAACATGAGTGTAAGGACAGGCATGACAGGTGATGAGGATGTAAAGGAAATTATGCACAAGCACTGGGAGGAGAAGTATGGATAAACTGTTTCTTTGTTTTTCCAATAAAATCCTATGAAAAAAATGACCATAATATTCAGTCTGTTAGCGGCATTGTTCGCCATGCCGTCATGCGATACTGCCACGACGAGTAGTAATGAAGTGAAAAAGCAAGAAACCATTGTAGAAACAATTCCAGTGGATACCGTCCAGGTTATCCCTACTGATACGGCGACGTTTTATTCCGAAGTGGTGAACAAGAAGAATTGTTTCATCCTCATTTCCAAGCCTGAATATCGGCTTTATGTCTGTGAAGTGATGGACGGTGACACCATCAAACGCGTGCATTATCCTGTTTGCGTAGGCAAGAATAAAGGCCAGAAGCAGAAAAAAGGTGATATGAAGACACCCGAATGCACGGCTGAGAATCCGTTTGTCATCACTGAAATTGTGGATGCTTCCAATTGGGAGCACGACTTTGGCGACGGTCGAGGCAGCATTTTGTCATACGGCCATTGGTTCATGCGCCTGAAAACGCCTGGTCATTCGGGTATTGGCATCCATGGCAGCACCAACAATGAAAGTTCAGTGCCAGGCCGTGGCAGTGAAGGCTGCATCCGCCTCCGCGACGATGACTTGATTCAACTCAAGGAAAACTATGCCTTTGTCGGAATGCGGGTCGTGATTCTGGCCGACGAATAAAGAAAAAGTCCGATGCTGAACTGCACCGGACTTCTCCTGTTTTCCGCGATTTTCAGTTGAGATTTTATAAGTGCTTAAATTCCAGTAGAATCTCTTTCAAAAATTTGCGTTTTTGGGTGTCCCGTGCTATCTTTGCGGCATGTTTGTACGTCGGAAGGTCAACAAGTCGGGCAGTACCAGCGTCCAGGTGGTGGACAAGAGCGGTGGCGGATATCGTGTCGTGTACAGCCTCGGGGCAGCGAGTGAGGAATGGGAGATTCAGCGTCTTGAGGCCCGGGGCAGGCAATATGTCAAGGAACACAGCCACCCGGAGCTTCCCCTTTTCGGCCAAGGCATTGACGAGAGGTTTGAGGAGCTGATTTCCGGTTTGGGCAACAGCCAAGTGCAGGTAATCGGCCCTGAGGTGATTTACGGGAAACTATACGACGAGATAGGGTACGGTGCCGTCGGCAGCAGGATGTTCAGGCATCTGGTCGTCTGCCGCCTGTTCAACCCGGGGAGCAAGCTCAAGACCATCGACTACCTTGCCCGTTACCTGGGGGAGAGCTACAGTCCCGACCAGATATACCGTTTCCTGGACAACCTCTGCCACCGCAAGGGAAAGGCTTCTGACGAGCCCGACATCAAGAGCCTGGTCGAGCGCATCAGCTTCGAGAAGACGAGGCGGGAGTGCGGGGGGCGCGTCGAGGTAGTGTTCTACGACATGACGACGCTCTACTTCGAGGCCTCGGACGAGGACGACCTTCGCAAGTGCGGGTTCTCGAAGGACGGGAGGCACAGCAACCCGCAGATATTCCTCGGCCTGCTGGTGGCCTCTGGCGGCAACCCCATCGGATACGACATCTACGAGGGCAACATCTTCGAGGGGCACACGCTGATGGAGTTCATCGGCAGGATGTCCGCCAAGTTCGGCTTCGGCAAGCCCATCGTCGTGGCGGATGCCGGCCTGCTGTCGAAGAAGAACATAGCCGGTCTGGAGGCCGAAGGCTACGAGTTCATCGTCGGGGCGAGGCCAAGGAACGACAGCGAGGCGGTGAAAAAGGCCATCCTCGACCTCGGCCTGAAAAACGGCGATGTACGGGTCATCAGCCGTCCCGACGGGACAAGGATGGTCGTGTCCAAGACGGAGAGCCGGACCGCCAAGGACAAGAAGACCCGACAGCGAGGTTTGGACCGGCTGGAGAAGAGGCTGGGGAGCGGACGGCTGACCAAGGCAAACATCAACAACAAGGGCTACAACAAGTACCTGAAGATGGAAGGGGACGTGAAAATCTCCATCGACTACGACAAGTTCGGCGCGGACGAGGCTTGGGACGGCATCAAGGGCTATGTCACGAACACCAGCCTCTCGAACGAGGAGGTCATAGCCCGGTATTCCGACCTGTGGCGCATCGAGCGGGCGTTCCGCATGAACAAGACCGACTTGC